>SDBV01000144.1_pt1 | contig 88943 bp, 67 predicted proteins | sample 2277081 | NCBI WGS metagenome assembly SDBV01 (sample SAMN10402039, study PRJNA504765) | marine sediment metagenome | isolation source: marine sediment core GS10_PC15, 223 cmbsf | place: Arctic Ocean: Southern Knipovich Ridge | collected 2010
CGAGGCGATGGGACAGGTGGGAGGTGTAATGCTGCTGAACGAATCCAGCGACCCCCAAAAACAACTCGTGTTCTTCACAGGCCTGGACAAGGTCAAATTCCGGCGGCCTGTGCTTCCCGGGGATATGCTCTATGTCCGTGTAGAGATGATCTATTTTCGTAGAGGATTGTGTAAAATGAAAGGCACCGCATACGTCGGCGAAGAACTGGCAGCACAGGCCGAATTGCAGGCCATAGTGCGCGACAGGTGAGGTCATGACGAAAATACATCCACAGGCATCGGTCGGCGACAAGGTGCAACTTGGTGATAATATAGAGGTTGGCCCTTTCGCTGTAATCGAAGACGGGGCGGTTCTCGGTGACGGCTGCTATGTAGGACCGCATGCCTACATTACGGAATGGGCGCGGATCGGCAACGAAGTCAAGGTGCATAAAGGGGCCGTAGTCGGTTCAATCCCCCAGGACCTCAAGTTCGATGGCGAAGAGACCACTTTCGAAGTGGGTGATCGCACCGTGGTGCGCGAGTTCGCGACCCTCAATCGCGGCACCAAACATTCCGGGAAAAGTACAGTCGGCACGGATTGTCTGATCATGGCTTATACCCATGTCGCCCATGACTGCCGACTTGGAAACCATGTAATCCTGGCAAATTCGGTGAATATGGGCGGACATGTGCAGATAGATGATTGGGTGATTATCGGAGGGCTGGTTCCTATCCATCAATTTGTCCGGATCGGCAAGCACGCTTTCCTGGGCGGAGGATTCCGCGTTCCCTCCGATGTACCTCCTTATATCCGTGCAGCCGGAGAGCCACTCATCTACAAGGGCCTCAATTCAGTCGGTCTCGAACGTAGAGGATTCAGTCGGGGAACCATGACTCAAATTCGCAAAGCCTATCGCCTGATTTATCGTAGCGAGCTGAACATTAGCCAGGCACTCGAGCGAATACCAGAAGAAGTGGAGATGATTCCCGAGGTCCGCGATGTCATCGAGTTTATCGAAGCGCGCAAGGATCGCGGAATAATGAAATGAAATTCGGACGAATATTGACAGGTCCGGATGTACGCGGCCAGGTGCAGATGGATCTCGACAGCGAGATGCTGGCCGCGACGGAGCGCGATGGAATCACCCGATTGCGCTTTTATCGTTTTGTGCCGCCCTCTGTTTCGCTTGGATTTCACCAGGGTGATAGCGAAATCGACATCGAAGAATGCCACCGGCGCGGATTCCATGTCGTCCAGCGCCCCACCGGCGGGCGAGCGGTTCTACATAAGGGCGACCTTGTCTACAGCCTCTCCGTAGCGGAGAAGGAAAGCAGCGAAAAAGCGCCGCTGCACCTGGGGGTTTACAACCTGGTCAGCCTTGCGATTATCGAAGGATTATCGGCGCTCAGTATTGAAGCCGGCAGTTCGGAGAGTGAACTTTACAATGATCCGGGGCGGGGAAGAGATATTCCGAAGCTCTGTTTCAGCACTGCAACGCGCCACGAGGTCCAGGTGTCGGGGCGAAAACTGGTCGGCAGCGCACAAAGGCGCGGTCATGGAGCGATTCTCCAGCACGGATCGATTTTGATTACGCCGGAACATCTGGAAATCACGGAGCTGTTGGCAGGACTGGAGATAGCGAAAACTCTCAGACTAAGAAAAGCCCTCGAGCGGAGAACGACCTGCCTGCGGGATGCAGGATATACTGGAGGGCATGAGGAACTGAGAGACGCCCTGGAAGACAAGTTTTCAGCTTATTTCGGACCTTTTGAAGAAGCTGCGAATTATCGGAGTCGAATGGAAATGGATATACGCAGCGCACTGAAGCTGGATGGAATAAATAAGGTAATGTCATCTCAACGATTGGAGGTAACGCCATGATTATTGCGAAAAGATTGGCCCTGCCGCTGGTTTTTTTGCTGGTAGCCACACCTGCATTTGCAGGAATCGGGATACATGTCGGCATGGACATGTCGAAGATTGACGCCGAGTTGACCGATTTCAGATTTACTGGTGACCCTACAGATTATGGCACCTCAACACTAGAGCGGACCGAAACCGGCAACCCGATGAACATTGGTCTCGACCTATCGATAGGGTTCTTGCCTGTCATCGACCTGTTGCTCAGTGTTGAGGCCGGTCTTGCGTCCTATGATGTGACCTTTACCCCGGCGGATGCTGCACAGCTTGCAGGTGCCCAGGTGGTCAATGAAACGGGCGTTCCTTTCCTGCGCGCCGGCGCGGACCTCAGCCTGGCAGTCAGTGTGTTCAAGTTTCCGCCGATGATCGGGACTTTCAATTTCCTCGTCGGCGGTGGTCCGAGTGTCGGCATAATCGCACCGATCGTCAGCAGCGATCTGCTGACAAAGGAAATCGCTTCGGCTGACGCGGAGGTCGATCCGGTAGAGCTTGCATCGATTGAAGCGAAATTCGGCTTCCACCTCATGGGCGGAATCAAGATCAAACCGCCGCTGTTTCCGATGGGTCTGCGTCTCACCGGCAAGTATTATATCTTTTCCGGTGTGGAGGAACCTGGAAAAAGTAGCTGGCTGACGGTTCAGGCTGGTATATTCATCGGAGGGTAGTTGTGGCCGATGACCTGTTCAAAGCCCGGAGAGGGAGTAATATTTTCGCACAAGAGTCATACCGCAACCGAGCTGCCCCATGAGCCGGGTGCGGTTTTTTCTGTGGAACGGAAGGATAGTTTCATCGTAAAATGTCTAATGAGCCGATTCACATTGATACCATGGTCTTATGTTGTCCTGTCAACGAATCATCATTGATTTTGCCATACGGCAATGTCATCTACCAAGAGCTGAAAAGAGATGCTGATTACACTTGTTTCATTCATTATCGTGCTCGGTGTAGTTGTCTTCATCCATGAACTCGGGCATTTTCTCGCGGCCAAGGCGGTCGGCGCAAGAGTGGAGATATTCTCGCTCGGATTTGGTAAGCTGGTGGGAAAGCGCCACGGCGATACCGAATACCGGCTTGGATGGATTCCCCTGGGAGGATATGTCAAGATCGCCGGGATGGTCGACGAATCACTCGACGAAGGCGGGATCACCGGCGCACCCGATGAGTTCATGTCGAAAAGCGCGCCGGCGAAGATATTCATGATCAGCGCCGGTGTCCTGATGAACATCCTTCTCGGTTTCCTGATATACTGGTTCATCGTGTTGGTCCAGGGTGAGGCGAAATTTGATCAGGCCGCAACGGTTGGATCGCTTGCAGCGGATTACCCGGCGCAGGATGCCGGGATTCTGGAGGGCGACAGAATATTGTCCATCGAGGGAGCCACCATTGAGACCTGGGATGATCTGATACATGCTATCCACGGAAACCCCGGCGATACACTTGCTGTTACATGGTTGCATGGTTCCGATTCTCTTTCAGCGCTGATTCCGGCCCGGAGCGAAAGGATTCTTGACGGGAGTGAATTCCGTGAAGTCGGGATGATCGGGATCGGACAGAGTTATGAAATGGTACCGGTGGGTATTGGAAGAGCCGCCGTAATTGGCGCCCGGCTTACATATGGATACCTTGAACTCAGCGCCAGATCATTGTCGATGATGATCACCGGACGAGCCTCGATTCGGGAGCTTACCGGTCCCGTGGGAATAGTCGTGCTTTCCGGCGCAACCGCCAGGGCGGGGTGGCTGATATTTCTTGGGTTTATCGGTCTTATCAGTGTAAGTATCGGTTTTTTAAATATCTTACCGATTCCTGCACTCGATGGAGGACATCTTGTTTACATTATCATCGAAGCAGCGATCAGGAGGCCGATATCGACACGTGTAAAATTGATCCTGCAGCAAGTAGGCATCGCCGCGCTTCTTCTGTTGGTTGTAATCGTGAGCTACCATGATATCATCCGTTTCTTCATTCACTAAACGGGCCGGACTCCTACTGGTTTCGCTTGGCCTTGTCATCGCCGGGTGCGCCGGGGAAATACCTCTACTCGGTTCCGGCGAAGATTCAGCCGGGAAGAACCGGGTGACTGGAAAGGTATATGCCCCGCAGGCCATCGACCATGTAATCCTCGCCTCGCTGTATGAAACCCAGGGCGATTATGTCAGGGCGATCCATGAATTCAACCAGGCGCTGCTTTACGACAGCAGTAGCGCGACCATCTACCACTCGATTGCGGAGAACTACGAACGGCTTGGCGAAAACGAGAGCGCCGAACGTATCCTCGCTCGCGCGTTGAGCAAGTTAGGACCGGATCAAAGATTACTGCGTTATTACGGGGAGCTCCAGTACAAGCTGGAACGTTACCCGGAAGCGCTGAAAACATTTGAAACACTCGTAGATCGCTATCCCGACGACAGAGACGGTTGGTACAACCTTGCCTCGCTTTACATCCGGGCAGGGAATCAGGACAAGGCTATCAAGTGCTATGACCGTGTAATTGAGCTTGAAGGGCCCAAAGTCGAGGTGATTGCACGGCAGGCGACGCTGTTGATGCTCGCTGAAGAGTATGAGGAAGCGATCGCTGCTTACCGGAAAATGCAGGAAATTCGACCCAACGATGCAATGGTTCCCTACACTATTGGAAGACTTTTTCTGGAAACAAGCGACACCACACGCGCCGATTCCGCCTTTTCGGCCGCTATTCTACTCGATCCAAAGGAATTCAGCTACTGGGCTGCACGCATCAGTGTGGCTGCGATCCAGGATGATACGCTCAAAGTGCTCGATCTTGTAGGATCCTCTTTACGCCATCTGGGAGAGAATTCTGAAGGGTTCGCACTTGCGGGCTCGATCTACATGAAATATGAGTTATATCGTACCGCCGAAGAGGTCTTTCGCAAGGCGCTCGAAATCGATTCGGTGAATACCGATCACCACCTCAATCTCGGATATCTTTACCACGAAATATCACGCTGGGATGATGCCGAAAAGGTTTATGCCCGTGCGATGGCAATCAATCCCGAGGACCCCCAGATACTGAACAACTTCGCTTATCTGCTCGCAGTGTCGGAGAGGAGACTCGATGAAGCGCTTCTCTATGTCGACAAAGCTCTCAAATCCGCTCCGGAAAGCTCGTCATACCTCGATACCAAGGGTTGGGTACTGTACCGGATGGGAAAGTACGAGGAAGCTTTGAAACTGCTTGAGAAAGCAGTGCTTCGCGATGCGAACAACGCGGAGATATTCGATCACCTTGGGGATACATATAAAGCTCTCGACCAGCTTGAACGCGCCAGGTCCATGTGGAGCCGTTCGTTGGAAATCAATAAGAATCAGGTGAAAATCCGAGAAAAATTAGATCAATGAGCTCTCCGCAAAGACCTCGCTTGAGGTGCCTCTTCCCGGCAGTCGTGCTGATGTCGATAATCATCGCCATCGCCGGTTGCGCCATCAAGGCGCGTATAACCATACCACCGTCCCCCTCGGTAGATGCGGCATTGAAGATCCTGCGTAATGCCAGTGTAAGGCTCGAAAGGTTCGAGGCCACCTGTTCCATGGGTTTACAGGCGGGAATTCTGAAAGCGAGTTTGTTCGGGAAGTATCATCTCGAACCGCCGGACAGGTTTGCCGTGGAATTCAACGGACCATTCGGTGTGAGCGCCGGGGAGTTGGTGGTCGCCGACGGATATTTTGAACTGAGTATGCCGAGGGGCGATGTGGTCTACGGCAGAATAGATACGCTTGACCTCGAAAATCTGACCGGCATTCCCTTCCCGACTGACGACTTGATTTCCATCTTCTCGCCCATGTCGCTGCCACCGGCCGGGAAGATTTCGACCACTTTGTTTGAAGTCGAAGGGGAAGATTCACTCTGGGTGTGGCGATTCAGGACTTCGTCGGGGGAGAGGGAAATATGGATAGATCCGTTCAGGGGAATCGCTCTGAACGAGAAGTGGTTCTCAGACAGTGGGAAGTTGCTGCTGGAAAAGACATTTGACGACATTATGCATGCCGACGGTTTGTATATTCCAAAACGAATCTCGTTGAGGTCGCCGGGGAAAGTTCCGATAATGCTCGAAATTGAGCTGGAATCCTCCTCGCTGAACCCTTCATGGAAGGTCAGTCCCTTTCTATTCAAAACGGAAAGCACGACATGAGCGCTTCTCCGGAAGTCAGTATCGTAGTTCCGCTGTACAATGAAGTTGATTCGCTGCCCCATTTGAAAGCGGCCCTCGATGCAGTGATCGAACGGGGAAAAATATCAGCGGAAATCATTTTTATCGATGACGGCAGTAACGATGGCGGTCGGGAGATACTGGACGGTTTCGCCGCTGCGGACAACAAAGTCAGGGTGCATCACTTCCGCCGGAACCGGGGAAAGTCGGATGCGCTCGACGTCGGATTCAGCCTGGCTTCCGGCAAATACGTCATCACCATGGACGCCGACCTCCAGGACGAACCGGCGGAGATCCCAAATCTTATCAGACGGCTCGAGGAGGGATATGATCTCGTCAGCGGCTGGAAAAAGAAGCGACAGGACCCGTTGACCAAGACGATCCCGTCGAAACTCTATAACTGGGTTGCACGGATGCTCTCCGGTATCCCGCTGCACGATTTCAACTGCGGTTTGAAGATTTATCGCCGGGAGGTTCTCGAAACAATACATGTATACGGGGAACTGCATCGCTTTATTCCGATCCTGGTTCAAGCCCAGGGATGGTCCGTGAGCGAACTTCCCGTAAAGCATAATCCGCGGAGGTGGGGGACAACCAAATTCGGTATTTCACGGTTTTTACATGGATTCCTCGACCTGCTTTCCGTGCTGTTTCTCACCAGGTTCACGGGCAGACCGATGCATCTCTTCGGAAGTTTCGGTTTGATCTCGGTTATCCTGGGCTTTACCGTGCTCGTCTTCCTGACGGTCGGTTGGTTTATGGGTGTACCAATCGGCAACAGGCCATTATTTTTCCTCGGAATCCTTCTGATAATCGTCGGCATCCAGTTTTTCTCAATCGGTTTACTCGGTGAACTGATAAGCCACATGCTCGCTCTGACTCATCCAAAGATGTCGAAAAGGGTTGAAAAGGGCGAAAAGGAATGAGAATAGGGGTTGTTGGACCGCTGCCTCCACTTCGCGGGGGAATTTCTCATTATAACGACTCCCTTGCCGGCGCACTTCTGCGCACTGGTCACGATGTTACCGCGATCAGCTATTCAAGACTTTACCCGCGATTTCTTTATCCCGGCTCGTCCGAGCGTGAGGAATCCGGACACGCATCGGTCGATGTCCAGGAAATCCTTGTGGCCTGGAATCCAGTGACCTGGAAACGGGCAAGGAAAAAGCTGGCGGAAGCGGAGATCGACAGGCTTGTTATCCATCACTGGCATCCGTTTTTCTCACCCTGTCATGGTTATTTATGCAAGAAACGGCCGGGAAACGGGGTAGTTCTGATTGCGCACAACGTTCTCCCGCATGAGCACAGAACTGCAGGGCGTATTCTGAATCCCCGGCTTTTCAAGCTATGCGACCGGGTCCTCGTTGGTTCATCGGAGCAATTGAAGTTGCTGGAGGAGATTGTTCCCGGAGTCCAAGGAGTTGTGGCGCCGCACCCCGCTAGTGACCGATTTTACAAAATTACGCATGGTATTAGCCGCGAAAATGCCCGGAAAACACTCGGATATGGGCCTGATGAACCATTATTCGTGCATGTCGGGCTGATTCGCGGATATAAGGGTGTAGATGTGCTTATCGAGGCGTTTGCGAGAATGAAAAGAGTTGATGCAAAACTTGAGATCGCGGGGGAATTTTACGAACCTGAGAGGGAATACAGGGAATTGGTGCGAAAACTGAAACTCGATGATCGCGTAAGAATAGTAAACCGCTATCTCGAAGAGACTGATATGGCCATGCGGCTGATAGCGGCGGACGCGGTTGTGCTGCCGTATCGTCATGTTACACAGAGTGGTATCGCCATGGCCGTATTGGCCTGCGGAACGCCTGTGATTGCTACGGAAGTTGGCGCACTGGCCGACGTGATTGAGCCGGGAGTATCGGGCGACCTCGTCCCGCCTGAAGACCCCGGGGCCCTTGCGGCTTCGATGGACGGATTCCTCGAAGGCGATAGGCATGTACGGGAATCCGGGAGAGAGAACATCGCCAGAAGGATTCAGAAAAAATTCAGCTGGGAAACGTTGGTTGAACGCGTAGCGGAGCCATTGTGATGAAACGGGCTGCCTATGTAATGGTGAATCACAATGGCGGCGAGGAGATATTGCTTTCGTTACGCTCACTTCTCGAAGATTTGGGTCCTGACGATGCCGTCGTTCTCGTCGATAACGGTAGTACCGATGGTTCGGGCGAACGAGCGAGTGCTGAATCATCGCGGATTGTTTATCTTGATCATCGGGAGAATCTCCCGTTCGCGACAGCGACAAACAGAGGCGTTGGACGGGCTCTGGAGGCGGGATACGCCTACGTCGGCCCGATAAACCCGGATGTCAGGATTAGCAGCGGGATGACCGATGCCTTGATCAGGCGTCTTGAGGATCACAATTACAGTGGTCGGGCGGCAGTCAGTCCGGTAATGCTCTACGATGATCCGGCAGACACTATCTGGTACGCTGGAGGACGAATCTGGTGGCTCCTCGGGTGGATGAGCCATCGGGGGCAGGGTAGAAAGTCGTCCTCGGCGCATTGTTTCGGCGGGACCACCGGGTACCTTACCGGCTGCTGCTGGCTCGCAACAGCCGAGGTTTGGAATCGAGTCGGCATGCTGGACGATTCATATGGTATCTATGCCGAGGACGCCGACTGGTCTTACCGAGCAGCGAAAGCAGGCGTAGAGCTGTTGGTCGAACCTCTGGCGATTCTCGTTCACAGGCTGTCGCGGAGTTCGGGAGGCGGTAGAAGCCCGTTCAAGATGACTTACCGTACCCTGGCGTCCAGATTATTTTTCAGGCGGTACACGAGTCCGTATCTACGACCGTTTCAGGATATATTCAGCGAATGTGTGGTTGCAGCATATGCCGCCATGCTGTTTCTGAAGGGAGAACGACAGGCTGCAATTGCATATCTTAAAGCTCGCCGTACCTCCTTGGGAGATAGAGTACCATGGCCACCTTCCCGGTAAACGAAAAAGAGCTTTTGGGTGAAGCACGTAAGCTGGCGAATGTAGATAAATACGGCTGGCGTCTGCCCTGGAGCCTGCTGCTGCTCGTCGTCCTCTCGCTTGTCCTGGAATGGTTCTACTCGCCGTTCGAGTTGGTAATCGGAAAATTCATGGATTGGTCGAGGACCACCAGACCGCAGATTGGAAGGGGGTGGGAACTCAACCGCGAGGGCGCCGAAGCGGTGCGCAGACTTGGACAGATCGGTGAAAAGATAGATCAACGCCGGGTGGCTGGATCGACGCTCGAGGACTGGTCGCAGGTTCCGGAAATGCTGAAGCAGTACGAGGCGTTCTCGGTGTCGCCGAAACGATTTCTCTCCCTGTATGGACTTCTCCCTCCGAGGTTGCAGGAACAGTTGATGGACCCGGTCGAGATTCTGCGCATCCATACCGACGGCCGTTGGCAGAGAGTCTTTTTTGTGAGCGAGGAAAGCATGACAAGGTTCTACCTGGTCGATCCTTACAATGTTGTGCTCGCACAAGGCACGATGTCGGAGAGCTTCTTCCGGCGATGGGATGAGCTTAACCGCCCGGTGACGGCAACGCTGGATGAACTCGAGCCCTTTATCGGCAGAATTTTCCCCGCTTCGCTCTTCTTTGAGGTCGTTGCGCCAAGTGGACCGGTGAAAATATCGGATCTTGACGCGCGCTGGATCTCGGGATTGGAGGGAAGATTAACGAGGGTCGGGATTGCGGCCTCGGCGGAGGGCAACCTGCGGGCAGTGGGATTCGAACTGGAACGTAACAGCAAGAACTTTGTCCATCGAATCTGGGTGGGAGACGAGGAAGCGCTCGAGCTGTTCCGCGAAATGAGTGATCGCTCCCTTTTCGGCGAGGAGGATTTGTGAGGCTGTTTGTTCGCTTTATCAACCTGGTGGGCTGGGTTCTGGTGACGGTCGCCGGTTTCAGCGGGATAGCGCTGCTGCTGTTGATTGTTACCAGCCTCCATGGTATTCCACGAACGCCGGAGGAATTGAATCGCCTGATTGCCGTACCGCCAACCGAGGTATACGCGGCCGATGGCAGTCTGCTGACGAGGGTAGGCGGGAGAACCGTAGTTCCGCTCGACCGAATATCCGAGCCGTTTCGCCTCTCGGTGCTGGCTGCCGAGGACGACGACTTTTTCAACCACAAGGGAATCGACAAACCCGCCTTGTTGAAGGCGATTGCCGGGGCGATGCTGGGCAGCTACAAGCGGGGCGGGAGTACAATCACCCAGCAACTTACGCGAAACCTGTTTTTCACCTTTAAAAAAACATATAGCAGGAAATTCAAGGAGATACTCGCTACACTCGAGATCGAGCGACGGTTCAGCAAAGAAGAGATTCTCGAGTCCTATTGCAACGGAATCTATTTCGGCAGTTACGCCTACGGTGTCGAGGAAGCGGCGATGGGATATTTCGGAACCCATGCCTCGAACCTGAGCCTTGCTCAGTCGGCACTCCTGGCGGGTCTGCCGCAAAGTCCGAGCAGATATAATCCCTACCGCCAACCAGGACGGGCCATCGCCCGTCAGCACTGGATTCTTGGGAGGTTGAAACGACTCGGCCTGATAAGCGATCTTGAGTACGAAGAGGCTATGGCCGAGCAGTTGGAGTTCAAACCGCTGTATGCCTCTGCGGATGAGGGGAGCTATTTCCTCGATGCCGTTCTCAACTTTCTTGAAGAGGAGTACGGGAGCACCGTTCTCTATCATGGCGGCTTGAAAATATATACCACCCTCGACCCGGTGCTGCAGGGATATGCGATCGAGGCGGTGCGCAGCACCATGGCCGACCTCGACAAGGATTTCGGTCTCGACCCGATAGACGGAGTACCCGCAGTTCAACGCGAAAATTATCCACAAGCCGCTTTTGTCGCGATGGAAGCGCCGACGGGAGCAGTGGTTGCCCTTGTGGGAGGACGAGATTGGGAGGCGAGCCAGTTCAATCGCGCTACACAGAATGTACGCAACATGGGATCGGCGTTGAAACCCGTCCTGTACCTGACAGCAATCGAGCAGTTTGGACTCACACCGGCAACGGTCATTGTCGACGGTGCGATCGATGTAATACTGCCCGGGGTCAAGGAACCCTGGAAACCGGAGAACTTCGAAACCTATTACCAGGGTCCGGTGGTACTCAAGCGCGCTCTCGAACACTCCCTCAACAGCGTGGCTGTGCGGACCATCCTGATGATCGGACCCGAGGCGATGGCCGAAACCCTGAGGCGGATGGGAGTAAGGTCCGAGATCGTTCCCCATTACAGCATTGCCCTCGGTGGAGTCGCGATCTCACCGGTGGAATTGGCCGCGGTGGGCGCTGTTTTCGCCAACCTCGGGGAGGTGGTGGAGCCATATTTCGTCAGGCGCGTAGAGGATGCCCATGGCAGGGTGCTTCAGGAACATCTGGTAACATCAAGGAAGGAATTCAATCCGGAAACGATATACCTCATAGTCGATATGATGATGGGCGTGGTTGAAGAGGGCAATGCCAGGATTGTCAAGAACCTGGGTGTCGATGTCCCGGTGATCGGGAAAACCGGCACAACCAACGACTACCGTGATTCATGGTTCTTTGGAGCAACGCCTAGGTTCTCGGCATGCGCATGGGTGGGATTCGATGACAACCATCCGATGATTCTACCTGATGAGGAAGAAACCGGTATCACCGGCACGCACGGTGCAACTCCCATCTGGGCGCGATTTATGGTAAGGGCGATTGAAGGTGAACCGCCGAGAGATTTTCCCGTACCGCCCGGAATAGAATACCGTTGGATCAATTACCAGACCGGCGAGCCGATGGATAGTTCCGGCTGGTGGTCAATCCGGGTGGCCATGGGAAAAGAAATGGAAGCCGCGGAATTCCCATCGGATTCCATGCTTTTCGAAATAATCCAGAAGGGAAACGTTGCTGTTGAAGAGGTTGACACCCTGGAGGCGCGGTAATGATCTATCTTGCGCCATGGGGATTGCGCCTCTTCCTGGGCTCGGGGATTTCGTTGGTGTTTTTCGTCGCCTTATCCTCTCTGATTCTTGGACGATCCGCAGCCTTTTCATCCTTGCCATACCTTGCGATTATCACTCCACTCGCCGGTGGAATAGCGTGCGGACTTCTCCTTCCCGATCTCAATTCGCTGTACAGGTGGCGCCGAATCTGGGCTCCGATGTCGCAAGGCAAAATAACTGTTGCAGATCAGGATCGGCAGCGTCTCTTTCTGCGCGGCCTTCGTGAAATAACCGGGCCCTTGACACCCGCATCGGCCACACTGGAGCGCACGCATAACTATGTGATCTCATGGGCAAGGACAGCTCTCCAGGACCGGCTTCGGGATGAATGGATCTGGCGGGTCTATGGACTTGTCTGGTTTGCGCTGAAGCATGAAAAAACCATCTACCATTCGATTCGAGCTCTGTTGCTTGAGAGTGTCAGCCTGCCCGACCTGGCGTTCGAACTGGGATTGCGAATGTACCCTGACGGCGAACGCGATGACGAACTCGCTCAATTGCTGGCCAAAGAGGGTTTGCGATACAACGAGGAAGATCTCGCGCCGGAATATGCCTCCAGGCTCGAACGAGTGTGGTTGCGTATTTATGCCAAGGATGTAGATTCCCGGGAGGAGATTCTGCCGAGACTGGTCAGAAGGTTCATGAACACTCAAAGGCGAGATGCAATCGCCGGACGAATTTATGTTGATGCCTTCCTCGCCGATTTCCGTTCCCCACTCCTCCAGGAAGAAATGGAGAACATCGTCAGTATTCTCCAAAGAATGGGCCGGAATCCGGAACTGACAGCCAATCTTCGGGCTCTCGCCAAGGCACATGAAATCGTCGTATCAGCCGAGATCATGGATGAATTGGTTGAACTTAAATCCGACGCGAAGACAATCTTGCGACCTCCGAAGGGGTGGCTTGAAGGTCTGTCTGAGGAAGACCGGAAGGCTTTCAAGGTTGAAATCTCCGAAGAAGAGAAACGAGAAACAGAGGAGTCACGTATTGCCGCCGAAGCCAGCCAGCACAGATTCTGGATCAAGGCGGACGAGCGTTTTGAAGAAGTGTTCGGGGAAAAAGCCGAGAGCACTGACAAAACGGAGAGGAGCGGATTTTCCCGTGTGATGCAATCGGTTTTTCGGCGGAGAGTACAGCCGAAGGATGCGAGCTCCCTCCTCCGTGCCGCCGGGCTGCGTGCCAGGAGGTTGCTGATTGTGGCGGCAGGTGTCACTGTAATAGTAATTTTGATACTATCCGGCGTCAGACGTTTCGGTATGAGAAACGGTTCGCCGGCTGAACCGCCCGGATTAACTCTCCCCGGTCCCGTTCGATCGCAACAACCCTACACAATTCAGGTGGCAGCGCACAGATCGCAGGAAAGAGCCGTTCGTCATTTGAAATCCCTTCGGTCGAGCGGGGTTGATGCCTACTTTGTCGTCACCTCCAGTGAAGACAAGACTTTCTTTCGCCTTCGTGTTGGAAAGTTTAGCAACACCGGCGAAGCCGGCGTGTTCGCGGATTCCTTGAAGACGCTTGGAATTATAGACGATTTCTATATCGTCCAGTTTGAACCCGGAGAGGTACCCGGCGATGTTCAACAATGACGTAAGCCCCGAGCCGGATTCGCAAATTGATTGTTAGATTATGGTAAGTGAACTGGTCGATTCCAGCATCTCCTGATATCTTCAAATACCACCTGAACCGTTGTATATGATGAAAACCGCGTATGACGTAATCGGTGTCGGCAGAGCTGTGTACGACTATGCTTTAATGGTCGATAAATACCCTATGGTCGACAAAAAGACCGAGGCAATCGCGAGATACGAAGGAGCCGGGAGCCCGATTCCAAATGCCCTCTGCCAGCTTGCGGAATGGGGCAAGAGGGTTCTTATGGTCGCACGTGTCGGTGATGATCAGGAGGGGAACCGTTTCATCCAGGACCTCGAAAGCCACAACGTCAATGCTGGAACTGTCCTTAGAATCGAGGGCAGCCGCACTCCACGGGCCTTCTTGTTGGTAGAAAAGGGGACCGGTAAACGTACCGTTGTCTTGGATCGAACCATTGCGCCGCTCTCTCCCAATGAGTTACCTTTCAATGATTTGCGTGCGTGCAAGATCCTCCATCTCGACGGTTGGGAGGCGGATGCCGCTTTGGAAGCAGCAAGAAGTGTGCATAAAGCAGGCGGTACGGTTATGTTGGATGCAGGTAACGTCCGGCCGCGCATGGCAGAGCTTCTTGAAGCCACTGACTGGCTGGTTGCCCCGATTGCGTTCATTCGATCTTTTTACGGCGAACTCGATCTTTTTGAGGCGGTGCGCGATCTTCATGGACGAGGCCCAAGAACGGCGGTTGTGACCAACGGGGCAGGTGGGTGTGTCGCGGCTTGGGACGATGAGATCTCATGGTTCCGCGCTTATTCCGCCAAGGCTGTCGATACAACCGGCGCTGGAGATCTTTTCCATGCAGGGTTTCTGCACGGCCTCCTGGAGGGCTGGCAGATTCCTGATTGCATACGTTGGGCTGCGGCAACCGCTTCCATCGCCGTCACTGCGCTTGGGGGAAGAGGCAGACTCGCGAAAATCGGGGAGGTGGAGGATCTGCTGCAGAATGCAGGCGAACACGTTCCCCGGAAGTGAAAGGCATAAGTTTGGTATCAGAGGCGGATAAGACGATGTTTCTCCCTGGCTTTGAGCCCGTGCCGGAAGAGAATGGGAAAAGCGGGAAGAAAAAGCAGGGAGACGAGACAACGGCTGAGGTTTCAGTTCCTCCCGAATTGGAAGTGGAACTGGATATCAGGAAATGGAGTGAGAATACGACATTTGAAGGGCCATGGCACAATACCGTCCACCACGGCGATAATATGATCACATTGCGGAAAATGCCGGATGAGACGGTCGACTTGGTGCTCACCGATCCTCCATACAATATCAACTACAAATCCAATCGTCGAGTCAAGAATCCCAAGTTCAAACATCTTCAGAACGATGACCACGGTGATTGGATCCCCCGGTTTGCTCAGGAAGCCTACAGGGTTCTCAAGAACAACAGGCATCTCTACTGTTTCTGTCGTCACGATACCTATCCACAGTTTGTCGAAGCATTATCCGAGGCGGGATTCAAGCTCAAAAGGACGCTCATCTGGGTCAAGAACAACCACGGCAGCGGCGATCTGAAGGGCGATTATGCTCCCCAGGATGAATGGATCATCTATGCCCACAAAGGGCGAAGAGTACTATTCGGCAAACGACGCTCGAATGTGCTCATTTTCCCGAAGCTCTCAAGTAAAAATCTGACGCATTCCACTGAAAAACCGGTAGAATTACTGAAATTTCTGATAGGAAAAAGCACAAAACAGGGTGAAATGGTGCTCGATCCGTTCGCTGGTGCAGGTTCGACGATGCACGCCGCGATTGAGATGCAGCGGGCTTACTGTGTGATTGAGCTTTCCGAGGAGTATTACCTGACTACAGAGGAGCGCAAACGAAAGATCGCTCAATTCGACTTTAGCGGAGAACTTTACGGTTTGAAATGAACTGTCGCTCAGTGGGTGAGATTCCAATCCTAAGTTTGATGCTGGTCAACGTGGTTATGCTTGCCAGTATTCCCCAGTCAACAACCGCAAACAGTGAATGGCGACAACGTGTTGACTATGAAATTGATGTTATGCTGCTTGACAGCCTCCGAACACTCAAAGGAAGTGCCGGGATTACCTACCACAACAACTCCCCGGATACACTGAATACGCTCTGGTTCCGCCTGCCGCCTGCGGCCCTTCGCGGGGGTAGTCATGTCGACCTCAGAGAAAAAAACGCGCTGGCAAAATTACCCGAATCTGATTGGGGCGACCTCAGGATCGACTCGTGCCGGGCGGAAGCACATCAGGTTAAATTCAACCAAGACGGCAGCATCGGGCACCTCCAACTCCAGCCGGCAATAGCACCCGGTGACAGCGCATGCTTCACCTTGGCCTTTCACACGAGGTTTCCGGCAGGTGATGCGGCGTCTCGAATTGAGTACAAGGATGGACAATATAAAGGCGCGTACTGGTACCCGATGATCTGTCCCTATACACCGGATTATGGCTGGACGGTGAACAGGTTCTATGGAACCGCTGAGGCATATGGCGAATTCGGCGATTTCATCGTGCGATATACGGTGCCGAATAAATTCATAGTTGCTGCTACAGGGGTATTGGTGAACGAAAGTGAGGTTCTGCCACCGGAGCGACTCTCAGGTATTTCGTTGAACAACTCCAACCCGGACCCGATCCCCGAAGGGGAGAAAGGTGAAAAACCAGTCACATGGATCTACCGGGCAGAAAACGTAACGGACGTGGCATTCGCGGCTGATCCGCGTTTTCTCATCGAACGCATCGATTTCGGACATTTTGAGTCCTGGTCGTTCACTCGACGGGGACGGGAGGCGGATTTCGACGACGCTGCCGAGATAGCAGGATGGACCATCCAGCAGCTCGAGGGGATTTATGGACCTTATCCGTGGAAACGCGTGGTCGTAACCGATTCCTGGGCTGGGATGGAATATCCAATGCTTACGATGATGAGCAGTTCGACACCGAAATATCATTACTTCCTGATTCATGAAGTGGTGCATAACTATACTCCGATGATACTCCACTCGAATTCGGTCGATGCGCCGTTCCTGGACGAGGGATTTACATGCTTCATCGAACACGTTCTTGCTGAACGTTTGGCTGGAACGCCATATAACAGGGTAGATGTGCAAGAGGAGGGACTTTTCAAAAGATCTTTCTTTATTCGTAACGATGTAAAGCGCGGTAAGAGGCCATACCTGGAGGCGGTTTTAGACGGTGAAGACTTGCCGATGGTGCGAGGAGCGGATATCGCGGAAGATTACCCGTTGCTGAGAGTATCCACCTATTACAAGACTCCGGTGATGCTCAACGCTTTGCGTTATGTTATCGGTGAACAGGCGTTTTGGAGTGGAATGCGAACTTACTACCATGAAAATGCGCATACACATGTTAATGATACGGATATGCGTATATCCATGGAGAAGTGTGCGGAAAGACCTCTTGGCTGGTTCTTTCAGCAGTTCCTCCATGATTCAGGCGATATTGACTATAAATTGAGCGATTTTAAGGTTTCTGGCATATTTAGCGCTGATCGGGGGCAAATCGGGTGGAAAACCACCCTTTCCATATCAAGAAAAGGTGAAGTCAGACTACCAGTAAGGCTAGGGTTGATTACCGCTGATTATGACACGATCTGCGGCGAAATTGCCTTTATTTCGACAGATCCGTCATTTCAGGGGTATGAGCGGTGGGGAACATGGGACCAAATGCATGAACCGGATTATGAAATCAGCATAGAGGTAGAAACCCCACCCTCGAAAAAGCCAGTTGCCGTTATGCTCGATCCCGATCAACTTCTCGTGGACCGAAATCCGCTCGACAACCGGCTGCCGAATCCTCCAACGATGTCAGAATTCGATGCCGCTTTGTGGCCAATCGCTGAACCCCCTGTGGATAAATACCGTTTAACATACGGGCCATCTTTTGGCTTTGATAGGGATTCAGGAATGATGCCGGGGGCGAGGGTCGCGGGGGGCTATCTCGAACGCGAACAGCGTTTCTTTACCGAATTGTTGGTACCACTTGAAGATTCCAAGCGTTGGCCACAGTTCAGAGCGGGGTTCGCACACCCGCTTATGCGGGGTTTCGGTCCTCTTCAAGGCAGTATTTATTTCGGTCGAATTCATCGGGACAGCTGGTTTGAGGGCGGTTTTGAGCGTTATTGGCGCGTCTGGAGACCGGAATATTACGAGATGAACCTCGCAATTCGTATCGGCACCTGGCAACGGGATGCCGAGGCCGGTTCAGTGAATTCAGAATCATTGGACAACGGGACCGGAAAGGGCATTTCGCCCTATTTTAAGACCTGTTTCGAGATTTCATCACCGGAGATCAACAATCCATGGAGACAGGAGTTATGCTGGACGCAGGGTGTCGGCGAAACTGGGTTTTCCGCAGTCGAGTGGTCAGGTCAACTGATAGTCCCGATGGCGATGGAATTTGAGGGGATCGCAGAAGCACGATTGAGCCATTATTTGGAGTCGACACCTGAAAGATTCCGTTCCGGATTGAGTGGTGGGTCAAGCTACGACTTCCTTGGCCAGCCGCTTGCAGGTGGCGTTTGGGCTGAAGGTTCCGGTCGCAATCTCCTGCCAAGCCCATTCGCTTACGCCACTCTAATGCCCGGTATCCCACTGTTGTCCGTCGATCGAAACGTTGTATGCAGTTTTGCGGTCAGGCGATCCTTGCCTAAATATTTGATGGACAATGGATTAGGACAGATTGATAGCCTGCTGGCGGAAGTGAAATGGGGGTTCTATCAGGCTGGTGGAATATTCAAGTCCTCCTCCATTCTGCGATCGGAGTTGGTTGAACCTGAATTCGCTGTTGAAATGGGCGCTGAGATATCGTTGCCCGATCTCTACGGACTACGGATGATATTTCGCTGGTCGCCTTGGAATGCCTGCGGATCGTTTGACGGCGAAGTGCGAAGATCCGTTCCAGGAAAATGGAGCTGGAAGGACTGGGGGAACAAATTCAATCTACTCATCGATCTTAGTCGCGATCGTTTCGGGCGTTCCTTCAAGTGATGATCTCTAATCGACATCGTAGACGGGGATTACATGTCTTATGCTTGTGTAGACAAAGTCCATTCGTTACCTAAAGTTCATTTCTGCGGTATCGGTGGTTTGGCCATGCTTGCCGGAGCGCGACTTGCGCTGGAAGCGAAGTGGGAGGTGCGTGGCAGCGACGGGGTCCTATACCCTCCGGCATCTGAAATGGTACAGGATCTCGGTGTGATTGTTGCCGAAGGTTACGATGTGAAAAACCTGGATTGGAATCCTGACCTTGTCGTGATCGGCAATGCGTTAAGCCGTGGCAATCAGGAGGTTGAGGAGATACTCCGCCGAAAGATGAAATATGTCAGTCTCCCGGAATGGCTGAAAGAGACCGTGCTCCGCCAACGGTTTCCGGTGGTGATTTCCGGAACTCACGGCAAGACAACGACTGCGGCTCTAACGGCGTATTTATTGGAACGGACGGGTCATAACCCCGGTTTTCTGATCGGAGGGCAGCCCCTGGATTTCAGATATTCTTCAAGGATCGGCGAAGAGGGAAAACCATTCGTAATCGAGGGCGATGAATACGATACTGCCTTCTTCGACAAGCGCGCTAAGTTCTTCCACTATCTTCCGAATATCGCGGTGGTTACATCAATCGAACACGATCATAGTGACATCTATGACAGTGTAACCGAAATCGAGACCGCATTCAGGTTGATGTTGCGCCAGATTTCCGACGATGGGTGGCTGGTCGTCTGTGCGGACAACGACAGAGCAAGGAAAATTGCCGAACACGCTTTCTGCAATGTGGCGACATATGGATTCACCAACGGGGTAACCTGGCGCGGCGAAATGACAGGCATGCCGGGTGGTTTCAACGGTTTGACCGTCTTCCGGGAAAACAAACGTTGGGCGGAGCTGGCTGTGCCACTTACAGGGCGTCACAACCTGCAGAATGCACTTGCTGCTGTGGCGGTTGCCGGGATCCTCGGTTCAAAACCTTCGGATATTCAAGAAGCCATCATGAAATTCCGTGGAGTTCGGAGGAGGATGGAGGTGTTTCTCGATGCCTGGGGAATGAGCTTCGTCGATGATTTCGCACACCATCCGACTGCGATTCGTGAGACGATCGCCGCTGCGAGAACCCGTTGGAACGGCCGTGTAATTGTCCTCCTCGAACCACGTTCAAATTCCATGGTACGCAATATCTTCCAGGACGAATTGAACGAGGCTCTTTCAGATGCGGACATAGTCTGGATGGGTCCTTTGTATCGTGAGGAGCGAATATCGGCGAGCGAAAGGCTGGACAGGCGAGCGGTTGCGGAAAAACTCAATAAATCGGGCGTTGAAGCGCATTGGTCGAACGACGTGGAAGAGATTGTTCAAGGGGTACTCGCGGTTGGCAGGGCCGGTGATGTGGTCCTTATCTTGTCGAATGGCGCTTTTGGGGGGATTTACAGAAGATTGCGGGAGATCGCCGGCAAGAACGGATGAAATGATGCAGGTGGACTGGAATCTTCGTCACGCAAAGAATGCAGAATCAATAGTCGACTTGTTTCATGAGGGCTTACTCTTCAGCACTGAGTGGAATTCAAAGTCGCTGGGATCGTGCGTTGTGGTGAATGATAAATGAGTTGAATGCAGGAAAAAAAGGGAGTGGATGTGATCCTGGTGGACACCGCGGCCTTCAAAGCCGTTGCAGGACCTGACCGTCCCGGCTGGGTTCGATTCCCAGACACTCCCGCAAAGCTATGCCCGGAGATCGATTCGTACCGGGCATTTTCGTGACCAATGTCGGCGATATAATAATGGCGGCGGAGTATTTATCAGCCCAATTCAGGGCCCCAAGGATCCTCATTGGGCATTCAATGGGAGGCACGGCGATACTTCAAGCTGCCGAACGGATTGAAACCTCCGAGTTTGTTGTAACGATCGGTTCTCCAGCGCAACCGGGTCATGTCGGCAGGGTTTTGCGAAGTGCGCGTGAAGTCGCAATGAAGTCCGGCTCAGCGGATATTGAAATTTCCGGGCGGCGTTTCCAATTGAAGAATTCGTTCTTTGAGGACCTTGAGAATGCTGATATTAAAAAAGTTCTGGCTGCATTGCACAAGGAGGTGATGATCTTTCACTCTGATAAGGATGAAATCGTCTCGGTCGATAACGGCCTTGAGCTGTTCGAAGCGGCACGACACACGAAGAACTTCATTTCGCTCGGCTCGGCAAACCATCTGTTGACCGATCCGAAGGATGCAGAATATGTCGCCGCAATCATCTCCGCCCGGGGAAAAGATCAATTGATCACCATTAGATTGCTCTATAGATAGGAAACATCCCCCACCAGAACAGGGAATATATCTTCATATCTTACAATATGTTGCGTAAGTACCTCAGGAAAGGGAACGAAACGATCACATCATAACAAAAGCGCCCCTCCCATAGCTTCAACCGCCTCGTTGCTCAGCAAGACAGGAATAGCTACCTTGCCTTTACCACCGGTGTTCGTCTATATTTCACATTGCTCAAAAATCGGGTTTTCAGCATGGCAGGCGATATTTCGTCAAGAGTGAGTGAAGTACATGAGCGCATTGCCGTTGCCGCCGCGAGAGTCGGTCGAGACCCCCAGGAAATTCGGCTGATGGCGGTAAGCAAAAGGGTTCCGGCGGAACGTGTATTCGAAGCCGTCTCCGCCGGGCTTGACCTTTTCGGTGAAAACCGTTTTCAGGGGTCGATTGAAAAGGTCGAAGAGGTGGCGAAATTGTCCGGCTCGGTGGCCTCGAGACTTGAATGGCACTTTGTTGGCCATCTCCAATCGAACAAGGTACGGAAGGTTCTCCAGACATTCGATATGATTCAAAGCCTCGACAGTATGGACCTTATTGATCGTATTGACCGGATTTCGGGGGAGTTGGGTATTGTTGCTCGAGCACTGTTGCAGGTGAATGTCAGCGGAGCCGAAGCTCAATACGGTTTCTCCCTGGATGAAACCATGAGAGCAGCTGAATTCTCCGCAGGCCGTGAAAACCTGCGTATCGAGGGGCTGATGACGATCGGGCCATTGACCGAAAGTCAGGAACAAATCCATCGTGCATTCGAGATGCTGCGGCTCAAATCCGAGGAGATCGACGGCTTTGATCTTGAAGGGACGGACATGCGCACCCTTTCGATGGGCATGACGGGAGATTTCGAAATAGCAGTTGAAGAGGGGTCAACTTTGATTCGCGTTGGTACTGCAATCTTCGGACCAAGGAACTAATTGAGGCGAGAGATGAGAATCACTCCGCTGGACATTCGAAAGCAGGAATTCAGCAAACAGATGCGCGGTTTTGATACCGACGAGGTGCGCAGCTTCCTTGAAATGGTGGCCGTCGAATATGAACGCGCACTTACACAGCTTCAGAAACTGAACAAGAGGTTGGAAGTACTCGAGTCGAAAATTTCCGAATACCGCGAAATGGAATCCACACTGCAGGAAGCCATGATGAACGCTCAAAAGGCGGGCCGGTCCGCGGAAGAGGAGTCTTCCAAGAGGTCTGAGCTGATTATTCAACAGGCGCAGCTCCAGGCGGATAAGATTGTGCATGAGGCTCGCAAAAAACATCAGAGGCTTCTCGATGACATCCACCGCCTGGAAGGCCAAAGGCGTTCATTCCTGCTCAAAATGAAGCAGATCCTGAAAGGACAGGTGGAACTGTTGGAGATTCTTGAAAACGAAACGCCGGAAACAGTTTTTCCCGGGGAGCAAGCCCAACGGATGGAAAATTCCGAGGAAAACAACGAGCAGGCAAGTGAGGAAGAAGAGTAGGCTGAAGATTCAACCAATGACAACTGTTCGCCTGCACGTTTTGAAGAAAACAGAGAAATAAAGCAACGAAAACTTCAGGCTTTAAGAATTGACCATGTTTGATCCAGTCCCTAATCCAGCAGATTTTCCTTCACTCGAACGCGAGATTCTTGACCGGTGGGAAAAAGAAAGAATCTTCAAAAGGTCCATCGAACAGCGAGAAGGCGCCGAAGACTACGTTTTCTACGATGGCCCTCCGGGGACCAATGCGCCGCCGCATATCGGACATATGATGCAGTCGGCCCTCAAGGACCTTTGGCCTCGATTTTGGACGATGCGCGGGCGCAGAGTGCTTCGAAAGGCAGGGTGGGACACACATGGGCTGCCTATCGAGCTCACAGCCGACAGTGAACTTGGGCTGGCAAGCAAGGCTGATACTGAGTCATTCGGCGTACAGAAATATGTCGACCATTGCCGCGAAACGGTTTTCCGTTTCAAAAGAGCATGGGAAGATGCGATCCACCGGCTTGGTAGATTTCTCGATATGGAGAATTTCTACGCGACCTACAAAACCTCTTATATCCAGTCGGATTGGTGGGTGCTCAAGCAGGCCTGGGAAATCACTGCAAGGCCGGAGTTCTGTGATTCCTCCAATCTGTTGGGGGGGGACCGCTTCCTCTACAAGGATTACAGGATATCAGCATGGTGCCCAAAACAGGGGACCACGCTCTCCAACTTCGAGGTCGCGCAAGGCTACCAGGATGTCGTTGAGTTGGCTTTATATGCAAAGATGCGCGTTCATGGCGAGGAGAACCTGTTTCTGGTTGTCTGGACGACAACAGCCTGGACGCTGCTCTCCAACATCGCAGTAGCCGCCGGACCGGATGTCGGATACGTCCGCATCAGATTGACCGAGGATGCGAAGGGCGCGAGAGAAGGCGAAAGACTGTTGGTCGCACGCGACCGTCTCCAAGTCCTTGAGGAATTCATTGGAAAATATGAGGTTGAGGGAACACTTCAGGGCGAAGAGCTTGCAGGGATGCGCTACCTACCGCTATGGGATTTTCAACGCCTTGGGGATGGTGAGAACGGACATTATATCATCGTTGACGATTATGTAACCGCCGATGAGGGGACGGGTCTGGTACATATCGCTCCCTATGGCGAAGATGACCATCGGCTGATTAAAGAGAATCATCTGACTACGACCTTGCGAGTCAACCAGCATGGAATGGTTATCGGCGGGCTCGGCGAATTCTCCGACCGCTGGTTCAAGGAAGATGACCTTGAGATCGACATCCTGAAAGACCTCCATGCCCGTGGGTTGCTGCTCGGCAAGGAGAAGCATGAGCATACTTACCCTTTCCACTACAAGACCGGCAGTCCACTGATTTTCTTCCCGCGCCCCGGTTGGTTCATCCGTACAACCGCCATGCGTGAGGAGATGATCGAGGCCAACCGCATGATCAATTGGTATCCAGAACATATCCGAGAGGGCAGGTTCGGCAAATGGCTTGAGAATGTGGTTGACTGGAATATCACGCGTGAACGTTTCTGGGGGAGCCCGTTGCCGGTATGGAGCAGCGATGATGACAGCGAAGCGATTACCGTTGGATCATTGACCGAGCTGAGGGAACACGTGGCCAGATCCGGGGGAAAACCGCTTCCGGATGATGTAGATCTGCATAAGCCGGGTATAGATGACATCGTCCTCAAGGGTATTGATGGCAAAGAATTAAGGCGCGAAGAATTCGTCCTTGATTCTTGGTTCAATGCCGGGATCATGCCATGGGGCCAGATCGGGTACCCTGCCGACGAGGGGTCGGAGGAGTACTTTGATAATCAGTATCCTGCCGACTTCATTTGCGAAGGTCTCGATCAGACGCGTGGCTGGTTCTACAGCCTGCTCGTAGCGAGCACCCTTTTGGCTGTCGCACGCGGTGACAAAGACAAAACAAGATGGTCCAGCTATCGAAATGTAATTTGCACCGATCTCGTTCTCGATGAAAACGGCGAAAAGATGTCCAAGTCGAAAGGCAACGTCGTTCCACCGATCCCGATGATGGACAAGTATGGTGCAGATGCGGTTCGCTGGTCCTTCTATAGAAACAATCCTTGGATTCCAATTCGGTTCGGAGAAGAGGCGCTGCGCGAATCGCTGAGAAAGGTCATTCTACCGCTGTGGAACGCTTACAGTTTCTTTGTGACCTATGCCAACGTCGATAAATGGTCGCCGACAGAAAATGAGGACGTAGGGGAAGCAACCCCGCTTGACCGGTGGATATTGACTGGTTATAACGATTTAGTGAAACAGGTCACTGCTCACCTGGAAGCATACGATGTCATGCCGGCAGCCGCCGAGATCGCAGATTTCCTCGATCGGCTGACCAACTGGTACATCAGACGCAGCCGTCGCAGGTTCTGGAAGAGCGAAGAGCAACCCGACAAGCAACGGGCGTATCTTACTCTGTACACGGTTCTATGCGGGCTGAGCCGAGTTCTCGCACCCTTTGTACCCTTTATCTCGGATGCCATCTACCGCAACCTCGAGTATGGTCAGCTCGAGGGAGCAAAGGAATCGATTCACCTCGTCGATTGGCCGATACCGGATGAGTCGCAGCGAGACGACGAGCTCAAGGCGGACATGGATCTTGTCCGAAATATCGTGTCACTGGGCCACGCCTGCCGCAACGATGCCCGGATCAAGGTCCGGCAACCATTGCTGCAATTACTTGTTGCCGCTGACCAAACCGCGAGGAAGAGGATCAGTGCATTAGAGGATCTTATACTGGATGAATTGAATGTCAGAAGCATCGGCTTCATCGATTCCAAAGACGAAATTGTAACTCTGATTGCGAAAGGGAATTTCAAGACTCTGGGTCCTAGATTCGGAAAAGATGTGGACTATTGGGTGTCGAGAATAGGGGAAGCGAGCGAGGCGGAACTTAAGGCGTGGCAAGATGGAGAGTACGTTGTTCTCGATGGCGAGCGTCTGGGACCTGAAGATGTACTGCTCGAACATGAGGCTCATGAACACCTGCAGTTGAAGGAAGAAGGCGATCAAGTCGTTGCGCTGGATACCAGGATCGATGAGGAACTAAAGAATGAAGGCTTTGCACGAGAATTGATAAATAAAATTCAGAACCGGCGAAAAGAGATGGATCTCGAAGTTACGCGGAGAATTAATCTCACGCTGGGATGCGATGACCGTCTGCAAACCGCTGTGCGGGCCAACCAGGAAATGATTGCTCGTGAAGTGCTCGCGGAAAGTATAGAAATCAGACCCTTGACTCAGACCGACGAGTTGATCGACATTAACGATCGCAAGGTTGAGCTTGTGGTGATGCCGGTCTGAAGAGTTCGGCCGGTCATATCCATGATTATGGAGGTGCGATGAGCAAGAGACCAAGGCGGTTTACGAAAAGAGATTTGCCTCACTTTCAAACAATCATCGAAGAAAAGCGGTTAACCGTATTCCGAGAACTGGGGTACCTGGAAGAATCATCCTTGAAAACGTTGGAGGAATATTCCGGCGACAAGTCCACATATTCGCTGCATATGGCCGATCAAGGCACTGATGCTCAGGAACGGGAGAAAGCTTTTTTCTTCGCTGCCAGAGAGAATAAATTTCTAAGTCATCTTAATCGCGCCCTGGAACGCATGGAAAGCGGCACCTATGGCAAGTGCATGAATTGCGGCAAGTCGATTCAGTACGCACGCCTTGAAGCGGTACCGCACGCAACACTCTGCATCGATTGCAAGAAAAAACGTGAGGAGCCGCTTTAATGCCCAGTCGCTCCGCTCGATTTTGGCCGTGGATCCTTACACTCAGCGTCGTATTCGCCGATCGGCTGACAAAGCGATTGATCGAGGCAAAGATGAGTCTTGGTGATTCGGTTCCGATCATCGGGGATCTGATTCGGCTGACATATATCCATAACGAAGGGATGGCCTTCGGTGTCGATGTCGCAGGCGGACGATTACTCGGATTTATCTCCCTGGCTGCAACTATATTGGTTGCTGCGATTCTCCTGAAAACGCACAGCCAGCCCAAGGAGATCAGATGGATCCTGGCGGCAATCCTCGGCGGTGCCGGAGGGAACACGATTGATCGGCTTGCCTATGGGTATGTTATTGATTTTATGGACGTTGATATGCCCAATTGGTTGATGAACCGTTGGCCGGTTTTCAATGTCGCGGATTCAGCGGTGTCGATAGGTGTTGTTCTGCTGATCATTAGCTTGATATTGCACTCGCCAAGATCGAGTATGAGCACTGCCGGATCACCGGTTGCTGCCGGAGAAAAACCCGAAGAAGATGCCGCCGATAGTCATGATTCTGAATCAGGTGAAGAATCAAAGCCGCATTTGGCCGGCCCCGAATTGAAATTTCGATTACCAGGTGAGCAGAAACCTTGAGACCCTTGAAGATACTTTTTTTTATCGCGCCGCTCTTTGGGGCGCTTGTTTTTTCTCCCGCTTATTGCCAGCAGGAATTTCCACGGCCTCACGGCTATGTCAGCGACTATCCGGGCATCCTGCAACCGGCCAATAAATCCCAACTGGAATTACTCTGCCGAGAAATTGCGAGCAAAGCCTCGCTCGAGTTGGCTTTCGTCATAATGGATAGCATCCCCGAGGGTCAAGACATCAGCCTGTATGCAGTCGAACTCGGACACGCTTGGGGAGTTGGCGCTGCGGGAACAGACCGGGGTGCTTTAGTTCTCTACAAAACCGGAAAATATGATGGGAAACGGCAAGTTTATCTCGCTACAGGATATGGACTCGAGGGGTACATTCCGGACGCCAAAGCAGGTCGAATACTCGATGAAGTGACAATTCCGGGTCTTCGTGATGGACTGATTTTCGAAGCTTTCGCCGCAACCGCGCTTACTATCGTCGGAATAGTCGAACCTGATGTTAAAATTACCGGATCAGTGAACGAACGGCGCATAATGCGGTCGAGGGGCAAGCAAAGAAGCCCGATCGGGTTTTTCATCATGCTCGCCATCGTATTCCTACTGATGTCTTCGAGGGGAGGTCGGGGGTTGCTGTTTGGCGTTCTTCTCGGTTCAATGATGTTCGGTCGAGGTGGGGGTTGGGGCTCCGGCGGCGGCGGCTTTGGCGGTGGATTTGGTGGCTTTGGCGGCGGTGGGTTCGGTGGTGGCGGAGCCGGTCGATCTTTCTAATGAGGGTTGAAAATGGACAACCTGCAAGTAAAAATTGACGATGCTGTTGAGCTTTGGAAGCGGTTCTGGGGCAAAAACCTGGAGGCGGTTGCATTATACGGTTCGGCGGCGCGCGCGGAATGGTCGAAAAAATCAAGCGATATAAACCTTCTACTTCTCTTGAATTCCGACGATCATTCACTCTGGCCAAAGGCGGCGGAGATCGCGAGAAGAAAATCGAGGAAGGGCTTTGCCACACCTTTGATTCTGACGCGTAACTATATAAAGAGTTCGCTTGATGTATTCCCGATTGAATTCCTCGATATGAAGCTTTTCCACAAATCTCTCCACGGGGAGGATTTTCTGGCTACGCTCGAAATCGAGTCTGAGCATCTCAGACTTCAGGCGGAACGGGAGATCAAGGGGAAGTGGGTTCAATTCCGTCAAGCGGCTCTGGAACGCGGGGGAGAAACTTCAGCAATGCGCAGTCTGCTGATGATGTCCGTTCCAACCTGGGTATCCGTTTTTCAGGCGTTGATCGCCGTCGATGGGCAAGAGGTACCGATAAAGAAAGCCGAAGTCATGACGCTTGGCGCCGAGTTGGCGGGAGTTGAAGCCGGGTTGTTCATCGAGCTGATGGAGATCAGGCGAACCAAGAGGTCGCTCAACCGTAGCGCAGCATGGAACCTCTTGCTCAGAACCCTCGACCAAGTCGCTCGTCTTGCCCGGTTCGCAGACTCGCTTTCCACTTCGCACGAAGGGCGGGAGTGAACAGACTGTCGTTGAGGTCGTATCGGTGAATCACGGTTTATTTCACCGGATCAAAAGGTTCAATTCGTGAGATACATTATACTGAGACAATCTTCCAACAAGAAGTGAGGGTAACGTGAAACGTGGAACAGTAATCCTGCTGGTCTTCCTTGGGATCGTGCTGATTCTGGTGGTCTCACTGTTTTCTTTCTTCAGAGGGACATACAACACGTTCGTCCAAGTTGAAGAAGCGACAGCCAATGCCTGGGCCGAGGTTGAGAACAACCTGCAACGCAGATATGATCTGATTCCGAACCTGGTAAGCACCGTTAAAGGTTTTGCAGCGCAGGAGAAGGAGGTGTTTCTCGGTGTAACCGAAGCCCGTGCCAAGGTCGGGGGAGCGGGCAATGTCAGCGAAAGAATCACGGCGGAAAACGAGTTGTCCGGTGCATTGTCGCGCATGCTGCTTATAGTTGAGAACTATCCTCAATTGAAGTCGGATGCCAACTTCAGGTCATTGCAGGACGAACTCGCCGGGACTGAGAACAGAATCGCGGTTGCTCGAAAACGCTACAACGATACTGTCAGGGCGTTCAATGTGACAGTGCGCCAGTTTCCGAAGAACCTGATCGCCGGAATGTTTGGATTCCAGGTGAAAAAGTTCTTCGAAGCCCCGGCCGGGGCGACAACCGCACCTGAGGTCCAGTTCTGAAATGCAAGGCTTTCAACCCTGTGGGGTGATTAGTCTGCTAACCGATTTTGGATACGCCGACGATTACGTCGGACAGATGCATGGTGTGATCTATTCTATCGACAAGGGTCTGAAGATAGTTGACCTTTGCCATGAAGTGCCCCCGGGCGATGTCAGGGGCGCAGCTTTTCTCCTGAAACATGACAGAGCTGCGCTCCCGGTGGGAACCGTTCATGTTGTTATCGTCGATCCGGGGGTTGGGAGCGATCGAAAGGTGCTTGCCGCCGAAATCAGCGGGTGCGTATATATTGCCCCGGACAATGGGCTGATTGATCCACTTATCAAGAGTGAGGCGGTCCGAAATATAAGGTCGGTCGAAAACCGCGATTATTTCGCGAAAGAGGTCTCCTCGACTTTTCACGGGCGCGATATAATGGCACGGGTCGGGGCCTATCTTGCGAAGGGAATCGGACTGCAGAAGGTTGGACCGCCGATCGATCACTGGCAAACGCTCGTTTCGATTGATGCGAGACTTGAGGACGACAATCTCGTTGGAGAAGTGCTGTGGGTGGATCGATTCGGCAACTTGGTGACAAACCTGCGCGATATTGACATGGAAGCCCGTAGCATCGTCATCAAGGGACAAAAACTGGAGAGCGTCGGGAATTTCGCCGAGGGGACGGCTGATCGACCTGCTTGGCTGATCGGCAGCAAGGGAACGGTGGAAATTGTAGTCAACAGGGGGAACGCGGCTTCGATGCTTGAAGCGGGAACTGGAGAAACTGTCGAGGCGCCACTGGATCGAAGTTGAGAAATCCTCCTGTGAGAACATATTCCCGAATATCTTCGCGAAAACAATAAATGGATGGTCTCTAATGGCAGCTCGAATACGTTTGGATGTTACGAGAATGATGGCCAGTGCCGTGGGTGCTGAAAACGGCATAACCGAGGGCGAGATTGAGCAAGTATGGCCAAGAGTTAACAGTCTGCTCCAAGGCTTTGAAGCAAAACGCAAGGCTGGAGAGTTGCCGTTTTATGACCTGCCGGATGACATAGAAACCGTCGAAAGAATAGAGGAATTCGCAGCAAAAACAAAGAATAGATTCCGGAATATCGTCGTCCTTGGGATCGGTGGGAGCAGCCTGGGGACGATAGCGCTGCGCGATGCACTCAAGCCGTTACACTGGAACGAACGTCCGGATCAACTCCGCAATGCGCCAAGGCTGTTCGTGCCGGACAATTCCGACCCTGAGTTGCTTGGGTCTGTGATGGAACTTTGCCCGCCCGAGGAAACCCTCTATAACGTGATAACAAAGTCGGGTACTACTGCCGAAACGATGGCGGCTTACCTCGCTGTGCTGACCGATCTAAAGGAGGTCCTTAAGGATAAGTACCACGATCATCTGGTCTTTACTACCGATTCAACCAAGGGGAATCTGCGTCGAATCGCACGAAGCGAAGGAATACACAGTTTTACCATACCCGCTGGCGTAGGAGGCAGGTTCTCAGTCCTGACTCCGGTCGGCTTGCTGCCTGCCGCATTGATCGGCATAGATATTCGCTCGATTCTGAAGGGTGCCGTCGAGGAGAGAGACAGGGTGTTCGCGAGGTCGTTCGAGAAGAATCCCTCCGCCGCATTTGCATTGTTGCAGTTTATCGCTCACACTGAACGCGCTCATTCGATCCATGTAATGATGCCCTATTCAAATGCCCTTTACCGCACTGCCGACTGGTTCAGGCAATTATGGGCCGAATCACTTGGAAAAAAACAAAATCTGAATAACGAAGAGGTTTTCTCGGGTCCAACCCCTATAGCAGCGTTGGGGGCAACAGATCAACATAGCCAGGTGCAGTTGTACATTGAAGGTCCTCAGGACAAAACGTTCACCTTTATTTTCCCCGAAGACTACAGACAAAGCGTCAAGTGCGGTAAGCATCACCCGGATCTCGAGGGGGTTGACTACCTCGCAGGTAAAGATATCGGCGAGTTGCTGAAGATGGAAGGCGTAGCTACGCAACGTGCCCTAACCGTGGCCCACAGACCGAACATGGCCTTTCTATTGCAGGAAATAGCCCCGGATACAATCGGCGGCTTAATGTATCTCCTGGAAGCCGCTACGCTTGTAGCCGGTGGGTTGTACGAGGTAAATCCGCTGGATCAACCGGGCGTGGAGGCCGGTAAGATCGCCACATATGCTCTCCTTGGACGTACAGGCTATGAAGATATCCGTGCGAAAATCGAGAAGGAGGGAAAACGCCCTGCAAGAATCGTTGAATAAATAAGTGCTCAGAAGTTCAGTGTCATTGTCAAGCCAAGATCTACTTCCATACAGTAATCCAAGTATTGCAAGGATTCAGATATTATGGCATTGGAAACACTTAGACATCATTGCGGTGTGATGGCGGTATCGGGTCAAGAGAACGCATCTGAAATAGTATTTCACGGACTTTACGCACTTCAGCATCGCGGGCAAGAATCCTCGGGGATAATTTCGACCGATGGCACCAGGTTTTGTCGTCGCCTCGGAATGGGAACGCTGACCCAGGTATTCCACGATCCGCAAAACCTGAAAGAACTCCTTGGCCGTGCGGCAATCGGACATAACCGGTATTCGACCACAGGTTCCTCAAGCGCGTTTAACATTCAACCTCTTTCTGCTGTCTTGAAAGACGGTCCGGTGGCGATCGGTCATAATGGTAACTTAGTGAATACACATAAGTTACGAGAGAGATTACAGGATAAAGGCGCTATCTTCCAGAGCACGACCGACAGCGAGTTGATTATTCATTTACTCGCTCATTCAAAGGAACGTGCTTTCACCGACAAGATGCTCGATGCCATCGCCCAGATTGAAGGAGCATATTCTCTGGTGGTGCTGACAAATAATGCGGTGTTGGCACTACGCGATCCACATGGAATTCGGCCTCTTTGCATTGGTGTTAAGGACAACTCGACGGTTGTCGCTTCAGAATCCTGTGCGCTCGATCTGCTTGGATACGAATATGTGAGGGACGTCGAACCGGGAGAAATGATTATCTGCGATGATGATGGCTGGAGGTCGCATCGTTTCGCAGAAGAGCCCAATACCGATCATTGTATATTCGAATTGATCTACTTCTCTCGTCCCGATAGTAAAGTGTTCGGTGAATATGTCGATAAAAGCCGGAGAAAGATGGGTAAAAATCTCGCTCATGATCATCCAGCCGATTCAGACATTGTCATATCGGTTCCGGACAGCTCCAACACTGCCGCATTGGGTTATAGCAGTCGCAGCGACACTAAATTCGAAATCGGTCTGATACGCAACCACTATGTCGGACGGACCTTCATCCAGCCAACGCCGGCAATGCGCGAGATGGGAGTCAGACTGAAGTTCAATCCGGTGGGCGGCGTGTTGAAAGATCGCAAAGTGGTAATCGTCGAGGACAGCATCGTCAGAGGGACCACGCTCCGTAAACTGACCGAATTGCTTAGAGACCGGGGCGTAAAGGAGGTGCATGTAAGGGTGTCGAGTCCGCCTATCAGATATCCATGCTACTATGGCATGGACTTCCCCACGTGTGAAGAACTGATAGCTCATAACCGGAGCGTGGAGGAGGTCCAAGAACAGATTAAGGTCGATTCACTTGGGTATCTTTCTGTGGAATCGCTGTTAAACAGCGTGCCGCGAGATCAAGGGCAAGGCTACTGCACCGCCTGCTTTACCGGCGAATATCCGATCGCGGTGAATGAAGATGGAAACAAAGAACGGTATGACACGTAGGTAATTTATGCTCTCACAGGAAGAAAAAAGAAAACATTCGCATTTTCCAGGATTCAGCGCCAGGAACCTGCTTCTGATTCCGAACTTACTTACGCTCTCGAGATTGGCGCTGCTTGTACCCGCTCTCGTGTTCATCATAGGATCGGACAGCCCTGAGTCCGATCATATCGCCGCGGCATTTCTGCTCGTAGCTTTTGCCACGGATGTGATTGACGGCTTGTGGGCGAGAGTATTTAAATGTATCAGCGACCTCGGAAAGGTTCTCGATCCCGTGGTCGACAAGATTGTAGTGGACTCTTGCGCGTTGGCACTGTGCCTGTCGCACAATAACCATACTTTCCCGATCTATCTCGTAATCGTGATTGTCGTCAGGGATCTGTTAATATTAGTCCTGGCACTGCGTGTTCTTAGGGAGGATCACCACCTCTTCGTCAGCTCGTGGACCGGGAAAGTCACAACGTTTACGATCGCAATTACAATACTTGCATTCTTGCTGAGGGATCATATGCCGGTGGCTTTGCTGATTGTCTTACCGACGATTATCCTGGGAATGATTGCTGTTTCGAGTGTTGATTACTTGGAAACGTATTGGAGTGTGAGGCACAAGCGGATCAAGAGAGGAAGTGACGACGAGGCTACTATCTGATGTCCTTGGTATTCTATGATACTTACCACAAACGGAAGATGGATTTCAAGTCCCTGCATGAGGGTGAGGTCAGGATATACAACTGCGGTCCAACGGTATACGGTTATGCGCATATCGGAAATCACCGAGCCAATATGTTCGCAGATCTCCTCCGCAGGTGGTTGGAAAACAGTGGGTTCACAGTCCATCAAGTGATGAATATTACCGATGTTGACGACAAAACGATACGAGACAGCCAGAAGAGCGGCGTCTCACTCGCCGAGTTCACGGGAAGTTTTACCAAGGCCTTTTTCGAAGACTTGGAGAGCCTGAATATCCTTCGGGCTGAGGTTTATCCGACTGCCACCGGTCACATCGAGGAGATGGTCAGTCTGGTCGAAAGATTGATCGAAAATGGGCACGCCTACCGTACCGAAGATGGATCGATATATTTCAGGGTTGCCAGTTTTCCCGATTACGGGAAGCTGTCCGGCAAGCGTATCGAAGATCTGCAGATCGGTGAACGTGTCTCGAGCGATGAATACGAGTCGAAAGATGATGTGCGAGATTTCGCGCTGTGGAAGAGTTGGGACGAGGCGGATGGCGACGTTTTCTGGGAGACCTCCCTTGGAAAGGGTCGACCGGGATGGCACATCGAATGTTCGGCGATGTCGATGAAATATCATGGTCCTGAATTCGACATCCATACCGGTGGTGTCGATAACATCTTTCCACATCATGAAAACGAAATCGCTCAGAGCCATTGCGCAACCGGAGGAAAGTTTGCGCACTGGTGGTTGCACTGCGAATACCTGATAGTCGAAGGCAAGAAGATGTCCAAGTCGCTCGGAAATTTCTTTACCCTGCGCGACCTGATGGAAATGGGATACAAACCTCGTGAAATACGGTATGTACTCATCGGAACCCATTATCGCAGCCAGCTGAATTTCACCCTTGAGGGGTTGAAGGCGGCGAGGTCTTCGCTGAAGCGATTGGACGAATTCAGAGACAGTTGGCAATATTTTCCTGAAGGAGATGCCACCGAAGGGGTGAAACGAGCGCTCGAGCGCGCGCATAAGACCTTTCAGGCTTCGATGGACGATGATCTGAATGTCAGCCCGGCGCTTGCCGCGATTTTCAATCTTTTGCGTGAAATCAACGGCATGGCAGAAAAGGGGCAGACAACTTCGGGAGACAACGAATCTTTAGAACAAGCGTGGTGCGAATGGGATCATGCCCTCGGATTCCTGCTGCCGAATGAAGACTTTGAGCTCGCAGACGCAGACCGTGAAAGGATCGAGGCGAAAATTTCCGAAAGAGCTGCCGCGCGTGAAGCTAAAGATTGGTCAAGGGCCGATGCAATTCGCGATGAACTCCTGCAGAAGGGAATCGAGCTTAAGGATAGCGCGGACGGAACGAGATGGCAACTGAAATGAGACCGGTCACGGCTACGCACAATCTTGGCTGCGGTCGAAATCATGTATGGTTGGCAAGGATTCTCGCGTTCATTTCCCTCGCAAATCCAGGCATCGCCGCCGATGGCCTCACGCCGGGATATGAGATAGTAGAATCAGATTCAGGATTGCAGTCATTGGCGCAGGATTCGTTGCTCTACATTGCCGGCTCATCGAACATCGACTCGATTGAAATCGATTCAAGCAAGGCCGATGCTCCCTATTTTAAAGCTGTCGGAGCACGTAAACCGGCGGAAAACGATGCTCTGCGGAATCGACCGTTCGGCGTGGGGGAAAGGTTGCGCTATCACATGGATTTTTCCTTTATACGTGCCGGTTACAGCGAGATGAGCATTCTTGAAATCGATAGCACATCCGGTTGTCAGGCCTATCATTTCCGCAGTAGGGTAAGGAGTACCCGAACTATCGACCGGATCTACAAAGTCCGTGATGATGTCCAAGCCTGGTTTGATTTGGAGGGGCTCTATTCACATCGCTATGAACGACGGATTCATGAGGGTGGATATCGTCATGTAAAGTTCTACGATTACAACCATGATACCGGATGGGTCTCGATATCAAACGAATACGGTCCCAAAGGACTAACCGCGTTCCAGCCGTTCAGCCATAACATAATTTCCGCGTTGTATTGGATTCGCTGCCAGGAACTTGAAGCAGGCAAAGATCTAACCCTGCCACTACACGATCAGAATGTTCAATACCCTTTGAAGATTATCGTGTATGGGATTGAAGAAGTTCGTGTACCCTATGGTACGTTTACCTGTTGGAAGGTGGAGCCTGTGCTTGAGTCTGAGGGTCTGTTTAAAATGAGCGGGCGACTTTGGATCTGGCTTACGAATGACGAAAGGCGCCTTCCGGTGCTGATGAAAACGGAGATTCCCGTTGGCACGATCGAAGGAAAGTTGGTTGAATACCGGCCAGGTCGGCCAGAGGTTTCGGATAGTTCGCAACCTTATGAGCGGGACAATGAGCGCTGGGATTGGTAGCAATCAGAATGTTTCGGGATGGAATATAGAGGGTCCCGACAAAATTCCGGATCTATGACTAATTGTCCTGATTCTTCATTGTCTTCTCAGTATCCAAAGGCTCCCCGGAGTCCATACCATCGACCGTATTGAAGTGGCTGTTCTTACCGGAACTCTGTATGTCGGGTTCGTGCTCCACCACATAATGGAATTGGTTTTGGAAATCCTCGAGTGAGATACTTGCAGTCGCGGCATACTTGGCCAATTCGTGAGGATCCTCGAAATCTGCCTTTGAAAGCCGGATCATGTACTGCCTGCCGATCTGGTAATTTTCCGAAGAAATATCGATCATTCTAACTCGGGTTTTACCTGTATTTTTGTCGATGAGTTCCTTGAAGTACATCGGCACAAAGCGGTTGTCCTGAATCGAGATCACAGCGCCGTTTCCGCCCTCGTGAATGAACTTGGAGGCGAGAAAGCCCAGGTCGCGAGTATACTCCATGTCGAAAGGAATCGGGTCTGAGCACCGCAACTCGTATCCAATGTTCTTCGCGACGATGGTTGTCTTGATTCCGAACTCTGACAGTCGTTTTTGTACCGAAGCCTTCAACATCTCTCCAAAGTTGATCTCCGCTATACGGATATTGTTGTGCTCGTCACGCTCAACATTAGCAAGGGCCTGTATCTCTTCCGGGGGCATCTGCTCAACAAGCCCCTCTGCTATCACTGCAATGCCGTCCGGGCGTCCATAGCTAAGCCGTTTGATGATCGCGCCAACCAGGATATCGGTTAGCTTCTGAAAACTCAGAGGGTTATTATCACCGAACTCCTCGGGTATCAAAGTCAACGTAGCCCCGGCTGCTTTTCCGGTGCCCAGGGCCAAATGGCCCGCCTTGCGCCCCATTGTGATCACAAAAAACCAACGTGAAGTTGTCTGAGCATCAACCATCAGGTTTTTGATGATTTCCACACCAAAATGTCGAGCGGTTTGAAAGCCGAAAGTACAAATCCCCATCGGCAGGTCGAGATCGTTGTCGATGGTCTTCGGCACATGGACCACTTGGATCCGGCCGTCAGCCATCTGTTCGAGCCGCATCGCAGAATAGGCAGTATCATCGCCTCCGATTGTGATCAGGCGGTCGATATTCAACCGTAGCAAGGATGTGACGGCATTCTCGAGGTACTTTTCGTTCTTCGTCGGATTATCACGTGAGACCCCAATAAACGATCCGCCGCGAAAGTGGATACGGCTGACATTTGAGATGTTCAGGTCAATTGTATGGGAAATATTACCCTGCATGATCCACTTGAAACCATCGAGTATGCCAAGCACTTCCGTACCATATAGAATACTACGGATGGTAGCTGCGCCGATGACGCTGTTGATTCCCGGAGCCGGACCGCCTCCGACAAGAATACCAAGTGTTTTCTGATGTATTACCATCTTGTCACCAATTAACTAATTAATTATTAAGATATAAGCTCAGTTCTATTTAAAAGTTTTCAACTACCTGTGTTTATCGTACAAGCTAAGAAAACACAAGAAGAATTCGCAGTTATAATAACAAAAACATCAGCCTGTCTCCACGAGGCGTGGAGATTATTCGCTCGTGGAATGCGCCAGGCTCTCAAGAACTCTGTGGAAAAGGTAACCAAAGCTTAAATTCCAGCGTCATACAGTCAAGGAGCCGCTATTACTAATCCTATCATGGAGGGATCTGATGATCGGGAAATGGTTTAAACGTTTCGCAGCCAGCCTGCTCGTGTTGATACTGGCCGCATCAGTCTCATCTGCCTTGGAACCGGAGATTACCTGGGATGAGAAGAAGGGGGGGTGGGAGGCGACATTGGTCTATGAAACGGACGTGCAATCCGGCGGCGAGATAATCGTCGAAGATTTTGTCGGTGACCTTTCTTTTATCGGTGGCTCTATAGCAAAGGCGAAGATTAAAATAATTTATTTTTCCGATAAAAACAGAAAAGAGAATGCCGAAAAAAAGATGATGGCCACATTGCCTGATATCAGGGTCAAGGACCATACTATCAGAGTCGTCGGGAAGGAACAGAAATGGCGCTTCTATGGAGATCATGGATATTCCTTGACCGCCAACCTTCCGGCAAAGTTCAATATTGACGCAGAAACATCCGGTGGCGACATCAGAGCGGAGAACTTCGAGGGAGTCCTGGACCTTTCTACATCGGGTGGCGATGTGAAGGGCAGGCATCTTTCCGGCGATGCAGATATTTCCACATCTGGAGGCGATATAGAACTCTTTGAGATCAACGCCACTATGACAGCGGCCACGTCCGGTGGTGATATCAGCCTGGAAGAAGCGAAAGGCGATATGGCGGTTGCGACTTCGGGGGGAGATATCACCGTTCGAATCCTTGAAGGGGGACTCACCGGCAGCACCTCCGGCGGCGATATAAGAGTCAGTGAGATCAAGGCGAAAAATATCGAGATGGCTACTTCAGGCGGGGACATCCTCATTGAAGAGGTTGAAGTTGACAACGATGGGAAGTTCGACACAAGTGGCGGAGATATTGAAATGTCAAAGACCATCGGGAGGATGTCACTCACGACGAGTGGCGGAACAATCGACGTAGAACGCCATGAAGGCTACCTCGAAGCCACTACTTCAGCCGGCGACGTTGATGCTCTCAAGGTGATCGGGGGGATGTCTGTTCGAACGGGTGCCGGGTCAATTCGTGTCTCCTTTGACCAAATGGCATACGGGAAGGGCGAGAAAATAGATATTACTGTTGGTCATGGTGATATTGACGTCAGTTTCCCAGCCGACGTTAAGGCATATATCGAGGCTACGATTCAGACCAGTTGGGACGATGATGATATTATCTCCGACTTCCCGCTCGATCATCGTGTTTCAAGTACCCATGAACTCTACCTGGAGGGAGAGATCAACGGCGGCGGGATACCGGTACAACTCGAAACCGGTAGCGGAACGATAAGGATTCGAAAGAGGTAAACAGCGATAGTAGACGGCAGGTTCCTGTACATTATAAGGATTGAGGCTATGATTCGTAAACTGTTGACGATTATAGCGGTTGCGATAGTTGCGCTTCCGTGTTTGGTAGGTGCGAGAGATATTCAGGATTTCAATCGGACGGAACCTCTTGAGGGTATCGAAAAGGCGGAAATCCAGTTGGAATTAAGTCTGGCCACGTTCAAACTCAATGTTGGCCAACCCGATGATTTGATTAAATTCCACGCCCGTTACGATGCCGACCGAATCGAACCGAGATTCAGAATTGATCGGGATGGAGTAGTAGCTCATGTGCTGATTGAGATGGATCAGTACAGGAAATTCCGGAATAAAAGCCATTACAGAGATGAAGAACTGTATGAGGCCTACATCTCCCCGGAACCCGATATTAATCTCTCCTGTGAAGTTGGTCTTGGTGACAACGAAATCGATCTGACCGGTATCAAAGTGAAACAGCTGCGATTGGAAGCCGGACTCGCCAAGACGGACTTGGTTCTCAAGAAACCGAACCCTGTTATCGCGAAGAGAGTCGATATCCAAACCGGCCTGGGCGAGTTGAATACTGAGAACTTGGGATATCTGCGTTTTGAGACTTTGGACCTCGAGGGCGGGCTGGGGGATGTTGAGCTCGACCTCCGTGGCTTCGAAGGCGAAGGCGAAGTAAATATTTCCATCGGCCTGGGCAGTCTGTATCTGATTCTTCCCAAGGATGTAGGTGTGGACTTCTACTACTCGAAAAGCTTCATGTCGGATGTGGACTTCAACGGCTTTATTTCCAAGGGGCGACACCGTTATCAGAGCGAGAACTATAGCGGGAAAAAATCGCACCTGTGTATCAATCTCGAAATAGGCATGGGTAGTGCGAACATTGTTTGGCGCTGATCGGGCCGGAAGAAAGGGTGGCCGTGCACCCTTTGGAGGTTTGGATTCCTTAACGTCTCTTGAATTGCCCGATGGCGCTTGATCTCGTCCACTATAAGTTTATTTCAAGAACCTGCATATAAGTTAGTTTGGGCCGCTTCTTTTTTTCTTCCCGCGAACATGTTGAAAAAACTGTCGAAGAGTGTGTAGATCGCAGGAACGATCAACAAAGTCAGCGCCGTTGAGGATGCGAGACCGCCGATGACCACCGCACTTAGAGGGACAAGTGTTTCGGTTCCCTCACCGAGTCCGAGGGCGATAAAGAGCATTCCCGAAATTGTAGTCAGGGAGGTCATCAGGATCGGACGCATTCTGCGTTGCCCTGCTTCAACGATTGCACGGAAACGCGATACACCTTTTTTACGCAGTCGATTAATGTAGTCGATCAGTAATATTCCGTTGTTAACCACAATCCCCGACAACATGATCATTCCAAGAAAACTGTTGATGTTCAGTCCCGCGCCGAATACCAGTAATCCGAATGCAGCACCGAATAGCGAGAGCGGTATCGCAGAAGCGATAACCAGTGGTTGCCAGACGTTGTTGAATTGAGTCGCCATGACAACGTAGACGAGGAATACCGCGAGCAGCAGGGCTATTCCCAGAGATTGAAACGATTCGACGACCGCACGCGACGCGCCTGCTTCCCGCCATGTGTAATCCATGGGTAGTATGAAATTCGACTGAACCTGCTTGGCGACGGAACGGGCTTTTCGCATCGCTACACCTTCAGCAGCATCGGCCGTAACGGAGAAAAATCGTTGCTGATCGCTGCGCCTTATATTCGCCGGACCGGGGGTGATGGAGAAATCCGCAACAGCCCGCAAGGGCACAACGGTCCCGGAGGGTGTTTGGAAAGGTAGTTCACGCACATCGTGGAGAGTCCTTATCTTCGATCGGAGCAGGGTAACCTCCACATCGTACAGCACGCCTTCGCGCGTGCTGTAATGCGTAACAACCACCCCATCGACAGCTGTGCGAATAGTGTTCGCAATCTTCGAGACACTAAGACCCCATTCTGAAGCCTTGTTCCGGTCAACATGAATCACCAACTCGGGTTTGCCGGCCGTTAGGTTGTTCTGCACATTTGTCAGCTCAGGATATGACAACAGCGTATCGGATAAGGCCTCGCTCAAGGCACGCAGCGTATCAAGATCCGGCCCGAGCACTTGAAGGTCGACGGTCTTCGACACCATTCCTTCCATGACGGTAAGTACACGCGCCGTGATCCTTGCATCGGGATAGCCTGTAAGCAACTCACGGGCTTCTTTGATTACCGGTTCGGTAGAGAGCCGACCGTCCTTGGTATCTACCTGTATGTCAATGAATGCGGTGTGAGGCGAAGAGCGGTTGTAAAATGCTGTCAGACCGACGACACTGTATACCTGCCGGACACGCTCAATCCCGAGTAGTTTTTTTTCCATATCCGCTGCGATTCCCGAAGTCGCCGCCAGCGACGTTCCTCGCGGCAACTCGAGTTCTACACGGAACTGTCCCTGGTCGAGAGGCGGCATCTCGTCTACATCGAGCTTGCTGAAAATGAACACCGGAATCGCCATCAACAGGCAGGCGAAGATAATCGTAATCCCCGCCCTCCTGGCATTGCCCGCAGCAAAGTTGACAATTGGACGATAAACACCGCTCAGCCAATCGATCATTCTTGACCATGCGCGTGGCAGAAATAATCTCGGTTCATGCACTGACATGATCTTGAATGAAAGCATCGGGATCAAAGTGAGAGCAACCAGGAGGCTGAAGAGTAAAGCCGCAACGACCGTCAGCGCCAACTCGCCGAGCAGAAAGAACGCAAGTCCTCTTGTGAATGCGAGCGGAAGGAAGACAACCACAGTTGTCATGACGCTTGCTGAAATTGCGAGACCGACCTCCCTGACAGCCAGGATCGCCCGGTCGATTCTCGATTCACCCCCATCGAGTTTGAGTCGGTAGAATATATTCTCGAGGACGACAATGCTGGCATCGACGATCATGCCAACGCCGAGTGCCAGTCCGCCGAGAGAAATCGTATTGATAGTCAGGCCAAACGTCTTCATCACAAGGAATGTGGCGAAAATGGAGACAGGCACAGAAAGCGCAATAATGATGGTGTTACGTAAGCTGCCAAGAAACAGATAGATGAATATGCTGGCCAGAATCGCACCAAGGACCACATTGGTCGACACCGATCTGATTGCCTTACGGATGAAATCGGAATCGTCCTTGATCGTATTGAAATGCATGTATGGATAGTCGTTGCGGATGCGCTCCAGTTCATAATTGACTTCATCCACCAGAGCCACCGTATTCCCGCCGGCGCTTTGACGGATTGATAGCGCCAAGGCCTGTTCGCCGTTGATTCTTGCAATGCCGATCTGCTCATCGTCCACCAATAGTACATTTGCGAGGTCGCCCACTCTTACTGGAATCGTTCCACGTTGGGCGACAACGACATCGCGAATGTCGTCGAGCGATTCATACTTGTTAAAGGTGCGTATAATGAATTCCCTGGTACCCTGTGTCATCTTGCCGCCCGGGGCATTGACATTGTCGATGGCAAGGGCGTTGCTTACGGCACCGAGTGGAATTCCAAGATTAAGAAGCTTCTCGGGATCGGCGGAAACGCGCACGATTTTGGCTCTTCCACCGCGAATGTCGACCGCCGCGACGTTTGAGAGGCGTAGCAGACGGACGACTATTTCATCTTCCAGAAATTTCCTGATGCTGCCCTGATCGTAGCGGTCAGAGGAAACTGCAATTTCCAGTGGCGCCGGCAGAAGGGCGTCGAGAGCAAGTATCGAGGTGGGGCCAACATCGCGAGGAAGAAGCGGTCGAGCCCCATCGATCTTCTCACGCATATCCGTTTTAGCCTGGGTGATGTCAGTGCCCCAATTGAACCTGACAGTAAGCTGACTCATCCCTTCGGTGGAACTTGATTCTATCTCGTAGATCTCATCGACGGTCGAAGCGACCCGTTCGAGAGGTTTCGTCACTTCTTCCTCGATATCCTCCGGAACCGCTCCAAGAAAAGGGGTCTGTACGACCAGGAAAGGTGGAGTGATATCCGGCCAATATGAGATCGGCAACCCCCTCAAAGCGATCAGGCCGAGAAGGGCCAGGGTGAACATGATGAAAATTGTACCCACCGGGTTTTTCATGCAGATCCGGGAGATTTTCATCGACGCAGATCCTCCCGAATGGATACCCGATCACCTTCTTTCAGTGAAAGCTGTCCGAAAGTGACTACCATGTCTCCCGGGGCGAGCGACGGGCACTCGATCACAAGCCTTTGACCCAAATCGAGCCCGACGCTGACCGGAACCAAGCGAGCAGTATCACCGTCAATCTTGTAAACGCTGCTTTGGCGGTCGTGCTCGAAGACGGCCTCGCGAGGGACGGTGAGCGATTGTCGGCTTGAGAGCTGAATTGTCGCCGAACCCACCGCACCGGTCAGTAGTTTGCCATCAGGATTGGGCACGAAGAAATCAGCATAAACGATACGCTTGTTGGAATCGACATCGGGCAGTATTCTACCGAGGTTGATATCAGCCACTTCCACTCCGTTCGACAGCGTGAGAATACCCGTGATATCAGTCTTTACCCGCCTAACGTCGATCTGAAGCAGCTCCGCACGGAAGATCAGGGTGTCATCGGAAATGATCTGAACAAGTGGAGTCTGAGGGGTGATCCTGGACCCTGGAGAGACGAAACGTTGGGTGATACTCCCGGAAATGGGCGCCTCAACCAGAACCGGTTCGAAACGCAAGCCTGGATCGAGGCGTTTGACCCGGGCGATCAATTCACCCGCTCGAACCCGGTCGCCGATCTCGACCGGGATTTGTATCACATCGCCACCGAAAGTACTGTAAACGTCCACCTGATCGTCGCAGATCAGCCGTCCGCGGAGATAGAGCTGCTCACTCACCTGGTCCAATTTGACTTTGCCGACGTACACGGGCTTCGGATCAACCATGGATTCCTGTGCGCGGGTGTCGAACGGGACGAAGGATATCGCCATAAGTGAGAAAACAACCAGAATCCTTGCCAGCATGGAATCAGACAGTTTCATGAGTTTTTCCGTTTAGAAGAATTCAACATAGGGGAGATATTCAGCATCACGCATTGCGCACCACTTGACCACCGCGTCGAATCGAGTGGCGATCATCCTGAGGTTCGCACGTCGGTATAAACGTTGTGCTTCAATCAGGTCCAGACTGCTTAACGCTCCGCTCTGATAAGCATCGCGGGCGATTTCATAGCCTTTTTGGGCTTGTTTTTGCTGTTTTTCGACTAGTTCTATCTGCTCCAGAGCTTCCGCGAAGTTGGTGCGGCCGATGACGATATTTTCGCCGATTTCCGAGCGTACCGATAGTTCTTCAGCGCGCAAACGCCGCTCACCGGCTTCGAGTTTTTCCAGAGTATGCTTTGTGAGAAAACCATCGAATATGGGTATAGTTACCGAAACGCCTACCGACCAAGAGTCCTGAAGCTCCTCCACGTCCGGGAGCAACCCATTTCGTACCATGTAGGAGAAAAATGCGGCGGGCATCGGCCTGAGGTACTGACTCCGGGTTATTGACTTCTGTAGCTCGTACTGACGGTAGCCGCGCATCAGGATCTTGAGATCGAGGTGCCGGTCAACGGCCCTGTCCAGGCTGAGTGTATCGACTTCACCGGGAGGTTGCCCGGGTAGGGTAGTGGAGATCGACACACTCTGTTCTATGGATCGACCGGTGAGTCGATTCAGGGAGACCTTCAGCCTGCGAGTCTGCGTGTTCCTGGCAAGGACCTCGCTCTCGGCTTGAGCTAATTCCACTTCCATTCTGAGCAAATCGAAATCGCTGGCGTACCCCGTTTCCTTTCTGCGGCGTACCATCTCGACCTGCTCGCCGATCAGATCTCGAATCTCCTCGGCCAATTCCTGGGATTCATGGGCGAGTGCAAGCCCGAAATAGACCCTTGTCAGCGCCAAAGTCAATGCGCGCTTCGCCTTCTCAGCAATGTCTTCCGCCGTCTCTTTTCCAAGTTTGGAAAGTTCGATACCTGCTTGGGTGCGTCCCCAGGTGAAAAATGGATAGATTGCTTTGAGCTCGGCGTTTATCTGGTTTTCCGTTCCGAACTTGATTGTGCGGGGCTGGCCTTCAGCTCCGGCAGGAACTTCAAACTCGGGGATATAAGATGGCCTTGAATAGACGCCCGTACCGGTAGCACTCGGCCAATGCGCTGAACGTGCCTGCCTGATCGCCGCTTCAGCTTCAAAGACACTCTCCCTCGTCGCCGTCAAATCGGGATTCTTGGCCAAAGCCTCCTCGACCAGATCCGGGAGGGTCTCGACATCCTCAGAGTGAGCGGCGCAAGTCAAAAAGACAAAAAACGCTAGGACTGACAACACTTGAAAAGGCATCGCCAATTTCCTTCTATCATGAGTCATCAGGTGTCTCCTCTTCTGCTAACTCGATCAGGTCGAGCAGGTCCGACAAGATTGATAGAAATTTCAGACGCCGCTGTTTTGGGAAATGCGACAGCATGTTTTCCAGATTTCTCTCAACAACGATGCCGCGGTGCTCGATATATTGGTTTCCCTTGGGGGCGAGAGTGAGGAATATCTCCCTTCTGTTGTCCGGGTTGAGTTCACGCAAGAGATAGCCCTGCTGAACCAAGCGATTTACTAGCTCGGAAACAGTTGAATTGGCAAGCTGAAGACATTCCGCCAGACCGCTAATGCCTATATTCGGGTTGGCCGCAATCAGTTCGATCGCCTCGACCTGGCGTAAACTGAGTTCCTCTTCAGGCGATCGGGGCGGAACGAGTGTGTGAAAAAAATGTGAAAGCCTCAGCAGGTTGTCTGCGAGCTGCGAATCCGGCTGATTTGAGTTATTTTCGCCGTGTCGAATCGCTCTTTCCGTCTTTTTACCGCTTTCGTTTGAAAGCTGTGTCTCTTTAGACTGATCCATAGGTTTTCCGAACATTTAGGGTAAGCGAATACTTCGTATATACGAAATATATAACTTTCGCCCAAGATTTCAAAGAGGTATCCGTTATCATGGAGCCGGAAATTCGTCGTTAACTCTCGAAGAGAGAAACCCGGATTCTGTTGTCCGGTCATGCAGATGATCCTATCTTTCCGGGAAATGGTGATGCCAACGTTATCCGCGAAGGGGTAAAGCTCGCTTATTCTTTGTTATCAACGATTTAGACGACAACGGAGAAGAGCCAGGCAAATTGTGATTTATCCAGTTTGATATTAACGTTTCTGCAAAAGGATGAACCGTAGCAATCAGAGGACGTATGGATACTCGAAGGGTAGCGGTTTTCGGAGGCGGCAACTGGACCAAAGACAGTTCGAATTGGGAACTTGGCGTCGAGGTCGGGAAATTACTCGGTAGGAATGATGTAGAGGTCGTTACAGGTGGATATGGTGGCGCCATGGAAGCGGTCAGCCAAGGGGTCGTTGAGGCTGGAGGGAAAACAATAGGTATTTTGCATACGTCGCCAGATCTGGTTGCTCCGAACAGGTTTATCCAACAATATGAGATCGCTCAGGATTACCTTCAGCGCATGGCGATTCTGCTTCGCGTTCCCCGAGCAATCGCACTTCCCGGAAAGAGCGGCACCTGCGCCGAAGTGGCGGTCTCATTGGCGATGTTGCAGAGGCATGAAGGACGAAGCCTGGCGCTGTGGCAGCCATATTGGGAGAAAACAATCCGGTCTTTGACCATGAATCCGGCAGGAAGCGAAGAGGGCACGGACGACGTAACCTGGTTCAGTGAGGTGAGTGACCTGATACCTTGGCTCGGCAAGGATCGACCGTAATCGGAATCAAGATAGATATTAAAGAAATCAAGCGGACAAAGTTGTAACGATGGGAAAATCTGAACAGCGCAAAATGCGAAGAACTGTGATCCTGATAGCGGGCATGTCTTTGCTGTTGGCAATCTATCTGACGAGTTATCTCAGGGGCGAGCGTGGGAACAAATCGTTGGAAGGCGTCCAGCGTGTTGCGATTGAGCCTGGGGCCTCTACCCGGGATGTTGCATATTTGCTTAAGGAGAACGACCTGATCAGGAATCCGCGACGATTTGTGATGCACACCCGCTGGCGCAGAATCGGTCAGAAGATGAAAGCGGGTACCTATGACTTTCCCCGATCAGCCTCCATGTCGCAATTGGCGAATATCATCGTTGACAACCTTGAAGTGATGGTGGATATCACGATACCTGAGGGTTATATGGCGCGGCAGATCGCAAGTGTGCTCGATAGCGCGGCTGTCTGCGACAGCGCTGCTTTCATGCAGAATGTCCAAAACAGCGAATTGACGCTATTGTTGGGAATAGAGGGAACGAATCTCGAAGGATTTCTTTTCCCGGAAACATATAAATTCAAATTGAACCAGGATCCTAAAACCATAATCTGGGAGATGGCTAACACCTTTCGGAAGAAAGTCGGTTCGGAATGGATGCAGCGAACTGTCGGTCATCCCAATGGCCTGCTTGGTGTGGTGACATTAGCGAGCATCATCCAGGGCGAGTTTCAGCTTCCGGGTGAGGCCGATGATATCGCGGCAGTCTACCATAATCGCCTAAAAGCCGGCTGGAAATTACAGGCTGACCCGACCATACAATTCATAATTCCCGGTGAACCCAGGCGTCTATTTCATGGGGACCTAAGGATAAACTCGCCTTACAACACATATCGCAACTACGGTCTGCCGCCCGGGCCAATAAACAATCCGGGAATCGAAGCTTTGATGGCTGCGCTTAATCCCCCGAAAAAACCTTGGATGTTCATGGTCGCAAGGGGAGATGGGGGGCACACCTTCTCCGTGACACTTAAAGAACACCTTCAAGCCAAGAAAAGGCTTGACGCTATACGGAGACAGGCATCACGGCGTCAGCACGAGATGGAGAACGCGAAGTGAAGTCGATTACAGATCCACTGCTTGGATTGAACGATGCGCAACGCGACGCTGTCGTCTGTACCGAGGGGCCGGTACTTGTATTGGCCGGGGCCGGTAGTGGAAAGACACGAGTCCTGGCGCATCGTATTGCCTATATCGTCACTCAGGGATTGACAAAACCATGGCAGGTACTCGCGGTCACCTTCACAAACAAGGCGGCCCGGGAATTGAAACACCGGGTTGCTACCATCACGCCGGGTGGCGATGAGGTCGCTGCCGGCACTTTTCACTCGGTGCTGCTGCGTCTTCTCAGGCGTGAGGCGAAAGCAACGGGATATCCCAGCGACTTTTCCGTGTTCGACAACGATGATTCGGTTCGCTTGGTGAAGCTGATCCTGAAGGAGCAGAGCGAGGACCGTTTCCTTCCAAGAAGTGTACACTCGACGATCAGCCGCTTGAAGAGCGACCTGGTTAAACCCGAGCAATATGCCGAGGTAGTGAACAACCCCAGGGAAGAGGTAGTTGCCAAGGTATACGTCGAATATGAGAGGCGCCTGAAGCGACTGGCCGGGATGGATTTCGACGATCTGCTGATCAGGCCGATAGAACTGTTCGAGAACCACCCCACGGTGCTCGCGAAATGGAATCAACGGTGGAAGTACCTGCACGTCGATGAATACCAGGATACCAACCTTGCTCAGTTTGAATTGATCAGGATCCTGGGTGGGCCTTCACCGAACCTCTGTGTCGTTGGTGACGATGACCAGTCGATCTACGGCTGGCGTGGCGCACGAGTCGAAAACATCTTCCGTTTCCGTGGCACTTTCAGGGATGCCAAGGTATTCAGGCTTGAGCAAAACTACAGGAGCACGCAGGCGATACTCGATCTCGCTTACGCGGTGGTTTCGCAGAGCAGCCGAAGGGAAGAGAAAAGGCTGTGGACCGACCGCACCGGAGGAAAAATTCCGGTGGTCAAAGGTCTGCCGAGCGATCTCGATGAGGCGCGTGAAGTTGTCGACCGGATAGGACGCAGCGTTCTGGCCGGAAAGAGGCAATTCAAGGATTTCGCGATTCTCTACCGTACAAATGCACAGTCACGTCTTTTCGAGGATGAGCTCCGCAGCAATAGGTACCCATACCAGGTGATTGGTTCGGTCGGTTTTTACAACAGGAAAGAGGTCCGTGACGCTTTGGCGTATTCCAAGATCTGTCTCAACCCGCGCGATGACATCTCCCTGGGGCGAATAATCTCCGAGCCGCCAAGAGGAATCGGAGCGGTTACCCTCAAGCGCCTGGTATCTTGGGCCAATGATCGTGATTTGCCGCTGACCGAGGCGATGAAGAGTGCGGGCGATATTGGAGAAATCTCACCGCGCTCTGCGAAAGCCTGCAGGAAGTTCGCCGAGCAGATCGAGAGTTGGCGGTCAAGCATCAAAGAGGGCCCATTGGAAGAATGGGCGATGCATTTGCTGGAGGATTCGGGGTACATCGAACGTCTTGAGGGTGACGGCGGTTTCGATGCACAGACTCGTTTGGAAAATCTTGAAGCGTTGATAGACAGTCTGGCCGAATTTTCGGCGCAGGGGGGCTCGTTGGCAGAATATCTTGAGGAATCAGCGCTCGCCACCGATGTGGATCGCTATGATCCTGACGCCGACAGCGTGCGATTGATGACACTCCATGCCGCCAAGGGGCTTGAGTTCCCAGTTGTATTCGTAACAGGGCTTGAACAGGGGTTGTTCCCCTTGAAAGACGAGGATGAGTATATCTTGGACCTCGATGAAGAGCGTCGGCTCTTTTACGTCGGCGTAACTCGCGCACGCGATGAACTCTATCTTACCCATGCGATGCAACGGAGGAGGTGGGGCAAGGTGGAATTCTGCGATCCAAGCTGTTTCATCGACGAATTGCCGGAGGACAGAGTACAATGGGATTCTGCGATATCGACCCACCGGTCGCTCTTCGTTAATAAGACGGCCAGGCTGCACGAGGCGAGCGAAAGCTATACGGTTCAGGGCCGAAGTAATTCAACCCCTTCCGGCTATTCAGTGTGGAAGGAGAAGGCATCTTCAGGTTCAAAACCTGCTTTGAAAAGAGAACAACCGGTAATGAATCCGGAGGACATCCCCGCTGTACGGCCTGGTGATCTCGTCGAGCATCCCAAGTTCGGTCAGGGTATTGTGATTTCAACTGCGCCATGGCGAAACGACCTGAAGGTAAGCGTGGAATTCAGTCAAGCAGGCGTTCATCACCTGCTTCAGAGTATTGCGCGTTTGCAGCCTGTTAAGGATTTCCACTGATGAATCCTTCACGAACATATATCCGGCGCTGGATCGCGTCGTTGGTTATTTGCCTTCTACCATTGTCGATTCAGGCATACCAGAGGAGCAGCGAGGCAGATTTTATCTATGCGAAAAGGCTGTATGAGGACGGACTTTACGATCTTGCCGCTGAAGCGCTGGAAAGATATATAGAATCCTTTCCCGACAGCCCTGACCTGATTGATGCAGCCGTGCTTATCGGGGAATCCTATTACGCGGACGGCGACTACAAGAAGGCGAGGAATGCCTTCCAGCGACTCGCCATGGATTATCCCGATGACCAGCGGTCGATGCGTGCGCTGACCAGGATAGCCGATTGCTACCTCGCGCTGAACGACCGTGAACGTGCAGCAAAATCGTTGATGAGGGTTCCGGTTTTCTTTCCATCCTCCGCACTCGCCCCGAGTGCACTCGTTCGCGCCTCCAAGATTCTCGTTGAGGATGGTAAATGGGTCCAGGCCGAGGTACCGCTTCAGCAAATTTTCAAGCAATATAGCGACTCGCCCTTCCAACTTGAGGCGCACCTGCTTTGGGGGCAGGTTCGCGCTGGCCAGGGCCGGCTCAACGATGCGATCAAGGAAGCTGAAAATGTGGTCACCGGAACGAGAAACGATTCATTGCGAGTGGAGGGACTGCGTTTACTCGCTACCTGGTTTGCGGAATTGAGGTACGAGGAGGCGAGCGAGCGATACTGGCGGCAAATCCTGGAAGAATATCCGAAATCGAAGCACGGTACCGAGGCGCTCATCGAGGTCGGGAATCGCAGGATGCGGATCGGAGATTTGGAAGAAGCGAATTCTCTGTTCGAAAGAGCGCTTGAAAACTCAGCCAGCCCTGAAGCGGTCATCACCGCTCGGATTGGGCTGGGAGATGTGCTGTTTCTGAAGAAAAAGTATACCGAGAGCATTGCGCAGTATCAGGCAATAGAAAAAGAAGACCGGCCGGATCTTCTCTTTCGGCTGGCTCTTGCCCATGAGCATGAAGGGAATTCTGACAAGGCGATAACGATATATGAAAGGCTCGTTAATGCTGAAGTAGGACCGCTTGCTACAGCTGCAGCATGGCGAGCGGCAAAGTTGCAAAGCGAACAACAACGATACCATGAATCGGCGAAGCTATATCTCAGAGCGGAATCTTTGGAGTCTGACAGTTTTCGGCGAGGACGGAGCCGGTACCTGGCGGCAAAGGCGTTGCTGGAGGTCGATCCACAAGGCTGTTCCGATCTGATAAAAAACTTCGCAAATCGCTATCCTAATTCTTCTGAAATTGATGACGTCCTGTTGCTATCCGCAGAAGCCAATATTCGGCTTAAGCATTTTCCGGTTGCGGTCGAATCATTGCGTGAACTCAGCCGCATATATCCGTTGAGCCCACACGCAGACGAATCGGTGAGACGAGCCAATTATATAGAAATCAACATCATACGCGGCGATGACCCCTCAGCGCAGATAGCGGCGCTTCTTTCGGAGATTGCCGGAGGCATGGATACCAGGAAACTCTCGTTCAAGCTGGGCGAAATCTATCTCGATGATTATAAAGATTTTCAAAAAGCAGCGGACCAGTTCAGGACTGCGGTAAATAATCCCGAGATGCCGGCTGAACAGGTTCAGGAAGCGAATATCCTGCTGGCCGAATCCATCTGGCGCGGTTACGAAAAAAAGCGATTGGGTGATTCGGGCCTGGAGATTCGACAATCGCCCGAACTTGCTCGTGAAACGGCTGAAGCCGTCAGAGAATTGACCTCCCTGAAAGGGAGTATCGTAGACGAGAGGGCCCGGAGCGAAATCGACTTTCGGATCAATATGCTGTCTATCGAGTCGAGAACAGGTGACGATAAAATCAGATTTGCCCGGAATGCCTGGCTCGATTTCCTCGCCGATCATCCGGAATCGCTATACGCGCCGGATGTTCACCTGAGGCTAAGCCGCGCATTTACCCGGCATCTTCCCGAAGATTCCGTCGCGACACAAACAGATCCGGCAATCTGGTATTTGGAGACGTTACGTAACGAGTTCCCCGAATCCGATCTCATTCCGGAAACTTTGATACTGTTGGCGGAGAGGTACGAGACTGTCGGGCAGCAGAGAAACGCCGTCGAAATCTACCGTGATGCTGCGAAACATCTTGAGAGTCCATGGTGCGTGGTCGCCAATCAGCGTCTTGCGGAGAATAGGTCCCTGTCGGTAAAAGAGCGAATGGAGGCGATGAATTTCGTCAAACAGCGGGCTTTCTACAATCCCGCCAAGGTTGAACTCCAGACAACTTCGGTGGAACTGTTGCTCGAGACAGGCGATTTCAAGGGGGCGGAACAAGAAGCAAAGTCGATTATCGCGCAGAGCGATCCAGGGGATTCCGGCCTTGCAATCGGCAACGCCGCAGCGAACCCATGGTCATTTACGCTTGGAAAAGCATATCAGGGACTCGGCCGGAACCAGCAGGCAATTGATGAATACCTTCGCTATCTGGCATTTTATCCAGAAGGTCAAAATGCACTCGATTGTCATCTTCGTCTTGGAGAGCTGAGGGAAGAAGAAAGCGATGCCGAGGCGGCGATTAGACATTATAGCTGGCTGATAGAGAGATCGGACGAGAATGAACTTGTTCAAGCGGCGCGAAGACGGGCTTCCAGATTGCTGCTTAACATGGGGAGGTACGCCGAAGCAAGAACGGCTGCCTTGGAGGCGGCTGGAAATGCCGCTAACATCGATTCAGCCTTACATTACGCACAAATCGCAACAATTTGCCTTTACCGCACTGGTAAGCTGGAAGAGGCGCGCGAGGAGGCCCGCGGTCTCAGAAATAAATATGCCGGTTTGAAAGATGTAGACAATGCAGCCGCGAGGTTCTATCTGGAAAAAGGGCGATGGCTTTCGAAAACGAAACAATACGACAGGGCTGGAAAAGCTTACCGGCAAGTGATCAAAAAGTACTCGCTCTCACCATGGACGCCGGAGGCGAAATTCGAGCTGGCGCGCGATTACATGATCCGGAAAATGCCCGAAAAGGGACTTGAAATCCTGACATCGCTTCCAGTCAGCTATCCGGATCACCCGATCATTGGCCATGTATTCATGACATTGGGTAACTACTACGTTGAAAACGAGAACATCCTGGATGGGGTTACATACTATGAACGTGTGATCGGGGACGAAAAGTACCGTGAACTCTGGCCTTTCGTTTACAACAACCTGATCCTTTCATACCGGTCCGCGGGTTTCTATGCCGGAGCATTGAAAGCTGCTCATAGTTACCTCGAAAAATTTCCCGATGCACCCGATGCCTTTGACAAACGCTTTCAGATCGGTCAACTTTACATTGACCTTGGACAATTAGATCTGGCGATCAAGCAGTTCCGTGAGCTGAAGCCGATAGCTGATGTTGAAACGGAGGCCGCCTGCCAGTTCTATATAGGGGAGGCGTTCGAACGTCAGGGCCGTTTTTCAGAGGCGATAATCGAGTATAAGAAAGTCGACTATCTTGGTAAACAGACCAAGCTCGAATGGGCGATTACCGCTATCTACAACGCCGGACGATGCTTCGAGAAGCTCGGTGAGACGGTGAAAGCCGAAGAAATGTACCAGGAGATTGTCGAGAGGGTTGGACTCAGCAGTCCATTTGGACGAAAGGCGCAGGAACAGATAGACCGTCTGCATCAGGTATACCCAACAGGTGCGGATGGGTGAACAATCGGCAAGCGGCAGAGGGTAGCCCGATGGGATTGATAGAAGCGGTTGGTGGCAGGGAGTGGATTGAAAGGCATGTCGATGAGGCTTTGAGCGAAGATTTAGGTCGAATCGGGGATATCACATGCCAGGCAACCGTGCCCGACGGGACGACCGGAAGGGCCGAACTGGTTGCAAAGGCTGACGGCATTCTCGCCGGCAGAGACTGGGCGATTATCTGTGGTGAAAGGACTACGCCGCCGGTCGTATGGACTTTTAATTTCAACGATGGTTCCAATATTAGAACCGGTGAAACAGTTGCGGAGGTTACTGGACCGCTAAACGGTATTCTGGCATGCGAACGTACCGCCCTCAACGGCCTTGCAAGGTTGAGCGGTATCGCTACCATGGCGTCGGTTGCGGTACAGCTTGTCGAGGGAACCCGGACAAAGGTGATAGATACAAGGAAGACGACGCCCGGCTGGCGTCTGGCGGAGAAATACGCAGTTCGTGCGGGCGGTGCCAGTAACCATCGCATCGGTTTGTACGATGAAATTCTGATAAAGGAGAACCACATCCGTTCGGCTGGGGGGTTGATGAAGGCGGTTGAATCTTCACGGCGATGGAGAGATTCACAATCAAACGAAGATTCGGAGGTAGTGCCGATCGAGGTTGAAGTTACAAACCTCGATGAGCTGCTTCAGGCTGCTGAATCCGGAGCAGACCGTATTCTACTCGACAACTTTACGCTTGACCAGATAAAAGAAGCGGTGAGAATCGTAAGTCGGAAAGCCGTCCTTGAGGCCTCAGGCGGGATAACGCTTGATAATCTCGAATCGGTGGCGCAAACAGGTGTGGACAGAATTTCACTTGGTGCGCTGACCCATACGATCAAACCGCTGGATTTTTCGCTGCAGGTGAGATAATATTATTAGAATCAGTAGTATATGATATATCCGCATAAAGGTATAACTTGAAACGAGTCCCTCATGAAGAAAACCGGACAGTCAAAGATCCTCGGGCGATTCACCTTCGTGCTTCATTCACATTTACCCTATGTGCTATCGCATGGAAGATGGCCGCATGGAATGGTGTGGCTTGCTGAAGCGGCGAGCGAAACATATATCCCTCTCTGGCGATTGATAAAATCCCTGAGTGAGAAAAAAAAGAAAATCGCGCTTACCATCGGTATCAGTCCGGTACTCGCGGAACAGCTCAAAGATCGTACCTTTATTCGCGAATTCAACGAATATCTCGATTTAAAGCAAAAAGCGGCAGAGACCGATATTATCTCATTCGAGAAACAGAGTAATGAAAGGCTGGCGAAAGTTGCCAGGTACTGGCTTGAGTTCTACCAGCGTATCGAAGAGGATTTCCGTGGCCCTCTGGCCGAGGATATCATCAGCGGCTTCGCTGCTCTTCAGGACGAGGGAGCGATTGAGATCATCACCTGTGGAGCTACCCACGGATACCTGCCGTTACTCGGTACGGACGAGGCGGTGAATGCGCAGATAAAACTGGGCGTAGATAGCTATAGGCGTCATTTCGGACGCGACCCACAGGGAATATGGTTGCCTGAATGCGCCTACCGGCCGGGTTATTACTGGATCAGTCCCAGTGAACCGGAAAGCGATGGGTTCGAACGCATGGGGATTGAGAAATTCCTCCAGAAATACGGTCTCAGGTACTTCATAGTCGATAGTCATCTACTCAAGGGTGGTCGGGCAGTAGGTACGTACCTTGCAAGGTTCGAGGGATTGCAACGCTTGTGGGAACAGGCCAATAAGGAGACTCGCGAATACACGTTTGCCGAAGACAAAGATAAGGTTCCCTATCAAGTATACTGGATTGACGGAACCGTTGGAGATGGCGATCCTGTGGGAATTCTTACCCGAGATCCAACCACAAGCCTTCAGGTCTGGTCCGGCGAGTGGGGATATCCGGGAGATGGATGGTATCTCGATTTTCACAAGAAACATTTTCCTGGTGGACACAGGTACTGGCGTGTCACTCGAACAAAAGCCGATCTGGGAGAAAAAGAGGAATATGAACTGGAGAAAATTGAACAGCGACTCGAGGAGAACTCGGACCATTTTGTCTCTCTGATTCACGATGTGCTTGGCGCGCACGAGTCTATCGCATTCGAGAATCGCATGGTTGTGAGCCCTTTCGACACAGAACTTTTCGGCCATTGGTGGTTCGAAGGAACGAGGTGGCTTGAGAAGGTTCTTGCAAAAGTAGATCAAGCACCGAATGTCGAGGCCGCCCATGGTATGGACCTGATTGAGAGCGCCGATGAAGCGCCGGTTGTTGCGCTGCCTGAGGGTTCCTGGGGTGAAGGCGGATTCCATTATATCTGGTTCAACGAGGATACGAAGTGGACCTGGCTTCTCGTACATAGGGCCGAAAGGGAGATGACCTCCATGGCCAGGCGATTTTCGCAGGAAGATGGAAGAGTGAAAGAGATTCTGGCACAAATGGGCCGTGAACTTCTCCTGCTCGAGTCGAGTGACTGGCAATTTCTGATCAGCACGGTCGCTGCAAAAGACTACGCAGAACTCCGGGTGCGCCAGCATCACCTTGACTTTGAGTTCTTGCGGGACGTTCTCTTGAAAGTCGCCGAGGGTGAGGATATGACGAACGAGGAACGTGAGCGCTATGAGGCGATTTGTGCGCGAGATGTAATCTTCGCGGACTTGGATCCATCAGTATGGACATAGCAACAACGAAATAGCTCCGCGTACATATGGTATTGACAGTTTGAAATTCTCTATCTCGCAGGTGGATTCCAACCGGTCAATCAAGGGTTTTCCTTGGCAAACGGCACGGTTTGACTTCGGAGAAGTATCGAAGACGACTATCAGGTAGAGCTGCATGAGTCAGACAGGGACAGAAACAAAACCATATGTCTCGGTAATCACACCTCATCGCGATGAACCGGTGCAACTTGAGACGCTGAAAGGTTGTCTCGAAGCGCAATCATTTCAACAAAAGGACTTCGAATGGATTGTTGTCGATGATGCGAGTCGAGGTGGCGCGCCGGAATGGCTAAGCGAATATCAGGGATCAATTCAGCTTGTTCCGGTCTTGCTGAAGGATCACCTCGGGCGCGCTGGTGCTCGCAATCGTGGGATAGACGTAGCACATGGGCGGATAATCGTTTTCCTCGATGCCGATATGGAACCGATGTCAACCTGGTTGAAGGCGATCGTAGAGGCCGTGGAAAAGAGTAATTCTGTAATCATTGGGCGAACAGATTCTATGCCCGGAGAACCATTAACCGCTTTTCAACGATACTACTTCAGTAGAGGAGCTGCGAAATTATCTGAAGAGGATACCGTCCCGGGTAAGTACTTTGTTTCCGGCAACTCCGCGATGGCGCGGAGTGTAATGGATGAGGTGGGTGGTTTTAATGAAGATTTCAAAACTTGGGGGGGCGAGGACCTCGAGCTTGGACTAAGGTTGGAAGCAAGTGACGTAAGGATATTGAGAGAGCCGGAAGCGCTGGCTTACAACAATTTCGACCGGCAGTGGGATGAAATTGAAAGACGATACATAGAATATGGTAGATATTCCGTTCCAAAAATATTGGAATTACACCCGAACGCAAGGGAAATGTTGTCTCTCGATCTGGTATACCCTGTTTATGGTACCACGGGCTTAGGGAAAAAACTAAGAATGCAGTTGATCCGATTTGCCTGCCATCGCTTTTTGTATGTCATTACGCGCAGCACTGTGAAACTATTACCTAATTTCCCCTGGCCTGACCTTGTATTTGATTTCATGATTTTCTATTTGTATTCGAAACACAGTAAGAAGATTTGGGAGAGGCGGCAATGACTGGTAATGGGCGTTTGATCGACGGAAAGGCAGTCGCCACCCAGCTCCGCGCCGATATAAAGAAGGAGGTATCCCAGCGAATCGAGCAGGGGCGTAGACCAGGTTTGGCGCTGGTTCTTGTCGGCGATGATCCCGCTTCGAAGGTCTATGTCAATACTAAACGAAAAGCGTGCGATGAGACGGGAATTCGTTCCAGGATAGAACGTTTGCCGGCGGACACCGACCAGGCTACTGTTCTAGCCAAAGTTAATGAAATCAACCAAGATCCTGAGTTTCATGGACTTCTTGTCCAATCTCCGTTGCCGAATGGCCTCGACGAAGATGAGGTGGTATGTGCAATCGACCCGCTCAAGGATGTCGATGGGTTTCATCCTGTCAACGTCGGTTACCTGGCCTTGGGTAGGCCGAAATTCGTTCCCTGCACTCCGCTGGGTGTGATCGAACTGCTGGAGAGGTACGGAGTGGACCCATCAGGCAAGCAGGCGGTAGTGCTTGGGCGAAGCCATATAGTGGGTATGCCGATGGCGTTGCTGTTGGCTCGCAAGGCGAAAGGGGCCAATGCTACTGTCACCATCTGCCACAGCAGAACGAAAAATATAGAAGATCAAACAAACCGGGCCGACATACTGATTGCCGCCATAGGAAGTGCCGGTTTTGTCAAGGCGGGAATGGTGAAGCAGGGCGCCGTGGTAATCGACGTCGGGATGAACAGGGTTGATGACCCCAGCGCAAAGCGGGGGTACCAACTCGTCGGCGATGTCGATTTTCAGGAGGTGCGAACTAAGGCTTCCTTGATAACTCCTGTGCCTGGAGGGGTTGGCCCGATGACGGTCGCCATGCTGCTGAAGAATACGTTAATGGCTGAGAAGATACAATTCGAGGGATAGCTTCGGCAGGTTCTTGTTGGGTTTTAGTTGATTGACAGCTGTAAAGAGAAAGTAGTTTGCAGCTAACAACACTACTTTAAGTGATACTGCTATCTGGTGACAGAGAGGGTAAATCCACAAGAGTCTTCGCTTACATGTCGAAATACGGCCATTTCTGACTTGGTTACCGGGTGTCATCGAACAAGCCGATCACCAAGGTATTGCCTGAGGATTTACCACAGCCGAAGATTGCCACCTATCCACTGAATGATTTCATCAGTTTCGAGCCCGATCTGTTGTAAATCGCCGATCCAGTCCAATGTCTCGTCATAGCCGCTTTCCGCTGGAAGAACATGCATTTTATAGCGGTTGATCAGCTCCTTCTTTTCGGCAACTGCCGGAAGTTGATCACGTTGAACGCTGATTACCATGCAAGAACCAAGGTCATGCATGTCTTGCAGTTGTTCGTCGGATAAACGAGAAAGATCGTCCCATGTCCCGATTATGAGAGCTCTGTCCTTAAGCCGTTCGACGACGGGAGACCAGGCATCAATTTGATCCATTGGCAATTGAACAATAGTCTCGGAATCAGCCCAAATTCCGATCAACCGGGATCGTTCCGGAGGCAATTCGCCGTCCTTCAACCATAGACTCAAATCGTTCAGCACGATCCAATTAACACCAAATCTCCCGTAAACAGCCCAATAAGTGCTGTCATTATTGCTCAAATTGTCGCCGTTGAGAGCGAGGAACAAGGTGGCTTTGCTCTGATAGCTGTTGGTATAGATGTCATCATAATTCTTGCCGCAACTGATTTTTTCATCCTGTGCAATTCTGTTATTCCACTCATTGAGTCGGTTAAGGAAAAGAGCATCATCCTCGATTGAGTCCGGGAACGGCAACGTGACTATTGATGTCGTATACCCTGAAGCCAGTCGAGCTTTCACGGAATCAATGTCGCTGATTATGTCACCCGAACTCGCCAGCCAGCTGAGTCCGTATCCCCGGTGCCAGACCGTCCGCTGGGTGAGCTTTTTATCAGCGAGTTGCTGCGGATACATACCAACCGCCTCGATCCAACTTGCAACGGAATGAAGAACACCATCAATCGCCTGTCTATCAATGGTATAGAATTGGTCATCGGTTGAATGGTGATAATTGTGATCACCTCTACTATGGACGGTAAACGCCGGTATACCCTCGTCGCGGAAAGAGGCATGATCCGATGACGAGCTGCCCCAGGCCCGAGTGACGGCTATTTTTTCTCGTGAGGAATCCGGAAGGGATACATACCAGGGATTCCAGATTTCATGGAGCTGGTCGCCCCCGCCGATCACTGTAACTCCTTCGCCTCTGCCCACCATGTCGAGGTTAATCATGCACACATAGTTATAATTTCCCGGGAGCCTCTCCACTAAAGATCCGCTGCCCAGAAGCCCCTGTTCCTCTGCCCCAAAGATGCAGAAAATCAGGGTTCTGTCCTGCGGATTGGTCGAAAAATGCCTTGCGAGCTCAAGCACAACAGCGGAACCGGATGCATTGTCATCGGCTCCCGGATAGACATGGCCAAGGGAGTTGGTGCCGATATTGTCGCCGTGGGCGCCAACTATAATCGCCTCTGTAGAAAGTCCGGGATGTCTCCCCCTGACGACGCCTGCAACATTGAAGCCGAATGACCTCTCCAAGCGATCAATCTCTGTTTCAAAGCCTATGGTTTTTTCGAGTTCCAGGGAAAACGGCGCGGTTTCCAGCCTTTTCTTATAGGACTTAAGCGTTTGTCCAGACCCGTGAAAGAGATGCTGAAGTATTCTGTCGCCGATATATCCTGCCGGAATGTTCGATTGGGAAGCTTCCTCAATTATCGCAGCACCATGAACAGGGAACTCTCCCTGATGGAACAGCACCGCCGCGGCCCCCCGTCGGACTGCTTCTGAAAATGTGTAGGTACGTGAATATTCCGACGTCCAATCTTCGTGGTTGTCCGGAATACCGCGGTAGATTACGACAACTTTTCCTTCAACATCGACGTCGTGATAATCATCCCATCCTTTTGATGGTTTGCTCAGACCATGTCCCACGACTGTGACCAGTGCCTCGACATTGCCGGTGCCGCTGTTGGTACACACGGTATAATCATCGCCGAGAAGGAACTCGATTGCTCCCCATCGGGAATCTTTCAACGTAAGAGAAGCACCTTTTTCGATGGTTGAAAGCATCCTGAAAGGGATGAGGAATTGATTGCCGACTCGGTACAGATTGACCTCGAGCGGTTCCATGTCCCAATCGAAAAATCGCTCTGCTACCCAAAGTTGGCTGTCATCGCCGCCGGGAGCACCGGATTTGCGTCCGGAGAAAAGCTCAGGGTCCGAAAGAATCTCGAGAAATGCCATAGCGCTGTCAGTTTCGAGCGGAAGGACCGCGGAGGCAAAATTGAGGGGCAATGAAGCTGTTATCACCAGGAGGATCAGTCCGGAAATGGACTTGCTCATAAGTTACTCCGTCTTGATCGGTCCATTGTGCACATGATACAGAAGATCATGGGAGGTCACAATAGGCATGGTCCGTTGACATGCGTATAAAGCTTCAGTACGTTAAAGCACTGAATATAGAACATATTCAAACAGATAATTTCGTTGACGCCCGAGACATCAGAGCATCATGGCAAAAAAGAAAATTCGATCCGATCTGCCAAAAGGCACCGGAAGACGCATGGGAAAGACGACGATCTTTACCTGGCCTTTTGGACCGGCGAATCTAATTGTTCTCATAATCGGACTTGTTGTAATCGTCATTGGTTATATTTTTCTCTCAACGGGTCCATATGACAGCACTGCCTCGCTGACGATTGCGCCTCTTATTCTCGTGCTGGGATACTTAGTTCTGATTCCACTTGCGATAGTGATCCGGGATTCGAGAAAAGGGAAAGGTGGGAATTAGAACCCGGGCATCCGGATTGTCACTGTTCGCAAGCTTTGGGCGATTAGCTCAGCCTGGTTAGAGCGCCGCCCTTACAAGGCGGAGGTCACTGGTTCGACTCCAGTATCGCCCACTTAAAGCAGGAAGCCGAACCGCAGTGCCATCAATCCATACCCGCAGATTTTTATAACTTCCGATATTATAATACCAGTTCATGGAAAGAGGAGACCGCATCATTTGCGAACTTGCGAAGCCGATGGGTGGGAAGTACCTTAGGCTCGCTTGATTTATGCAGCGTCAGTCTTGGGGCAGTAGCTCAGTTTGGTTAGAGTATCGGCCTGTCACGCCGAGGGTCGCGGGTTCGAGTCCCGTCTGCCCCGCGAATTTAAAATCCCGCCCCTGTGGCGGTTTTTTATATGTTGCAGCAAGTTACGCCGTCCATCACCTTTGAGGAAGAGACCGAGATGAGCAGAATCGAAGAGTTTATTGAAATGGAAGACAACTACGGAGCCCATAATTATCATCCTCTGCCTATCGTCATAGAGAAAAGAGACACACGAAAGCGTGATTCGCTTTGCACCGCCACTTGTCATCACGCGTGAGGAAATAGATTGGGCGCTCGAACAGATAAGTACCGTACTCGTTGATTAGTCGTCCGCCTGATCGACCAATGGCAGACCAATATGTTCTATAGACATTGATTTGTTTTTCTTGAAGATCGCCGGTAATTTAACCCGGTGTCGGGGAAGCTCGCGGGTCTTTATTGTCTCACAAATCCGGAGCCGGACCGATATATTTTCAAAAAATATCATGTATCTTTAATGTTTACCGTTAAGAATATTCTCGTATGACAACAAGGTATCAACATGCGAAAATTGCACACCCTTCATGTTGTTCCTGCATTGCCCGACAGACTGCTGAAGCTTCGAGCTATCGCTTATGATCTTCACTGGAGTTGGGATCATAACGCTATTGATCTGTTCATGCGCCTCGACTCGCTACTCTGGCGAAAAGTAGATCAGAATCCGATACAGATGCTGGCTGTCATTCCCCAGGCGAGGCTTCTTGAAGTCGCCAAGGATGAGGGTTTTCTCAATCATCTGGACAGAGTAGCGAAAAGGTTCGAGGAGTATCGCAACGAGAACACCTGGTATTCCAAGACATTCGATGATGAGAATGTACAAATCGCGTATTTCTCCCTTGAATTCGGCCTTCACGAGTGTTTGCCAATTTACTCCGGGGGACTTGGATTGCTCGCCGGCGACCACCTGAAGGCTGCGAGCGACCTCGGTGTCCCATTGATCGGGATCGGCATCCTTTATCAACGCGGCTATTTCCATCAATACCTAAATGCCGATGGCTGGCAGCAGGAGGATTATCCGGAGACGGATCTGTTTAATCTTCCCATTGAACTGGTTAAGACGGAAGCGGGCGATCCCGTCGAGTTCACCATAAGGGTGGGACCGCGCGATGTTCATGTCCATATCTGGAGTATTAAAATCGGCAGAGCGGTGATTTACTTGCTTGACACCAATGTAATTGCGAATCATCCGGAAGACCGAAGGATTACCGAGACTCTGTATGGTGGAGATCATGAAACGCGAATGAAACAGGAAATAGTACTTGGTATCGGAGGTGTACAGGCGCTCTCCTTGCTCGGCATCAAGGCCACGGTTTTTCACATGAACGAGGGGCATAGCGCCTTTCTTGCACTCGAACGTATCCGATGCTTGATGTCGGAACAGAATCTTACTTTCGAAGAGGCCCGTGAAGCGACTCGAGTAGGTAATGTTTTTACCACGCATACCCCCGTTCCCGCTGGTATTGACCGCTTCGATACGGAGCTGATGACTACCATTTTCCAGGATTATTGGCCAACCCTTGGCCTGGACAAGGAATCGTTTTTAAGAATCGGCGGTGCCGATCCATCGAACCCGGAATCAACGTTCAATATGGCGGTTCTTGCAACCAAGTTCTCCGCCTTTACAAACGGTGTAAGCAAGCTTCATGGTGAGGTCAGCCGGCAGATGTGGCAATATCTCTGGCCGGAGGTGCCAATCGATGATGTGCTGATAAAATCGATCACGAACGGAATTCACGCCAAGAGTTGGATCAGCGCCGAGATAATGCACCTTTTCGACCGTTACATCGGACCCGACTGGCAGGAGAATCCACAGAATCGTGAACTTTGGGCGAAGGTGCCCTCGATTACGGATGAGGAGCTGTGGCGAGCTCGCGAAAGGTGTCGCGAACGCTTGATTTCGTTCGCGCGAAAACGGATGCGCAAACAGTTGGAGAATCGCGGTGCATCCAAGGTGGCGATAGAACGAGCGGGCGAAGTGCTCGACATGGAGACCCTTACCATTGGATTTGCCCGTCGTTTTGCAACCTATAAGCGTGCTTCCCTGCTGCTACAGGATGTAGATCGTCTGACCAGGATCTTGACGAATCCGGAGATGCCCGTCCAGGTTCTCTTTGCGGGCAAGGCGCATCCGATGGATGAACCGGGCAAGAAAATGATTCGTGAGATTATTCACCTCGCAAAGGAAAACGGAATCAGGAATAAGCTGGTTTTCCTCGAAAACTATGATATCAATGTTGCACGACATATGGTTCAGGGGTGCGATGTATGGCTGAATAACCCCTTGCGCCTGATGGAAGCGTGCGGGACCAGTGGGATGAAGGCCGCGGTGAACGGGGTGCTCCATTGCAGCACGCTGGATGGGTGGTGGGATGAAGCATACAATCCTGAGGTCGGTTGGGCGATAGGTCGGGGCGAGACATATGATGATCCGAATCACCAGGCCCAGGTGGAATCCAACGCATTATATGACCTTCTGGAAAAAGAGATCGTACCATTGTTTTACCGTCGCGATCGGGCGAAGGTGCCGCGCGAATGGACGAAAATGGTGAAACAGATGTTGGAGCAAATATGCCCTGAATTCATGAGTACAAGAATGGTGAGCGAGTATACGCAGGACGCATACATGCCATGTCACCGCATTTCGACACGTTTGGGGGAGAACGGCTACCAACGCGCCAAGGCTTTAACAAAGTGGCAGGAGAGAATCAAGGATTCATGGAGCAAAGTAAAGGTCCTTGAAGTTCATGAAAGAGATGGGAAGACCGATTTGCACGTTGGCGACTCGATAGAGGTAGTGGTGACCGTACAACTTGGCCCGCTGTCGCCCGAAGATGTACGAGTGGAGCTGCTCCTTGGAAAGCTGAGAGGCGATCGTGAATTGTCGGACGGCAGATCGGTTCCCCTGCATTTCAAGGAAAAAGATGATAAGGAGAACTTAATCTATGAAGGCGGAATTCGTTGCGAGGAATCGGGTTTTCATGGATTTACCATAAAGGTGACGCCCGATCATGCTGATCTGAACAACCCCCTCGACTTAGGTCTTATCGCATGGGAGTAGGATAGTTAATCGATTGGATACAAATATCCGATAGTGGACGTGACTCCACGTGACGGTATGAAGATTTTCTACTACCCGAATATAATTGCGATGAATTACGGTTGACCATAACTTTGAATTCGAGCTTGAACTTGCCCGTGTACTAATGATTACGAACATGTCGATTCATAAGCATTCAGAGTGGAATCATGGGGAAAGCCGAATCTTCAAACGATGGACCGGTGGTGAGGAAGAGCCTGGCGAAACATTTGAGGGCGATTTCAGTAATGTGGGAGCCAATTAAGCCCAAAAGGGACGAGCAGGCCTATCTTGTACGAAGGGCGCTGCGTTCGACACCCTTGTTCGAAGGCCTGTCCCCACATGATTGGAAATTGATATCGAGCCTGTTCCACATTCGTAAATATGATCACGGTGAAGTAGTATTTGAGTGCGGCACTCCCGGACTTGGCATGTATGTCGTGATCGATGGGTATGTGCGGATCGTCGTAGATGAGGAAGGTGAGGAGCTTGAACTCTCAATCATGCAAGAGGGCGATTTTTTTGGGGAGATGTCCCTGATCGATGAGGTCGCCCGGAGCGCAACCGCTATCGCGGAAGGGGAGACCAGACTCGTCGGACTCTTCAGGCCGCAACTACGTGAATTGATGCATCACCGGCCCAAGCTCGGAATCATATTGTACGAGAGACTGGCTCAGATAGTTGTCCGCAGACTACGCGAATCGAACAGGCTTCTTGCCGAGCATGACGAGATGGATGATAAGGAGGCGGATTGATGGCGTTCGAAATGAAGGCGAAACCGCTGTATCGAAGATTGATGATACTCGGGCTATTCCTTCTCTGCATGTATCTCTTCCTGATGATATTTCCCCTGATCAAGGATCTGCTCGCCGTTCTTGTGATTTCGATCGTCCTGACCTACGTTTCCCGGCCAGGCATGATGTATTTCGAGAGGCTGGGCGTGCCGAGGGTCATCTCCATTTTGGCGACTTTCGTACTTTTCATAGCTGTCGTCGTACTATTAATCAATTCGCTGGTTCCGGTTCTGATTGAGGAAGTCGGGTCACTTATTGCCAACATCAATCAAATGGATGTTGAGGGGATTCATTCCAACACACTCAACTGGTTGAATGAAAGATTCCCGAGCGCCGTAGCCATCATTGGTTTGGAATCGGCGGAAACAAGCGATCTTCTCGATCGCATCCGCGAAGCGACAAGCGGATTCCTGCAGCAGTCGCTCTCGCTGCTCGCCGGGGCGGCCAGTGTCATTGTGCTGGCGATGGTAGTTCCCTTCCTGGTTTTCTTCATGCTAAAGGATGGGGATATGATCACGCGGCAACTGATCACCAAGATACCAAACCGTTTTTTTGAGATGAGTCTTTCACTCGGACATCGCATAGATCATAAACTGGGAGACTATATCAGGAGCATACTGATCGAATCGCTGATCATCGGCTTGCTGGCCTGGGGGGCTTTCGAATTACTGGGAGTGAAGTTCGCCTTGGTACTTGGAATCATCAACGGGCTGCTCAACATGATTCCGTTCTTCGGTCCGCTGATTGCCTATGTTCCCACCAGCCTGGTAGTCATACTCACCTATCAGCCTGTCGGATGGGGGCTGTTATGGATGGCCGTCATTCTCATCGGAGTACAGATGCTCGATAACGTCCTGCTCAAGCCATTGCTGATTTCCCGCTCCGTCGAAGTGCACCCAGCGGTCGTTTTACTTGCGGTGTTGATCGGCGGAAGGATTGCCGGACCGATTGGAATGTTTATTGCCGTACCCGTTTACTCGATAATTCAGGTGATTGTCGTCGACCTCTACGCGCATTTGAGGGATTATCGTATAATTTAAAAATGAACAAGTGTGATTTGGCTTCCAGAGACGTCAGATGTCGGATTGTATAGCGGCCTCTGGCGTTTTACTTTCCAGCATTGCAAAGTGGGATTGAATCCGAAGGATAGTCAGATTTTAATCGATGGGAAGGCCAAGGTAGTCAACCACGGCATGGGATATCCTGAATTCGTCTTTTTTTTTAGATGCAACCTAAGCCGACATTGATCGTGGAAGAGAAAACAATGCTGAAACCCTATCCTGGCGATCCTGAAGTCACGCTGGAACTGGCACTGGCGCATGGCCTGACCGAAGAGGAATATCGTAAAATCGAGCAGCTTCTCAGCCGCATTCCGACCTATACGGAACTTGGAATCTATTCGGTGATGTGGTCTGAACATGCGAGTTACAAGAACTCGATAAAGCTATTGAAAACGCTCCCCCATGACGGCGGGAGGCTTATGGTGGGTGCGGGAGAGGAAAACGCCGGGCTGGTCGATATCGGCGATGGTCTTGCGGTGGCTTTCAAGATCGAAAGTCACAACCATCCCTCCGCGGTAGAACCTTACCAGGGAGCCGCAACCGGAGTCGGAGGGATCCTGCGAGACGTTTTCACAATGGGGGCCCGACCGATAGCCTCACTCAACAGCCTTCATTTCGGTCCGCCCGAAGACGAGCATGTAAGATTTCTAATCGATGGCGTGGTGCGCGGAATCGCCGACTATGGAAACTGTATCGGCGTGCCGACCGTTGCCGGCGAGATCGTATTCGATCCGACTTACCGCGGGAACCCGCTGATCAATGTAATGGCGGTTGGAGTCGTGGAGCATGACAAGGTCGCGCATGCCGTAGCAGCCGGAGAAGGAAACCCGGTAATCTATGTGGGCGCAAAGACCGGACGTGACGGCATCCACGGCGCCACTTTCGCCTCGGAAGAACTTTCAGATGAGTCGCAGAGCAGGAAAAGCAACGTTCAGGTTGGCGACCCGTTTACGGAAAAACTGCTGCTCGAGGCGACGCTGGAGCTTGCAGCCAGCGATGCGCTGGTTGGTATCCAGGATATGGGAGCTGCCGGTCTTACTTGCTCATCGTGCGAAATGGCGGCGAAAGGAGAGACCGGCGTCGTTCTCGACCTGGACAAGGTCCCCCGCAGGGAAAAGGGGATGAGCCCCTATGAAATCCTTCTCAGCGAATCACAGGAACGAATGCTGCTCGTGGCTAAGCAAGGTCGTGAGGGTGACGTTTACGATATCGCGCGCAAGTGGGAGTTGGAGGCTGTCCAGATAGGGGAAGTCACCGGTGATGGAAGGATGCATGTTAAAATTGACGGTTATTCTGTTGCCGATATTCCGGCGGAATCGCTCGCCCTCGGCGGCGGCGCACCGGTATACACGAGGGAAACCAGGCGCCCGGACTATCTCGACAGCGCGAGAAAAATGCCGGATATTGATCAGCCCAAAGATTTTGCTGAGACTACGATTGAATTGCTTGGCAGGCCGAACATCGCCTCAAAGCGAATCGTTTTCAGGCAATATGATCATATGGTCAGAGGTAATACCCGCATTTTGCCAGGGATGGGTGATGCTGCGGTAATTCGTGTTCCAGGTACAACCAAAGCCCTTGGCATGTCGACCGATTGTAACAGCCGTTATGTCTATTTGGACCCTAAGAAGGGAGCGGCGATGGCGGTCGCGGAAGCGACCAGGAATGTGGCCTGTGTAGGGGCGCGGCCGATCGGGATTACTAATTGTCTCAATTTCGGGAACCCTTACAGGCCGGAAATGTACTGGTATTTCGCACAGTGCATTAAAGGAATGGCTGAAGCCTGCCGGGCTTTGAAAACTCCGGTAACCGGTGGGAATGTGTCTTTCTACAACGAAAGCCCGGACAGCGCTGTATACCCGACCCCGGTAATCGGAGTTATCGGGTTGACGGAGAATGTCTCGAGGACGGTTGGGATGGGCTTCAGGGAGGATGGTCAGGCGATATATCTGCTGGGCGCATCCGTGGTCAGCTGGGCTGGCAGCGAATGGCAGGTAATGAAACACGGCGAGCCTCGCGGTGAAATTCCGGACATCGATCTTGCCCTTGAATCGAGGTTGCAGGACCTGATAATCAGCGGAATCGAAGAAGGCATGGTCGTCTCCGCCCATGATCTCGCGGAGGGTGGACTTGCAGTGGCCTTGGCGGAAATGGCGGTGGTTGACCGGGAAAACCCCAGGGGCGCCCTGCTCGAAATAGAAGATCCATCACCCTTGAGCCTTTTCGGCGAGGGACCCGGCAGGGCAATCGCGGTAGTACCGGTTGAATTCATTGAGGATTTCGAGGAACTTGCCGAAGAGAAGAGAGTACCTGCCGAGTGGATTGGAAACACCGGCGGTAAAGGAATTGGTTTCAGACATGTGTTCAGCGTCGAACTCGAGAGCCTTGCGGAGGCATATCATGGCGGTCTGGCCGGATCTCTTGGGCTGAGTGAGACACCAGTGGACGAGATCACATAAATCGCGGAGCCCCTCGATTAATGTGAATCGGTCCATAAGGATAATTCAGGGTCCATCACAAGAAGACGAAAAAATATGGAGCTATCATGAAGGGAGTGATTCTCGCCGGAGGCCTTGGTACGAGGTTGTTTCCGCTGACAAAAGTAACCAACAAACATTTGCTTCCGGTCGGGCTCGAGCCGATGATTTACCACCCGATCAAAAAGCTGCTTGGAGCGGATATTCAAGATATCCTGATCGTTACCGGTCCTGAACATATGGGCCATGTCGTCGGTCTCCTTGGGAGCGGAAAAGAATTCGATTGCAGGTTTACCTACCGGGTGCAGGATGAACCGGGAGGTATTGCTCAAGCCCTGGGGTTGGCCGAACAATTCGTCGACAACGACCAGATGGCTGTGATCCTCGGCGACAACATTTTCGAGGATCCGATCGATGGAATCGCTTCGAAGTTTCGCAATCAGGGAACCGGCGCCAGGGTTGTGCTCAAGGAGGTCAAGGATCCGCAACGGTTCGGGGTTGCGGAGACTAAGAACGATATGGTAGTCGGATTCGAGGAAAAACCGGCAAAGCCGAAATCAAATTATGCTGTTGTCGGTATCTATTTTTATGACCACAGGGTGTTCGATATAATCCGAACTTTGAAGCCCTCCGGACGTGGTGAGCTCGAGATAACTGATGTAAATAACGATTACCTTCAGCGATCGGAGCTCTCATTCGATATTCTCCGTGGTTGGTGGACTGATGCAGGAACAATGGAATCGATAAGGGTTGCCGACGAATACTGGCGAAAAACCTGGGGCGAGGATCAAAATTCGATCCCCAGGGTTTTTTGATGCTTCCATGAAATTGAATCAGTTCGAGAGCGACGCCAACCGGGGATAATTCGCATGCCAGCAATTTTGGCCTTTTTTGGCATGTTTTTCAGACCCAGGCAAACCATACGTACGATTCTCGAGGAAGAGCCGGATCTGGGAATCATACCCCTGGCGGTCATGGAAGGGGTGACGGCGGTTCTGCGTGAAAGCGTAATTCATGGTCTTCACCCGATGCCGGACCTGATCGGTCTGCAACCACTCCTCGACGAAATCATCTGGTACGGAGTGGGATCTTCCCCGAGTGTGATGATGACCGCCGCTTCAATATTTATTTCCGGTGGGTTGTTCGGCGTCGGAATGGTAATAGTCGGGGCGCTTTTACTGAGGTATGCCGGTATCTTGGTAAGAAGTGGAGTTATATATAGGGAAACACGTGCGCTTCTCGCCTGGTCGTTTGCGCCATATACCATAATGATATCGGTGTGGCTGGTCTTCGGCCTGGCCAACTGGGAGGTGTTCCGTGCGACAGGCTTTCCATATGGTCCGGTCAACCCATTTGAAGCGGAGCCGGCGATCACGCTCCTGCTACTGATCGACTACGCAATGCGAATATTTTGTACGGTTCTCCTGGTGATTGCCGCAGTTGAGACATTAAAATTGAGTGTTGGACGAGTCATAATCACGGTCATTCTTGCGTTTGGTCCGCCCTTCATGCTCTTGATGTACTGGACAGGTGTCCCCTTGCGTTGGATATTTCTGTCATGACAATTATCAAACGTGGAATCACCGGCCCTCAGAATAGTAGAACGCCGAATAGAGCACAAAAATGGCTTGCCCAGGTCCTCGGAACTGGATTTGGAACTGGCATGCTCCCATTCGCGCAGGGTACGGCTGCAAGCGCATTGTTTGTTGCGATCTGGATATTGGCGGTACCTGCAGATCCATTGGTTGAGATTGTTGTTGCCGTTGCGGTGAACCTGGCCAGCGTACCAATCTCAACTTGGGGCGCGAGGCTTTGGGGACCCGATCCGGGAAGGGTTACAATAGATGAGTTCGCGGGCCAAGCAGTAGCGCTTGCCGCTCTTCCGCGTGAACCAATACTGTTACTCGCCTCGTTCCTGCTGTTTCGAATATTCGATAGCTTCAAGCTTCCATTCATACGACGAAGAATCGAACCGCTGCCGGAGGGGTGGGGAATTACGCTGGATGACACCATCGCAGGATTAATCGCCAGGACACTGCTGATTCCCATAGGAATGATTCTTGCCTAAAGAAGCACGTTCATCCAGATTCCGAGGATCTGATCCACAAAAAAACCCGTAGATTACGGGATTGATGAGGCAGATCGTTCAGTATAGTCGTGAATCAGCCGGTGAGTGTGGCAACGTGCAGCCGCAATAGGATATTCCCGCTCGATTTTGGGCGGTTACTAACCGGTGGATTACGATTACGCGTTGGTGGAGCTCAGGCGTTCATATCCGACCAACGTTTTGCCATATTCGCGAAAATGGCCAAAGCGACGATTGCTATAACGCCTATTGTAGCGAATGGGATCCAGACAGCCAAGTGAGGGGAATAGGTTTCCCAGAGCAAACGAGTTCCCTCGATAGCGTCGATGTTGAGCACCTCCTGGAGCTTCATCATCGCTTCTGTTCTTGGGACGCCTAAAATCTCAGTCAAATGATCGGGGTTTCCACTCCAGACCTTGCCTATGCCCAGCTCGGTGTGCTGGAGAAGATATTTTTGCGCAAGTACCGACTTGTCGCCATAATGACCATAGAAAAAACCGGCAAGTAGTGATCCTATAAACCCTCCGACGCCAACGGGTATGTTCGCGTATCCAAGGTATTGGCCTTTCTTCTCGTGAGGGGAGATGAGGCTGAGGTACTCATTCTTTTTCGGTCCCGTGAGCATCTCGCCAAGTGAGAAGAACACCACACCGAGTAGGAAAACGCTCCCGATATTGGTCAATCCGGCTACAAGAATCCCGCAAGTAGCCACCCCCATCCCGATAACCATTGCCTCAAGCGTGCGCAACTTGCGTACAACCCAGGATACCGGGATCATAAGAAGGATGATCAAGGCTGCATTGAGATTGAGCAGAATCTCCTGTCGAACCTGGAGGCCGCGATCGAGTTCCACTATCCAGCTATTCGGCAGAACTCCCTGTTGAATAGCTATCGCCATGGAACCGGTATCTATCCAATCGGTGATGAAATTAGGATGCAGGTCCCAGAGCTGATACATCATTAACCAGAAACATGACATGATCAGCAACCAGGCGAGCAGACGTGTGTCGGCGAGATCTTTCATCGTCCGTTTCAAGACCTGGAGGGGATTTTCCGTTTTGTCTGCACCGGAAGGAAAGTCCTTGAAGGTAAAGAGCATCAAATAATTCAGGGAGGTGATGCACGCAGAGACGAGAAAGAGTATCCTCCAGGTGTAGCCGTCGCGGATGAAAGCCGCCGTCAAAGGGGCAATGGCTGCGCCAATGTTGACTACCCAGTAAAAAATACCCCATCCGACAGAGGAATTCTTCTTGGTCAGATTCTGTGCCAACGACCCCTGAACGGCGGGTTTGAAGAACGCAGTGCCGGTGGCCAGGACCATTACAGCGATGAAGAAGCCGCTATATGTCCTCATATGGGCCATTAAGACATATCCGATGATATTCATCGTGAAAGAGAAGAAGAGGGTTCGCTTGTATCCGTAACGATCCGCGAGACCTCCGGTGAACATCGGAAGAATGGACTGGAAAACAAACCAGAATCCGTAAATCATTCCTTTCTGAGCAGCGGTGAAATGCAAGCCGCCGGGTTCATCGGCTTGCATGATGTAAATCGCGACTACGCTTCGAACGAGGAAATACGCCATTCTCTCGAACATTTCGATGCCGTTCAGCATCCAGTAGCCGTAAGGGAATCCGAAAAAGGTCTTTTTCGGCAGGAGTTTGCCGTCGATGACTGATTCAGTCATTGCCAATCCATTGTTTTGTAAAGTTCGGTTCTTGTTGGAAAAATGCGATCGTCATTGACCGGATCGGTGAATATAAGCATTCAAGGCCCTCGGTGGAACGAGCGTTTTCGCTTAATCCACAAATCGATTCCTTTTTGTTCAAGGGTGTGCGAGGAAATAGCTACTGGCTTGAGAATCAAAGATGTGGTCAGAGACTTGATCTTTGCCCTGTTTTTCTGCGATTTTAATCATAGTCACCGCATTGAATGGGATAATCGGTATGAACGGACTGCTGCCGCTTCAACGGGGAATAATTTACGGTCCTGTGAATTCCAGACGTCTTGGTAAATCGCTTGGGATAAACCTGATGCCCTGGACCTGTAAGCTCTGTTCATTCAACTGCGTCTACTGCCACTATGGGAGGACGACGCGGCTAACGAGCAACCTCGAGAATATGCTCGATGATCTCCCGTCGCTTGAAGCGGTTGTCCAAGCGGTTGAGCGCGCAGTAAAGTCAGAAACAATATTCGATTATATAACGTTCTCGGGTAACGGTGAATCCACATTACACCCGGATTTCCCAGATATTGTCGATGAGGTGATTCGTTTAAGGGATAAGCATCGGCCGGGAGTGAAGGTCGCTCTTCTCTCAAATTCGACGGGATTGTTGTTTGAAAAAGTCCGGAAAGCCCTGAAAAAGATCGATCTACCGGTTCTAAAGTTGGATGCGGGTATTGAGCTTGGATTCAAGGCGATCAACCGTCCCGCAAAAGGTATCGATTTCAAGCAATTGGTAGGCGGTTTGACACAGATTTCGGATTTTCTTGTGCAGACAATTCTTATGGATGGATCTCCATCGAATGCTGATAAGGAAGATTTACTCAAGTATTTCGATTTGATTGCCACCATAAAGCCCCTGATGGTACACATATATTCGATTGACCGTGCTGTACCAAACAGGCGGATATCCTTGGTTGCCCCTGAGAGGTTGGAAGAAATCGCAGCGATGGGAGCGGAATCAACCGGTATACTATTCAAACATTATTAATCTGAAGGAGTATGAAATGTATCAATACTTTGTTCGGCAAGCTTCCCAATATCGTGAGGGAACACTTTAAGTGAAACCATTATACTCTTGCTATATCAGAAGATAACGTAATTGTTTAACACGATTACATCCATATTTCAACCCCTGACCGTATACGCTGCATTTATAACTGCTTTCTGAAATCCATAGGAAACCGCATTGCTCCCATTCGAGAACCCGCCAGAGCTCAATTTGTCGAGTGTTTCTGTGATGATGCGAGGCTCTAATCGTTGAGCGTTAAGCGCTATCTCCTGAGTGTAACCTATACGTAGCGGCCATAGGAATTATCACATAAAATAATGATAATATGAGCGTTACAATGGTGCTTTTCTTACTCGGCCATTGATTTGCACGGCTACATCTGAATTTTGGAAGTAGCACGAGCTATTATGAAAGAAGCCAAAGAAACCCCAATACCGATATAGATTGGTTCGATTCCAAGGGGATAGCCGAAACTTGTGTATCCGGATATTGTCCATAGCAACGAGGCACACCCGGCCAATAACATTGAGGCGAGAACCCATCGACGTGGAAAAACGGGCTTATCGCTAAAGCTGGCAGCCATCGGCAGTAGCAGCATCGGAGTACCGATGGAACCCAGATCGTGCCAGATACGGATTGCTGATCCGCTCCAGGCGGCAATTAATATGGCGAGTAGTGCTGAAACGGCGAGACCGACCTGAATTCGACCGGCTTGCCATCTGTCAATTTTCCCCCGTGCACGTGAAATCAAGTCCCGCCCGAGTGTTTGTGCTGCGAGGAAACTATAGGAGTCGACGGTTGACATTATCGTAGCGAGTAGTGCCAGGACGAATATTCCTTTGATACCGGTTGGGAGGATCAGGTCCGCTAAAGCAGGATAACTGGCCATCGGATTGATATCCGCGGGTAATACCGCACGGGCATACATGCCGGAAATGGTCGTAAACAGGTCGAAAACGACCCAAAAAAGGATCGAAACGAGAATTCCGCCTCTTGCGACCCTTTCACTTCGCGCAGCATAGCATCGCTGATAGAAACTCGGTTCCACCAGCGTGGCCATAGCGATAAAATACCATACAACTATGGCGGATGCTGGCCTCCCGCCATCCCAGCTCAGGTGTCCCTCGGGCAGATTTCTGCTCAGGAAATCAAGTCCTCCATACTTTTGGAACGCGAGGAATACCAGCAGGAAGAATCCTACGTACATGGCCACAAATTGCAGCAGATCAGTACGGACTACTGATTTGAAACCGCCGGCGGCAACATATAACGTGGAGAAGAGGGTGCCGACGATGATCCAGAGAAGGAGCGGACCTCCGAAAATCATTTTTAACAGCACCCCTGCCATAAGAACATAGGCTGCCGGGACGGTCATCAGAAAAACGACTGAAGCACCTACCAGCGCCGGGCCTCGACCGTAAGCCCTTTCAAGCTGGTCGGGTATGGAATACAGGCGACTTCGCCGCGCAAGACGGGCCAGAAAAAGGGCAAATATCAGTGCAGCGAGATAATAAGGAACACCGAAAACGAGCCAGTTGGAGATACCATAGAGAAAGGAGTACTCGCCAACGCCGAGGATGCCCCCATACCAGGTTGATACTAGGGTGGCGACAAAGGCGGGTAGTGTCAAACGTCTCCCCGCCAGCAGATAATCCACTTCCCCACGGGCAGCTTCATGCCGGGTTGCATAGGCGGTCCAGAGCAGGAACAGGATATACCCGCCAAGAATAGCCAAGTCAAAGGGTGCCAGGGAGAGAATTGAATCAGTCTTCAAAGGGGAATCCAACAAGGAAAACCCATTAGAAATTCGTAATCAGCGACAGGAAAGCGTTCCTTTCCGCACCTACGAAATAAAAGTTCTCCCCGACCCAGGGATCATGCCAGCCCGAGGTTTCATACTGTATGTTGAGAAGATTATTGATCCGCAGTTTCAATTCAAAGTCAGTAAGCTTCACGAGTTTGGGCAACCTGTACGAGCAGGTAAGTCCGAACAGGGTATATGCCTTGATGGTTCGATCTTCAAGTTGCTTGCTGTCGAGATATTGCTTTCCGACATGGCGTATGTCAAACGATGCGGTGAAATATCGATTCCGGTATCCTTCGCCGCCACTGGCTATGATCCCGGGAAACAGTGCAATTCGGTTTTTTGAGAGGTCCACCGGGATTGTATTCCAGTCGGCATCGTAGTCGTAGACTGTATGATCTATAAGTCGATCATCGGACAAAGTCAGATTTATCCAGTAAAAGTATCCTGATTCCTGCTCGTAGAGCGCCTCAAATTCTATTCCCCGATGTATCGATCTCGCTGCATTGTCCACCACCGGAGTACCGTCCCTGACGCCGCCCGCAGGGATAATCTCATTACGGAAATCCATCCAGTACAAATCTGTTTTCAGTTTTAGGCCGTTTATGAACCAGCTTGCCCCTAACTCGAAATCGACAACCTGTTCGGGCTCTACACTCGGGTCTGACCATTCGATGTATTCAACATGGCTGTCGCTACGAACCGTATCGGGCGTTTCAAAGAGGGGGTCGACTCCCAGATCGTCCGGTCCATCCCAGATGTCCCAGTATTCATCGTCTGTGGGTTGACGATGTGAAATCCCCAAACTCGAGTAAAGAGTCAGGCCCTCGTAAAGCTGGTAACTCGCACCAATCTTGGGATTAAGAAATGCGTAGGACATCGCAAAACGGTTCAGTTCGTCTCCTCTGAAATTTCCGGCAATTTTTTGCTTGAAAGTGTACTTGTGAAACCTGTATTCCAGGTCGCCGATTAAATGCCACCGATCCATCGGCCGGTAGATTTCATGGATGAACAGCCCGCCCTGATTCACCTCGCCATCGTACTTATAGTAGTTGTTCCTCGGCAAAGCATCTGAGGGCAGATCCTGGCCCCAGATGACGAAACCGCGATGATCGCCGGTGTAGTATTGGAGGTCGCCGCCAACGATTAATCTCCCGGAGTCGTGCTCCCAATTTATTCTGGGCAGCCAGCCGAAATGATCTTTCTCAACGCCCTTCTGATTAACAACATCGGACTCCGCGACCAATTCTCCGTTGCGCTCAAACGGATGAAAACCGAATACGACGAGGTCTCTTCCGCTCTTGAATTGTTCGTAATAACCTTTTCCATGGATATAGAAGAGGCCGTTTTCAAGAAGTAAATCGGGCGCGAGTTCCCATTCATGATGAAGCTCGTAGTGCGGCTGATTGAAATTGTCGATTGTGTTTTCGTAGACTATCGGATTATGCCTGCGGTTGGCATCAAGGTCGCTCTCCGCTGAAGCCTCCCAAGCAGCGTGTGTTACTTCGGGACCGCCATAGACGTTTAATCGAAGCAGTGTTTTTTCACCATACCTGACTCCGGTGAGGAAATAGCTCCAGAGGGTAACGCCCGAACGGTCACGATAACCATCGGTCTGAATATGCGAGAAACGGCCATAAAATCCATAAGTATTATTTACTATGCCCGAATTACAGGAGAAGCCCCATTTGCGAGTGTTGAAGCTCCCGACACCGAGGTTCATCTTGAAACCCGGGTCAGCGAGACCGGGTGTAAGAGTCAGCAGATTGACAGTCCCACCGAATCCGCCGGTTCCATACGGTGAGAAGCCAACACCTCGCTGAACCTGGACATCCTCCAAGTTCGCTGCGAGGTCGGGCATGTCAACCCAGTAGACAGTGCCATCCTCGGGATCGTTCAATGGGAAATTGTTTATCGTCACGGCAACCCGCTTCTGATCGAATCCACGAATCTTGAGGTGGGTGTAACCTATGCCTGTCCCGGCTTCGGAATAAGCGTACAGTCCAGGGATGGTTTCCAGGAGTGGGGGAATATCCTGCGCCCAGTATGAATCACGTAGACGCCTGCCGTCGATGTTGGTGAACGAGGCTGGAGTTTCTCCCTCCCGCGCTCTACTGGCGGTGAGAACGACCTCGTCCGTAGAAAGAATTATCGGCTCCAGCGAGAAATTGATTTCTCTATCCGAAGCGCTGACTTTCACCTTTCGCCTGCTTATACGATATCCGACGAAACTCGCCGATAAAGAATAATTTCCGGGCTCGACAGCTTGGAGGAAATAACTTCCTTCGGTATCGGTTATTGTCCCAAGGCGCGTGCCATCGAGCATGACATTTGCCCCGGTCAGCGGCACCCCTGTTTCACTATCTGTCACCGATCCGTAAATGCCGGCAGGAGACGCCGACGGCGCAAGAAAAAGAAGAAAGACAATGCCAGCGATAATAGCACGAAATGAATTCATCATAACCTCCTGGACAAGATTGTTGACTTGTTCAGCCGGCAATCAGAAGAATGCATCCTAACGAGGTGGTCCAAGGGTCGGCGGGTTGTTTCCGTGCAGTATGAGCGCTAATTGCGCCAACTGATATTGCAGGTATGTCGGATCGCTCGCCATCCCTACGCCGGTATTATCCGGATCAGGTTCCACGGGTGTGCTCTCAGGCCCAGCTGGCTTACCGGACCACCCCAGAACGACGTTTAAAATTACGACTTTAATTCAACAGGATCAAGTGAAGTTACCCTGGAAGACGGCCGGAATATTTTATGGCGCTTGAATGAGAAATAGCTGACTGCATGATAATATCCCTGGAGATCATGAAATTATGGAAGCATTGGGAGGGTATGGAGCAACGATGCGTAACGTAGTGACGAAAGACAGAATGGCGATGGAATTAATTGACGCGGCGCCTTTTTCATATTAAACTATCAATCCATATTGAAAACGCTGACTGAATGGTATACCATTCGCAACAGGTGTCTCAATAACCACACTGCCTTTGAGAAATATCTGTCCGAATTACTAACAGAAAGAGCGAGAGAGATATAAGGTTCAGATCACTGCAACGATATGGATGAGATACCTTCCTCTCCCGCATTTAATAATAAGATCAGTATCCTTATAAATATCAACAGCTAATAATTGCGTTCCTTGCGAATCTCAGCAAGGAGAGACGGAGGATGTCTCTTAGGAAGGGAGATTGATGATAATTGGCCGCGATATTGCATATTTAGTGATAGAGCATGAGACTTGACGATATTGTTAATTGATTGCCTCTTGTCGGTAGAGCTTCGACTTGCAGAATTCAAGGGATCAATTAGCGAAAGTAATTGAATGATTAAACCGTTCCGATTGATGAATGGGAACATCTGACTTAGTTTTACTACAAACGCCATGAATCCCCGCCTGCGAAATGGCGATGGAGGAGAATCAATGAGGCGATACTTAACTTTATCGTTGGTTGCTTTCTTGACCGCATGGTCGATTCCCGGTCTCACCCAGGATGTAACCGAACGCTTCGATCGGCATGGGACTGTTAATTGGAGTATCCAGAAAGTTCAGGCCATGGGAATCGCGGTTCCCGGTGGCGTCGGCGGAAGAGCAGGGCAAATACGTGCTGCAGAATTGGATGCGCTTCGGCAAATCCTGGAAACAGTGAAAGGCATGCGCCTTTCCAGCGAGACTACGGTTGAGAACTACCTGCTTTCGTCCGATGTGATCAGGACGCGAGTGGAGGGAGTGGTCCGCAACTTCCGTCGTGTCGGCGATCCGGTTTACATGAGCGATGGAAGCATTGAGGTGACCGTTGAGATGGATCTTCACGGCGCCGGTAGATTCTACGATGCGGTGATGCCGGTATCAATGGGTGGGGGGGCGCCATTTGCTACAGGTCCATCCAGCGGCGGTCAGATCTATACCGGCCTGATAATCGATGCCAGAGGACTTAGCCTTAGACCGGCGATCACCCCGAAAATCATCGCCGATTCCGGGGAAACTATATATGGTACACGTGTTGTTGACCGTACATGGGCGATTGAGCATGGAATGGTCGGTTATGCGAAAGATCCGAGTCAAGCTCAGGCGAACGATCGGGTGGCACCCAATCCACTTACGATTAATGCTCTAAAAGCCACGGGGAGCAACAGAACGGATTTGGTGATTTCCGATCAGGATGCTTTCCTGCTTCACGGCGTGGCTGAAAACTTCAAATTCCTGCAAGAGTGCCGTGTCATCATAATTGTTGATTGAGCGGAGGCAAGAATTCATGAGACATCACAGTAGATACGCAATACTGCTAATCGCGTTTGGACTGGTTGCAGGGTGTGGACCGAAGCCTGAGAAGAGCCAATCGATCCTGGACAACCCGGATTATCATGTCAGCCAGGGCCTGAGACTTCTGGATCGCGGAGATCTCGCGGGTGCCAGGGAATCATTCGAGCGAGCTTTGTCACTCGATCCGAAGTACGCGGAAGGATTCAGCGGCTTGGCGCTCATAGATGCCGAGAGGGGCGATTTCGACGAAGCGCGCGATCTGGCAAACAAGGGAATCGAGAGGGATCGGCAGAATCCCTGGACCTGGGCCGTACGCGGTCGCGTGAAGAGCTTGCAGCGCAAAGGCGACAAATGGCTGGAGGGGGCTGACAGCGATTTCGCCAGAGCGGTCGAGATGGACCCGGATTTGACCGTTGCTCACTATTGGTGGGGCCTGGCCAAGAAGTACGCTCTCGATTTTGATGCGGCGGGAAGAGAGTTCAGCCGAGTGATTGAAATGAAGGATGAATGGTCAGGTCCGGCCGATCGAGAATATGAGACAGTTCAAAAAATCCTGCGCGCAACACCTGGGACGAGAGTCGGGAAACAGATTGCGCTCATCGAGCAAATCGATCGCGCTGATATTGCCGTTCTCTTCATGGAAGAGCTGAAACTGGCGGAAGTAATCGAACGTACGCGTCCCAAGGAGTATGACACGTCCTTTAAACCACCGGAGGATCCGACTTTACTGAAATCTGAAGTTGGTGAAGCCGGCTACGGTATTGCAGATATTGAGGACACATGGGCCAAGTCCTGGATCAAGGAGGTCGTCGAACTCGGTGTTATGGAACTAAGCCCCGACATGAATTTCTATCCGGAGGAAAGGCTCACTCGCGCGGAATTCGCATTGTTCCTGCAAAATATCCTGATTCATGCGCTGCACGAAGAGGATCTGGCGACTAAATACATTGTTGAGGAGTCGCGTTTCAAGGATATGAGCGGCGGAACTGCCGCCTATAATGCCGCGGCACTCTGCATTGACCGGGGAATTATGGATGCAAGGCTTGACGGCACTTTCGAGCCGATGGCAACTGTTAGCGGGGCGGATGCACTTCTGATAATACGAGCTTTACAGAATCACCTGCGTATGACATTCTGAAAGCTCTATTGCCTTTAATCCGATGTCTCTACCCGAGGTGCGTGCATCAAAGACGCTTAATGATCAGAATAGTAAAGGAACAAGGGCTTAGTAAGACAACTAAGCCCTTGTTTATTATGTGGTAGCGGGGGCGGGATTTGAACCCGCGACCTTTGGGTTATGAGCCCAACGAGCTACCAGACTGCTCCACCCCGCGGTAGCCAAAGTATAATATTCTTAAAGAAGAAAGTCAAGCGTTGGACAACAGGTGCATGCTCCAAATGTGAAAAAAGTAGCAAAACATAACATTATGATATTTATATAAATAGAAACGAGCGAAGAAGAAAACAGGAGAAGTATTCTGTCTTCAGGAATGAAAGGATATGATATGGCAAGAACCGGTGAAGAGCACTTCATGAAAGAGCGATGATTGAAATGTAAATCATCGAAAGGAAAGCAGAATAACAGGAAATGGTAAAGGGAAAACAACCAAGAACGACAAATCAGACGTTGGTAAAAAGAGGACTTTTCATAGCAGCAATTCACGGTGACATACACATGTAAACAAGAAGAAAGGGTTACAGAACACAATAAAAAACAAGCAACTGAAGAAAACGACAATTATACATAATATATATTATCGGCGAGCAGGACAGGATGTCGTCCATGGGACAAGCAAGGAATTGAGATAGAACGTGTCATTGTCTGAAGATTCTACTCCCACTCGCAAAGCCAACCACATCATCGCCGTACATGTCCAGTAAATGATCGACTGTCCTGAAAAGACTCAGATGCCTGCAATTTGCTTCAGTGTCAAAGAGGTTCCCCTGGAAACTGAGATCGGACTGATTCCCGATACGTTGTAATCCTGAGACACAAACACCGATGAGACGAACCGATTGTCCTTCATTCCAGATATCGGCCAACAACCGTTTTGCAATACGAAGCAGTTGCACAGGATCCTGGGAATATTCCGGAGGCATGCAGCCCTGGTGAGTCCTCGTCAGGAAGTCAGAAGTCCTGAGCCTGAGTGTGACCAGGTCCCCATAATAACCTTCACGGCGGATTCTACGGGTCAGTTTCTCGCAGAGGTGCATCAGACGGCTGTGCAAAGCATCCTTGAAATGGACATCGGCCACGAATGTGTGTTCATGGCTCATCGATTTGTCGTCGGGACGCTCTTCCATGGGTGTGATTTTTCGAGCCTCCCTCCCACCTCCTCTGGCGATTCTGGAGAGAGTTTCGCCACCGATCCCGAGTTTGCTTTTCAGCAGTTTGACAGGACAGTCCGCAAGTTCGTCAATTGTATAAACCCCAATCACACTTAGAGCCCTGCGTGTCGCCTTGCCAACACCAGGGATGGTTTCGACAGGCATCGGTCCGAAAATACTCCGTTCATCACCTTCGGGGATGATCGCCAGTCCATCCGGTTTTTTCAGACCCGAAGCCATTTTCGCAATTACACGCGTTGATCCTATACCGACCGAGGCGATCATACGCATCTGTTTCCTGATCGCGTCTTTTATCGCCTGCCCATATCCGGCGACGTCGCCCCAAAGGTGAACACACCCGGTCGCATCGAGGAACGCCTCATCGATGCTGTACGGCTCGACCCGTGGGCTGAAGCGCCGCAATATGCGCATCAGGTGCAGCGATGCGTCTGTATACTTTTGGCCGTGCGTTCGCAGATAGATTCCATCCGGGCACCTTCGTCCAGCTTCGGTTAGCGACATTCCGGCGTGGATGCCAAATTCCCTGGCGACATAGTTACACGTCGTTACCACGCCCCTGCTGCCTTTCGGGCCGCCGATGATCACCGGATGTCCGCGCAGATTCGGATTGTCGCGTTCCTCTATCGCCGCGAAAAAGGCGTCCATGTCAACATGCACAATGATGGTGGGTGCTTCTCTTCCCTCCTCGTGTTCACGTCTGCCCGCATCGGCCTGCATCTTGTCGCGTGTCCTTGGGTTCAGCATGTTTCAATCAACACCATTCTTTCCGGCCTCTCAGCAATCGATCTTCTCGCGTTTCTCACCCGACCATGCAAACCCGCGAAAGACGCCAACCTCGAGTCTGGGTGTTGTAAGTGATTTCGTAGACATCCGGACCGGTGGTCATGACGGAGAAATGGTGAAAGCGTGTCTGGCCCTCGTCCGAGGCCCATTCCCCGTTCGTGCGTTCGACACGATATACCCGGTCGCGCCAGCGGAATTTAAGTGGATGAATGCGGCCGTCACGAAAGAGTGCGATCACCTCGACTTTGTCGCCGATTTCCTCGTACCTCACAATTAACTCCAGAAACCCTGCATTGCCGATAATCTCCCGGAACTGCCGGGAATGACAGTCACATGCCGCCCTGATCCCTTGCTTCCAGATCCGCTGTTATCGGAAGTGCATCCATGTCATGACAGCAGTTTAAATCAATAAGAATCTGTAGTTTACACAAGCATTCTATACGGAATTCCGTGATTGGTTCCGTGATTATGTCACAGTTTGCCGTACCTCTGAACATATGTTCAGTTGAAGGTAAGGGGGAATCTACCCAATGTCAAGAGACAACAAAGGTGTCGGTATAAATGCGGTGCGGAAATGTACTCTTCAGCTCAAGTGCTTCTTTACGGATGAGCTAGAACGAAGAACCCAGCCTCGCCCGCAACAGAATTCCATCAGAGGGAAATCTTGCGCTACGGGCGATTTCGATGCGCAAGATGTCACGGTACGGCACATGAAAGATAATTCCCAGACCATAGCCCATGTCCCATCCCCCGGTCTCATCTTGCGAAACGGGGCCGGGAGAGGGATTATCCACGCCTCCGACTATTCCGCCGTCGCCGAAGAAGGCCAACGACAGGCCGAATTTGAGGTTACGGGTATAATCCCGCAACGGCGGAGGCGTACGGAATGTGAGGTAAGTCCGGTCGATAAGGTCCATGCGTAATTCCGTCTTTGCGTATCCTTGGTGGATCCCCTCGAATCTTTTGTTTGAACCGGTTCGAAGATTGTGTTCCCTGTCGATCAGAAAACGGCGATAGACCGGCACCGAGCCGATAGTGGCCGAACCGTGAACATTACCGGCGAGGTAAAATCCGTCAATGAGGGATCGATAACCCGAAAGACTCAAGCCGGGGCGGAGATAGCTGATCTCCGGTCCATCGAGCGAAAATCCTCCACCGAACTTCGCCTGCAACACATAACCCTGGGACGGCCAGGGCCGATAGTAACGGGTATCGCGTTCAAAACCGATTTGAAGGCTGGCAAGCCAATCACGGCCGTCCCCTGTGGCGCTTAGACCGGACAAATCGTAACCGGCTGTTTCGCTGCTGAAACCATGAGAGATGATCTCGGTCTCCAGCCAGGAACGGTTTTCAAGATTGTGCCTGCGTCCGAGGACGACCATAATCGCTGATTCCTCGGTTCGCAAATTCTCGCGATTCTTCAGGCTTAGAGGTTCTTTCTCCACCATGCTTCTTGCATGAAATTCAAGGAACAGGTTTGAGTGATCTCGTGTGAGATATGGGATATCCCATTCAATCTCGATTCCGCTCGCATATCCCATCCGTGCAGATATGGAGAAGAGTTCCCTTCGTCCCCGGAAATTATTGTGCAAGAGGAGAGCGCCATACGAGACTCGTTGCGGATCTTCCTCATTCAGAGCGAGAAATATGCCGGGCCAAACATACCATAGTTCTGTGACCCGAACGATCAGTGCGGTACGGTTATCATCGAGAGATTCGAGCATGATCTCGGCGCGGCTGAACAGGCCAAGCGATTCCAGCCTCCTTCGGTCATGCTCAATGGCTTCCGGATTGGCTTGCATTCCGGGGTGCAATTTCATCTCGCTGATGATTACGAAAGGCTGGGTCAGCTGGTTGTCGACAACAATGATGGTGTCTATCAGAGGGTATTCCGGTTCAATGGATAGTGCTTCGCCGGACAAGGCGGAGGAAGGAAATACCAGCCCGACGGCAATTGCCATCGAGGCAATTAGCGCCGATACCGATCTCATTTCACCAAAGGTATGCGAATGATGAGTGAATAGTAACAAGGCGATCATTCGAGAGCGATAGGTTATCATTGATAAAGAGTATATTCGCTTCAAGCACGACGTTGAATCGATACCATCGTAAGCTTTCAATCCGGAACAATGGACCGGCGGCGACATATGTTCTCATGCGGGAGCGGGATCGGCTGCCCTCGACATCCAGATCGAACCGATCCTCCAGCCTTCTTTGGAATCGATACCCGGTCTGCACCGCCAGGTATGACCATAATAATCTCTCAACCATGCATGAAGCAAAGGCGGTTCGTTTTTCTCCGGAGAGCTCCTGCGCGAACTCATCCCAGATGAGGCGACCACGATCCTCGAGATCATAACGGCCGGAGAGCTGACTACGCCAGGCAGATCCAAGGGGGATGCTGAGTGTGTCAGCCGCGGACCACCTGCGCAGAACGGTGCTGCGGAGTGTGCCGCCACTCCCAATACCTTCGAAATCATATGCGGTATAATTGGCGATTACTTCAAATACCGCCCTGTTGAACAGACCTGATGCGGAATGCCATTCGACAGCGGGACTCAAGCGGAGTACACGATTCCATCTATTGTCGCCCGATCTTTCACTTTCGAGATAAACCAGGTGATCGAGATACAACGATGCATCGAGAACAAGCTGTGTATGCGGGAGCACCCAGATCTTACCCAACAATTGAGCATGATGAATCAACCTGTCTCTGTCTGATATTTCTGTCTCATCGGGTGAATCAAAGCGAAGTTTTTCGGTTGAGTATCGAACTGTAAGGCTGTCGCGACGATGAATGAATCCTGTTACCAGTCCAATCGACTGTCTGCGACCGAGGATCAGGTTCCCGATAAAGTCACGGTCTTCGATGGCGTACTGATAGTAGATCTCGACGAAACGGTCAGGCAATGTACCTATCAGCGAGAACTTGTGGGAAAAATCCTGCTCGCGGGCCTGTCGCAATCCACCGCCCTCGTAGTCGACATTGAAACTGCGGAAGACGAGATCGTATACTCCATCGAATCCGACTCCTACCGGTGTGACAAGACGATTGACCACCCGGACATCATCCTGAACACGCCTGACGACAACCCCTTGACTGCCGATCAAAAGTTCGCTACGGCGATTGTTCCATGATACGCTTAGAAAGTCATTTGCATCGCCGAAATCCTGTTCGATGCCGGCTTCAATCGCCGCATTATGGTTACGCCTGTCGCCGTATTGATTCATCCAGGCTATGCCATCGACTCCGGTCTGCTCTTCCGGGAGGTCCCAGGTAAAACCACCATGCAATGACGGACCGTCGCCTCTGCCCCCGAGTTGATGATCATGCGCCGATCCGCCGAGAATATGGACGGCGAAGTTCCGCCCATGTCGGAACCTTATCCCGCCTCGAAAGAGCGCTCGTTCGATCAGACTGTTCTGGCCTGTCACCGGACGCAGCCGCGGCATACCGGCATCGTTTCTGTCGGGCAGAATGCTGACGGCGCCCCGTTCAACGATCATCGGCGATTCACTGTCGCGAAACCTCTGTCCTTCAGCCTCGAAAAGAAACTCCAGCCTCTCCCCGATTGACCGTTGTGCTTCAATGGATAGCCCGAGATCGTTTTTCCATTGTTGTTCGAACCCCCGCAGATAACGCTGTGTCAGTTGGCTGTGAACATCGGATTGGACTGACCATCCATCGAGAGATGCAGCAAGTGAGCCCCCGAGACGCCATGTCCTGGTATCGAGTTCCTGTGTGAATACAGCGGTTAATGAGTCTGGAATGTCTGCCCGGACGCAGTGCGCGATAACAACAACAATTAGTAAAGCTACGCGCAAGCAGGATTTCACTGTTTGGGCTCGCCTAATTCTGTTGATGATTTGATTGGAATGCCGAGAGCACTTGCGGCCTCGCGCGAACCTCGACCCTCTATCGGTATAATAACGCCGGCTGAGACGACCAATTTCAATGCCTCTTCAACCGAAACATCAAGGAAGATGACCTCTTCTTTCGGGACAAAAAGCAGAAAACCAGATGTCGGGTTTGGAGTGGTCGGCAGGAAAATGCTGAGCGTATCCTTTGGCAACGATGATTGCGCAGGACCACGCGTGTCCTGCGTGACAAAGCCGATGCTGTAAATCCCCTTCTTTGGGTATTCTATCATCACCGCGTGTTTGAATACGTCGCGCCGACCACCGAGAAAAGCCTCGGAGATCTGCGTGATCGCGATATAGATTTTACTGATTAAAGGTATACGTTCGAGAACGGTGTTCAACAGCTTGACAACACGAATCCCGAGGTATTGACGGGCGAACCAGCCGGTGACGAGTATAAGCAGTATGAGGGCGACGAATCCGATGCCGTGAATTGTCTGACCTTGAAAGAAAGATATTCCGATTATCCGGCCGAGGAAGAATTGAATCGGCTTACCGAGAACGCCGTCCATAAACAGGAACAATTGCACTGTCAACCAGATTGTCAGCACAATCGGTCCGATAACGAGTAGGCCTGTGACGAACCAGATACTTATTTTCCGCCAGCGTGTATACGGCTGCTGATCGCCATCGTCAATGTTGACAGGTCTCATGTCAGTCTCTCTGCAGGTCGCTCGTTAACGGCCTCTGCTGGACCGAAGAATTTCCGCGGTTTCATTAGGATGCGAATGCTGAATCCTCTTCTTGTTCGCTTCGGTTCGAAAGACATTGATCGAAAAGTGTTTGCAGAAATCACTTGAAATAATATCCAGAACCGTGGTTTATCACGAGAAATATGAGTGAAAAGTACAATAAAATCTATCAATCCGAATCAATTTCTTCATCTGCAAAGCCGGGATCAATGCGAAGTGAGGGGACTATCCCCGAGAATGCATCATTACCGATCTGTACGGCCGTTTCGATGATCTGCTTTCGCCGCTTCCGTTCATCAGGCGACGCCTCGTCCAGGGTGTCATACATGGTCTTCATTCTCATGAGAAATTCAGCCTGGACGCTGCCCGAGGGAGCGGTATCGATTGCTTTTTCCAGATCAAAATCAGCTCGCAATCCGGACGAATTCAAATCTACCGCCGTCGCCAAACGCTCATGATCGAATTGTGGTTTCCAGTATCGCCCCCTGCCAAAAGCTCCCTGCAATCTGACCCGAACCAAATCGTGCTCCGTCGAGCCGGCCTGTTCTATCTCGGTCAGGATTTTTCCAATCGCCTCCTCTTCTCCCCGGACTCCGGTCAGGTCAACCGGAACGGTCAGATTCCTGCTGCGATCGGTCCGGATAAACTCAAATGTTTGCTGATCAACACCATTGCTGTCGATCCCAAAGATAAGCACGCCCTTATGCTCGCCATCGCGAAATTCCCTGGCTATCGGCGCGCCGGCATACGCCCCGCATATGTTGCCCGAATCATCAACAATTGTGCTCTCGGCATGATAGTGTCCCAGTGCGGCATACTCGAAATCCGCGTTAATCAATTCCTCATCGGAAAACGGTGCGGTCATCTTTCCGCTGCCATGAATCGAAGCAATATTGGCATCGATACGCGAACCATGAAAGAGAAGGATATTTATCTTCCCGGAGGTTTTCGGCGGCGCCGCCTCCAGCAAACGTTCCTCTATTCGGACATTTTCCCCTGTCGCCATTGCGGTGAAGGAGAAATCAGGCAATGAGGGAATCGAAAACGCTTCGAATTCGGTATTTCGGACGATATGCACGTTATCCGGCCATATGGCCGCATGTCTTGCAGCAATCTTCTCACGATACGGGCTGTCCTGACCGAGAAAATCGTGATTTCCAGGAACGACGATGATCGAAATCGGAGCAAGACTCCCGCACAACTCCATAATGCGTCTCACATGGCCAAACGGCACAGCCTCTTCG
>SDBV01000145.1_pt1 | contig 88391 bp, 70 predicted proteins | sample 2277081 | NCBI WGS metagenome assembly SDBV01 (sample SAMN10402039, study PRJNA504765) | marine sediment metagenome | isolation source: marine sediment core GS10_PC15, 223 cmbsf | place: Arctic Ocean: Southern Knipovich Ridge | collected 2010
GCAACTCTGGATGATAAGCTGGCTGCGCTTGAGGCGGTTGATCTCACCGATAGCGGCGTTGATGTTGACACTCATCACATCGCGAAGGGCCATGGGGATTTTAGGGCTTTCCAGCTTGATATTGCGCGAGTTGCGGATCAGCGTGCTGATTGCCTTGTCGATATTACCGACAATCTTCTTTGTGTTGTCGATCTGGTCTGATTTGACCAGGCCAGCGCGATTGGAGCGGTGTTTCGCGGCGATAAGATCGGTTAGGCCGGTGAGCTGGACCATGTAGCTGGAGCTTAGCGTTACCAGGATCGAGTGGATCTCGTAAAGCGGTACCTCCACGTTCTCTTCCTCTACATTGATCTCTTCCTCTATCACCTCCACCCGCTGGATCGATTCGCGGGTTTTGTTAAGCAAGTCCTCGCTCTTTTTCAGCAACTGGGCAGCGTCGTTTTTATCCGGAGCGAGGTTTTTCGATATGTCGCGGATGTAATAACAGCCGTCGCGGACGTTCATCACGATCTGGTCGCGGCGCATAACAGGAATCCGTTTCTCGTAGCCCTCCAATTTGAGCGCATCGAAAAATATCGAGAGGTTTTCAATCGACTTGGAGAGCCGCAGAACACTGCGCGGGTTGATCCTGCTCCCGGCCGGAGCCGCGGGAGCCTCCTCCTCTGCGGGTCCATGGTCGTCCATCATCAGATGGGAGTACTTATCGTCGAACGCCCGCTCCTCCTCGGAAAGCGCCCGACCGTCCCTGTCGCCACCGCCACCGCCCTCACCGTTTTCTTCCTGGAGCTCATCTCCCTGGTTCTGGACCAGCACCTGAAGCTCGAAACTGAGCTTGGGATAGACCTCGCGCACACCCTCTTCGAGCAGCAGCGTGTAGTTGGCGCCTCCACCCTCGTCGCCGCCGGCCTCCGCGGAATCCCGCCCGGTATCGCTGACCACCTGGCTTTCCAGCCGCTTTTTATCCAGAGCGCTGACATCGAAACGCTCCACTGTTTCCTGGATTTTCTCGATCAGGTGGGACTGCAACTCCATCACCTTGTTCATGAATTCCACCGTACGTGCGTGGATTGTCTTTTCCTCTTTTTCCTGCTCTCCCTCGCGGATATTGTGCATTATCGGGCTGACCAGCAGGAGGCACCCGCCGAAATAAGCCTTGAGGAACGGGAAGCAGCGCACCACCCAGGACAGGCTCTTGATTTTGACAAATGGGTCCTGCTCGCGGCTGAAATTGGGGTTGCAGTCAGCGCAACGGGACTCGAAATCATCCTTGTCAAAATTGATGATCAGGTTTTCGAATTCCTTGTTGATCAACTCCGCGGCCTTGTCGTAGCTGACCCCCTTGTTTGTCAGCGTGCGCTGGGCCGTATCGAGTGTTTCGCCGGTGGAGCCACTGGCGATGATATTCATTTTCTCGGGCGAGCAGTCCTTGATCGAAACAGCTTCGTTGGCCAGGTGCGTGAGGAACTGCACAACATCCATCGGGCTGATAAATGCGCTTAGTTTTTCGCGTTCCTTCGAGTCGGCAAGGTTGCCCAGTCCATGCGCCACACGGAAAGCCTGCAGCTGCTGGAACAGCTCCATGCTGCCCTCGCTGAGTGTCTGCCGAAGCCAGCCGGCAATCTGCTTGATCTTGTCGTCGAAGCCCAGTTCGCGGATAACCTTACCCAGGCAGTCCATCTTGACCATCGACTGGATTTCCTCGCCGATTACTTCCATGTTGCGGCGGCTGACCTCCGTGCGGATACCGGGCCGCAGGAATTTTTTAAGCAGTGTATTGCCGCTTTCCACGCTCTTACGGCGGGCCAGCATGTTGTTGAGGGCCACTAGCAGAGCGATCAAGGCGATGATTTTTTCTTTTTTGCGGTCAACCTTGATCGAGCCGTTATCCTCCGCGCCACGGCGGCCCGAGGCCTGCTGAACGAATGCCTTTTCCAGTTCGGCGCAACTGATCTCCAGGGATGCCAGCGCCTCACGCACGTCTTTTTTGCCCTTGGGGTTCCAGGGGGCGTGACGGAAGATCATTCTTCCGATCAGGAAATAGACAAGGTTGTCCGGCTCGTTAAAGCTCCTGCTGGCCCATTGATGGCGGTACCAGTTAAGCGAGGAGAGGAAGACCATCTTTTCGATCATTTCCAGATCGTTTTTTTCCGTGGCCAGGTCGAGCGATTCGAGTTTCAGCTCCGCGATAAACTCGTCATCGATAAACCCGATACCTGTCAGAATTTTGAATGCCTGGTCAAGTTTTGACTCGAGGTCTGAAAAATAGTTTTGTGCACAGACCGCGGCCTGGGTTTTGATCTCATCGTCCATCGGCTGACTGATCAGCCCAACGACCTGCTTGCAGGTCAGTTTGGCGTTTTCGATCAGCTTGAGTTCTTCCTTGTAGACCACCAGGCGGTTTTTTTCTTCTTCTTCGGACTTGCGCTGGCTGGGAATCCGGCGTGTGATTTCGTAGGATTTCTCACCCACGCCGTCCACATCCACACTCAGACGCTGGCTGACAATCGTGAAATCGCGCTCTTCGCTCTGGCCGAGGCGAAGTTTGAGCAGGCCATTTTCCTTCAGATTATCCATCAGCTTACCGATTTGCTTGAACTTCTCCTCACGGCTCTTGAGATGCGGGTTCTGCTTAAGGCGCACCAAAGACTGAGCGATCAGCACCATCGGTTCACTTTTTTCAGTTGTGTAAAAACTGCCGAAAACTTTTTGCAGGTAGGTACGTACGCGGGTAAAAATCAGGCGTTTGTCCTGAATGGCCTTGATCTCGAACTTCTTGGTGCGCTCGATAAGGCTTTCGAGTAATTCTTCACCTTCGAGCTCGTTGTCTTCGACAAGCTTTGCTATTTCAAGTGGCATGGAGTCGTCAGGTTAGGGGCCGCGGAGAAAGTGGCCGTTGAAACGTAAAAGAGAAAAAGTCAACCGCGCCAGCCGGAATGCAATGAAATATCTAACATTCGAGCGGTCAGGTCAAGTGCGGGTGCTCAGACAGATCCTACGATTTCACCCCTGGCCTCGCGAAGAGTGGTATGGCTCATTGCATCGTTGAATACCCTGGTAAATTTACCGATAACCACCTTAACTCCCGGATACAGCGCGCCCGAAACCTTAACATGCGCGTTACGGTGTTCGCCGATTTTCTTATCGACACTCTTGAGCTCGGTGTTTAGTTTCCCGCGGTAATTCGGATAATACTTCATCGTGTCCTGCAGGCGGCCGTAGAGCTTCTGGTGCTCCTCGCTGAGGTTGCCCTGCATTTTCAATTTCAGCCTGGAGAGGTTGTAAAGAGCTTTCTTAACCTTCGCCTCGTTCTTTTCCAGTTTTTCCAGTTCCTCGCCGATTTCTTTTTTGCGCTCTTCAACTTGGAAATCGTAGCCGACCTGCACCGTGGTTTTGGTAAAGTTGACCGAACCGAGCTGGGGCACTTCGATATTGCCCTGCACCAACGCAACACCGCCGATAATGGCCCCCTTGCGGCCACTGGCGGTCAGGTCTCCACCCACCCGGGTATCGCAGTGCATAATTTCTCCGCCCAGAATCAGGTTACCCTCGCACTTGAGGTGCTGGTTCTGCGCGAATTTGACAGTCAGGTTTCCGGTGGTTGAGATCAGCCCCTTGCCGTTACCGACAAAACCTTTCTTGATCAGTGCGTTGCCTTTGACTCTAATTTCAGCGTCTTCCACCGATCCGCCGATTTCCAGGTCTCCGGTGGTTTCGACAATGAATCCGGCTTTCACATCGCCACCAATAATCAGTGCCCCGTTGAAATGGATATTGCCGGTTTTGAAATCAACATTGCCCTTGATCTCCAGCTTGGGCATGACTTCCACAAGTTTGCTTATGTTCAGGGTCACGCAACCATCGCAGGCGGCCACCAGCACATCAGGCCCTTCAGTGCTGGAATAATCCGCGTTCTGACCCTGCGGTATTACCACGTCCCGGCCTTCCTTGGCGTCGATCTCCTTGCCCAGCAGAGATTTTCCAGGCCTTCCGGAGGTGGGTGGGGTTCTCTTGCAAAGGTGGTTGCCCTTTTTAACGTTTTCCAGGAAAGAGACTTCGCGGTAATCTATCCGCCCGTCCGCATCCTCTTTGGGCTGGAACACTTTGTCGGTCTTGAAAAAGAACTCGATCTTGCCGTCCTGGCCGTGCTTGGGCATGGTTCCCTGAGCCACCAGTACTTCCTCGTCAAAGAGCGACTCACGGAAAATCCGATCCACTTCATCGATCATAATACCAGTCGTGAGGCCCTTGGCTTTAAGAGCCCTGCGCACATCTTCAACTGTAAGTATATCCTGAACCTTGCCCTCATCGCCTGAAAACGGCACACTGACAAAGGCCTCGAGGTCCTTGTTGCGCAGCATGACGTTGATTTTTCTCCAGCCATCAGCCACTTGCCGGAATCCTTTCAAGACAAATTAAAATAGTGAGTACTGCCGGCGAACCGGAAAAAATGCCAGCCGGATTCTGCTCCGGCCAGCCGGAGCCTTCCTGCGGATTATACACTATTAAGCCACAAGTTGCAAACAAAGCTCAGGCATCGTCCCGCATGTCCTCATCCGGACCGGGTTGAGCCTCTGTTGCAGAGTTCCTGCGAATAACAAACTGGTAGATACGAAAGCTGAAATACGCCACCGCCGAGCACCAGAAAACAGTGCGGACAACAGTTGCGAAAACTCCGCCGGCATTGTTCTGATCGGTGACTATAAAAGCCACACCGCTGGCCAGTACCAGCCAGAACAAAATCATATTGGGTTGCTTGAAAAGTTGCTTGCTCATGATTACCTTTCCTCCAGTTGCCGGAAGCCTGTGTGGTATCCTTGTCCGCACGAATATGACGCCCGGCGGTTCAGCCAATCGAAAAAAGAGGTGTTAGATGCGAGTACTGGTAACAGGCGGAGCGGGATTTCTGGGTTCCCACCTTTGCGATCACCTGTTGAAAAACGATCATGAAGTGATCTGTATGGATAACCTGATCACCGGCAATATCGAAAATATCAGCCATCTGAGCGGCAACGAGCGCTTCCGTTTCATCAAACATGATGTGACCGAGTATATTTTCCTGCCCGGCAAACTGGACGCAGTGCTGCATTTCGCTTCGCCCGCCAGCCCGGTGGATTACCTGGAATACCCGATCCAGACCCTTAAAGTGGGCAGCCTGGGCACCCACAAGGCCCTGGGTCTGGCCAAGGAAAAAGGAGCACGCCTGCTGCTGGCCTCCACCAGTGAGGTCTACGGTGACCCGGAAGTTCATCCCCAGACCGAGGACTATTGGGGCAATGTCAACCCGATCGGTCCGCGGGGGGTGTACGACGAGGCCAAGCGCTTTGCCGAGGCAATGACCATGGCCTATCATCGCTACCACGGTGTCGAGACCCGGATCGTGCGCATTTTCAACACCTACGGCCCCAGGATGCGGCTCAACGACGGGCGCGTGGTGCCTAATTTTATCAGCCAGGCCCTGAGCGGCAAGCCGATCACGGTTTACGGCGATGGGTCACAGACACGCTCATTCTGCTACTACTCGGACCTGGTGGACGGGATTTACCGCCTGCTTACTTCCGAGGTTGACACTCCTGTTAATATCGGCAATCCCACGGAATTCTCGATAATGGAATTCGCCCGCAAGGTTATCGATCTCACCGGCAGCGCCAGTAAGATCATCTACGAGGAATTGCCCGTGGACGATCCCAAGGTGCGGCGGCCCAATATCGGCAAGGCCCGCGAGCTGCTGGGCTGGGAGCCGAAAATCGAGCTGGACGAGGGCCTGAATAAAACCCTGGAGTATTTCCGCAGCCGGGTCAGCTGATTCCGTGCTCGCGTTTGTACTGGGCCCAGTTGGCCTTGAGGTTCACAAAATCCTCGAAAGATTTCTGCAGGATAAACGGGTTGCTCCGCTTCTCTTCGCCGATTGTGCTGATAGGCGCCACCCCGTAGTCGTGGCCCGGATAGACACGGGTTGAATCAGGGAGGCTCATCAGCTTTTTATGCAGGCTGTCGTATTCGCTGCGCGCCTGCTTGTCCAGGTCGGTACCGCCCACCTTGCCGACAAACAGCGTGTCGCCGGTAAGCAAAATATCCTCCACCAGGATACAGATCGAGTCCCTGGTATGGCCGGGCGTGTGGATTACTTTCAGGCTCAAGCTGCCCAGGCTCAACTCTTCGCCGTCGTCCACCGGAAGGTCCGCTTTGTCGCCCACCGAGCGGTGCAGCAGCAGCAGGGCCGAGCTCTGACGGGCCAGCTCATCGGCGCCGCCGGTGTGGTCGGGATGGTCGTGGGTGATAATCACATACTTGAGGCTGACCCTGTGTTTTTCGATCAGTTCGAAAAACATGTCCGGACTACCGGAAGGATCTACAACAGCGGCGAATCCACCCTCGATGTCGGCCAAAAAATAGCCGAAATTACGGTCTCCGCCGGTTCTGACCTGTTCGAATATCATCTATTGCTCCTCCCCCACAAGCTCCTAAGTTTGTCTTTTGGAGCCATAGTTGATTGTAAGTGCCTCTAAGATATAGTCTTTTCAATGGCCCGCTGTCAAGAGTACGCAAATTGGCCCGGCCGCTTGACAAGGCCCGCCAGGGGGTGTATCTGTTAGAGGCGCGGTTTTCTGGAACGCCCGCCCGCAGCGTGGGAGTTTTCTTTTAGCGCAACCCGGCGGCCCGGAAAGGGGGGCGAGGATGGCCGGTACTGACGCGGAGTACGAGGCAAGACTGAGAGATACCGTGCACCGCGACAAGAGCGAACTGGAGGAGTTATGCCAGGAGCTGAAAGAAATTGGCGAGGAACTGCGCCTTGAGCATCTTAGGTGCGCGGAGGTTGACCGCGCGGCGGGAACGCTCAGCGGAGCCGGTCCGGTCAACCGCATGTGCCGCAATTGCTTCAACAGCTGCAAACAGCCCGCCGAGGTAAGAATCCACCACTGCGACCGCTTCAGGCCACTCAAATAAAATTTACCGGGCCACATTTACAATTATGTTATTTTCGGCCGGTTGGAGGTCAGCATCCGTCCTCCGTCCACGGGCAGGACCGTGCCTGTCACCCAGCGGCTGGCATCACTGGCCAGGTACAGCGCGGCCTCGGCAATATCATCCGGCCGCCCGTTGCGTCCCAGCGGATGGCAGACGCGAAGTTTGTTGTAGAATTCCTCCACCCCGTCCTCGCCCACTATCGGCACACTCAGCTCGGTGTCTTCCACCACCGCCGGGCAGATAATATTGACACGAATCTGGTCGGGGGCGTTTTCCAGGGCCAGGGTCTGGCAGAGCATCTGAACCGCGGCCTTGCTGGTGCAGTATAGCCCGGCCCCGGACATAGCGCGCAGCCCGGCCACGGAGCTGATAGTTATGATCGAGCCGCCGCCACGGTTTTTCATGTGGGGAATAACCGCACAGCTACAGCGCCACGGGGCCCAGAGATTGGTCTTCATAATCAGCTCGAATGTCTGGTCCGATGCCTGGGTCAGTTCATCGAACCGCATAACCCCGGCGTTGTTGACCAGCACGTCGATCCCGCCGAAATGGTTGATTACGGTTTTGACCATCCCCAGGATCTGGGCCTGATCTGTTACATCGCACTGCAACGCCAGCGGGCTCACTGTGCCATCGGAAGCGATCTCGCCGGCGGCCTGCTCCAGTTTTTCCACCCGCCTGCCGCAGAGGACCACTTGCGCGCCCTCGGCCACGTATTTGGCCGCAATCGCCTTGCCGATCCCGGTTCCGCCGCCCGTGACGATTGCTATTTTGCCATTCATTGCGCGCATTTTAAGCTCCACTTGAAAATGGGAGATAAATTGTTAATAAGTTATCTGCTGCCTGTCCGGCTGCCGCAGAATTCCAGAAAGCGCCCGAACAGTTGACGCGCCAGCGGCTCCAGCTTCGCCAACTGTTCATCCGCCGCGGCAGTTATCGCCCGGGCATCCACGCCCACGCGCTCAACCTCTTCGTGGTTGATTTCCAGCCAGTTACTTACATGGCCAGCCGTTATCTCAAGGTGAAACTGCACTCCCCAGGTGGATTTCCCTGCGCGGAACGCCTGGTGGGGGAACAGGGAAGAGCCGGCCAGCAGTGTGGCTCCAGGTGGAAGGTCAAATGTCTGGCCGTGCCACTGGAAGACCTTAAGTGAGCGGGGGAAGCCGCCAAAGAGCGGGTCGTCAGCCGCACTTGCTGTAAAATCAACACCGTACCAGCCGATTTCCGGTTCTTTTCCCGCATATATCCGGCCACCCAGGGCTGCGGCAACAAGCTGCGAGCCGAGGCAGACTCCCAGAACGGGGATGTTTTGCCGCGCAGCTTTTGCTATCAACTCAAGCTGGTCCGCCAGCCAGGGATGACGCCCGGTCTGATCCGCATTCATCGGCCCGCCCATCACCAGGATGCCCTCGAATTCAGCCGGGTTGGCGGGCACGGGATTATTCTGGTGCATGCGTGCAACCAGCAGCTCGAACCCGGCCTGTTCTATCATCGGCCCGAACACTCCCGTGTCCTCGTGGGCCACCTGCTCGATAACTAGAAATTTGCCTGGCATTCGGCATTCCTTCCATCAGTCGTTGGGCAGAGTCTTGTACCATGAACGGTACATAATTCCCGCCGCCAGCGCAAACACAATGATCAGTTTGGTGAACAAAGCCCAGTCGTGGAGCATAAAATAGATTGGGGCCATGTTCAGGGCGAACAGGCCTATCGCGCCAACAATACAGTTGAAGATATCCAGCTTGAGCATTTTCTCCTTGCACCAGCCGGGCGAAGCCGCGATGACCTGTTTATGCACCGGCCTCCAGAATCCCCACGGTTGGGTGCGGCTGTAGAACTCCCGCAAGGTTTGCTCTCCGGTGGGAGGAGTTAACAGCGTCACCGTAACAGACACCACCAGTGAGACACCCAGCATCAGGAAGTAGAACGAGTAATCCGGCATCAAGTAGCCCCAATTGGACTGGACCACTTTCTGGCCGACTGCCATCAGGAAAGCGGATATCAAGCCGAAACTGAAACCCCAGCCGTTGAAGCGCCACCAGTACCAGCGCAGCACCAGCGGAATCAGCATACTTCCGCCCAGCATCCAGAACACCCAGATGCCCAGTTCGAACAACCCGCTCATCGACAGGCCCAGCAGTATGCCCGCAAAAACGAACAACAGCGAGCTGATATAGGTGACAGTTAAAAACTCGCGGCGGCTGGCATTGGGCCGCATGTGACGGATGTAGATATCGCGGATAATGTAGCTGGTGCCGTTGTTGATACTGATACTGAACGTGGACATGAACGCCGCCAGGAATCCAACCAGCACGAAACCCTTAAGCCCCGCCGGCAGCAACAGGTTGATCATCTTCGGCAGTACCATGTCCGTGTCGTTGATGTCTACCTGGGGCGTAGCCAGCGCCAGCAGGGCCAGGCCCACTATCAGTGTCCAGCGGGGGAATGTGAGCAACTCAACGCCAGCACCCTGTTTGCAGGTATCCCTGGCGCTTTTGGTTGAGAGCATGAACTGCATCCCGGAGCCCATCCCCGGCCCACTGAAGAACGAGAGCAGGGCCTGAAACCCCCACATCATAAACCAGGGCCAGAACAGTGCGAACGCTCCCTTGGGGTAGCCCTCCAGGGTGACATCCGCCAGGTATTCAATCCTCGCGGTGGGCAGTATATTATCCCAGCCAGCGGGCGTTGAGTTGGCGATAAAGTCCGGCCCCACTGTCATAAACGCCAGAACAGAGATATAAACAGCGGTAAAAAAGAGAATGAACGTCTGGATCAGATCAGTGTAAGCAACACTGAACAGACCGCCCAGCATGGCGTAAATGGCGGTAAAACCGATCACCAGCACGCCCCAGAGCTTGGTGTTAAGCTCCGGGTCCGCGCTCAGCATCGGCATGAACTCGCTGATAAACTTGCCCACGCCCACGTAGGCGTAGGTAACGTAGCCGATCAACGAGCCTATCGAGACAATAGCGATAGTGAGCCGGGGCAGCTCACCGGCCCAGCCCTCGCCAAACCGGAAAGTCATCCACTCGGCGGCGGTAACCACGTTCGAGCGCCTGACCCAGCGGCCCAGGTGGCACATCAACGCCACTCCGCCCACCATCCAGATATTGTAGTAGAACGAACGTACGCCCATGAAATAGAGGATCGACACGTTGATCATCGTGCCGGTGATGTCGATGGAGCTGATACTGGAACTCATCGCGGTGATCCACCACGGAATCCGGTTGTTGCCCAGAAAATAACTGCGGACCCCGTCGCTGGCTTTTTTGAGGTGGCTGATGCCGATAGCCAGCATGGCGGCCAGATAAACCCCGATAATCAGGTAATCGATAAATTGCATAAAAGATGCCTCGACATATGTGTGGTTATTATTATATACCGATATGGTATGGCCGTTTAGCGGAAACCGGAAAGATGGAAAGATAAGCCTGAACGCTTCCGGCAGAAAGTGTTTTCTTAACGCCCTGGCAAAGAGGCCAGGACGCAAAGCGTTGCCTGAAACGGCTTTGGTTGACAATGATTCGCAAAGAAGTTATATTGGCCGCTACCCCGCTTAGTGAAACGGAAACCGTGAGGAGGGAGAATGCGAAGGGTTATTTTTTTGCCGTTAGTTTTGCTGGTATGCCTGACAACAGTCACCGCGCTAGAGGCCAGGGATTACGTGTTGGGCTGGGGCGGACGGGCCGGGGCCACGCTCGATCCGGAGCAAATCCATGTGGGTTTCCATCTCGATCTGGGGGATATAGCCGAAAGGCTCCGCCTGCAACCTAATATCGAAATCGGTTTCGGTGACAACGTCACGTTGGTGGCGCTTAACCCCGAGGTGTTCTATCTGTTTACGCCCCATAGCCGCTGGACACCGTATGCGGGAGGCGGGCTGGGGATCAACGTGCTCAACTGGGACCACAAGGCGGGGAAGGCCGATAAAACGCAAACAGAGATAGGGCTGAACCTACTCGGCGGTATAGAGACCAAGCTCAACGACACGACAAAATTCTTCGGCGAGATCAAGTTCGGCGTGGGCGACAGCCCGGACGTGAAATTTACCGTGGGGCTGACGTTTTTGAAGTAATAATGATTTTACAAATGATTTGTAAAAAGGCCATGAATAGTATTAATATTATTCGTGGCCTTTTTAATTATTTTGCTGTTGATCATAATATCAAGAACTCTATGTCTTGGTTTGGATGGAATTGGAAAAAATGGCCGTGATTATGGCAGATAGCGCATGAGGCAGTTATTAGAGAAAAATAATACACAATAACATTGAGGGTTCAAAATGTATCTGCGCCATTTATTAAATTCAAATAATCTATTTCAACATGCGAATGACTGGTTGTTAAAATTAGAAGAGCAAAAAACTAGGAGTAGTTTGTTTTATCGTGCGACTATAGCCCTTATTCAGATTCAAAAAATTGAAACATTAAATGCGCAATGTGTAAATGAATACAATTTATTCGCAAATCAAATGCAGATTGTAGATGATAAAATTATTTTTCACTCGGAAAGTTTTGTTGCTTTATTAAATGAGATTCCATCTCTTTTGTCTTCGGTTCGCATAATGCAAGATATGCTTTTACCAATTATCGGAAAAGAACTGAGAATAAGTGTTGCACAAAGTCTAAATGCAGGGATCAACAAAATAGAGAAGTATGCCATACCCGACGAAGTTAAAGAGCAATTGAAATATTACTGGAGCAGCGAAGGTAAATTACTAAGAGAGTATCGGGTTCTTGATCAGCACTACAATAATTTAGTAAGTCGTACGTTTTTACAGATTAGGCCAAATCAGAGAATGTTGATTGAATTTCCTGATAATCCTGAAGTCCGTAATCCACAAAAATTTGTTTATACTGAAGGTATTGATGGATTGAATTATTTACGTTCAAGCTTTTTAACTCTCCATGAATTATATGAGAAGATTGCCAAATTTTTTGGTTCAAAACCCATAGAAATAGCAAAGGAAATAGAATTTTCTCAACTAGGGGAAGTCACTCCTTTTCAGAATCGAACACTTGGTCTTGTGTTTGATAAAGAATATAAACACATGGAGGGTAATAGTATACAGATAAACATTAAAGGTCTAAGAATAAACCAAAAAGAAGATGGTAGACTTGAATTTAAAAATTGCTTATTAGACGAAGAAAAGCTAAACGAATATCGAGAAAGATTTTTGTTAAATATAAAGGCAAATCCCCCCCAGCCCCCCTTTGCCAAAGGGGGGGAGAGACCTCCAGCCACTAATTCAAAGGGGATAAGCAGCCTTTCCCTTTTGAAAAGGGGATTGAGTAGGATTTTCAGCTACCTCGCAGCTCTGCTACGGGGATAGTCAATTTCCAGGAATTTCTTTACTCTGCCCCACATCAAAAAGTTTGGGAAAGGGGTTCATTCATTATTACCGCTTTTTTCCTCCACCATCGCCCGCACCCGCGCCACGGTTTTCCACCTCAGGCTCCTGGCCCTGCTCCACAAACATCTCCCAGACTTTACCGTCGTGGTCCGAGGCCAGCAGCAGCACGGGGATAGCAGCCGGCTCGTGCTTGGGGCCTGTTATGTTATTGATATCTTTCAGCGGCCCCAGCAGACGAACGGGATTGCCCACGGGCTTAAGACCGTCAGCGGAGAAATGCTGCAACTCAATCCAGTTCGAACGGCCATCATCCTGTTTTACGCCGTAAACCGTGTAGGCCACCGCGGGGTGGTCTCCCAGCCAGATAGCCACGGGCCGCGAGGGTTCCGCACCCTCTTTGAGCGTGGCGAAATCCACGTTGATCCATTCCTGCTCTTCGTTGAACACGCGGGCGGCCAGCAGCGGCTTGCCCGGCTGGTCCCGGCTGGTCTTGGTGGCCGCGAACAGGCGCACATCGTCATCGGCGCGCCCCCTGACCCTGGGCTTGCAGAAATTGAGATGGTCATCGGCGGTTTTATTCCCGCTGGCCACCGTGTCCGGCGGCCACCACTCGCTCATGGGTGTGCCTGCCTGATGGCGGCCGTAGAGAATCTGCCCGGTGTTCTGGTTGCTCCACAGCACACCCATCGCGCCGTTCATGCGCACCACCACGCAGATATCATCACTGCTTACATCGTCCGCCAGTACAAGCGGAAGGCCCAGCATGTTGAATACCGGCGGGAATATCCGGCTGATGATCTTGCGCGTGTCGGCGCTGTCGACCGGGTATGCGATCCAGAAAAAGCCGATTTTGTCCCGATCCACTGTAACGGTTTCGATCAGGCCGGTTTCCTCCAGAGTGAGCGGCTGCGCCTTGAGATTGTAACGGTTGTCGTCCTCGTTCCAGAGCAGGGGCACCACTGCCAGACGGTTGTCCTGGCAGAGCGCAGCCACCACCAGGTCACCCGCCGCGAACACATCGGCCTGCCCCGGCAGCGCCTCCAGGGCCTTGCTCAGGTGTTGCTCCACGCTCCACTGGCCGTTTTGGGTGCGCCGCCACACGTTGCTCCCGCCCCCCTCCCGGGGCAACCAGGCCCACCAGTGCCCGGCCGCGAACCAGACCTTGCTCTGCGGTTTGTCCGCGGTTGGTCTGGACACCTGGCACTCCAGTACAGGCGTTTGGCCGGACAGAAGGATACCGGCAGCTCCGGGTAAGAAAAAAACGCACATAATCAACAGGACAAACAATTTAGCCAATAAACGCGACATCGGACCTCCAGATAAACGATCGAGATGGCAAAGGGCGGATTGACACGCCGTAAAGAGAAGTATAGATTCTTAATCCGTAAAGTTACAGTGACCAGGGAAAGCCGCTGGTTTCATAATTTATACCCATCGCGGGCGGGAGTAAACAGGGGCCGCTAGCGTATTGATTGTATATTGATATTTAAGCTGATCAATATTATAAAGTGAAAGTAATTCAACCAGGTTCCGAACCGATCAACAGGAGATGGCCGATGAAATTAGTAGCCGGAATCATTCTGCTGGCAGTGGTTATCATGCCATCGGGTGTATTGTCCGCGGCGGAAATCAGCGCGGATAACATCAGGTTTATAGAGTACCCCAATTTCCCCGACGCCCACTCCACTTGGGGTTCGATAGGCTACAGCAGCCAGCACGACAAGGTGTTTATCGGGGTCACCAACCATCGCGACAAAGTGGGGCTGTTTGAGTTCGATGTGGCCGCCGACAACATGAGCCTGCTGGGGTTTCTGCCCGAACTGGCCCATTTACGGGACTGGCAGTGGCAGGGCAAGATCCACAGCCGCATCACAGAGGGGCCCGACGGGGCGATGTATTTTGCCACCGACGGGGGCGAGAGCCGCGAGGAATACCTGATGAATCACCCCCAGGGTTACAACGGCGGCTATTTCATGCGCTGGGACCCGGCGGGTAACAAGTTCACAAACTTCGGCAACGGCCTGCACTACGACAGCATCAAGGATGTGGCTATCGACAGGCTGAACGGGAACCTGATGATGGTTTCCTACCCCCAGGGGCACCTTCTGTACTACGACATCGAGAAAAAAGACCTCCGCGATCTGGGCCGGGTGGCCAGTGACCATATTCCCAGGGTGATGTTCAGCGATAAGTTCGGCAACATGTACTACGACGACTGGCGTCAGCGGCTGATCAAGTACGAACACGACACCCAGCAGTTGCTGTTCAATAAGGACTCGGTACCGATGTTTGACGGTACTCCGGGCAACCGTATTATTACCGGGATCACCGGGTACGCCGAAGACATGGAGACAGGGGTAATTTACCTGGTTACCTACAGCTCCAAGTTGATCGCTTTTTACCCAAGCCGGCTGGGTTTCGGCCGGATGGTGGACCTGGGTGGAGTATACGATGGCGACAAGGCTCCTTACAGCTACTACTGCCCCAACCTGGCCCTGGGTAAAAACGGTAAGCTCTACTACTTTCTGGGCGGGCACGGGCATTACGTTGTCAAGGACCAGGTAGTGCTGATGGAGTTCGACCCGGATAAACGCACCAAGCGGATCGTGATGCGTTTCCCGATTGGCACTATCAGCGAGGTGACCGGCCACGGAGTGTCCGACAGCGAGGGTAACCTTTATTTCTGTGGACGTCGCCGTGCCGCCGGTGCAGTGAATGTAGGCGAAAGCGGAGCCAGCAAGCCGTTCATGATCATCTTCAACCCGCAGAAGGCCATTGACGGATGAAGCTGCTGCTCACAGTTATCGTGCTGACAATTCTGACGCTGCCGCTTTCGGTTACGGCGGCCCGGATCACGATGGACAACGTGAAAATTGTGGAGTACCCTGATTTTCCCGATGCCCACAGCACCTGGCGCTCGATTGGCTACAGTGCCCGCCATAACAAGGTCTATATCGGCGTCACCAACCATCGCGACAAGGTGGGGCTGTTCGAGTACGACGTTCCCTCGCGGGAAATCAGGCTGCTGGGATTTTTACCCGAACTGGCCCATTTGCGGGACTGGCAATGGCAGGGGAAAATCCACTCCCAGATTCTGGAAGGGACTGACGGCAAGATGTATTTTGCCACCGACGGGGGGGAGAGCCGCGAGGAATATTTGATGAACCATCCCCAGGGCTATAACAGCGGCTTGCTGCTGCGCTGGGACCCTGAAGCGGAAATCCTGGAGCAACTGGGCACGGGATTGCCCAATGAGAGTATCAAGGATATAGCGCTGGACCCGGTGGGCGGGCTGGTCTACGCGATAAGTTACCCCTCGGTCCACCTGCTGCTTTTTGATCCCGGCAGCAGCTACATTCGCGATCTGGGACGCCTGGGCAGCGACCACGTGCCGCGCTGTATATTCAGTGACCGCTGGGGCAACGCCTATTATGTGGACTGGCGGCAGCGGCTGGTCAAGTATGAGCGCGACACGGGCCGGATACTGTTCAGCAGTCAGAGTGTACCGTGGTTTAAGGGTACCACCGGAGAGCAGATAATTACCGGTATACCCACCTACGCCACCGATTCCGAGCTGGGGATTATCTACCTGATTACCTACAGCAATATGATGGTGGCGTTCCGTCCGCGGAGACGCGGGATAGGGGAGATCGAAATCCTGGGACCCACCGTGGAAACCGAAAAGCTGCCGCCGCCAGGCTATTCTCCCAACAGCGCTTTCGGCGACAACGGTAAGCTGTACTACTTTATCGGCGGGCACGGCCGCTACGTGGTCAAGGATACCACGCTCCTGATGGAGTACGACCCCAGCACGGAAAAGCGTACCGTGGTGCTCAAGTTCCCTATCGATGTTGTCAGTGAAGTGACAGGCTGCGATGTGAAAGATGGGCAGGGTAACATGTATTTCTGCGGCCGCCGGCGTTCCGAGGACGCCGAGAATGTGGGCGAGAGCGGGGCCAGCAAGCCGTTCCTGCTGATTTTCAATCCGAACAAAGAAATAAGAGAATAAGATCATAAACTGAAGATTACCACGACACGGTTAAACTAACGGAGGGGCCGATGGTTAAAAGGCTGCTGTTACTTGGAGCTGCTTTCCTGCTGTCTGCACAGCAGGTGCAGGCTGAATACAAATTCTTCACGCCCAAAGGTTCATTTGGGGTGGAGGTCTCGCTGGAAAGTCCGGGGCCGCTCCTGCGGTTGCCGATTTATCGCAACCGGATCACTTCGCTGGCCTCTCAGGGCGACTGGGCTATCGGTGGGACATCGGCGGAGGAAGGTCTCAGCCCGTTCCTGTTCGCCGTGAGCCTGAGCGAAAAGGAGTTGAAAGCGACCCATGACCTGGCAGTGGACATCGAAGGCCAGAGGGCGATCAGAAGTGGTTTCGGGCAGGTGGGCGATGTGCTTTACGCCGGTACGATAGCTAACAGCGAGGGCGGAGACGGGCATCTGATCAAGGTTACGTTTGACGGTGAAGCGTTCGCGGTTGAAGATTTGGGGACGCCTGTTGAGGGAGAAGGAATATTTTCCCTGACCGCCGATCCGGAGCGCCGTACGCTCTACGGGATAACATACCCGCATGGGAAGTTTTTCACTTACGATATCGCCAGCGCCCGGACGAAAGTGTTCGATGAGACAGCGATAACCGCTAAACAGCATGGCTATTACCATAACTATGCGCTCACGGAAGAAGACGTGCTCAGCCGGGCGCTGGTGGTGGACAAGCAGGGCCGCGTGTGGGGCAGCCGTCCCGTGAACCAGCTTTTCTACTATGACCCGTCCAGCGCCACCCTTGTTACTATCGAGGAAGAGTTGCCAACTGTCTGGGGACGCCGTCCGCTGGGACGAGTCGACAGTTGGGCCGTGGCGGAGGATGGGACCATCTACGGAGGCAATGCCGGCGATGGGCAGTTGTTCAGGATTGACCCGGTCAGCCTGCGGGTAAGCAACATCGGCAAGCCGATCATGAGTCCGAGAATGCCGGGGCTGGCGTTCGGCGCCGATGGCCGTCTGTACGGTGTGGCTGGAGCGTTGCCCGGATACGCCCACTATTTTGTCTACAACACCGCGTCCGGTGATTTTATCGACATGGGCAACCCGCGCGTAGTGCTTAACGTGCCTGAGCTGGTCAAGGATTTATACTGGAGAGGTTTCCAGATATCCACTGTTACCGTAACACAGGACGGCAAGTACATCCTGATGGGTGAAAACGAGACACTGAGCCAGTTGATCGTGATGCCTGTTGAGGGCACGCCCGAGCACCAGTGGCCATAGGTTGGACCGATGGCAGCAGAGGAAGTTAAAAGCACAAGCAAAAGGAGCCTGCTGAGATCGGCAGGCTCCTTGATGTATAACCGATGAGGAGGCGGAAAATGGATATGGAAAAGCTGCTGAGCTCGTTTGCTGATAGTATCCCGGACCCGGTGGTGATTACGGGTCTTGACCACACGGTGCTTTTTGTAAACCGTGCGGGTGTGGAACTGTTCAAGGAAGACGAGACGCTGGTGGGAAAATCAATCTTCGATTGCCATAATCAGGATTCGAGGCAAAAGATGGAAGCTGTTCTGGAGCGGCTCAAAAGTGGTGAGGACGAGGTCCAGATAACCACCCGCCAGGGCGAGGACCCGGAAAACCGCCAGTACACGTTCATGCGCGCAATCAAAAACGATGACGGCGAGCTGATAGCCTACTACGAGCGCTATATGTACTGGGGCAAGCGGATCGATTAAGCGCGGCGGCGGATCAGGATTGCCGGTTATTGCTGCTGAACCGTATCGCCAGTCTGACCAGGTAGATTGTGGGGTACAGTTCCAGAATTATCAGCACGGACAGGATTGCTATTCCGGTGGCGCTGATGATGCTGTCCAGATCGTTGTTGACCATCACGAAACAGATCGCCACGGCCAGGATCAGAAAATAAACCAGGTTCCACCAGAAATCCGAGGTACGTTCACCCAGTTGTTCCAGCGTTCCGGCGGAAGCCGTGCTTTTTTCGTTGCTCACTTGGACTCCTCCTCTTCACTCAACTTCTCAAGAAGCTGTTTCTGGTCAGTCCCCCCGGCCAGCACCTGCAACGCGCGCTTTAGCTGCGGGTCGTGCATCGCTACCATTTTGTAGGCTGCGTTGTCGTCCCAGACAACCTCGGCAATCCGGTAGGTAAGCAGGTAATCGGTAATATAATCGCTGTAGCTTTCCAGTTTCTCGTTGTCCAGCTTAAATTCCTTGCCCTCCAGGTAACTGACAAACGAGTCGAAAATCTTGCGGCTGGCCTTGAACGGCAGCTTAATTCCAGGGTTCATACTTTTATAGGCCACTGCAAAATCGAACGTGTGCGAGTTGAGCCGGATGATGTAGGGATCGGTGGCAGCGCTGTCCATCTCAACTTTCACATCGGGAGCTATCCCGCCCCCACCCAACACTTCGCGGCCCATGTCGGTCTCGAAAATAACCTGTGTTTCCTCTTCCGTACTGTCATCGATCGAGTTGCTCTGCATGGCCAGTGTCCGCACACGGCTGAAAAACTCGCGCTGTATATTGCGTCCGCTGGGCGTGTAGTAGCGCGCGGTAGTAATCTTGAGCACATCGCCGTTACGCAGCGGGCAAGTGGTTTGTACCAGGCCCTTGCCGTAAGAATTCCGGCCGATAACCACCGCCCGGTCGTGGTCCTGAAGCGCTCCGGCCACAATCTCGCTGCTGCTTGCCGTGTACTCGTTTATCAGCACCGCCAGCAGGCCGTCCCTCAGGAGCGGCTTACCGTCGGAAAAATAACTGCTGCTGTCCTCGGAGTGGCGGCCCCTGATAGCCACTATCAACTGGCGGCCCTCCAGGAACAGTTCGCAGATCTGAATCGCCGGGTCGGTAAGGCCGCCGGAGTTGTCACGAAGGTCCAGCACCAGGGAGGTCATGCCCTGGTCCAGCAGTTGCTGAAGATGCTGGCGAAGCTCCTCGGCCGAGCGCTCGGTAAAGGCGGCCAGACGGAGATATCCAGTGCTCCCGTCCAGCATGAAATAACGCGTTACAGTGGGCACCACCACCGGGTTGCGGGTCAGCTTAAACTTGAGCGGCTCCTCGGCCCCATGGCGGCTGACTGTAATTTCCACCCGCGTGCCCTGCTCGCCCAGCATCCTGAGGCTCACCTGCTCGGTGGTCCATCCGTGTGCCGATTCATCGTTGATCTTCACTATCTTGTCGCCGGGCTGGACGCCATTGCTGTAGGCCGATGAACCGGGATAGACGTTCATTACCACGATCTGAGAGTTGGTTCTGGAGATCGAGATGCCCGTGCCCACGTACTCGCTTCTAATCTGGATTTCCTTAAAACGCTCGAAATCCTCGGCGGGGATCAGCTCGGTATATGGATCAAGCCCGTCGAGAAGACCCTCCACGGCCCGTTGGTAGAGATTGTCGGCGGGGATATTGTCCACGTAGCGCTGGCTGACCTGGTTGACCACGTCCTGCAGCAGCAGCAGGCGCTTGTAGGTGTTGTCGCTGGTCGCCATCAACTGGCCGAACAGCCAGCCCACAAGCAACAGGCCCAGCACGGTGGCGCTGGCGTATATGTAGGGGTTCCTGGCTCTCTTCAAGTTCATCAAACGCCCCTGAGAAAATTGCGCGTTAATCAGCTGGTTTATCCGGGCGGTACTAACGGCCCGCGAACGCCAAATATTATCAGACAGCAATGATTAAGTCAATACTCATTATACACTTCGATGTTCCGATAGTTCACTGCCCGGACAGGTGCATCAGAGCGTAACGGCTTCTGCGGTACACCAGAGCGGGCTTTTTGCCGGTAAGTCTGGTCACTTCGTCCAGCCTGTCCGCGCGGGTCAGCACCCAGTCTATTGCCTCTGCTCCCGCGGGTGGCCAGCTCTGCTCGTCCGGGTTGAACCGGTAGGCCAGCGTTCCGGTGTAGAACAAAAACGAGGGCTTCCAGACCCGCCAGGTGGCCACCGTGCCGCCGGGCGCAAGCTGCCCGCTGCTGTCCTCGGCCAGTTGCTTTATAGCCTGAAGGCTCTCCACTCTGGGGATAGCAACTCCGGTGAGCACGCCAAAAAAGAGCGCCATCGATAGCGCGTTGGCCCAGACCCAGCTCTTAAGCCCGCCGGGACGATATACCAGCAGGGCAGAGAACACTATAACCGCTATCGGGGAGAGCCAGAGCAGGATTACATTTGGCGGCTCGCCCAGCTTGCGGCCCAGCAGGCTTGCGGCCACAGCCACTATAGCCGCTGCCAACGCCGAGGTGATCCATGCCAGCATCCGGCCGCCGGAGCCACGTTCGATCAATCGCTGGATCAGGTGGGCGGCCAGTATCGCCGCCGATGGGAACAGTGGCAGGATATAGTTGGGAAGCTTGCTGCGGCTGAGGCTGAAAAAGACCAGCATCCCGAGCAGCCAGCACAACAGAAACAGGTGCGGACGGGAGGACTCATTACGAGCTATAACTTTGCGGATGGACGCATAAACTCCACCGGCAAACGCCACTGTCCAGGGGAACGTGCCCGCTATCAGCACAGGGAGGTAGTACCACGGCGGCCCGGCATGCTCCCAGCGGTTAGTGAAATAGCGCTGAAGGTTACGGCCGATAAAATGCTCTACCAGGAAATCCTGCCCGTGCAGGGAGTACATGTAACAATACCAGGGCGCGGCCACAGCGGCGAACAGCAACAAGCCCCGCACGATTTTAAAGCGGGGAATTTTTCGCCACTGTTTGCTAAGTAATAAAAAACCGCCAATAGAGATAGTGGGTAGAATAGCGCCCAGGGGGCCTTTGCAGAGAAACGCCAGAGCCGCTGAGGCGAACATGACCCACAGCCAGGGGCCGCCCGGATTTTTACGCAGCCAGGATGCCTTGAGAAACGCCAGTAAACCCAGAGCGACAAAAAATGCCAAGAACATGTCCGGCACGGCAGAGCGGCTGTATACCGATGGCATGATGGCGGTGGCGCAGATAACTCCGGCAATCAGGCCCGTACCGCTTCCGAACAGGAGCGCGCCAGCCGAAGCGGTGACAAGGGTCAGCCCCAGCCCGGCAAGCAGGCTGGGCGCACGGGCGGCAAATTCGCCAGTGCCCAGCGCACTCATCGATACGGCCTGGGCCAGGTAGAAACCCACCGGCTTGCCCCAGCGCGGGGAGTTGTTGAATACCGGGTCCAGCCAGTTACCGCGCACAATCATCTCACGGGCGGTTTCCGGGTAGTAGCCCTCGTCCGGATCAAACAGCGGCGGGCCGCCCAGGAAAGGCAGGGAGACAGCCAGGTACAGCGTGGCCAGCACCAGCAGACTTCGCGTGTTCAGGCAGCCGGAATTGTTTTGCCGGGGTGTGTCGCTCAAAACGTTCACCAGTATCAATGCGGTTAGCGGCAATTACCCCGGCGCGGGACGGCGGCCTTATTGTGCGGCCAGTTCCTTCTCGATAGCGGCGATCACTTCAGGATCATCGGGCGTGGTTTTCGGCTCGAACCGGGCCACAACCCTGCCGCTGCGATCAACCAGGAACTTGGTGAAATTCCACGGAATCTCACCATCGAAACCGGGGTTGGTCTGTTTGCTGGTAAGATAGGCATAAAGCGGGCAGATGTCATCACCCTTAACAGAAACCTTGGAGAACAGCGGGAAGCTGACATTGAAATTCAGCGAGCAGAATTCCTTGATCTGCTGGTCGCTCCCCGGCTCCTGAGCACCGAAATTATTGGCCGGGAAAGCCAGCACCGTAAAACCCTGCTCTTTGTATTTGGCGTAAACAGCCTGCAACTGCTCGTACTGGGGAGTGAGCCCGCACTTGCTGGCGGTGTTGATCAGCATGATCACCTGGCCCTTGAAGCTGTCCAGCTCCTTTTTTTCCCCATCGATATTATCCATCGCAAAGCCCAGGGGCATGTTTTCGGCCACTGGCTTTCTGCTGCTGCCCAACACTTTGCTGCCGCTGCCCTGGGCAAACGCCACGACCGCAATAGCCAGGGTGGCAATCAGAATACTAATCAGACGAAACATATATCCCTCCCGCGGAGAAAATAGAATGATAGTCATTATAGAACTATGAGCATAATATAGCATCTATCCGGCGGAAAATCGAGAGCTTCTTCCTGTTTAATCGAAAAGAACTCCTCGCGGCATGCCACGGGGTAAGCTGTTGCATCTGCAGGATGAGAAGCTTAAATCCCTCCTGGCCTCCCTTTTAGAAAAGGGGGGAGAACATAGCCGTAGAAAAGGATGAGAGGTAAAAATCCCCCTTAGAAAAGGGGGTGTCCACGATGAAATCGGGACGGGGGTTGTTGCCTCCCCCTTTGCCAAAGGGGGATTGAGGGGGATTTTTCAGCTACCTCTCAGCTCTGCCGCGGGGTAGTTCATCGTAATGACTGCTGTTATTGATCAGCCCAGCAGCTTCGGCAGGATCAACAGCAGGTACAGGCAAGCCGACCAACTGAACGACCTCCAGCCGTAGAGTGGGCCTTCGCCCGTGGCCGGGTCTGTTTTGAGCAGGCTTACCGCAACCACCACCAGCCACACCGCCCAGGCCGGGAACCCGTAATTCACAATCACCTCGAACAGGGCCGGGGCAACTCCAAACAACTCCAGCGTCACGAACACCACTACGCAGCCTGCCGCCACGCCGAAAGCTCCAATCTTGCGGTCAAACAGATGCTGGCCGAACATGGACGCGCCGGTAAGTATTGTCCATAGCCCGAGACAGATATTTGCGCTAGACACTCCCAGCCAGGGGGGCGGGGCAGCCCATACGAAGAAACTGATGGCCTGCAACAATCCGGCCAGCACGCCAAAGGGCACAGCGATTTTTTGCAGTATTTTGCGGTGGTTCCGCAAATAGCGGTAAAGAATGACCGAAAGGGCGATCTGTGTCAATCCGGCCACGGCCAGCAGCCACAATGCGGGCTGGATAAGGGACTGATTTGCGCTGTACAGGGTAAGCCGGTATTGCGATGATTCGCGGAGCACCACGGGGAAGTCGAACACGATAGCCAGGATGGAGAACCCGATAAACAGGACCGCGAGATGGAAAAAAAATAAGAACAGCGGCCCCGGTGTAGCGGTTTTTGATCCCGGGGTCATGCATTGCTGCCTCACTTGCTAAGGGAACACGGTAAAAAATCAGCTCCACTGGAGCGGCCCGAATGGATAGCTGATCCCTCGTGAGGAAAGCATGTTAACAAGTTTCACCAGCGGAAGACCCATCACATTGAAATAGCAGCCGTCCACTTTTTCCACCAGTGTGGCGCCATAGCCCTGGATCCCGTAGGCCCCCGCCTTGTCGGACGGTTCCCCGGTGGCCACATAACGCCTGATCTCCAGCTCGCCCAGCTCACGGAACTTGACCCTTGTAACCTCGAACGAGCTTTCAATTTCGCGACCCTCAGGGCCGGCCAGCGCTACTCCGGTATAAACCTCGTGAAAGCTGCCGGCCAGGCGATACACCAGCTCCACCGCGTGTTCAGAATCGCGGGGCTTGCCCAGGATATCGCCATCGTGATAGACAATCGTATCGGCTCCCAGCACAGTTGAACCGGAATGCGTCCCGGCGATTGCATTTGCCTTGCGCTCGGCCAGAGTGCAGACATGCCTGCCCGGCTCGGAGGGGACGTCATGGGTCTCGTCCACATGGGCGGGCAGGACAGTGTGTTCAATGCCGATCATGCTCAGCAGCCCGGTCCGTCTGGGGCTGGCGCTGGCCAGGATAAGCTGGGGTTTTTTATTTTTGCTCATCAGTATCTTTGCCTCGCTCAGCGATCTATTATCAGGGTGACAGGCCCCTGGTTTACCAGCTCCACGTCCATCATCGCCCCGAACTGTCCGGTGGCGGTTTCCACGCCTGCCTCGCGCAGCAGGGCCACGAACCTGTCGATCAGTTTCTCGCTCACAACCGGGTCTCCGGCCTTAATAAACGAGGGCCGGCGTCCCTTGCGGCAGTCACCGTAGAGCGTGAACTGGCTGACCACCAGGATCGCGCCGCCGATATCAGCCAGCGAGCGGTTCATCTTGCCCTCATCGTCCTGAAAAATCCGCAGGCCCACGCAGCGGTTAACCATCCAGGCCAGGTCCTGTTCGGTTTCCCCGCCGTGCATCGCCACCAGCAACATCAGCCCGGCATCGATACTGCCGGCGGTTTCCGTCCCGACAGTAACAGAGGCCCTGCTCACCCTCTGGACCACAACTCGCATACTTGTCGCTCCCTGTCCGATTGCTTAATTTGAAGACAGCTATTATTCATTACCCGCTGGCACAATTTGGCACCCGGCGGGCCTGTGTGTCAAGGCGGCCGGTATCTTAAGGAGAGTGTATGCCCGGCGAGGGAACGTACGAGAGTTTCGAGCACACGGCGGACATCGGCCTGTATATTTATGGCCGCCACATGCGCGAGCTTTTCGAAACCTCCTGCGAGGCGCTCTGCGCCCAGCTTACCGACCCGGCCCGGGTGATTCCGGCCCGGAGCAGGGAGTTGGAAATATCAGCTTCCGGCTGGGATGAACTGCTGCGCGCCTGGCTGGCGGAGTTGCTCTACCAGTTTAACGGGGAAAGATGGTTGCCCCGCTCGGCCCAGATAATTCATCTGGAGAGCACGGGCTTGAAAGCCGTTGTCAGCGGTGAACCGCTGGATGGGGCACGTCACGAGATCATGGCTGAAATAAAGGCGGTTACCTGGCACAGGCTAGGTATTGAGACGCTGGACAGCGGTTTATTACGGGCAACAGTGGTTTTTGACGTTTAGAACTGGCTACTTGGGTTTTTCGGTGGGCTTATCTTCTTTTGGCTTTTCCTCTTTTTTCTGCTCTTCCGGTTTTTTATCACCCTCGGCAGCCTTTGCTTTGGCTGGGGCCGGAGCGCCCTCGCTGGTTTTCTTTCCGGGCCCTGCCGGTTTGCCCTTACCGTCATCTTCACCGTTCTTTTCCCTGCCGCCACCCACCGCGCGTTTGATATCGTCGTAATAATCTTCGTAGAACGCGGTCAGTTTCGGGGTCAGCAGTTTACAGCGATGGTATTCACCTACTTTCAGTTCACCCAGGCGCTGGATCAGGTTAACCGCCCGCACTGAAAGCTCCAGGAAGGGACACTTGATCACTTTATTCTTGCAGACGAAAATAGTGGGGCTGCAGAGACCGGTGAGCGGATAAGCGACCGCCGAGTCATAGGGGCATTTTTTTACCAGACGGTCGAGTTCGGAGTAGAAGTCGAAAATGTCGGTTAATTCCAGGCCCAGCGTCAGAGCTTTTACCGTCCTGTCGTTGAGCTGTTGCTCCATCATCCGAACATTCATGTAGTCTATTATGTCTCTGGTGGACGCGCTTTCACCAAACAGCCCATCCTCCCGGCGCAGGAACATCTCCGCCACCACCAGAATGTTGGCCAGCGTGGCGTTGTTTTCCTGACGGACAAAATCCCGCTCGGCTTTCTGCCAGCCACATAAATGCCCGTAGGCTTTAAGAACGTCATCACCGAGATTGAATTTCTGCAGGTTGGTAATATTCTTCTGGATCGATTCCCAGTAAATATCCTGCCGCTCCTCCTGTTGCGCCTTGATAATCCTGTCGCTCTCCATCACCGCGCCCCAGTTGTGGAACACCCCTGCGAGCATAATTTTGGGCAGGATACTGGACCGGTCCTTCAAAGCAGTGTCGAACTCCTGCGAGCAGGCGATAGCAGCGTTGAAGATGGCGGTATTCAACGCATGATCGGCGAAAAAGATTGCTCGCTTATTTTCGGAGAACTCGCAGATAAACCGCATGCGGAACAGTTCCAGCGTGATCTCGTCACTCTCAAGTACCTTATCCGTCAACCCATCGAATTGCGGTGTGAGATTGCGCATCAGCTTTTTGAACACAACCGCTTTCTGACGGGAGAGAAACAGGCTCTTGAATATATCCTTCAGACTTTTCCGCAGGTTGTCCATCAGTTTGGGCGACATCTTGATCAGGATTTTGAAATCCATTTCAGGATTGGAATCCCTGAATTTCAGCAGCCTGCTGATTCTTTCCCAGGTAAGTTCCGTACCAGTGGGATAAAGTACCGTGCCTTTGTCCGAGCGAAGGTCATCGGCCAGCTCTATTCCTTCGCGTGACGACGTGGTGTTGATCGGGTGGAAATTACTGAACTTGAGTAACGCGTTGAGACCGCCGATTCGGATCGAGTCGCCCTCAACCACCAACAGGCTGTGGATGTCCACCTGTTTTTCTTCGGCCACGAGAAATCCCTGAGAAAAGGTACAAAATAGTATTGTTTGCAGCAGACAGGGCAGGTAATAATCTGAATAATAATATTGTCACTTAAAGATAAAAAAGTCAATCAAGAATTAATTTATTTTTGCAGATTTCCCGGCATAAACCGGCCTCGAAGTATTTTATTAAATTCAGAGGCGTTAAACAGGCTACGCATACCGCAGGCCAGGCGTCAGAGAGGTATCACTCACAGCTCTCTTCCAGCCCAGTCAGCAACTTTGGCAGGAAGAGAATCGGTGGAGCCAAGCAGCTCTTCCGGGCTTTTGGGGACTGGGCTGGCCCATACCGCCGCCAGCAGAACCTGACCGGATCCCGCTTCCAGAGCGGTGCTCACGGAGGCCTGAAGGCCGCGGGCGTGAAAGCTGTTCAGGTCCTCGCGTCCACGGAAGCCGGCCAGCGGTCCACTGCCGGTGAAACCGATAATGGAGCGGATAAATACAGCGTGGCCACTGCTTGGTGCGCTACCCCATTGCCAATGCTCTCCGCTTGCGGTTTCCGGCTGTTCGTCCGGTTTCAGTCCAAGGGCATATGTGTGCTCGGCGGTTACAATCTGTTGCGCCTTGCCGAAACTGATCTTGTGCGCCCGCCACTGGACTTCCCCGTCGATCAGCACCATGCTTTCAACGTTGATTATAACCTCGCCAAGCCGGGCGTTCCATTGCCATTCCAGCATATTTTCGGAGACTACCCGCCCGTTGAACGGGGTGTCGCGACGGGCGTAGTTACCCAGGCTGTCGGAAAAACTGAGCGTGCAATCGGGGGCCATCAGGTTATCGGCCAGCTCCACATTGAACGGGAAGTGGCTGGAATATGAGAAGTTATAGTACTTGGAGCGGTAGCCCACGGGCTTGTCGCAGGAAGACTGCCACAGCTGCACCTGTCCGCTCTTGTTGTGGCCGGCCACCAGCATTTCCGGGCCTTTGATAACGAAACGGAAATCGTCCCGCTCCACCGGCAGGGCCTCTTCAGGAGCGCTCCAGAACGGGTCATCGGCTGCCAGGCTGGCCGCAAAAAAAGCCTGCATGCCCCAGTAGGGATGGCCGTTGTTGATATAACTTTCCTTGATCGCATGGCTGGAGTGGGGGGTCATTGTCTCGCGCAGCTTATGGTTTTCGCTGTCCCAGGCTCCGGCCTGCCAAAGGTGGCGAAGGTTGAGGTTGCAGATTCTTCGCAGCAAACCCGTGCTGTGGGGCCAGAGACCCATGCCGTGGGCCAGTGTGAGCGGGGTCAGCGTGCCCCAGCGGTAAATCAGCGAGCGGCCCCACATTACATGGCTCCCGTTGCCGCCGAACAGGTAGGGTGTGGTGCGAAGGAACTGCTCAAGTCGGGAGCGGAATTTTTGGCGAAGATCAGGGAAGCGCTCACCGCTCACCATGTCCCAGTACAGGTTGTGGCTGGCGAACACCCAGAAGTTATAATAGTCCCATTGGTCGCCGCTGGTGGTATCGGTGTACCAGCCGCTGCCGGAGTACATGCTGTCGATTGCCGCTATGTCGCCGCGCAGCCAGCGCTCATCGCCGCTGAATTCCCCCCAGCGCTCAGCCAGGGCAAGGCGCACCGCGTGGTTGACCGCGGTGAACAGGGCCCAGTTGTTGCGCCGCACGTTTACCTGTGTACAGCTTTCCAGCCAACGCTGGATATTGCGGCGCTCAGCAGGGGTGAACTCGTTCATCAACTGATCACGGACAAGCCAGAGGCTGAAAGCTACTATCGAGCTTTCAACCTGGCGCTGGTCCCAGTTTTCGCCGCTGGCGTATTGCCAGAAATCCCTGCTTTGCGGGTCGGTGCCATGACGGATGGCCGAGAGAAAAATATCGCGTAAATCGTAACTCACCCCGTCGGCCTCCAGCGGCACACCACTGTCCGGCCCGGCGATAACCGCGGCGATAGCGGGCAGGATTCTGGTAACCGAATCGCAGGTATTGCCCTTGGCGGAGAGGAAATTATCGAGCATGGTCCCGCCCGCGTAGTCGCAGACCGCAAAAGTATCCGAGGTTCGCAGGGCGTTGCGCACAAATCCTTCGAGGATGGTACTGAGCACCTCGCTCCACTGCTGCCGCCCCCATCCCGATTGTTTTACCCCCACTGCTTCGATTTGCGGCGGAGGCTGTACAGCGGGAGTGCCGCTGCCGCCACAACCCAGAGAGGTAAGCAGCGGCACTCCCGCGCAGGCGGAAACGCCGTGGCCAATAAATAACCTTCGCGAGATTTTTCCGCCGCCGGATAATCGCTCTGAATCAGGCATCGCGGCTCCCTTGAATTGAACAGCCAGCGCAATCCTCGCGGATTGCCGCGGGGTAGTTCATTCGCTATCAGTGGTTAAATTGAGGACAGTTGGATTATACCAGAGCACACGGCGGCGGGCAAGTGGCGCGCGGAGCAGGTGCGTGAAATATGTAACCATTGTCCGCCCGGAGTTGTATAGTAGTGAGGGTTTCTGTCCCAAACGTCAAAAATCCTTGACACTTAGCAGGGAATTCAGCTAGTTACATTTTTGCGCCGGAGCACTCGGGATTAAGCTGGCGGGTCTCCCGGACGAATAGTGATGCTGAAATGACCGGCGAGCGTATAAAATAAGATTACCTTAACAATAAAAACTCTCCGCAGCTTGCGACGGGGAGTCTTTAATTTGACGATATCACGACTGGAGAAAAGATGAAGATTGTTAAGTTCTCGATCGGCCGGCCGGTGACGATTACGATGCTGATGGTTACCCTGGTCCTGTTCGGCGCGGTTTCCTATCAGCGCCTGCCGATCAACCTTCTGCCCGATATCAGCTACCCCACTTTGTCCGTGCGCACCGAATATGTGGGCGCGGCTCCCGAGGAAGTGGAAAACCTGGTCACGCGACGGATCGAGGAGAGCGTGAGCGTGGTGAACAAGGTGATCCGGGTCTCCAGCCGCTCGCGTCCCGGACTGAGCGATGTCACAGTGGAGTTCGAGTGGGGCACGCAGATGGATTTTGCCTCGCTGGAAGTGCGCGAGAAGCTGGACCGCATCCGTCTGCCCCAGGAAGTGGACAGCCCGATAATCCTGCGCTACGACCCCAGCCTGGAGCCGATTATGCGACTCGGGCTCACCAGCGGCGAGATAGACCTGATTGCCCTGCGCACGATGGCCGAGGAACGGCTCAGGAACCGCCTGGAGACAATCGACGGGGTGGCGGCAATTGAGGTCTCAGGCGGGCTGGAGGAGGAAATCCATATCGAGCTGAGCGAGAGCCGTCTGGCCTCGCTGGGCCTGAGTGTGAGCCAGGTGGCCAGCCGCGTGGCGGCGGAGAATGTCAACCTCACGGGGGGGACTCTCACCGATGGCGAGTCGGAATACCTGGTGCGCACGCTTAACCAGTACAAAACACCGGAGGAAATCTCCGACATCATTATCGAGCGCCGCGGCCAGGCGCTGATCCGGCTCTCCGATGTGGCCACTGTTACCCGCTCGTACAAGGACCGCACGGTTATTACCGAGATCAGCGGCAGCGAAAACGTGGAGCTGGCCGTGTTCAAGGAGGCCGATGCCAACACGATCCTGGTGGCGCGAAGAGTCCACGAGCGGCTGGCGGAAATAGGGAAGGAATACGGGGCATCGAGCGGGATCAAGCTTGAGGTAATCACCGACCAGAGCCGCTTTATCGAGCAATCGATCAGCGAGGTGCTCAAGACAGCCATTATCGGCGGCCTGCTGGCCATTATCATCCTGTTCGTTTTTCTTCAGCGGGTGGGAGCCACTGCCATTATCGGTTTGTCTATCCCGATCTGCGTGGTGGCCACGTTCTTCTTCATGTACCTCGCGGACGTTTCGCTCAACATCATGTCCCTGGGCGGCCTGGCCCTGGGGGTGGGTATGCTGGTAGACAACTCGATTGTCGTGCTGGAGTCTATCGACCGCTACCTTCGTAAGGGGCACAGCGCGGCCGAGGCGGCCGATAAGGGCGCCAGCCTGGTGGGCCGGGCGGTTACAGCCTCCACCATGACCACGATCTGCGTATTCCTGCCGATCATTTTCGTTACCGGCGTAGCGGGCCAGCTCTTTACCGATCAGAGCCTTACGGTTACTTTCAGCCTGCTGGCCAGCCTGCTGGTGGCGCTGACACTAATCCCGATGATGAGTTCCGGTTTCAAGGGCGGCCGCTCTTTTGGCGGGGATGCCAAAAAGACGGCGGACAGCAATGGACAGCAGGAACACCAACCGGTAAAAAGACCCGGGCCGGCATGGCTCTACATCCCGGTGGACGCTGTCAAATGGGCGGTTCAGGCCTTTTTTTACTGGATATTTTTCCTCGCCCTCTCCGCGCTCAAGTGGGCCGGACTGATCGTGGGCGGGTTAATAAAACTGTTGATCACTCCGCTGTTGATGCTCTATAGCAAGGTTTACGGCATCGTGGAGACGCGCTACAGCCGTCTGCTGCCCTGGGCGCTCGACCATCGCCTGACAACTCTGGTTCTGGCCCTGCTGCTGTTCTCCTCGGCCGTGATGATCTTTCCCCGCCTGGGCATGGAGCTGATCCCCGAGATGAGCCAGAACGAAATCCAGGTGGGTGTGAAGATGCCGGTGGGTACGCCGGTGGAGCGCACACGCGACGCGCTGGCGCGGATGCAGAAAATTGCCATGCAGGAGCCTGATATAAGGCTGGTGTACATCTCCGCGGGACTGTCGAGCATGACAGGAGGCAGCCTCAAGGATGAGCGCGAGGATATAGGCCAGATGAACTTGATTCTCAGCGGCAACCTCGACCGCAAGCAGGAAGACCAGTTGATAGACCGTCTGAGAGAGAAGTACGAACTGATCCCAGGCACCGCGGTCAAGTTCGGCCGGCCTGTGCTCTACAGCTACAAGACTCCGGTGGAGCTGGAAATCAGGGGTTACAACCTGAGCACTCTGGAGCGGATTGCGGGCGAAGTTACAAGGAGGATGCGGCTGATCGAGGGCCTCTCGGATATCAAGAGCAGCACCGAGGGCGGCAACCCGGAAATCCAGATCTACTTCCGCCGGGACCGTCTGGCCGCCCTGGGCCTTGACATGAGTGAGATGGCCGCCGCCGTGCGTGGCAAGGTGCTGGGCGATGTGCCCACCGAGTTGCACAAACTGGGCCGTCAGGTGGATATACGCGTGCGGGTGGAGGAGAAGGACCGTGACCGTCTGGAGGATATCCGTAACCTCACAATCGCCCGGGTCGAGAACCGCCCGATCACTCTGGAATCTGTCGCGGAGCTCAGAGTGGAGCAGGGCCCCTCGGAGATCAGGCGTGTGGACCAGGAGCGCGTGGCGGTGGTATCAGCCGGGCTGTCCGGGATTGACCTGGGCACGGCTATCGAGCGTATCGAGAGCGGCATGAGCGATATTTCGCTCCCGCCGGAAATCTCGCTTAATTTCGGCGGCCAGGGGCTGGAGATGAGCCGCTCGATGGAAAGCATGATATTCGCGATCCTGCTGGCCGTGTTCCTGGTATATCTGGTGATGGCCAGCCAGTTCGAGAGCCTTCTGCACCCGCTGGTGATCCTGTTCACAATCCCGTTCGGTCTGATCGGCGTGGTCTGGTCGCTGTTTGTCACCAGCGGCGTTATCAGCGTGGTGGCCCTGATCGGGGTGGTGATGTTATCCGGAATTGTGGTGAATAACGCGATTGTGCTGGTGGATTATGTTAACATGCTGCGTCGCGAGGGCATGGGCAAGCGCGAGGCGTTGCTGGAGGCCGGTAACGCCAGGTTGCGGCCGATCCTGATGACTACCGCCACAACGGTGCTGGGCCTGATGCCGATGGCGATCGGGTTCGGCGAGGGGTCCGAGGTGCGCGCGCCGATGGCCGTGGTGGTGATCGGCGGGCTGCTGGTGGGCACGTTCCTGACCCTGCTGCTGCTGCCGACTGTGTACAGCCTGTTTGACTGGCGTGACTAGCGGGGCAAGGCCAAAGTAGGACTAAAAACTTTTTGCCCGAACCGGTAGAATCAAGCAAGAGCATTCAGATACTTTTGAACCATTCTTCATCAATTTCTACATTTTCAACCATTTGGGTTTTAATGCCGAGACTAAGCTCCTTGAGCTTTGTTGCAAGTTGTTCCCCATCAATCAGATCAATAGGAGTTGCGCCATCACGAGTCGCTTCACGAATTGCTTCACGAGTAAAGGTTCCTGTTGTTACAAACAACCCTTTGTCGGCTCTCCCAACTAGCGCACCTCGGAAATCCCGGATAGCACCTGAGGATACTGAACCTTGGTACTTCTTACATTGGAAAAGCACATGAAAGCTAAGAAGGCCTCCGATTTTTACAATTCCTTTCCCATCAATTCCACCATCGCCAGATTTACCAGTTACTTCAACCTGAACGAATCCTGATTCACGAAGCAATCGTTTGATCAAACGTTCAAAAGCTTCTGGTGACATTTTCGATGTGAAAATATGGTGGAGTTTGGACCGCCAAGTTTCAACTTCCTCCGGTAGCTCGTTTTCAGCAACTTTTGGTGAAAGTTGTTCAGAACGTTCTTTTTTGCTCATTTCACGAACTGTTTTGACAACTTGTGCGGGATCGATACTTTTTATGTGATGTTTGTCAGGAACTATTACCCAAACACCGCGTTCTGAATTTTCCAGCAAGCCATACTTTTTTAGGTAAGTACGAGCCCAAGCTAAGTTGTATTCTATCTCTGTCTGGCTGCTTCGTTCTGGGTTGTGTGGAATACTTAGCACTTCATCGGGGAGGCCGAGAGATTTTGATACCTGTGAGAAAATCTCTTCAATTGAACCAGAACCGCCAAGATCATGCAGTGCTTGAAGAAGAGGATTCATTAACTCTTGATACTTTGGCATCTGGTCGTGCTTTGCCATACTTACTTCCCCTCGAATGTTACTATGTGATAACACTTTATTTCACAATGATTTCAACAATCTAATCGAATTCTTTATTGGAATCAACCCACCGATGAACTAGGGGGATTAAAACCCCTTAGCCCGGCTCCGCCGGGCACAAAGAAGCGACGGCCGTTCAAATTCCCTCTTTTCCAAGAGGGAATTTATACCGTGTACGACCGGAGCGAGAGCCGGTAACCGGTAAAAAAATTTGCCCCGCAGCCCCAGTGCGCTTAAATTTGCTTCGTAACCCAAACATGCCCATCAAGAAACTCCCAACCAAAACGGCAAAAAAACCGGAGGCAGACCTTGCAAGACACCCCAGATATGATGACTCAACTGACAGATATAATCAGCTCCGTCAGCAATTTTGTCTGGGGCCCGCCGATGTTGATCCTGCTGGTGGGCACGGGAGTCTATCTCACAATAGTGCTCAAGGGTTTGCAGTTCAGGACCCTGATCCCCAGCCTGCATCTGGCGCTGATCAAACGTAAGGACGAAGGCAGCGAGGGCGATATAAGCCATTTCCAGGCCCTGATGACCGCGCTGGCCGCCACCGTGGGCACGGGTAATATCGCCGGGGTGGCCACCGCTATCGCCGCCGGAGGCCCCGGAGCGTTGTTCTGGATGTGGATCACCGGGCTGTTCGGGATGGCGACCAAGTACGCCGAGGCCCTGCTGGCGGTAAAGTACCGCACAACCGACAAGCGCGGGCTGATGTGCGGTGGGCCGATGTACTATATCTCACAGGGCCTGGGCTGGAAATGGCTGGGAGTGCTGTTTGCCATTTTTGCCACTTTCGCCTCGTTCGGGATCGGCAACATGGTGCAGTCCAACAGCGTTTGCCATGCTATCAATACCACGTTCGGTATTTCGCCTGTTATCACCGGGATAGTTATCACGCTGGCCACGGGTGCGGTGATCCTGGGCGGTATCCGCTCCATTGGCCGGGTTACGGGGCTGCTGGTACCGCTGATGATAGTGTTCTATATCCTGGCGGCGCTCTATGTGCTGATCGCCCGCTATGACCAGATCGGCGCTGCTTTCAGGCTGATACTGGACTCGGCGTTCAACCCCACTGCCGCCGGCGGCGGGTTCGCCGGGGCCACGGTGATGATGACAATCCGTATGGGAGTGGCGCGCGGCGTGTTCAGCAACGAATCGGGCCTGGGCAGCAGCGCTATCGCGGCGGCGGCGGCCCAGACCAGGCATCCGGTCCGTCAGGCGATGGTTTCGATGACCCAGACCTTTATCGACACGATAGTGGTCTGCACCCTTACCGGCCTGGCGATTATTGTCAGCGGTGTCTGGAGCAGCGGAGAGACCGGCGCCGGGTTGACCACAATGGCGTTCAACGCCATTATCCCCGGCAGGATCGGCGGCTGGATCGTGGCCGTTAGCCTGACCCTGTTTGCCTACAGCACTATCCTGGGCTGGAGCTACTACGGAGAGAAGAGCCTGGAATACCTGGTCGGTGAGCGGGCGGTAATGCCCTACCGCCTGGTGTTCACGCTGATGGTGATGGTGGGTGCGGTGTCCAAGCTGGATCTGGTCTGGATGGTGAGTGATGTGATGAACGGGCTGATGGCGGTGCCGAACCTGATCGGCCTGCTGATGCTCAGTGGCGTGGTGGTCAAAGTGACAGCCAGCTATTTCAATTCGAAGTCATCTGGTGGACTTTCCTGATCGCCTTGAAAATCATCTTCCCGCCCTGGGTCCGGTGGTCGCTGATCAGCAGTCCGCATGAGTTTTCGATCAGATCGAATAACTCAACGCGTTTGAAGCGGGAGACGTCAAGGCCTCCCTCGCTGCCCACTGATACGTTTTCCCAGTGAAAAATCCTGCGGAACCAGGGCCGGAACAGCGGCAGTTCGGTAATCAGCTTGCGGCGGCAGAACGCGGCCAGGCTCTGCAGCAGCAGTTGGGCCGTGTCTTTGGGATAGCAGGCGATAATCCCCGTGCCCACGATCAGGTCGAACTTCTCAGTGGTGGGATAAGGGTTAAAGCTGCGGTAGATGATGTTGGGGTAGGGGTTCAGTCTGCCGGCCATCTCGGCCATTTTCTCCGTGGGTGCGGAACTGACAACGTCCACCTCGCCGCTCTCGGCCAGCCTGCGCGCCAGATAACCCGTGCCATTCTCCAGTACCAGCACGCGTGTATCCTGAAGGTCGCGTCTGGGATCCAGCAGACTTATCACCCGCTCAGCCAGCGCCAGACTGTTGTCGCGGAAAATAGCCGCTGACTCCTGCTCCTTCTTCCCCGCCTGACCCGGTTCCAGCAAAGGCATAACCAGCTTCTCCATGCGCTCGCTAACCCGTTGGGAGAACTGGATTATCTGCTGCTCCACCTCTCTGGCCTGATTGCTGCTCATCCCGCTATCCGTCCTTGAATATTATACCGCGATTTAAAAAGCCGGTCCGGTCGTCCCAGCCGCGCGCAGGCGGCTGGGACGGCTCCGGTATCCGGCCCAAGGATAACATACCTAAATAGATGTTGCTCCGGCCAGACTTAACTGGTCCGGGGACTGCCGGGCATTGCAGGCGGCCGCTTGGGCGGCGTGGTGCTGAAATGATAATCCGCCGGGGCCAGGTCGAGATCACTGCTGAGCATCTCTTCCATGGTGATCAGCTTGCCGGTGTAGGCGGCCTCGCGTCCCATGATGCACGACAGTGTGCTGTCCACTGCGTAGTCCAGCATGTCATTGCGAGCCTTACCGTTGCGGATGCTGTCCTGCAGTACGGCATGCTCTATCACGGTGGCGTTGTGTTTCTCGCGGTAACGGAAACGGTTGGTGCCGCGGATGATCTCCGAACTGTCGGTCTCACCCAGAGTTCCGACCACGCGGTTCTTGTTTTTGTTCTCGCAGTTGGCTATCTGGCGCAGCATGCAGGTAACATGGACGTCATTGGGGTACTCAAAATCCACTGACATGTGGTCGTAGATGTTGCCGAACTTGGGATCGGTGCGCACCTGACGGCCGCCGTTGGCAACCGCGCTGATCGGGTATGCGCCCAGCGTCCAGTTCATTCTGTCAATCTGGTGAATCACCATCTCGACAATCTGATCGCCGGAGAGCCAGGCCCAGTAGTACCAGTTACGGCACTGGTATTCCATCTCGCTCCAACTTGGGTCGTTGCCGCGATGCCAGAGGAAACCACCCATACGGTGGATGCTGCCGGCCTTGAACTCTCCGATAGCACCGTCCTTGACCCGCTTGATAGTTTCCTGGATACCGGGGGAGTACCTCGACTGGAGACCGACCACAACGCTCAGGCCCTTGCTCTTGGCGTCCTGGGCGGAGGCGCGCACCTTGCGGCAGCCCACCGGGTCGGTGGCCACGGGTTTCTCGGCGAACACGTGCAGCCCACGTTTAACCGCCGCCTCGAAATGCAGCGGGCGGAAACCGGGAGGGGTTGTCAGGATAACGTAGTCCAGATCAGGCACTTCCAGCAGTTGTTTCCAGCCTTCATCGCCGGTGAACATGTGGTCCTTGTCCACCTTGATATTTTTCTGCAACTCGCCTTTCAACTCACGGGAGCCGGACTTGAGGCCGTTGAGACTTTTCTCTATCTGATCTGGCGCCACATCGGCCATGGCCACCAGGTCCACACTGCCCTGTCCGGCCTCGATCGCATTGGCGCAGGCCCCGGTGCCACGTCCACCGACACCGATTGCGCCAACTCTTAATTTATCACCCTGTGCCCGGCCTGTGCGCACAAACGGAAAGGCGCTCAGCGCCGTGGCGGCCGCGGCTCCTGCTGTGATAAATTGACGGCGGGAGAGGTTCTTGTGTTCCGAATTTGACATTATTCCTCCTGCTGTTTTAAGGTACGGATTTATTTGACGGTATTTCCGGGTATGCAGGGAAAGACCGGGACAGGCCGGCTCGGTGGAAGGCAAGATAACCGGACCGGCGGCTGAAACTGGATAATAATAATACTAGTTGAGCACCCGGGGGGCAAGGAATCGAAAATTAATCCTGGTCAGGTTTTTTATCCGTCTTTTTTATGCTTTTTCCGGCTTCCAGCGCCCTGTCGATCTCAGCGAGAAGCTTGAGGTTGCCGGTGGGTTCGGCAATCTGGCGGGCCTTGCGGCAGAGCCGGCCGGCATCGCTTCCGCGTCCCGCCCGATAGTGGGCTTTGGCTCTGAACAGTGACGCCACGGCCCGGTGCTCGTCCATGCCCTGCTCCGTGGCCAGCGCCTCACCCTGGTCAATTGCCCGTCCACCCTCATCGCCCAGGCCCAGGCAATCGAGCACCTCGCCACGGTAGAGCAGGTCCTGGACAGTGATCTGCATGTTGCTGGTCTGACGGGCCAGGTGCAGGCTCTCGTCAAAGTAGCGCAGAGCGTTCTCATAGTGCCGCAGATTGTAGTAATAGACCCCGATAGTCGAGAGCAAAGTAGCCACATAGGAGTAGTCCTGTTCCTCTCTGGCGTACTCCAGGGCCCTGAGGTAATGTTCCAGGGCCAGGGCCACTTCCTTGATCTCGTAGTAGGCGTTGCCCAGGTTGGCCAGCCAGACTCCCTGGTTGCGGATATTGCCGCCGCGACGGGCCAGGCTCAGAGCCTGGCGGTAATAGTCAATAGCGGTTTCGTACTCCTGCATTGAGAAATAGACCGAGCCGATATAACCGAGCCAGTTGCCTGTTTGCTGAAGGTCTCCGGAATTACGCAGCGATTCGAGCGCCTTATGGAACAGCTCCAGGGCCTGGCCGGTGTTTTCCTGTTCGTAGAGCAGACGGCCCATATTGCTCAACGCTGTCACCGCGGCTGTCTCATCGTGACGGGCCCGGGCAAGTTCCAGAGCTTGCTGAAGAGTAGCTTTGGCTTTCTCGAATTCGCCGATACGCTGTTGGATATAGCCCATGCCCAGCAGGGCCTCCAGCCGCTGATCCGGAAAACTATCGTTGCCGCAGAGCTTGAGAGCTCTGCCGAAAGCTTTGCCCGCCGGCTCGTAGTCCTCGCGTTTAACCTGCAGGTTGCCCACTGCCAGCAGACTCTTGATTTTGAGCAAAGGATCGTCGCACTGGAACGCGGCCACCCTGCTTTGCTCGAAAAAGCGCGAGGCTCCGTCCCAATCTCCCCGCAACTGCATCAGCTCTCCCAGGGCCAGGCTGGCCTCGAACAGAACCTTTGGCTGTTCGCTGTCGGAAGCCAGTGCGTGGGCCGCGCCCAGAGTGCCCAGCGCCTTTTTATTTCGCCCGGCGCCCATTGAGGCCCGTCCGCTCTGAACCATCAGCAGACCATGGACCGCCACGGATGGCTCACCGCCGCCAGCGGCCATTTCCAGGCCGTTACGTGCCAGAGCTTCCTCGAACGAGTTCTCGGCGCCCTCGTAGTCCTCCAGCGCCATCAGCCGCTCGCCGCTGCCGGCCAGCAGTTCCACAGCCCAGTCGTTTTTGAGCAGCCAGGCTCCGGAGAGCATCCCGGCCGTGGCGAACGCCATGTCCCGGCCCTCGTCCTCGGCCAGGGCGAAGAACATTTCCGCGCAGTGCTGGCGCAGGATACTCAGCCGTTCAGCTGGAATGGTGTCTAGCACTATATCGGCCACCAGCGGATGAGTGAATCGCACAGTCCCATCGGAAGCCGCCGCGTTGGGGGCGGCCAGGAAGCCGTGGTCGGCCAGTGAATCAAGGTTGTCCTCCAGGTTGTCGATCCGCATGGAACCACGCGAGAGCAGTCCGGCCAGCATTTCCAGCGAGGCGAACGGACCGAGCACGGCCACGGCCTGCAGCACTCCGCGCCGAAGAGCGTCCAGCGGGCGCAGCCGTTCACGAATCAGGCTGGAGATATCGATAACGTCCAGCGCGCGGGTGCGGGCCTGCAAGGCTCCCAGCAATTCCTTGCGCGAGGTGGAGAAGCGATTCTCGTTGTCCCGCTCGGAGAGCAGGTGGTAGCTTTCGATCAAGAACAGCGGGTTGCCCGGAGAGCCCTCGATCAGCGCCTTGGCGGTTTGCTGGCTGAGTGCGCCGCCGCCGGCTTTTTCCTCCAGCATCGCCAGCAGCTTGCGGCAGTTATGCCTTGAGAGCCGTCCCAGGGAGAATTCATGGAATTCCTGAAGGTAGTCGAGCCGGGCGCTGAAGGGGCCGGTGCTTGAGCTGAGAATCAGCAGCGGCCAGAGGTGCTCTTTTTTATGCGTCAAATGCACAAGCAGTTCCAGACTGCCCAGGTCCATGCGCTCCAGATCGTCGAAACGGAGCACGGTCACCGGTGGGTCGTTGTCACCACCGGCGGAGGCGCGCACGGCCTGAAGGTATCGTCTGACGGCGTTGAACACGAGCATCCGGCCCCGTCCGGCCCGCCGGATACCGGTGTGAAACTCCACCGGATAGCTGACACCCAGGAGTTGGCCCATTACGGGCAGGATCGTCTCGGACTCGAACAGTTCGCCGGGTAGTTTGAGCGTGGTGAAAGCGGCCAGCCGCGCCTCGAGTTTTTCCTTACGAGCGTACTCGTTTTCCCACGGCGCCATTTGCAGGTCGGCGGCCAGTGCGTTACTGAAAGTACCGTAGGGCAGGCCGGAATTGACAGTTGTGCGGGGACAGAGAAGCCGGACAGGAGCTTCCGCGCGGGTTGAGTAGACCAGTTCATCGATCAGGCGGCTTTTGCCTATCCCCTCCTCTCCGAACACATGCAGCCACAATGCCTGGTGTTTGCGCGAGGAGTTTAGAAATTCACTGATCCGGCCGTTGAGGGCTTTAAGCTCTTTTTCCCTGCCAGTGAGTTCGAGTTCGAGCATCGGGAGAGCCTTTGGGAGAGCTGGGTGGTGAAGTGAGAAAAAAATGCCGCTTTCAGGATTGAAAGATAAGATAGAAAAATTACCGGTACAAGAAAAAAACGGCGAATATTTCCGCTTTTGTTTTTTTCCGGTTTTGTTTCGCTCAAAACCGGGTTAAAATGCGGATGTTTAAAAATATGCAGCACTTATCGGATATGGACAATTGAAAAAGGAGGGTGGGCGCTTGACAAGGCAAAGGTACTGAGGATATAGTTTAACTAGGGATTGTATTAAACAATCTCAAACTCAAATGGAGAATGTCTATAGCGGAATAACAGCAGGGATATGAAACGTGGCCGGTGCCGTACATCCTAATCAGAACGAACGGGCCGGCAGAGCAGGAGCCAGTAAACTTTAGTTTCAGCCGGAGAGTTTCATGGCTCAGCGAGATTTGAACAAGGTAATCCTAGTCGGGAATATAGGCCGCGACCCAGACCTTCGCCAGACAGAGAACGGCAGCGTGATAAGCACTTTTTCCCTGGCCACGAACACCACCTGGATGGGCAGGGATGGTGTGCGTAACGAACGCACCGAATGGCATAACATAGTTGCCTGGAACCGCCTGGCCGAGATTTGCCACCAGATAATCCACAAGGGCGACCAGATATATATCGAGGGGCGGCTGCGCACCCGCAGTTGGAGCGATGAGAAAAACGAGCGCCATCACCGAACCGAAATAATCACGGAGCAAATGATTAAGCTATCCCATAAAAGAAGCGAGGGAGACGGCGAAAGTGTGAAAGCGCCCGAGGAGGTTTCGCACCCCGGGGAAAATCAGTACACAGGCAGCCATTAGGGTAACAGCCCCGGAACGGTTACGGGTATGGAGAAAGCGAAAACATGAGTGGGAAGAACGGTAAGAACGATAAAAAACCTCGGAAACCCTCACCGTCGGAGAAGCTGGATGCGTTGCGCCTGGCGTTGAGCCGCAAAGACAAGCCATCGAATAAATTCATGAGGGCGTTCGAGGGGCTGATGCGCAAGGACGGGGCGGAGGAAAAATAAGAGGGTCGAATCAGGCGGGAACTGAAGCAGGAAAATATAAAGGCGCTGCCCATGCGGGAAGCGCCTTTATTATGTAGCTGGTCTGCCCGGGGAGGAAGCTACTCCTTGACCACCCAGACCTTGATTTCGGTTTCCACTTCGGGATGGAGCCTGATCCCCACTGTGTAGACTCCGAGCTGCTTGAGCGGCTCCTCGAGCAGGACGCGCTTGCGTTCGATATCGTGGCCCAACTTGGCCATCTCGGCGGCTATGTCCGTGGTGCTCACCGAACCATAGAGCTGCTCTTCCTCGCTGACCTTGACCGTGAAGGTGAGCGAAATATCTTTCATCTTCTCCGCCAGCTTGCGCGCGGCCGCGGTTTCCTGCTCGGCAAGATGATTGGCCTTTTTCTTGTCGAACTCGATCCGCTTGAGATTCCCCTTGGTGGCCAGATAGGCCTTGTCCTGGGGAATAAGGTAGTTACGGGCGTATCCCGGCGCCACATTCACCACTTCGCCGATATTGCCCAGTTGCTCGATATTCGAGCGCAGGATAATTTTCATCGTTCCTCCTGGTAGGTCTGTCTATCCTCAGAGCTTTCGCCAGTTAATCTCATTGTCAGTATATATCGGGCCAACCTGCTTCGCGACCGCAGCTTACGTCTGTGGAACACTGCGGCGGAAATCGATCCACGTGTCAAGCAGTCCCAGCGCCAGGTGAATCATCACCATCGGCGTAAAGCAGAGTATGATAACAAGCACTTTCATCAACAGGCCGCCCTTGCGTTCCTGTACAAAATGGAACATCACCGACAGGCCGCGGATCACGTACAGCACACCCATCACGAACAGCAGGTTCAGCGCCAGACGGGTGATTGTTTCATTACCGCCGGCCAGCAGGCTGCCGGCCAGTGCGGCTACAACCACCCAGACCCAGTTGTCTTCGAACCGGTACTGGTTAAAAGTACCGATCCCCAACGAGAGATGAAATTCCGTACGGCAAAAACGCCGGAACATCACCACCGCCAGAAAGAAACTCGCCACCATCATCAACGCGAACTGGCCCGGGATCAGTCTTACGACCAGCCGGTTCATCTCCTGCCAGGCGATCTCCTGCTCCACGTCGCCCGCCGTGCTCTCGGCGGCCATCTGCTGAAGCGACTGCTGGGATTCGAGCACGTTTTTCTCCAGCTCGATCCAACTCTCACCAGCTCCCGCGCCGATAGCCACCATGGTAATGACAACACCGGCGGCGCAGCCGATCAGGGCGCTGGAAGTTACCGAACTGAACAGGTTCCCTTTCAGGCAGTAAACGGCCATCAGTGCGCTGGAGGCGGCAAACAGGGCCAGCAGGGGATTGTACCAGAGTCCGAATGCCGCCAGCGGCACCAGGACTGCCCCGGCATAGCGCCGCCAGGTGGGCCTGCTCTCACAAAAAAAGATCATCAGGCCCAGCGTCGCACCAGCACCGATCATCAGGAACGGATTGGTGACAGCAATTGCGCCGGCAATCGCCAGCGGGAGCCAGGAACTGCGCCAGTTGGATCGGACCATCAAGGTTTACCTGTCCGTGCTGCCCGGCCTAGCCGGCAAGCGTTTCTCTTTAACCTTCGAAATCACCGATATACGGCAGCAACGCCAGGTGCCGCGTGCGTTTGATCGCGGTGGAAAGCTGGCGCTGATGCTTGGCGCAGGTACCGCTGGTACGCCGCGGAACAATCTTGCCACGTTCGGTAACATAGCGGCCCAGCAATTTAAAATCCTTGAAATCGATAGCTTTGATCTTGCCTTCGCAGAAATTGCATGTCTTCCTGCGGCCGCCGCCATCCATAGACCTGAACCTTCTCATCTATCCATCTCCTGGTAAATATTAGCTCGATTAGCGCTTCTGGCCCACAGCGGGCGGCTGGTTCCAAATAACGGCCGCAAGCTGGGCAAAAGCGATATGCGCCGGAAATTATTTGCCATCGTCCTCGGCGGTTTTCTGCACGAGCGCCCGCTCGGTTTCCGGATCGTAGATCACGATCAGGCTGCGAATGACGATTTCATTGATTTTCAGCCGACGCTCGATCTGTCCGATCGCTTCCGGCTGGGCGTTGAAGCGGTAGATGCGGTAGAAGGCGTTATCCTTCTTCTTCAACTGGAACGCCAGCTTGCGCTTGCCCCAGTCGATTGTCTCGCTCTCAATAATCTCGGCGCCCTGGGCGGTGAGAATTTCGAGCACATTGTTGAAGGTATTGTCGACCTCGGAATCTTCGATGGTCGGGTCCAGCAGAAGGACGATCTCGTATTTTTTCACGGGCCGTCTCCCTTCGGTCAGTTAGGTCCCCATCACAGCCGCAACGGGAACAGGGGGTTAGTGTACTGTAAACTAAAGCGAGGGGATAATTTAGGTGTGGCAACTGGAAAAAGCAAGGGTAATAACAAGTTTTTGCGGTTGGTGCAATTATTAGGCTCAAAAAGTATTTCATGAGTTATATTTATGAGGTAGAATACGGGAACCAATTGATTGGGCAATTGTAATAATAATACAGCAATATGCGAACAGAATTGCAAAGCGTGATTGATAGCCGGATAAAATCCTGACAGGGAACTGTTTCATTGCCTCCAGGAGACCCCCATGCACAATAAATCGTTCGCACCACTCCTTATTTTTCTTCCAATCTGGTTGCTGTTCTCCGTACTCGGCACTGCTGCTGATTCTCAAGCCAACCAATCCGCCGACAGTCTTTACAATCAGGCATCTTCCCTGCTTGCCAGTGGCGACACATCCCAGGCCACAGCCATGCTGGACAGTGTGCTGGAACAGGACAAAAAACACTGGGATGCCCTGCTGGCGCGCGGACGGTTGTATCTGGCAAGCGGGGATAAAAAAAGCGCGAAACTGACCTTCAGGGACGCGATGTCCTCGAAATCAAAAAGGATCAGAAGCCTGGCCTTTATCGGCCTGGGTGATATCGAGGCAAGCCGGCCGAAACGGAACTGGGAAGCGATCAAGCAATACCGGATAGCGACTATGCTCGATCCGGGGAACCCCGATATCTACCTCAAGGCTTCACGGGCCGCGGCGGCTATGGGCACTCCCGAAGGTTACGACGCGGCCAGCGAATTCATGGTGGAAGTTATCTGCATCGATCCGGCTTACCAAAGTGTCTATCAGGTCTGGTCCAATACGATCCTGATAAAAAAGGATGATGTAGTACGAACCGTAATCGGCTGCCTGGAGAACTATATAATAAACCGGGAAGATGCGGACAGTCTGCTGCTGGATATTGCCGGTTACCGGTTCATGCTGGATGAGGTCGAAGAATGCCTTGCCACCCTGGACCGCTTGAGGAAAGTCCTGCCGGAGCACAGACCCGTGGACAGATTCCTGCTGCGGGCCCGATGCATGGTGGAGTTGCGGCATTTCGACGAGTTTCAGGCGGCGTACGACAGCGCGCTGGCAGCGGCGGGGCGTACCGGGGATTTCGATAAGTTGATCAGTCACGCCTCCGCCATTTTCAGGCCGGAGGAGCAAAGTAAGGCGGACACCCTGAAAACCGCCGATCAATGGACCGGGTTTTTCCGGGTATTCTGGAGCCGCCGCGACCCCGATCCGCTTACCCCGGTAAATGAAAGGCTGTACGAGCACTATAGAAGGCTGAAGGAAGCGGAGAAAACCTATACTATCAAGAACCCGTACTCCAAAATCTGGAAATCGAGGGACAGGTACAGGATGATCTCGCAGGCGACGACCAATGAAATTTATGGTTTGGAAACTCCTCCCTATGATTACGACCCGGATCTGTTTTTCGGCCGTAACCCGGAGCTGATGCTCGAGCAGCGGGGTTTGCTTTATATTCGCCACGGACAACCTGACGAGATCGAAAGGGTGCCAATTCCCAGAGAGGAAGAGATCTGGCGCTATGGGGAAAAGTATTTCGTTTTCAGCCCGGGTAAAATGGGACCCACCCCGGGGCCGGTGGGGCTGGGGCCGGTACCTATAGGGGAATATTTCTTCGTCCCGCTTACACTCAGGGGCGGCGCGGATATTAACAAGGCGATGGAGACGGAGTCTTTTGGCGACCCCCTGCCCGAGCTTGAGCAGGATTTTTACATGGTGGACTTTCTTGCTCCTGGCGGTGAAAATGAACTGGAAGTTTACCAGTCAATACCGGTTGAACTTCACGATACGGAAAAAGCGCCGGGAGTGGAGCTGGTTGTGTTCGATAACAGTTGGATGGAAATGGTGGTCGACAGCAGTGTGGCTGCCAGGGTTCTGGACAACGGCAAGGTGAATTGGTTCGGCATGAACCGGGTCCGTCTGGAGCCGGGCAGGATGATATACTCAGCGAGGATGGATATCCCGGGCCACAGGTCGGTGCAGCGGAAGGCTTTTGAGCTTCATCCATTCAGCCGTGACAGGCTGGAGCTTAGCGGCGTGGTTCTGGGAATCCCGCTACCTTCCTCCGGCGGTTCCCACAGCCGGATGGGAGTTGAGCTGCTGCCACGGCCCTCGCTCACCTATACCGCCGGTGAGATTATGACGGTATACCTGGAAATCTACGGCCTTCGCAGGGCAATCGATGGTGCGGTTGAGTATGTGGAGAGCGTGACAATTGCACGTAAGGACGAGGCCTCGGGAGTATTCGGCAAGATAAAACAGCTGTTCTCTTCCGGCGGCAGCGAGCGCAGCAGCAGCCTCACGCTCACGTTCGAGCGGCAGCCGCAAATGGCCGGGGAAACAGTCCCGGAGAATTTTACCGTGGATACCTCCCTGCTGCTGCCCGGCGAGTACCGAATGGCTATCGAGGTGCGCGACAGCAACGGCAGCGGCGCAAGCCGCAAGGTGGGCTGCACGTTCAAGCTGGTGGAGCCGGAGTAAAACAAAAAAGGGGCACGGCATGCCGTGCCCCTACAACTTATTTATTCCTGTACTGTTCCGCTCTTACATGTGGATCGCTTTGAACAGCGGGGCCAGCACCAGTGAAATAACGCTCATCAGCTTCAAGAACTTCCTGATGATTTGGCCCGAGCGGAGCTGTTTTCCTTGTCCATTTCCCAGCGAAGAGGATTGGTTTCCATGTACTGCCTGATATCCGTCAGATCGTGTGCGTTACAAACCACGTGATCGTGGAATGAGCGTTGCCATATTTTGTTGCCGTTCAAACCTTGGAATGAATTTATCCTTCTGGTGGCAACGGATTTAAATGATCTTATTATTGTTGGTAAAGATTGTTTAACCGGTTTACCAAATTTTTCTATTGTAGGGGCACGGCATGCCGTGCCCTTTGCTTTTTCAGTAAATATTATAATTGCGTGAATGTGATTGGGCATTACAATGTATTCGTCCAGTTCAACGTATTGGCAGTGATCCGGTATTGCAAGCCAGCATTCTCTTGCGATCTCTCCAAATTTATTTAACTGCACTTTGCCATCCACAACATCGCCGAACAGGTGTATTTTGTTAACTGCACAAATGGTAACAAAATACGCACCAGGTCGGGCGTAGTCGAAACCCGGCAGGCGAATGGAATTGTAACGTGGTTTGGATCGGTTCCGGATAGTCATAGTAACAAGTATAATACAATAATAAAAAAGGGGCACGGCATGCCGTGCCCCTACAACTTATTTATTCCTGTACTGTTCCGCTCCTACATGTGGATCGCTTTGAACAGCGGGGCCAGCACCAGTGAAATAACGCTCATCAGCTTGATCAGGATGTTCAGCGAGGGGCCGGCTGTGTCCTTGAACGGATCGCCGACAGTGTCGCCCACAACAGCGGCCATGTGGGCAGGGCTGCCCTTGCCGCCGTGTGCGCCAGCCTCGATATACTTCTTGGCGTTGTCCCAGGCGCCACCGGCGTTGGACAGGAAAATCGCCATCACCACACCGGTAACTGTCACACCGGCCAGGATCCCGCCCAGCATCTCCACGCTGTAAATGCCGAAAATAACAGGAACCAGTACTGCCAGAAGACCCGGCGCAACCATGCGCTTGATAGCCGCTGAGGTGGAGATATCCACACAGCGGGCGTAATCTGCCTTGGCCGTGCCTTCCAGCAGACCAGGGATTTCCCTGAACTGGCGGCGGACCTCTTCGATCATCTCGAAAGCGGCCTCACCAACAGCACTCATCGCGAACGAACTGAACAGGAAGGGCATCAAGCCGCCGATAAAGAGTCCGGCCATAACCTTGGGATCGGTAATATCCAGCACGGTGATCCCGGTAGTGGCGCGGAAAGCGGCGAACAAAGCCAGGGCCGTAAGGGCAGCCGAACCGATAGCGAAACCCTTGCCGATAGCGGCGGTGGTGTTGCCCACAGCGTCCAGCTTATCGGTACGGGCGCGAACCTCGGCGCCCAGTCCGGCCATCTCGGTGATGCCGCCGGCGTTGTCAGCAATCGGGCCGTAAGCATCAACAGCGAGCTGGATACCGGTGGTGGCCAGCATGCCGAAAGCTGCAATGGCGATACCGTAGAGACCGGCGCAGGCGAAACTGATCATCACGGCCAGGGCCAGCACGATCACGGGAGCAGCGGTGGATTGCATCCCGGTGGCAAGACCGGCGATGAGGTTTGTGGCGGCTCCTGTCTCACTCTGTGCGGCAATTTTGCGGGCAGGACCACGGCGGTCGGAGGTGTAGTACTCGGTGATCAGGCCGATAGCGGTACCGCCAACCAGCCCGGTTATCATTGCCCAGAAGATGTTGATCGTGGCGTAGGTAGCCGAGTCGCCGAAAATTTCGAACCGTCCCTGGGGCATCGAGCGTATGACGAAGTAGCTGATAATGGCCATGCCGATAGCAGCACCGAACGTGCCGATATTGAGCGCCATCTGGGGGTTGCCACCCTCCTTGGTACGCACGAAAAAGGTACCGATGATCGAGACGATAATCCCGATACCGGCCAGCATCAACGGCAGCAGTACGAAATCGAGACTGAAGTCACCAGCGATCGTGATTGTGGCGCCCAGCACCATCGAACCGATAATCGCGCCCACATAGCTTTCAAACAGGTCGGCGCCCATACCGGCAACATCACCCACGTTGTCGCCCACGTTATCGGCGATCACGGCGGGGTTGCGGGGATCGTCCTCGGGAATACCGATCTCCAACTTACCCACCAGGTCCGCGCCGATATCGGCGGCCTTGGTGTAGATACCGCCGCCCACGCGGGCGAACAGGGCGATCGAGCTGGCGCCCAGGCTGAAACCGCTCAGCACGGGCAGGACCACTTCGCGCATCTGGTTCTGGACTTCCATGTCAACGCCCAGAGTATTTTTATAGATGATAAACAGTACGCTCAGACCGATCACGGCCAGACCCACCACGCACATGCCCATCACGGCGCCGCCGTTGAAAGCGACTCCGAGCGCACCGGCCAGGCCGTCACGGGCCTTGTTGGCGGTACGCACGTTGGCGCTGGTGGCCACTTTCATACCGAAATAACCGGCCAGGCCACTGCACACTGCGCCCACTACAAAGCTGACAGCTATCAGGGCGTAGACCTCGGCCTTGTAGCCGATAACCAGCAGCACGGCCACGGCCAGGACAAAAATGGAAAGGACCTTGTATTCGCGGCTCAGGAACGCCATTGCTCCCTCGCGAATATGCCCGGCTATCTCAACCATTTTCTCATTGCCCGGGTCTTCGCGGTTAACGGCTCTGGCTTTGATGAAGGCGTAGATCAAGGCCAGCATACCGGCGGCGGGGAAAAAATAAATGTACTGTTCCATCGTTCCTCTCCTGGAAATTGAAAGAATATAATGATAATTGAGGATGAAGATTATCAGCGTGAATTAAAACGGCCCATTGCCGTTTCGATACCATCTTTATAAAAGCAAAACAATGCGTCGGCGGCATGCTCAAAGCGGTCGAGCACGGCATCTTCCTCATGTGGCTCGAACGGGCTCAGAACATAATCGGCAAGGTCGCCTGAGATACGTTCTCCGGCAACTCCGAAACGCAGGCGTGCGCATTGATCCGTGCCCAGTGCCTCGATTATTGACTTGAGCCCTTTGTGGCCCCCGGCGCTGCCGCCCGGCCTGACCCGGATAGTTCCGGCAGGCAGGTCGGCCTCATCGTAGCAGACAAGCAGGTTTTCCAGCTTGAAGGGTTTGCGGCGCCACAGTGTGCTGAGCGCAACACCGCTGCGATTCATATACAGGATGGGTTTGACAAACAGGAATTCGAGTCCCCCGGCCGAACCACCCGTGACAAGGCAGTTCGAGGTCCTGGTGAAATCTTCAAACTCCAGTTTATGGGCCAGATAATCCAGGAACCAGAAGCCGACATTGTGCCTGGTATTCTCATATTCCTGCCCGGGATTGCCCAGGCCCACCACAACTCTAAGGTCGGATTCAAGCCGAGACTCTTCTATTCCTCGTTCTCCTTGTCATCGGCATCGGCATCAGCCTCTGCGCCTTCTTCACCCTCAGCCAGCTCGCCCTCGGCCAGTTCATCTTCGTCATCTTCCGGCTCGACAATCACAACCGGCGGCACAACACTCACAATCGCACTAAGTTCGTCAGTGAGTATCTCGACATCGCCGAGTTCAAGGTCGGACACATGGATGCTCTCATGCATGTTCAACCCGCTGATGTCAATATCGATCTGCTCGGGAATATCGGTAGGTAGAACCAGGACTTCCAACTCACGCAACATGTGCTGAATCAATCCGCCCTGCTCGGAGACACCAATCGGATTACCGTGAAGAGCGATCGGTACCTGGATCGCAATCTTGCGGCCCATGGGCACGCAATAGAAATCAACGTGGTGCAACACAGCCTTGAACGGATGACGCTGGACTTCGCGGACGAGTGTCTTGTATTTCTTGTTGACACCGCCGCTAAGATCAAGATCGACAATCGTGTTTTCGATCGAGACATGGTCAAGCAGGTAATGCAAATCCTTGGCGTCAACCATCAGCGAGACAGTCTCTTCATCGGGGCCGTAAACTACGCCCGGCACCTGACCTTCTGAGCGTAAGCGATGCATCTCGCTCTTGCCGAATCGGTCGCGAGTCTGGGCTTTAACAACCGGATTTTTGCTTTCCATCGTACAACTCCTGGAGTTAATACTTCGCTCGATTTATTAGTCCACGAATAACGTGCTAACAGACTGGCCCATATGAATATAGCTTATGGCCTTGGCCAGCAGATCAGCAACAGTGAGGACTTTCAGTTTCGGAAATAGTTTTTCTTCTGGTATCTGGATCGTATCAGTAAGGGCCACGCCTGTCAGCGGGGCGTTCTGAAGGTTCTCGACAGCATTACCGGAAAGCACAGGGTGGGTGCAGCAGACCCAGATGTTGTTGGCGCCGTGCTCACGGAGCACTTTGCAGGCCCCCACCAGCGTACCGCCGGTATCTATCATGTCATCAACAATCACCACGTCCTTGCCGTTCACATCGCCGATAATATTAAGGCTCTCGGACACGTTGGGCCGCGGCCGGCGTTTCTCGATAAAGGCCAGCGGGCAATCCAGCCGGCCGGCGTAACCGCGCGCCATCTTGGCCCCGCCGATATCCGGTGAAACCACCACGGGGTCCGCCAAATCCAGCGACCAGATAAAATCCAGAAAGATCGGCATTGTGTAGAGGTGGTCGCTGGGGATGTCGAAAAAGCCCTGGATCTGGTGCGAGTGCAGATCCAGCATCATCACCCTGTCAGCCCCGCTCATCGTAAGCAGGTTAGCAGCCAGCTTGGCGCCGATACCCACGCGCGGCTGGTCCTTGCGGTCCTGACGGCCGTAGCCATAATACGGGAGAACCGCCGTTATCCGCCCGGCCGAGGAGCGCCGCAGCGCATCGATAAGCAGCAACAGCTCCATGAAGTTATCCGCCGGCGGGTTTGTCGGCTGGATCACGAAACAATCCGTGCCGCGGATATTCTCCAGGATTTTACAGTAAATCTCACCGTCGGAAAACCGCCCGGCCTCGACCTTGCACAACTCCATGTTCATACTGGCGGCGATTTTCTCGGCCAGTGGAAGGTTGGCGTTGCCGGAAATAAGTTTCAACTCGATCCCAGAGAACATTATATCCACCGTATCTTGTCAAACAAACCGGGCCGCATCTCTACGGCCCGGCAGTGAACTGGCTGGGGCGGCAGGATTCGAACCTGCGAATGCGGGAACCAAAGTCCCGTGACTTACCACTTGTCGACGCCCCATCGCGCGGTAAATCAACGAGATTATCGCGCACAAACACTGATTTCAAAATATAAAAATTGACCCTAAAGATAAAATTTCCATCGATCTCTGTCAACTTTTTTAGCTGGCAGTCAATCTGATCGGTATATTTGCCCTCCGGCAATGATGGCATCCGTGCGATGGGAGTGTTATTTTTGTGCGGCGCGCTGGTGCGCGTACATATCGAATAAGGACAGAATGCTGCTAACCAAGTGGAGGCGGGAGCGATCATGAAAATCAGCTGGGAGCCGGTATCCCTGGCCACTAAACACACGTTTAAAATTGCCCGTGAAAAGATGGGCGGAGACACGTTCGACAACGTGATAGTGCGTCTCGAGCACGAGGGTGTGGAAGCCTGGGGCGAGGCCGCGCCGTTTATAATCTACGGGGACAACCAGCGAATCTCTATCGCCGCGCTCGAAACCTGGAAGCCGCTTATCGAAAGCTGGCAGGACCCCTGGCAGGGGGAGAAGATGATGGCCGCCCTGGACATTGCGCTGGAGCGTAATTTCGCCGCCAAGAGCGCTATCGACTGTGCGCTCTACGACCTGCAGGGCAAGCTGGCGGAACTGCCGGTATATCGCATGCTGGGCCTCTCGCATGACGCAGTGCCGGTCTCCAGTTTCACTATCGGGATCGATACGCCCGAAGTGGTGCGCCAGAAAGTCCGCGAGGCCGCCGGCTGCCCGGTGCTCAAGATCAAGGTGGGCGGCCCCGGCGATGTGGAAATCCTCAAGATTGTCCGGGAGGAAGCTCCTGGGGCCACTATCCGCGTGGACGCAAACTGTGGATGGGAGCCGCATCAGGCGCTGAGGATGATCCACCAGATGGCCGACCAGGGTGTTGAATTCGTGGAGCAGCCCCTGACACCCGGCAACCTGGAGGGGCAGCGCTGGCTTTACGAAAGAAGCCCGTTGCCGCTGATGGCCGATGAGAGCTGCGAGCGCCTGGAGGATATCAAAAACTGCGTGGGCCGTTTCGACATGATCAATATCAAGCTCTCCAAGTGCGGCGGGCTGCGTCACGCGCTCAAGATGATCGGCGCCGCGCGAGCCCACAACCTGGAGATCATGCTCGGTTGCATGCTGGAATCAAGCATCCAGATCACCGCCGCAGCCCAGATAAGCCCGCTTGTGGATTACGCCGATCTCGATGGCGCGGCGCTGCTGGCCAACGATCCCTTTACGGGCGTAACGTTCGATAATGGAAAGCTGACACTGCCCCATGGGCCGGGATTGGGCGTAGAGCGAAAGTAGCGGGGGGGGGGGAGAGCGATAATTAATTGTACGGGAAAATGCAGGGGCGACGCATGCGTCGCCCTTTTTTTTGATCAGGCTATTTCAGCAGTTCCGGCACAAGCTGCTCAAGAGGCATTTCAAAAAGAGCTTTTCTGATGCTGAATATCAGCGGGCCAGCGGATTTAGCAGTTTCCGGAGGCGGTGGATGGATAAACGAAGGCACCCGGTTGGCCAGCAGGGTGTTCAGGTACAGGTCGTAAACCCCAATCTCACCGTCACGGATAGAGATCAGATAACGGCAACCGTTGTAGTCAAGTTCCGGGTGCAGTTCCTTGAACCTGCTGCTTTGGTAGCCGGGAGGTGGTTCCTGCTCGCTGAAAACCAGATCGTGCGTTAAGCTGAAGCAATAACTGTCCCCCCAATCCCAAACTCCCACCCCGGGCAGCTTAACGATTTCGCTGCCGTTCTTAGGTATCTCTTCAAGTGGAGTCACGGCCTCGAACTGCCGCCAGCCATCCAGCCATTTTTTCCACGAATCGGTACCAGGTAAGTCTGTCTTTTTGATTACGCAGTTAACCGAATCCCGCTCCGGGTGGCTGTACTGCCTGTAAAGCTTCAAAAAACGCTCCACGCCCAGCTCATCCAGCAGGAAACGGACATATATTCCCGAGGCCGGATAGGAAAAGCTTACCGTCTCCTCCAGGTAGGCCCGCTCGTCGCACAGGGAGTCAAGCTCCACCAGAGTTGAGCGGAACAGGAAGCAGCCCACGTCGAGTATTGTCTCGGGATCGCGCCCGCCCCGTCCGCCCAGGGCAACCGCCAGGCCCTCGCGCAGCAGGGGATGAGTTACCGGCAGCTCTCGCTCAAGCTTGAGAGCGGTAAGAATGTGGGCCACCTCGTGGTAGTGGGCGCTGTAGGTGGTGAGTACGTAGTCGTGGCTGACCACGCCCATACCCCTGATCCGGTAGCCGGTGAGCTGCTCGATTGACTCCGGGTCTTTGCAAAGGACGAAGACAATTTTCTCCCGCTCCAGCAACTCCAGTTTTTCCGACGGCAGTTCAAGAGTCTCAGCCGCTTCCAGCACAAACTTGTCGAGCGCCTGGGCGGCCGAGGGGTGGAACGTGGCCGGGTCCTCGGTCAGGATCGTAAAAAAGCGGCTCTGGTGGCTGGTAAAATCACGGGTGAAATAGCGCACCGGAGTTACAAAATAACCGTCCTGGAAATAGAACGCCCGCTCGATGGAGCCAATGCGCAGACGCGCCACCGCCCAACCGTCCTGCTCAGCGGATACTTCCACGTTCCAGGCTGCATCCGAGGCCAGCACCCGGAGTTTCTCCTGCGGGGCCAGGTCGTAGCCCAGCATGAATTTTTGCCTTACACCCTCGTACTGGATTCCGAACCTTTGGGAAAGAGCCAGTTCATCCGGGTGATGGAACGCCTCCAGGCTGTCGCTGCCGCTGGCCACTGCGCGGATAAAAGCCCGTGCCCGCTCAACATCCAGCGCGTGGGCGGAGGAAGCCAGGACAGACAGTGCCAGAAATACGTAAACGAATTTTTTCATCATAGTCTTCACAGTAGGTAACAGCAACCAGGGATAATGATGTCTTAAAAAGTCCGCTTTGCCGATGGCAAAGTATTTTTTACCGTGTTTACAATGTGGTTTATTCATTCTCACAGGTACTGCGAGTTCGGCGCGGCAAAGATATTTGTTTCTTTTCATCATTTGGAAAAGAAAAAACTTTGTTTATGCTTTATAAGAGTCAGGGCAACTCAAGGTTTTATCGGCAAAAATCACATCAGGCTCAGGGGGTCGCGGTCCAATGTGAGCCGGCAGTTGCCTTTCGAGGGCGGCCGGGCGTTTGCGCCAATCCACACGCCTAGTTTTTGAATCAAGCTCGCTTGCCCGCTTTTTATGATCAGATGATAGCGGTAGCGGCCCCTGAGTTTTTCCAGGGGGCAGGGCGCGGGGCCCAGCACCGTTATTTTGGAGTCGAGTTTCTTTTCAGTAATATACCCCAGTACCAGGGCCGCTGTTCGATCTGAATAATCCCGCACAGTGGCTTCATCGCCGCCGGAGAAAACGACGTTGAGCAGGTTTGTAAACGGCGGATACTCCGCTTCCTTTCTAACAGCCAGCTCCTCGCGGGCAAAAGAGCGAAAGTCATGGTCCACGGCGCAGCGCACGGCCGGATGAGCCGGGTTATAGGTCTGGATTACCACCTCGCCGCCTTTCTCGCTCCGGCCTGTCCGTCCCGCCACCTGGGCCAGCAGGCCGAACGTGCGCTCGGTGGCGCGGAAATCGGGCAGGTTCATCGCGGTATCGGCGTTGACCACCCCCACCAGCAGCACGTTGGGAAAATCCAGCCCCTTGGCGATCATCTGCGTGCCCACCAGGATGTCGGTTTCTCCGCAGCGAAGGCGCTCGAGGATTTCGTGGTGCGACCACTTGCCGCCCGTGGTGTCCATGTCCATCCTGTCGATAGTCAGCTCGCTGAAATGCTGCTTGAGCAGGCTTTCCACCTGCTCGGTGCCCATCCCCATCGCCACGGTCTGCTCCGAGCCACAGGCGGGGCATTTGCGCGGAACCGGGGCCTGATGGTCGCAGTAGTGGCAGACCAGCCTGTTGAGCCTCCGGTGGACTGTAAGCGAGATCCGGCAGTGCGGGCAGCCCACCACCTCTCCGCAGTCCTCGCAGAGCACGAACGAGTGGAACCCCCGCCGGTTAAGCAGCAGCAGCACCTGCCCGCCCGCCTCGGTGGCGAACCCTATTTCCGCAAGCAGCTTGTCGCCCACCAGGTGGCTGCTGTCGGCGGTGTAGCCGTGGCGAAGGTCCGAGATACTCACCTGGGGCAACGGCAGGCCCTTGACCCTCTCAGGCAGCTCGTGAAGCGTGTAGGCGCCATCGGTTGCCCGCTGGAAACTCTCGAGGCTGGGGGTGGCCGATCCCAGCAGCACCGTACCCTCCGCTCGCCGCATCCGCTCGATAGCCACCTCGCGGGCGTGGTAACGCGGTGTGGTGTCCTGCTTATAAGTGTGCTCATGCTCCTCGTCGATTACGATCAGCCCCAGGTTGTCAAACGGAGCGAACACGGCCGAGCGCGGCCCCACGACCACCTGGTAACGTCCGGTGCGGATTTGCTTCCAGATATCGTAACGCTCGCCCTCGCTGAGCCCACTGTGAAGAACCGCCACCTGCTCACCGAACACCGCCCTGAATCGTCCCGTGGTCTGGGGCGTGAGGGCTATCTCCGGTACCAGCACGATAGCCTGTTTGCCCTGCTTGAGCAGTGGGCGCAGCAGTTCCATGTAAACCAGGGTTTTCCCGCTGCCTGTTACTCCGTGCAGCAAGTGTACGCCGTGGGAATCGGAGGCCCCAAGAAGCTGGTCGACCACTTTAAGTTGCGCGGGTGAGCCGTCCGGTAACTCGTAGTCCGGAAAATCAACCGAACGGAATGGGTCGCGGGGGTCGAGAACCTCGTACTTGTCCACCAGACCCTTGCCTGCCAGTGAGCCAATAATCGCGCTGCTGAAATTGAGCCGGGAGAGCAGGCTCAGCTCCACGGGCGAGTTCATCCCCCGCAGGTACTGCATGCAATCTCGCTGACGGGGGCTGCGGGTAAGCAGCTTCTCTGCCTCCGCCGGATCGACATTCTCCGCCGCTTTGACCATCGTGCGTGAGCGCTCACGCGGCAGGATCGGCAGATGGTCGGTCACTTCCACAACGCCCTCTTCGGCCAGCGAGGCCAGCTCCGCGCCGATGGATCTGAGCTTGAGACGTTTGGCCAGCGCACTTTCGAGCATGTTGCGTTGAGGGCGCTGCTCCAGAAAGTTCAGCAGCCGCAGCTGGAAGCGGGAATAATTATTGAGCAGGGGGATTTCCTCGGGGATCATCCGTACCATGCGGTCGCCAACCCTGAGGAACACGCCGGGTACCACGGCACGTACGGCCTCGCCAAGCTCACAGAGGTAGTAGGCGGATATCCAGCGGGCCAGCTCAAGCAATTCGACGGGTACCAGCGCTTGCTCATCGATAACGGCGCTCAGTTTTTTGAGCCGCACACCCTGCGGCGGAGCAACACCCGTCTCGGTGACAATTCCGGTGAGCAGCCGCCGTCCCAGGCTGCCCACAACCCGGCTTCCGGCAGCTAGCGTACCCTCGAAACCAGCGGGCAGAAAGTAAGTATACGGTCCGCCGCCGGGGATCGGGTAGACCACGTTGGCGGTGCGGTATTTTTCAGTCGATTTTGTCATTGGCAGCAGGTACCGTGCATGGAATGTCTGTCCGTCATGGGCCAAGGATTTTCATGGCCGCGGCTCCGGCCAGCCGGGCCAGGCCGTTCAGGTTTACTTTCCCGTCGGCCGTAAAACCGGCGGGAAGATTATCGCGGCTGTAAACGATGAGGTCCGGGTTGGTTGTGTATTTGTTTATTCCACAGACAACCGCCACCGGCACACCTTCAACGCGCGCACGGGCCAGCACACCGCTGATCGCCTTGCCGCCCATGCTCTGGGAGTCAAACGAGCCCTCGCCGGTGATCACAAGTTGAGCATCCCGGATACAGTTGTCGAACTTGAGCGTATCGAGCACATAATCGATCCCGCTGACCAGCCGTCCGCCAAGCAGCGCGGCCACCGCCGCGCCCAGTCCTCCGGCAGCCCCGGCTCCCGGCATGGCGGCCACATCGGCCCCCAGGTCCTCTTTAAGCCTCAGTGCCAGGTTGGCCATCCCGCTCTCCAGCCGCTCCACCATTGACTCGTCCGCGCCTTTCTGCGGGCCGAAAATCCGGGCCGCTCCATCGGGGCCCAGCAGCGGATTGGTTACATCACAGAGCGCGCGGACCTCAAGCCCCGCCAGGCGTTTATCCGCTCCGGAGGGGTCGATCCGGGATATTTTGCCGAGTACCTGTCCGCCTTCCTCAAGCAGCTCTTTACCATTGGCATCGTAATACTTCCAGCCCAGGGCACGGGCCATTCCCACTCCGCAGTCCACCGTGGCCGAGCCGCCCAGGGTGATAGCAAGTGCGCGGATACGATGATCCAGCGCGGCAAGAATCACCTGGCCCAGGCCGAAAGTGCCAGCCTGCCACGGGTTGTGCTCGCTTGGTGCGAGCAGGCTCAGCCCGGAGCTACGCGCCATCTCGATCAACGCCTCGCCTCCGGGCAGCAGCGCATAGTCCACATCGGTTTCCCGTCCAAGGGGATCAGCGGCGGCCACTGTACAGCGTTCACCATCCGCCCCGCCCAGCAGTACGTCCAGGGTACCGTCGCCGCCATCGGCAAGGGGCAGCTCCACCGCGTGGGCATCCGGCAGAACCTGGCGCACCCCATCGGCCATCGCGGCTGCTGCCTCCGACGAGGTGAACGTGCCCTTGAACGAGTCCGGCGCGAGAATAATTTTCATGGGGGGGACAAGTCCCATCCTAAATGAGAGTGGCGTGTTTGGGTGGGTAATATAACCGATGGCAGGGGGGTTCGAAAGTGGGGTGGGCGAGAGAGCTAAAGAACAACTTACCCGGCCACGGGCCAGTCCAGCGCACCGGTGGCGAACGCGCCCACAGCCAGGCCGTCGTTGCGGCCCTGCTTGTGGTAATGCACAGCGGTGCGGGCCACCATCGCGGCGTTGTCCGTGCAGAACTCCAGCGGAGGGAGGATAACCTGGATGTCCTCGCGGCGGCTGACTGCATCCAGACGGTGACGCAGCAGGGTGTTGCGGGCCACTCCGCCGGCCACTATCAGGCACGATGCCCCCGAGCGCTCGACTGCACGGATTGATTTACCGACCAGCACATCGACCACCGCGGCCTGGAACGAGGCCGCCAGGTCTGGGATTGCCTGTTCAAGCTCGCCACGTTTTGCCAGGTCCTGCGTTTCATAGAGCACCGCGGTTTTAAGTCCCGAGAAGCTCATGTCCAGCGAGTTATCGCGCAGCATGGGACGGGGGAACTTGAACGCGGCCGGGTTGCCGCTCTCGGCGGTTTTTTCGATCACAGGCCCGCCGGGATAGCCCAGGCCAAGCATCTTGGCCACCTTGTCGAAACTCTCTCCCACCGCGTCATCGCGGCTGCGGCCCAGGATCAGGTAGTCCCCCCAGCCATCGACCTCCACCAGCAGAGTATGTCCACCGGAGACCAGCAGGGCCACGAACGGCGGTTCAGGTGGATCATCGAGCAGCATGTTGGCCATCAGGTGGGCTTCCATGTGGTTAACCCCCACCAGCGGAAGGTCCAGGGCCAGGGCCATCGATTTGGCGGTGCAGATACCCACCAGCAGTGCGCCGATAAGCCCTGGGCCCACAGTGACTCCGATCAGGTCGATATCTCCGGGGCGGAGGTTGCTCTCGGCCAGCGCCCGCTCGACCATCGGCAGCAGGGCCTGCTGGTGCGCCCTGCTGGCCAGCTCCGGCACCACGCCACCGTAGCGCTCGTGCTCCAGCTGGCTCAGCACCAGGTGGCTCAGCAGCTCGCTCTCATCGCGAAGCAGGGCCACGCTGGTCTCATCGCAGGAGGTTTCTATGCCCAGGGTCAGCATGGGAGTTTGTTTCCTTAAATGATTAACCGTGGAAATCAGAACGAGAACTGTATCGAGCGCAGGCGGTTGACCACGGCGATAATCTCCAGCGCCGCGCTGTCTATCTGTTTTTCGGTGTTGGAGCGGCCCAGGCTGAAGCGCACGGAGGCAGCGGCCAGGTCCGGGCTGACACCCATGGCTGTGAGCACGTGCGATGGCTCCAGTGAGCCGCTGGCGCAGGCCGAGCCGCTGGAACAGGATATGCCGGCCAGGTCCAGGTTGAGCAGCAGGGCCTCGCCCTCCACGCCCTCGAAAGAGACATTGAGCGTGTTTCCGAGCCGATATTCGGTGTGGCCGTTGAGGTGTACGCCATCGAGTTTGCCGTTAAGGCCGAGCCACAGCCTGTCGCGAAGAGCGGAGTTTTTAGTATCGCTGGTCTCCAATTCTTTGCCAGCAATGGCGCAGGCCTCGCCGATCCCGGCGATCCCGGCCACATTTTCGGTACCGGCGCGCATTTTCCGCTCATGCGAGCCGCCCAGAAGCTGTGGGGACACTTTTGTTCCCCGTCGGATGAACAGCGCTCCCGCGCCCTTGGGCCCGTAGAGTTTGTGTGCGCTGATACTGAGCATGTCAACAGCGGAATCAGCCATATTGATCGGCAGCTTGCCGGCTGTCTGGACCGCATCGGTGTGCATGCACACGCCGTGCGCACGGCAGATTGCCGCCAACTCATCGACAGGCTGCACGGTGCCGACCTCGTTGTTTGCGGAGATCACGCTGACCAGCAGAACGTCATCGCTACCAGCCAGCACACGCTCCAGTTCGTCAGGATCCACCCTGCCGCCGCTGTCCACTCCGAGAAGGTGGAGGTTGAAGCCCCTGGACTCCAGGCGCTGCAACGGCCGCAGGACCGCATGGTGCTCCACCGGTGTACTGATCAGGGTACCGTCTGCCCTGCTTGATATCTCCACCGCACCGAACACTGCGAGATTATTACTCTCGGTTCCGCCGCTGGTAAAGAAAATCTCTTCCTCAGCCGCTCCAAGCAGGCGGGCCACATTGGTTCTGGCCCGGTCGATAGCGCCTCTGGCCGCCCGGCCCTCGGCATGGATACTCGACGCGTTGCCGAAACCGTCCATGAGCCAGGGTAACATGGCCTCCAGCACACTGGGATCTACAGGCGTGGTGGCGTTGTGGTCCAGATAAATCCGTTTATTGCGGCCGACAGGGGAATTCATCGCAATTTCCCGCTGATTGTTCGAATATCAGTAACGACAGTAAACGCCGACGGCGGTAGTGGAGTTTATAACCGGGAGAAGGATTTGTCAACAGGGGGCGGTTACTGTGTGGGTTGGTTGTTGATAGCGCGATATTTTTCGACAATGCGGAAAATTTCCTGGGAGAGGATGCTGCCGGGGTCGCGCTGGACAAACATTCTGAAAGCCTCCGAGGCCTGCTCGGTGTCGCCCATCATATTGAAGGCGTAACCCATGTTCAGATAGATCACCGGCCGGTCGAGATCATAACGGCTGGCTTCATCAAGGTAGTGCAGTGCGGCCTGTGGGTACTCGTTGGAAAGGTACAGAGAGGCCATCATCACCCAGGCCAGGGCGGTATCCCGGGAAGAGAAGGAGAGGTAATTGAACCAGCGCAGCGAGTCGGCTGGCTGCAGGTAGATGGATAACTCTTCCGCGGCCAGTTTTTCTTCCGACAGTTTGTCCTGGCCGGCTTTATCCTCGCCTTCGCAGCCTGCCGCTGCAAAAGCAAGCACCAGGACCACAGCCGCCGTGGCCAGCAATCGTTTAAGAGTTACCAGGGCCATTTCCCGTAGTACCTGTCCCATAAGTTTTCGGATACGTTGTATTCCATATCATACTCTTTAAGCCGAACCACCAGCAGGTTACGGAAGTCTTTAATCATGAATTTACTCTCGTTCACCAGCCCGGCTGTGTTGGCAAAATTCTCCGTGCCGCCTTCAACCAGGAATTCCTGGAACGAGTTTACCGCGATACTGTCATGGTAAGCGATATAGTCCAGCCGGTTGTAAAGCTCGACAGCCGGATCGTGTTCCACCCGCCGCCGCAGCATTCTACGCCGCCTTTCGGAGGCCCTGTAGTCCGGCAGCAGTTCGTCCTCGAACAGCTTGAGCAGTTGGGAGGGTTGCTCCACGTAGTCATTGGCCATGATGCGGAACAGCTCATAGAAGCGGGCCGTGATGGCTACGTAGTTGTCCAGCATCCCCGAAACCAGAGCCAGTTCCCCACGCACGGCTAGCCTGTAAAGCTCGTCCTCGCCGAGACGTTTTTTCAGGTGAGCATTGCGGGTGCTGCGGTTGGAGCGGCGCAGCTCACTGCGAAAGGCGGCGATCTCTTTTACCCGCGCGGAAGCGATCAGCGGCCTGACTGGTTCGTGTATCGCCACTGGTGTTACCTCGGGCGGTTTTTCCCCATCGTCCCCGCAGAACATCAGCAGGCCGACCGCCGCGGCGCTCAACAGGCCGGCGGCCGGAAAAGCCAGCAGTAATTTCAGCTTGCCGCCGCTTAGCAGGGATTTTAATCCACTGCCCTCACCGCTGGATGTTTCAGCGGCGGGATTATCGAGTTCACCGTTTTCGATATTGCCAGGCTCTGTGTCGTTATCCACCATGTTGGCACTCTGAACGGCAGAGGGTGAAGGGCATCTTTGCCTAGCGGCCGGTTATTTTCAGTGGGGCCGCGGCTTAAGGGCCGAAATGAAGCCGTACTTTAATTTAATATAATACAAGCAGTTATTGGTTTGGATAATTTATTTTTGCACAATATATCGTTTGTGGTATAGAACTTGCTAATTCAGGCCAACGAAAGAGAAAGACGGAAAAAAGCCGGCTTCGCTCTGGAGCAATATCGTTCGGCGCACCCTCTGATTAGCCCCCGATCAGCAGAACCGCCTTGTAGTAATATCGAAACATTTACCCTAAATGTTTAATTCGAAGTAACGCTACAGTCAGAGGAGTGACTGATGACCATCACCACGCATGAAGTCGATGACATCGCGATAGCAGAAGTCAGCGGCCAGATTAACTTCCAGAACACCCAGACCCTAAAGGACCTGTTCAGTGAACTGGAGGCTCGCAACCAAAAAGCTATCGTGGTGGACCTCAAGGAGACAGAGTACATCGACGGGTTCGGTCTGAGCGTACTGGTTAACTTGAGCCGTAGTGTCTACAAGGGCGGCGGTAAGCTTACGCTCTCCTGCCTGAACCGGGAGTTGCAGCGAATCTTTACCAAGACCAAGCTCGACCGTTGGTTCGACATCTACGAGTCCCAGGAAGAAGCCTGCCGCAAGCTGAAAATGGGCGGTGGCAAGCCCAGGACCCGTGAACGCAAAAGCGCCTGACTCTAATTTATGGATTTAGTGTAGCCCGCCTTCCTGGCCCGATCTTCGCTACGGAAGATTTCACGGAGTTCCTCCGGTATCTTGTCGTAGAAAATGCTGCCGGGCAGGTGGTAGACACGGGTTGCCGTGTTGGCAATAATCCGCACCGAAGCGCCTTCGCCGGTATTTAAAGCGGGGGCGTTTCCTGTAAACAGTGAATTGCCGTCCAGTAACTTGCCACCCAGCAATTTGCCTATTGATCGCGGCAGTGCGCCGCCGGTGCGCTGCATCTCCATCAGGGACGCCTGGGTTTCACGAAGGGTCTTGCGCAGGCTTTGCACCTCCCGTTCCAGCCGGGCAATCCGCTCTTCCAGGTTACCGGTTACTTCAGCCGCTGGCAGGGCAATTGTCTGAGGCGAGGACGGGGTTGGCTCGGCCACCAGTTTCTCGTAAATGAAAGCGATTCGGTTATCCGGCAGCTTGACCCGGTACCAATCTCCGCGTTTGATAAACTTCTCCAGTAAATCTCCCTTGTACACCTTGCCGATCCGCTTGTAGTCGAGGCCCGGCCCCTCACGCACGTTGGCGTAATCGTTGATCACAACCAGGTAGCGGCCCGAATCGATTATTTCCGCATTATGGCTGGGGGGCGGTTGAGTTGCCGGTTGTTCCTGTGGTTTCTCGCTTTTAACGCTGTAGGGGATTACCCAGCCCTCGTATCCGCCGTAGCTGACAAGATAAAAACTGTCTTCCACAGCCAGCATGTTGACTTTGCTGTTTTTCTCCAGGTACTTGATAATCGGCGAGGAGATCGACGGGTCTTTGAACATCGGCGCCTTCTCCTGCACCACGGTCAATTGCTGGGCGCTTGAGGCAGCATGGATCAGCAGAGTGCATATCAGGGCCAGCATAGCTGATATTGGAAATCGGCTGACTGTCATCATTCTCCACCGGGAAAATAGTTGTACAAGGCAAAAGGAGCGTGTCCCTAAAAGCGCAACTCACAGCATCTGTTATATTTACACTAATCAGTCGCGGCCAGCCGCGCAAGTTTTTGCATACTTGGGCAGCAAAATCGCGTATAAAAAAAGCGCTTGCAGGTGTGTAGCAGGTGATTATATTCTATCTAATATATAGCTCCCAAAGGCAACAGACGATTTTTTTTTGTCAGCGCTTGCAGTGCTGCGCGGCAATCTGAGCGAGGAGGAAGGGATGGACAGGGAAAACCTGACAGTAATCCTGGCCCAGATCCTGACCAGCGATGAGAAGTGGCAGCTTGAGGTGGAACGTAATGTCCTGCTGCAGAAAACTATCGATGAGTTGTTTTTCGACAGCGTGTTCCACGTACTGCTGGAAAACCAGATGCTGCCCAAGATGGGCGATACCGCCCTACCGCATTTCAGGGCTGTCGAGTTGATCTGCGCTTTCCGTGAACTGGCCGTGCAGATTGCCGAGGGCGAGCTGGACAAAAAAGGCATTGAACGGGAACTGGAAGAACTGCATTTCAAGATGTGCGACAAGTACAACTCATCCGGCTCGTTTGCTCTGGAATTGAGTTACAACGAGGCTGTGATGGAAGCCGAAAGATTTGCCGGCCTCTACCGCACGGAGCCGCAGTTCACCGCAAGAATGGACCGCTTTCGCCTGCTGCTCGTCCCGCTCTGCTCCGGTGGCGACAAGGATTCCCGCCGTTGCCAGCTTGTTCTGCTTGAAAATACCCGGTCGCTGCGCAGTGCGTGGCGCAGGAAATAACCGGCCTCGTAATTAATGACCGCGGCAGTTGTTGCCGATCCGCGCTTCCAGCATCTGAGTTGCTGATGAGCGATAGGATGAGCTATCTATTTATGGTAACGGCAGGTTCAGAATGCCAGCCCCAGGCTGAACAGATGCCTGGCGCCCAACCGTCCCCAATGGCGCCAGGCGTAATCAATCTGGCCGCGGAAGAGCAGGAAATCGTAGCCGATCCCGCCCCCGGCCGAAAGGCCCCGCAGGCGGTCCGCTGACTCCAGCCCCAGCTCATCACCCCTGAACTCCCAGCCCCCGCGCAGGGCGGCGGTAACTTTATCGCTCATCCTGCGGGTAAGTTCGCTGCCCACACTCCAGCTCAGCGGCATGTTGTTGTTCTCGTTCATCTCCGCAGCGGCAAGCCAAGTGTGGGAGTCGCTCTGACGGAGCACGTAGCTGACCCCGATATGGAAGCTGGTGGGCAGCCCGAAACTGGTGGCCCGCCGCATGCCCTCGCGCCCCTGGCGGGCGATATTGCCGCCGGGATACAGCTCCTCAGGGTCAAGATTCAGCTTGAGGCCGTTACCGCGGTAGGTCAGATTACCGCCGATATTGCGGATCAGGAACGCCAGCCGTATCTCATGTCCGGCCAGGGTGGCATGGTAGTTGGTACCTATATCGAATGCTATCGTGCTCTGGGAGTTGCCCGCTAGATCCTCGTGGATACCCTTGATGTTGATCCCGGCGCTGGCCCGGTCGCTGAAATTCCAGGCCATTGAGACCCCGGCCTGCATGCTGTAGCTGCCGAATGTGGCCCCGGTGCCTGTCGGTTGGCTGACAGTTGTTATTTCCTGCTCGCCCATTGTTAATACGCCCATCAGACCGCCCAGGACCAGCTTGCCCCCGGCCAACGGTGCGGCGGCGGCTGCGTAAGTGTAGCTCACGTCAAGCGGCTGGTTGGAAACGGCCAGAAACACCTGGGGGCCGGTAAGGAATCCCAGCCCGGCGGGGTTCCACCACACGGCGCTGATCTCGTCGGCAAGCGCACCGTACGCCCCGCCCATCGCCATCCCCCGGCTGCCCACCGGGATTGTCAGGAACTCCGCGGCGCGTGTACCGGCCTCGCTGAACCCCTCCGGAATCCCATCGCCGGGGTTGAATGAGCCACTGCCGGCAGCGGCGGCGTTGGCCGCCGACACCAGCAGAGTCAGAGCCACAACCCATATTTTGATTCGATCAAGCATGGTCCTCAAGCTTTTATTGTGCCGGGGATAATCTTTAAATCCCCCGTATTAGTTGATAATCGAAAACTTGCCAAGCTGTTTCCTGCCCGTCCGTCCGCTCTCCACCTGGAAATAATACGTGCCGCTGGCCATCTCCTGGCCAAAGCGGGTGCGAAGGTCGAACCGTCGTGTGCCGCCGCCGGAGTCGAACGCGCTGAAGCCGCTCTCGGCCACGCCGGGGCCGTGCTCAAGCACATTGACCAGGATACCGCTGATCGTATATATGCGGATAGTGGCCTGCGGGGGAAGGCCGGTGAAGAGCACTGTTTTGTCCCCCGGGCCGCCATCGAGTGCGCTGGAAACGATATACGGGTTGGGCACCACGCGCACTTTCCGCAGGCGCTCGTCTTCCGGCAGGTCGGTGGCCCTGTTGAATCGATAAACCACCCGCTGGCCCGGCACCGGGCTCACCTGATCTCCGGACGGGTCGTTGAACTCGCAGCGCAGCAGCCATATATCCCCGGCCGCCGGCCGCTGAACGATACCTGATAGGAACAATTCCACGCCCCGCACGTAGAGCGCCATGCTGATACTGTCCGGGTTATCGGGGTGGGAGGCGTAAACAGCGCTGGGCTTAAGACGGTAGTCGCGCTGGCTCTTGGGGTGCACGTGAAGGCTCTGCCAGACCATGTCCTCGTGGTCGTGGGTATCGAGCGGCAGGAACCCCCAGCCATCGTCGGTGAACGGGCTGAACCTGATTTCCACCCGATGGGTCAGGTCACGCACACTCACTTCGCTGTCGCTCTGCCAGCGGATCTCGATATCGCCGGGGGCGAACGCGGCCATGTTGCTGGTTGTGCGCGCGGCCTCGCCTGCCACGTACTCGCTGTTGAGCTGGTCGATATTCATCGGCTGGTGCACGGTAAACGGCAGCCCGGCAAACCCCACCGATGCCGGAATGGCAGTGAACTTGTACTGAGGATGCGGATAATTGATTCCGGGGCTGAGCAGTGTGCCGACAGTTCCGTTGATCCGCAGCGGGGCCACTTTTGCATCAATCCTACCGCCGCGAAACAGCTCAACCTGGCCTGAATAAGTCACCCCGGCGCTGTCCGAGCGGCCGTGGAAGGAGATTGACGATACCTTCTCGGCCCGTTCACGGGCAAAATTTTTCTTCAGCAGGGAGCCGGACATTGTGTAACCGTGGGAGTCCTGCCAGTGGTAATGCAGGTTGAACTGCCGCGTGGCCGGTCCCGCCGCCTCGATACTGTCTATCTCCAGCCAGCCGGAGTCCGGCAGCAACTCACCGTATACTATTTCCAGATCTCCGGCAACCAGCGCGCTCACCTGTGGCCTGGCCGGGCTGGTTATGTCGAGCACCAGGTTCTTACGGTACACGGAGCGGTTGGTGGGGTCCAACGGGTCTGTGCTCACGGTGTCCGAGCTGCTGCCCAGCGTGTCCGCGGCCAGGATAATCGAGACTGCTTCCAGGATGGTGCCATCGCCGGCGGCCAGCATGTGGCTGAAAGTTCCCGCCCGTCGGCTGCTGGTTCCGGAGCGTGGAGTCACCTGCTGCACAAAGCGGTCCTGCTCATCCTGGCGCTTGAACCCCAGATTAGATTCAATAGACTCCGCACCGGTGTTAAACGGGTTGAAATCGTAGCTGGTCACCGTGTAGAACAGCGGGATTCCGTTGATCAGCCCGCCGATATCCTCGCCCCTGTCGCTGAAACTGAACGAGAGGCCGCTGTCCGTGCCCAGCCCAAGCACCAGCGGACCGGTGCCGGTAAACCCTCCGGAGGACACCGTGCGGGTGATAGTATAATCGGTGATATTGTTGTCCAGGTCGAACTGGGCGATCATCACCGCGTCGCCACGCTCGCCGCTAAGCGAGCGGTAGACCCGGAAACCCTCGAAATCCTCTGCCCGGTAGCTGTTTATATAGGGGAACGAGGGCGGCAGACTGTCCTGCAGCGTTAGCTGCCCGGCGGCCAGCGTGCCGGCGTAAGAGTCAAACGTGTTGTGCACTGGAAAATCATCCCAGGTAACTGTAACCTGACGGTCGCCGGGGATCAGCCGGAAATCCGGCGCGGCGGGCGGAAGAGGCCGCAGGAACCCGGCCTCGAACGTGGCTCTGGCCACCTCGCCCATTGCGATAGCGCGGCTGAATTCGCCCTCAGGGGTCAGTTTGCTCAGGTCGGCGCGGCGGCCGTTGAGCGAGGGGTCGTTGGTTGCGGAGCTGAAAAAGTACGCCGCCCAGATATTTTGCTCATCACCCCCGGCAGGTAAGTCAAACGGTCCTACAACAATGTTCTGCCGCAGGTCCTCCACAATAGTCGCCTCCAGGAAATCCGCGTATGGGTCGAACTCCGGCAGCAGGGCCGCGCCGGGCTGGGCGCTCAGGATACGGTAGGCCTCGGCATCGCTGAACGGGTCGGGCCGCTGGTCGCCGAATGTGAACATGGTGTAGAGAAAAAAGCGCTCAGCTGGTAAGTTTCGTACGCTTTGCGGGAAAACGAGCGGCTGGCCGGTTACAGGGTGGGTAAGCCCGGCGTCCATGATCTCGCCGAAAGTCTCATCCACCAGGCCGTTGCCTGCCGGTTCCAACACTGTGGGGTTATCCAGCCCGTCGTGCTCAGTGGGGCTGGCCAGGATCACCACGCCTTGCAGCGCGGGTTGACGGCCGAAACTCTCTTCGTTGAAATCGGAGTCGTAGGCCAGGGCCAGCTGCCGGGTGGGCAGGATCGCCGAGGCATCGTCGGTGGGCGTACCGATATCGAAATCACTCTTGAGGTCAGCCAGCGCCGCGCGGATATCATAGGGTGTGCCGCCGGGCGCCTCCGCCGGGTCCACATACTGGCTGGCGTTGGAGAGCCGCCAGTTGACAAACAGCATATCACGCTCTGCCCCGGTGGAAATGAACACCGCCCGCCAGGCCACTTCCACGCCAAGGCGTTTGGTTCCGGCGCTCTGGAACACCGGCCCGCCGACATCGGTGAAAAAGCCCACCACATCCTGGTCGCCGATAACCAGCGGGACATCCAGGCCGAACGTGGGGCTGTCCGGATCGTCATCCACCGCGCGGAACCTGTCCGGCCAGTTTTCAAGATTGGTGCTGCTGCTGGAGAAGAAGAGCTCAGCGTCTGGATCACTGCTGCTGCCCGAGGCCCGGCCCTCGCGCCACTCGGAGTCGTAGACCGCGCTGGTTTCCACCGTGTCGCCGTAAATCCCGTCGCCGTTGGCATCGATCAGCCCCAGCACGTTCAACCCGCTCTGGTAGATGTAGTTGTTGGTTGACCCGGAGGGCCAGAACCCGCCCGGTGCGAACGGGCTGGTGGGGTTGACCGCCAGAAAGCCGGTGTTGGAGAGGTAGAACGCCACGTTGTTGCCCGAGCTCTGGCGCGCCTCAAACCGGGCCAGATGTGTGGCGGCGCTGCGTTTGAGCTTGGCGCGTCCGGGTGCGGCGGCATCCAGCGGGGCCGTGAGTGCGGCGGCCAGCAGGGCCGTGGCCACAAGGATTATATAAGTTCGGTGTTTCATCAGTTCCAATTTGTTGGAATGCCGGGCGAACACGAGGTTCGCCCCTACGGACAAGTTCAGCCAATAACTAAATCGCAATGCCGGGCGACGCATGCGTCGCCCCTACGAATAAAAAATAGACTGTGTTAGCAATCATGGTTCTCAGTTTGTTTGTATGCACGGGGATTTAGATTGATGTATTCCCGCGAACCCTCCAAGTCATGTTGATTGCGCAAAACGTGTTCGTAATAACCTCTCTGCCATACAGAATAGTGGTTCTGGATTTAAAGGCCTGGATTATTCGTCCCTACGACAAATATTATACCGGGAGTTGCCGGGTAAAGACACAACCCCCGTCCCGATTTCAGCGTGGACACCCCCTTTTCTAAGGGGGATTTTTACTGTCCGTGCCCTTATGTTCGTGCTAAAATTATTACCACTGGTAGCGCATCTTTGCCACGAGGCCTAGGAGCGCCACCGTCTTAAGTCCCCCTTAGAAAAGGGGGAAACAGGGGGTTGTGTTTTTGCATTTATCAGAAAACCCCCAGTCCCCGGTTTATCGGAGCCACCTCTTTGCCCGTGAAATTCAGGGCACACGGCAAAAACCTTAGAAATCCAGCCTGATCCCCAACCTGACCTCACGTGGCCGCATGTACGAGCGCGGATTATCCATCGCCGCCAGCAGCGCCGCGGTTCTTAGAGCGAAAGTTTCCGTGTACTCCACCAACCCGTCCCCGTTTATATCCCTGATCCGGGCCAGTATCATCCGCTCCGCCGGGTTTGGGGAGAGTTCCGAGCGCTCTGCTTCCCGGGCCACTGTTACCGGTTCGGGGGCCGTGGTGAACGAAGTCAGGGTGTTTTCCAGCTCTCCCAGCAGGTACCTGTCAATTCCGGGCTGGCCGGTGGTGAGGTTGACCCGTCCGGCGCTGATATTTCGCCTGTTGAACAGGTTCATCACCTCCAGGAACACTCCCAGGCGACGGTATTCGCTCAGCGGGAAGTGACGGGAAACGCGCAGGTTGGCGAAACTAACGCTCTCTGTGCGGCTGTTGTTGTTCTCGCCGGTGAGCAGATTTCCCTGCCGGTTTACCACCGTGAAGGGCCGTCCGGAATGAAAATGCCAGGTCAGGAACGCATCGGTGCGCGCTAGAAACCTGTTGGCCCAGGAGTCTTTCAGGAAATCCGCCGGCAGGGTCAGCCGGGCCTGGATATTAAGCGAGTGGGTCTGGTCCGTGTCCATGGGTGTTTTCTGGCTGGGCGGCTCGGGGTTTTTGTCACGGCCGGTTATGGGGTCACGGATAATCTGGCGGCCGTAGGCCCGGGCGAACTCCTGCGGGTCGCTGGCAGTGGAGCGGGCGAATGTGAGCGAGTAGCTGGCGCTTGCCGACCAGAGGCCCTTGTGACGGCGGCTGAAGCTGATGTCGAAGCCCTTGATATTGCCGTGGTCCCCGTTGGTGGCCACGAACAGGTTCTTGCCGAAACGGGTGCTGGCGCGGCCCGTGTCGCCGGCCAGATCGAGCAACTGGGCGGGAGTGAGCCAGCGGTAGGCCACGTTGCCGGTGATATCCTTGTTGTAGCCCACAAAATCCAGCACGATATCCTCGGTGAGCAGGTTTGTCAGCCCGGCCTCGAACGCGGTGGTACGGGGGATATCGAGCCGTCCGTTGCCGAAATAGTTGTTGATATTATCACTTGCCAGGTCCTGCTGGATGTCGCGGGAGAGCAGGCTGTAGTAGTCGCTGAACGCCGGGACCTGGGAGAACGTGCCGTAACTGAGCCGGAGCTGGCTCCTGTCGGTTACCGGGAAGCCGACCTCAATGCGGGGGCTGAGTTCGTATTTGATCTCCGGCTCAAAGCGCGGGTCAGCGGGCCTCACCTCGCCGGGCACGGAGGGAAAGCTTGCCGACGGGTCGAACGCATCGAGCCGAATGCCGGTATCGAGCACCAGATCGCCCAGGTCCAGCCGGTTCTGGGCGTAGCCGGAGTAAAGTTTCGGCTCCACATGCCAGGCGTCCTGCAACGGCCCGCCTACGTAGAAAAAGTGCCTGCTGTCTATTTTCATGCGCTGCATTTCCACACCGCTCTTAAAGCGCACGTAGCGGTGAAGCTGGCCGTCGTAGTCTGCCTTGAGCGTAAGGCGGCTCTCCCTGTCGTTCACCAGCCGCAACGGCAGGCCGCTCTGGTTAAACAGCAGCAGGGGATTGGCCGGGTTGTCCTGGCCGCGAAGGCCGGGCAGGGGAGTGAACGTGCTGGCGAACGGATTGAGGAAACCGCTGTTGTAGAGCGGGTAGCTGGAACCGTCGGGCTCCAGGCCCTCGGAGGCCTGGTAAATCTGTCCCAGTTCCGTGCGGTCCTCATCGATAAACTCCAGACTGCCGAAACCGAACCCGCCAATAGTGGAGCGCCCGTAGCTGCCGGGTGTAAGAGCGCCGCCGTGCTGGTTGTTGGCGTAGAAACTGGCCCGCAGGATAAGGTTGCTGCTCCTGTTTGCACTTTGAGCCAGGTTTATATCCGCCCCGACGATAGTGTTGGAGGTCCGCACCCGCTCGGCCGGATTGCGTCTGGCCGGTGCGTTGAAAATATTCTCGTGCTGGTAATAGATCCGCTGGTTGCGGCTGCTCATGTGGTTGGCCAGCAGCTTGAGCTTACCCGAGGCGTACCAGGTGAACTTGCCTGTAAGGGAGTAGATATCACCGCTGTTGCCCGGCAAGCGAGCCGGGTTGGGTTGGCTGAACACTCCGCTGTTGTTGAGTGTGCGGCTTCCGGAGTCAAAGTTGTCGCCGGGGGTGAGCGTACGCAGATCGGGCAGCCCATCGCCGTTGCTGTCGCTCCAGCCGATATTGGCGAACGAATGGCGGTCCAGCCGCTGGATACCCGGTTCGGCGGAATTGGCATCGAGCACACCCACCTTACGCGCTGCCAGTGACGACTGGTCGTAGAGGCCCAATTGGTCCAGGTAGCCGTTGAGCCGTCCCAGAAAGCGCTGGTCGATCCCGCGGAAGCCACCATCGCCGGTACCCGGATTGCTGTCGGCCATGCCCCTGAGTTCGGTGGAGAGAAACAGGCTGGAAAAACGGGGCAGGCCCACCGGCACGCTAAGCTCGCCGGAAAGCTCGTTGTAGCCGTAGTCGCTGGAGCGGGGCATGGCTCCGCCGGAGATAAGCTGCACGGCCCCGCCCAGTTTGTCGGCTCCCTCGCGGCTGATGATATTAATCACACCGCTCTGGGCCTGGCCGTACTCGGCGTTGAACCCGCCGGTTATCACATTGACTTCCTCTACACTGTTCTTACCCACCACCAGCGGGCTGTTGTCACTGGACACCTTGTCGCTGAGGTATGACTGCTCGGAGTAGGCCCGCACCAGGATCCCATCGATATAGACCGCTTCCTTGCCCAGCCGTCCACCGCGGATACTGAAACGCCCGGCATCGTCCAGCATCACTCCCGCCTTGAGCGAGAGCGCCTCGCCCAGCGTGTTAACCGGCATGCTGCTGCTGAAGTCGCTCTGCAGGCGCTGCTTGGTTTGCACGTTGTCGCGGGGCACCATCGGCTCCGGGTCGGCCAGGATAACCAGCATCTCGAGCTGGATAACAGCCATCTGCATGGCTGCGTTGACCCGGGAGGTGTTACCGGCCATCACCTGGATTCCCTCTACAACCGCCGGAGTGAATCCGGTAAAATTGATGCGCAGCGAGCGGGTGCCGGGGGGAACGTTGAGAACGAAATAGTAACCTTCGGAATTGGTAATATTACCCAGCGTGGTACCCATGACCGTAACCTGCGCACCTTCCATCGGAGCGCCGGTTTCACCGTTGGTGACAATACCCTCGATCTTGCCCGTACTCTGCGCGAAAGCCGTGGCGGAGTGGGCAAGCACTAGGAGCATGATCGTGGTCAGCAGTCGTCCGGGTGTCATCGCGGCTTTCTGAGCAATAGGCAACGGCAGGCAACAAGAGTATATGTAGAATTATTGTACGCCCGGCGCGCTTTAGTGTCAAGCGCGGTACTAAAGGTAATACTAACAGCCGGTTTTTCATTGGCGCTTTGCGGAGAAAAAAAAAGCCCCGCATGAGCGGGGCTTTTTTGATAAATCAGAAAATAATTGATCCGTGCAATAGTTAATTGCTCTGCCAGCTGACAGAAACCCTTACCCGTACGGCCACCGGTTCGCCACGGTTGAGCGCCGGGTGGAACTTGATTTTCCTGGCCCAGCTAACCGCTATCTCGTCTAGTTCCGGATAACCGGAGGAAGTGACAATTTTGGTGCGCGGATCGACATCGCCGGTTTTGGTGACAAAGAACTCGATCATGGTGGTAACATCGACCCTGGCCCTGGCGATATAGGAAGGCATCTTGGGTTTGGGCGGTAGGGGTACCTTGAACTTGGGTCTCACCTCCGAGACCATCAGGAATTCCTCGGCCTTCTCCTCCTGCCCAACAGACGGCATTTCGGGGATCAGGTCCGGAGGCGGAGGCGTGGTTTCATCGATAGTGATATCCTCGTCCATTTCCTCATCAGCCATCTGCGGAATGCTGGGTTTTGCCAGCGGCTGAGGTGGCGGCGGAATAACCACTTCTGGCGGCAGGTCGATAGCTTCCATGCTGGATTCCTGCTGCACGTTGATTTCGGCATTGATAGCCGGCATTCCCAGGATAAACACGATATGGCTTACAATGGAAATGAGCACGGCCATCCCGAAGAATTTACCGTATTTCTGCTTGAATAAAAAGTTGGCACTATTGCTCAACGTTGCCGCGGTCACCTCGAACTTGGCGGCATCAAGCCCCGGCACCTGCTTACTGTTTTCCGTCATAAAGTCCCTCCTTAACGGGAAAGATCGAGGGCTTCTTTTTCGAGGGTAGTGGCGAACATTACCTGCACCGTATTTGCCGCTTTGAGTATCTCCAATACACGGTCTATCTTAATGTACGGGATATTCTTGTCGGCGCGGAAAGCGATCTGCAACTTGCCTTTACGCTCAATGTACTCCTGGCGCAGCTTTTCAACCAACGCGTTGGTTTTGCCACCATCCATCGGGTTATAAGCCACATCGTCCACATAAATCCAGCCTTCCTCGTTGATACCGGGGGAGGAGACCTCGTCCTGGTTGACCCAGACGTGGAGGATGTTTTTGTTCTTGAATTCGGACTTCTTAAGGGCCTCGGCTTCCGGCCACGCGATCTTCAATGGTTGTTCCTTGCGGAACACGGTAGTAACCATGAAAAAGACCAGCAGCAGGAAAGCGATGTCGGCCATCGACGATGTAGGAATAGTATCCTCAACGCGCGATTTACGTTTCAGCGAACCCTTCTTTTTTGCTTCAACCGACAAAATATGCTCCTTTCATACAGAAGCTCTAATCTCAAAACGTCTATCATTAACCGTTTTAACATGCCTGCAGGACTCTACTGGAGCATCTGCAGACTGATTCTACTGGCCTCGGCCTGCTGCAACTCGTCCAACACCTGGACCATTTGGTCGTAGGTAGCTTCCGGGTTGGTTTTTACCGCGGCGATGATTTTCGGGTTCAGCGTAATTTCCTGACGCATGCGCTCGGCAAGCCCGTCAACCGGGATCGGTTGCTCTTCGGGGTTTTTACCCTTTTTGAGCGTGATCCGGCCGTCGGGATTGACGATGATGTGCAGCATGTTCTTCTGGCTGACCTGAACTTCCTGGGCCTTGGACTCCGGCAACAGCAATTCGAGTCCCTTTTCCTCGTTGAACACCGTGGTGGTCAGGAAGAAGACCAGCAACAGAAAAGCGATATCAGCCATCGATGCACTGGGAATTTCGGCATCTATCTTGTTCTTCCTCTTAATCAGCATCTAAACTGCTCTCCGATTTTTTCGGGAGGTCGCAGAAATAATCCGGCCGGTTGAATCCTAAAAGGGTAGTTCCGGTCCGAATTGCATATTAACCGTGGACGCCACTACTGTCTCAGGCGTCCGCGCTGGTGTTGTCCTTGGCAGCTTCCAGATCCATAACGGCTTCAACGATCAACTGCGAGCTTTCTTCCATGTCGAGGATCATCTTGTCGATACGGGTCACGAAATAGTTATGGGCGATCTGGATCGGGATAGCGATTGCCAGACCGGCGGCTGTGGTAATCAGCGCTTCCTTGATACCGCCAGCCACGGCCTGCGGGCTGACCTCGCCGAGTTTCTCGATAGAGGCGAACGCGTTGATCATTCCGGTAACCGTACCCAGGAAGCCAAACATCGGGGACACGTTACTCAGTGTAGCCAGCACGACGATACCGCGCTCAAGAAACGCAAGCTCGATTGTACCGGTGTTCTCGATAGCCTTAAGCACACGATCGCTGCCCTCGCGGACCTTACGCAGGCCAGCCAGCAGAATGGCGGCAACCGGGCCGGTGGTGCTTTCGCACAACTCCACGGCGCCCTGAATGTTCTTTTCTTCCATGAAGGCGTTAACCTGGCCGAGCAATTTCTTTGTCTTAATCGAAGCCGAGGTCAACGTAATTGCCTTCAGAATAATCGTAGCCAGACCAATGATTGAGCAGATAGCCAACGGGGCCATCCAGGGACCCCCGTCCCATGTCAGCTCGCCCAGCGGTGTGCTGAAAAACCACTGGCTGAAATCGTTGTAGATGAGCCAATTAATCATAGATCAAAGACCTCCACTCGTAAATGAATAGTGAAAGAACCAGATTCTTAAAATATATGTTCTTTCTTAAAAGGGGAAATTCAAGTTACCCCGCCGACTATTGAAAGTCAAGTTTTATTTGGGTAACATTTTAGCTGCCCCAATGAGATATTATCACCAGCGGGAAACGCATAATTATACTCGCTTCGCGCGTTAAGAGCAAACTGTTTTAAGTCTCCCCCTGATATATAGTATTAAGTTGTTGCGGCCACCTTGTGGCAGGCGCAAAAATGACCCGGAGAAATCTCCCTCAAAGCTGGTGCATTCTGCCGGCATTCAATATCGGCCAGCGGGCAGCGAGCCTGAAATACACAACCTTCATCTGTCGATAAACGTTCCATGCCGGCAGTTCGTTCGGTTACAATTGTGTCCGGTCCGTGCGAGGGCTCCGGGCGAAGAATCGATTCGAGCAGCAGCAAGGTGTAGGGGTGGGCCGGATGCTCGAAAAGCTGCTGCGTTTCAGCCAGCTCCACCAGCCGTCCACGGTACATCACGGCCACCCGGTCGCTCAACTGGCGCACCACAGCCATGTCGTGGGAGATAAACAACATAGCCATCCCCAGCCGTCTGCGAAGGTCCATCAGCAGGCGAAGAATCTGGCCCTGAATCGAGATGTCCAGCGCACTCACCGGCTCGTCGGCCACCACAAAATCCGGCTCCACGGATATCGCCCTCGCGATAGCGATCCGCTGACGTTGCCCACCGGAGAACTCGTGTGGGTAACGGCCCGCATGAGTTCTCTCAAGCCCCACTGATTCCAACAGTCCCATTATTCTTTTTTCAAGTTCGGAGCCGGATAGCTTGAGATGGATCCGCAACGGCTCGGCCAGTGTGCTTCGCACGGTAAAACGGGGATTGAGCGAACCGTAGGGGTCCTGGAACACCATCTGCATCCGTTTGCGAAGAACGCGCAGGTCCCGCTTACCCAGTAATCGGAGGTCCCTCCCGTCAAACTTAACCGAGCCCGAGCTTGGTGATTCGAGTCCAAGCATCAGTCTGCCGGTTGTGCTCTTGCCGCAGCCGGATTCGCCCACCAGGGCCAATGTCTCACCAGGAGCTACCGCCAGGTTTACCCTGTCTACAGCGGCGAACCGCATAGTTCGGGAAGTGGCGTAGGTTTTTACCAGCTCCGCACATTCCACCAGCGGGGTAATGGCCCTAGCCATTATTACCCCCTGTCCGCTTTGCGTGTTCCCTGGCCAGATGGCAGCGTACCTGCCGTCCTCCCCCGCCGCCGAAATCCACCAGGCGTTGGGGGCGCTCACAGCCACTGGCTTTCAAGGCGCAACGCTCGGCAAACCGGCAGCCCTCGGGCCAGCTCCCCGGTTGCGGCACATTGCCGGGAATTGTCGGTGGCTGGGCGCGTACACGGTCCAGGCTGGGAAGACACTCCAGCAGGGCGCGGGAGTACGGGTGCGCTGGGGAAGAGAACAGCTCGACAGCCGTTGCCCGTTCCACAATCTGCCCGGCGTACATCATCATTACCCTGTCGGCCAGGTGCGCCACCACGGCCAGGTTGTGGGTGATCAGCAGCAGCGAAAGCCCGCGTTCAACCGCCAGCCGGGCCAGCAGGTCCAGGACCTGGCGCTGGACAGTTACGTCCAGGGCCGTGGTCGGCTCATCGGCGATCAACAGCTTTGGCTGCGTGGACAGGGCCATGGCGATAAACGCCCGCTGACGCTGGCCACCGCTGAGCTGATGAGGGTAGGAGCCGAACACCCGCGCGGCCTCCTGAAGGCCCGCCTCTTTAAGGCAGCGCACGGCCAGGGCAGAGGCATCGGCGCTGGAGATATTTCGATGGGCGCGGATAGTTTCCACAAGCTGGCCGCCGATTTTGAACAGGGGATTGAAACTGGTGGTAGGGTCCTGGAACACTATCGCCACCTGTGCGCCACGCATACGACGCAGCTCCGGGGGGCTCATCAGGTCTATCCGGCGGCCTTCGAGTTCCATCCGATCGCAGTCTGTTTTTTCTACCCCGGGAGGGAGGCTGCGCAGCAGGCTCAGCGCTGTAAGCGTTTTGCCGCAACCCGATTCGCCCACCAGGGCCACGCACTCGCCGCGGCCAATTTCAAAACTCACTCCCTGCACCGCACGGATTCCACCGGCTAGCGTAACCGACAGGTTTTCTACCCGGATCAGGACTTCGCTGTCTGTGGCGGCAGGGGTGGACATAGGTTGAGACCGGTCAAAAGTTTTGGTTGTCGTGCCGGTTAAACTGAGGTTTTGTTTTCATTGGAACTAAAATAAGTAACGATCAGTGAGTCTGCCACAAGTTCCACAACATGATGTAACACCGGGGCCACAGCCGCCGCCGGTGTGCCCAGCATGCTGATTGCCAGGTAGGTGGGAATTTGCAATGTTTTCTCCACCGAGCAGAACAGGGTAGCTATCCGTTGCGGCCTGCTGAAGCCTGCCGCGGCTATCGCTATTCTCCACAGCAGAAGCAGCGTAAAATGAAACGCACACACGGCACCGATTATTTTCACGCTGCCCGGACCGGCAATCACATGACGGCCATTGGCCACCGCCACCATGATAACCGTCAGCACGATCAGGCTGCAACTTCGGGTGAGTGCGTCGCCCAGCGGGGCCACCCGTTTCTCGCCCAGCAGGGCGCGCAGAATCATTCCCGCACTGAGCGGTGCGAACAGGACCAGCAGCAGACGGCCCATCAGCATCACCACCGGCACCTTGAGGGAGTCACCCAGCAGAAAGTAGAGCAGGAGCGGAGAGACTACAACGGCCAGCAGGCTGGAGCAGACGCTGATCCAGAGCGCCAGGGCCTCGTCGCCGCCAGCCAGACGGGTGAAAATCACACATGTGCTGAGTGTTGTGCTGGTCGTTGCGATCAGGATCAGGCCAGTGTAGATCTCTGGTTCGGAGCTGAAAAAGGCATTGGCCAGCAGCCAGCCCACCAGCGGGGCGGCCAGATATGTCAGCGCCATCACTAATCCCACCTGACGCCAGCAGTTGACCCTGGAGCTGAAACGGCGGAACCCGATCCCGGCTCCCATCATCAGCATCAGCGCGGCCACCAACAACGCCAGATGGCGGCCCAGAAACTCGCCGGCCTCAGGGAACGTGAGCCCCATCACGCAAGCCAGGCCGGTGCCGGCGGGCATCCAGAATTTTTTAAGGTAAGATACCAGCAGACGGCTCCGGGAGGAAAAGGAAACGAAAAACGGCGTGGACTACCAGTCCACGCCGTTTAATCATTATTTCTGCTAAAGCTTTTAATACCGGGCGGCCTCTTAGGAGACAGATTCCTTAAGGGCCTTGCCGACCGTGAACTTAACCACGTTACGGGCAGGAATCTTGATCGTGGCGCCGGTCTGCGGGTTACGGCCTTCACGGGCAGCGCGTTGGGACACGCCGAAAGTGCCGAAACCGACATGCGTGTACTTGTCACCCTTCTTCAGGGTTTTCGTAATGTTCTCAAAAACGCTGTCGATAGCTTCGGCGGCGGCCTTCTTGGGGATACCGACTTCAGCTGCTACGGCATCAATAAGGTCGGCTTTCGTCATGGAGCAATCCTCCAGTATGAGAGTTAAAATGGCGGGGAATTGTCACTAACAGTCCAGATACCTCAGAAAAAAGTTTCTACAAGTATCCTCTACCACTACGACAGTATAAACTCCAGGCTCACATGTCAAACCAGGCAGGGCGAAAGCGCTGCAAATCTTGACGCATGCTTGCGGGAGAAAATATGCCCCGGTATGTTTTACACAATGCAAAGAGTACGTTTTATATATAAAACGTAGCGCAAGTGCCGTCAAGTGCTTATTTGACGGGTATCTCAGCTTCAAACGAGTGGCGGTATCCTACTTAAGTGCATGTAAATCATTGAGATACGCGTGGTAATGGAATCAGGTGCCTTTGTGCGCAAAAAAAAACCCGGCGGCAAGCCGGGCTTTTTTTGACTCAAATCCGCTTCAAATCCGCTTGCTAGCGCAATCCCTCAACAAGCCACTCCACTCTTCCGCCCACGCTGCCCGATAAATTCGAAAGCGAGGTGTGAAACTCGTATCTGGAGTTGATAAAATTGACTTCGGCCTGGGAGTAATCCGTCTGAGCCTGACGCAACTCCAGCAGGCTGGCCGCCCCCAGACGGTAACGCTCCTGCTCCAGCCCAAGGGATTGCTGACGAAGGTCGCGGCTCTCGGAGAGCGCCAGGTGAAGTTCGTAGAGGCGCTGCACGTCCAGCCAGAAACCGCGTACATCCTGCTCAAGGTCCATTTTGGCCGCTGAAAGATCATAATTGAGGTTGTTGAACTGGATTTCCATGTTGCGGTTGTTGCGATGGCGCTGGAAGGAATCCCAGATGTTCCAGCTTACATTCAAGCTCAGACCGCGGCCACTGTCGCGGTTGGGAAAAAGCTCCAGCCCGTTATCGCTGCGCGAGTAGCTCAGGCCTGTGCTGACCGTGGGCAGGTACGCAAGCCGTCCCATCCAGAGGTTGTTTCGCTGCTGGCCGATCTGATATTCCAGCGTGGCGATATCGGGGTGGTTGGCGATCGAGTACTCGATCATGCGGTCAAGGTCCAGTTCCAGGTGCTCCACATCGAACTGATCCACCACGGAATAGTCGGCGTCAAGCTTGCCGCCCATCAGACGGTTGATCTGCATCTTGGCCTGCTCCAGGTCGTTGCTGCGCTGGATAATCACCAACTCCTGGTCCTTTAGGTCCACCTGGGCCTGGAGCACATCGAGACGGGTTACCGAGCCCACGGAGTGACGGGCCTCGGCCAGGCGAAGTTGCTCGCGGCGGTTCTGGGCCTGGCTCTCGGCTGCTGTAAGCAGTTGCTGCTGGCGCAGCGCGTTAATATAGGCGCGGCGCACCTGATCTACTATGCCCAGCTCGCTGCCCGACAGGCGGCTCTCCCGCTCACGGCGCAGCAGGTTAGCATTCTTGAGCTCAAAATAGTGCCTGCCCGCGTTGAAGAGGCTCAAGTTCATATTCAATGAACCATAGGAAGACTTACTGATACCACCAGAGGTACGCAGTACGCCACTGGGGTCCAGAAAACTTGAGGTGCGGTTGCTCTGGCTCAACCCGTAATTTGATCTCAGGGTGGGGATATAGTTGCCCCAGGCTGCCAGCAAGGCCGGTTTAGCCCCGCGCATGTTCTCGCGCGCCTTGGCATGTGCGGGGTTGCCCGCCAGCGCCCGGTCAATACAATCGTCAAGTGTAAGCACATCCGGCCCGCCAACGCTCTGACCGGTTATAGCAGCGCCCACCGGGAACAGGGCGGTCAGGTTGTAGGTGTGAAAAAAAGGAACGCTCTGGGCTGGCAGCGCCGCCGGGGCGGGCTGGGCGTTGTCCGGGATGGCGGCACTCGCAGCCGGCAGAACCCCGTACAGCATAAGGGTCAGCAGGGCGGCAACGAAAACCTGGCCTGCGGGACGGTGAATCATGTAACCTCCAGTATATACGTTTATTGGTGTTAGCCGGTTTATACTACACCAAGTTAAGACAACTGAAAGGCCAGAAAGGTTTCAATATATTTAACCGTTGCCGGTACCGGATGCGAGGCTTTGGGTCAGCTCACTGTAGTGCCGGGAGTGACACCCAGCATATCGAACAGTGGGGTCAGGCGGGAGGAATTGATATGGAATTCGCCGAGGTTGAACCTGCCGCCCTCGTAATGCCAGTCACTGCCGCCGGTGAAAATCAGCTTGCGCTGGTTTGCCTTGGCGCGGATAGCGTTGGCGGTGGTACGGTAAACTCCCGGCCTCCAGAGCTCGATACCGTGCATGCCGGCCTCGCAGAGCGGATCGACACACTGCTCCACTTCCTCGCGCGAGGGATGGGCCAGCGCACTGACTCCCCCCAGCTCGCTGATCAACTCGATCACTTCCAGCGCGTCGGCCGGGCTGTACGGCACAAAAGCGCTGCCGTTGTCACCCAGATAGACGTCGAAAGCCTCATCGAGTGAACGCACGTAGCCGTAATTGTAGATCAGGTCGGCAATCAGCACCCGTCCGATAGTTTTATGGCGTGGAACCTGATCAAGTTCCTCGTGGGGAATATGCACGTTGCGCTCGTTGAGGCGGCTGAGGATCTCGTGGGCGCGCTCCTTGCGGCGCAGGCGTACTCCCTCGATATGCAGGCGCAGCCGAGGCTCGGTGGGATCAAGGCCGAATCCCAGGATATGCAGCTCGCGCTCGGCCATGCGTGTGCTGAACTCGGTGCCGCAGATCATCGTAACTCCGTGCTCCGCGGCGGAGGCCAGCGAATCTTTGTAATGATCCACGGTGTCGTGATCGGTGATCCCCAGTATGTTCAGCCCGCGCTCGGCGGCCAGTGGAACCAGATCGGTCACGCTCATTTTACCGTCGGAATAGGCGCTGTGCAGATGAAGGTCTGCTTTCAACGGCATTATCTTTCTTCCTGCAATAAGTTATACCCGCACGTATTCAGCGCGGAATCTTTGATCGTTAATCAAAAAATATTCGCTCGCAAATCCCGCGGCTTGCCGCTGGGTAATGCGCTCGCTGTTCAATTCAGTCCATTTTCAGTACGGCCAGAAAAGCCTCCTGTGGAATTTCCACCTGGCCCACCTGCTTCATCTTCTTCTTACCCTCGCGCTGACGTTGGAGCAGCTTGCGCTTGCGGGAGACATCGCCGCCGTAGCACTTGGCGGTAACGTTCTTGCGCAGCGGGCGGATTACCTCGCGGCCGATTATCCTGCCGCCGATAGCCGCCTGCAGCACCACCTCGAACATCTGGCGCGGGATCAGTTCCTTGAGCTTCTCGATCAGCCGCATGCCCCAGGGGCGGGCCTTGTCGCGATGGATTATCGCGCTCAGGGCGTCCACCGGGTCATCGTTGACCAGGATATCGAGCCGGATCAGCGAGCTGGCGCGGTAAGCGGAGATTTCATAATCGAAACTGGCGTAACCCCGGCTGACAGTCTTGAGCCTGTCGTAGAAATCGAACAGGATCTCGGCCAGGGGCAGGTTGTAGACCAGCTCCACCCTGCGCTGGTCGAGATAGATCATCTCGCCGTATTCGCCGCGCCTCTCGTTGCAGAGTTCCATGATCGCGCCCATGTACTCCGAGGGCACGAAAATCCGGACCTTGACATACGGTTCTTCTATCTGCTCGATAGCCGCGCGGTCGGGCAGGCGCGAGGGATTGGAGAGTTCCACGGTGTCGCCGTTGGTCATCCGTACACGGTAGCGCACGTTGGGCACCGTGGCCAGAATCTTTACGTCGTACTCGCGCTGGAGCCGCTCCTGGATAATCTCCATGTGCAGCAGCCCCAGGAACCCGCAGCGGAAGCCGAATCCCAGGGCCGTGGATGTCTCCGGCTCGTAGGTGAGCGAAGCGTCGTTGAGCTGCAAGCGCTCCAGAGCGTCCTTAAGACTATTGTAGTCCTCGTTGTCCACCGGGAACACGGCCGCGAACACCATCGGTTTTACCTCGCGGTAACCGGGCAGGGGAGAATCCGCCGGCCGGTCGCGGTCGGTAATCGTGTCTCCTACCCGCGCATCACCCAGCCGCTTGATCGCGGCCACCACATAGCCCACCTCACCGGCTTCCAGCCGTTCGGTTTTCACCTGCTTCAGGCGCTGAAGGCCCACTTCGTCCACCTCGTACTGCCCGCCGGTGGCGAACATGCGCAGGGTCATCCCGGCGCTCAGGCTCCCGTCAATCACCCGCACCAGGGGCACTGCTCCGCGATACTGGTCGAAATAGCTGTCGAAAATCAGTGCTTTGAGCGGAGCATCCGGATTTCCCGATGGCGACGGGATGCGCTCGATAATCGCCTCCAGCAGCTCATCGATACCCAGGCCTTTTTTGGCGCTGACCTCCAGGATTTCCTCACGCTCTACAGTCAGCAGCTCTTCCAGCTCCTCGCAGACTTCTTCCACCCTGGCCGCGGGCAGGTCGATCTTATTGAGCACCGGGATAATCGTCAGCTTGTGTTCCATGGCCAGCAGCAGGTTGCTCATGGTCTGGGCCTGCACGCCCTGGGCCGCGTCCACCACCAGCAACGCGCCCTCGCAGGCGGCCAGGCTGCGGCTGACCTCGTAGTTGAAATCCACATGGCCGGGGGTGTCAATCAGATTGAGCTGATAGTGCGTGCCGCCGGCCGCGTCGTAGTCCATCCGGATTGCATGGGCCTTGATCGTGATCCCGCGCTCGCGCTCCAGGTCCATGCTGTCCAGCACCTGCGCGCGCATCTCACGCTTATCCAGGGTATTGGTAGCTTCCAGCAGACGGTCGGCCAGGGTGCTCTTGCCGTGGTCTATATGTGCAATGATGCAAAAGTTGCGGATTTGTAGCATCATTAATCCTCATGGTACGTGTGTGTACTGCCCGCCATTTCGGACAGAGTCTTACAAGATAACTAAATTCGGGAAAATTGAAAAGGTATGAGGAACAACGGCAGGGAAAATCAGAACTTTCGCCAGACTTCGGGCATAAACAGCACGATAACGGTGAACACTTCCAGACGGCCCAGCAGCATGCACAGCGAGAGTAGCCATTTGCCTACAGCAGGTATGGCGGAGAAATTCTGCATTGGTCCCACCCCGGCCAGACCGGGTCCGATATTGCCCAGGGTGGCGGCCACACTGCTGGAAGCGGTAATAATATCCAGGCCAAGGCCGGCCATCAGAAAGGAGAAGAACAGGAACAGGCCGATATAGAGGCTGAAAAAGCCCAGCACGTTGAGCATCACCTCTGGCCTCACCCTGATCCGGTTGACCTTTACAACCACCACCGCCCTGGGGTGGAGCAGTTTTTTCAGTTCGGTTTTGCCGTGCTTAAGGAGCAGCATCAGCCGGATCACTTTCATCCCTCCGCCGGTACTTCCAGCGCAGCCGCCGATAAACATCAGCGCCAGCATCATCATCCGGTTGAGCGGCGCCCAGGCGTCGAAATCCGCCGTGGCGTACCCGGTGGTGGTGGTGATCGAGACCACCTGGAACACACTGTCGCGGAAATTCTGCTCACCTGCTCCCGCCCCGTGCATCCAGTTGACCAGGAACATCACGATTGTGGCTCCGGCCAGGATGCCCACATAGAACCGCCACTCGTGGTCGCGGAAATAGGCGGCCGGTCCGCGGCCTGTCAGGCAGCGGTAGTGCAGCGAGAAATTAACCCCGGCCAGGAACATGAACAGGGCGATCACGTAGTGGATATAGGCGCTCTGGTAGTGGCTCACCGACAGGTTCTTGGTGCTGAAACCACCAGTGGCCATGGTGGTGAACGCATGGTTGACCGAGTCAAACAGGCTCATCCCGCCCAGGCGCAACAGCAGCACCTCCATTGCTGTCAGCAGCAGATACACGGCCCAGAGCAGGGTGGCTGTCTGGCTGATCCGGGGCTTGAGGCGGTCGGGGGTGGGGCCTGGAACCTCGGCCTTGAACAGCTGCATGCCGCCCACTCCCAGAAAGGGCAGGATGGCGATAGAGAGCACGATAATACCCATCCCGCCCAGCCACTGGGTCTGACTTCGCCAGAGCAGCAGCGACAGCGGCTGGGCTTCGACATCGGTCAGAATGGAGGCGCCGGTGGTGGTGAATCCGCTGAGCGTTTCGAAAAATGCGTCGGTAAACGAGGGGATCGAGCCGGAGAGCATGAACGGCAGGCTGCCGAACACGGCGGCGGCGATCCAGCCGAACGTGACGATGGCGAAACCCTCGCGCACCCGGATATCGTCATCGCTGCGCGCCAGGGCCGCCAGGGCCGCTCCGCCGATTATGGAAATCGCCATGGACCACAGGATAGCCTCCAGCACGCTCTCGCCGTAGTACCAGGCGCACCAGGCGGGCAGAACCATTGTGAGGCCGATACAGACCTGCAGGAACCCAACCACGTATAACACAAGCCTGATTTTCATCTTCGGTGGTCCGTAGCTGCTGGGGTTATCAGAGTTTAAAACACTGTATCCAGGGCGATTAGAGGAAAAACTTACTCACCTTCGCGGCCTGGCGGGCCAGCGTGAACACGATGGCCTTGTCGCCGGGCAGAAGGTGGTCGCCGCCGCTGGGGATGAACGTGTTGCCCTCGCGCACCACCGCGCCGAGAATGCAGTCCGCCGGGAGTTTGAGTTCCCGTAGCATCTTGCCCACGAACGACTTGCCCTTGCGGATGGAGATTTCCATGATCTGTACGCTCATTCCACGCAGGGTTGCCAGGGACAGCAGGCGCTCGCTGCGGGTGGCCGCCAGGATCGCGTTCACGGTTGACAGGTGCGGGCTGACGGAGGCATCCACACCGATCCTGGTGGCGAGATTGAGGTATTCCAGGCGTTTGATCTGGGAGATAGTCTTGGTGGCGCCCAGGTTTTTGGCCACCAGGGAACTGATAATATTGTTCTCGTCGTCATCGGTAAGCGCCACGAACCCGTCCACCCCGGAAACGCCCTCACTCTCCAGCAGATCCAGGTCGGTGGCGTCGCCATGGAGCACCAGGCTGGATGCCAGTTGCTCGGCCAGCACGGTGCAACGTACGCGGTCGCTTTCGAAAATAATCGGGATCACACCATCGGCTTCGAGTAAATGGGCCAGACGGACCGCCACCGGGGTGCCCCCGGCCAGCATCACGCGCTGCAGGCTGCGGTTTTCGTAGCCTGCCAGGCGCAGCATATCGTCGGTGGCGTCACTTTTGCCGATCACGTAGAGCAGATCGCCCTCGCGGATCACGTCATCACCGCGGGGGATAATCGTCTGCTCCCCACGGCTGATCGCCGCTACCAGGAATTTGCGCTTCTCGAACTCGCCGGAGATTTTCTTCAGCGGCCTGTCGCGGAACAGAAAACCGGCGCCTACTTTCATGCCCACCAGCACCACCTCGCCATCGGCGAACTCCACCACGTCGGTGGCGGCGGCGAATTTGAGCAGACGCTGGATTTCCTGCGCGCAAGCCTCCAGTGGGTTGACCATCACGTCCACGCCCAGGGAGCCGGAAAGCGCCAGGGGAGACTGCCCGTAGTAGTAGTCTCCACCGACTCGGGCCACCTTGGTCCGGACTTCGTAGCGCGCGGCGAACTGGCAGGCCAGGATATTGACCTCGTCATCGTCGCTGACCGCGATCAGGGTGTCGGCCCGGGCCACACCGGCGCGTTCCAGGATCCGGAAATCGACCCCGCTGCCCAGCAGGGCCAGCACATCCAGATGGTCCTCGACCCGGTCCACCTTGGCCTGGTCGGTATCAACAACTACAATTTCCTCACCCTGCTGTGAGAGACGGCCGGCGAGCTGAAAGCCCACATCACCGGCCCCTATGATAATTGCCTTCATGCGGAATGCTCTTGCTGGCTGAGCTGATCGTTCTCCGGGACATTTTCGTTGTGGACGGAGGTGTTATTGCCGTATTCCTTAAGCAGCATTTCGCTGCCGATTTCGACAAACTTGTCGGCTGTTTCCCTCAGCTCGCTGGAGAGGTTGTGGTTGAACGCGTAAAGCTCCACCACGGGTCCCAGGCGCTTGACCAGGTGGACCAGCGAGACAAAATCACCGTCTCCGCTGACCAGCGCCACCACATCCAGTTCTTTCGCGGTCTCGATAATATCGATGGCGATCCCCATGTCCCAGTCACCCTTGGCCGTACCATCGGTAAAAGACTTAAGCTCTTTGCGGCGCACCTGGTAGCCCTTTTTCCTAAGCAGGCTGATAAAGCCGCTCTGGTCGATCTCGGGTGACTCGACAACGTAGGCAACGGCCATGATATGGCGGCGCTTGCCTACAATCAGGTCGAGGATTGCCTCGTAGTCCAGCCGGGCCCCGTCAAGTTTCTTGGCCGCATAGAACATGTTCTGCACATCGATAAAAACTCCCACCCGGATATTTTCCACCGGGATATTCTCCAGGTCGCGGCGTAGGGATTCGCTGAAATCCCCTTTTTGCTGAGCACTGCTCCCAGACTGGATAAGATGTTTGCGTAGTGCTTCGATTTCCCGGGTTTGCTCGATCAACAGGCCCTTGAGCTCGCGTCCCATGCCCTCCACCCGTTCCTCAAGAGCATGCATCTTGGCCATACACAGCGGGCGCTGGGCCAGCAGGCTGGTGCCGGCATCCCGGAAACCGCGGCTGAGCAGGGCCTCGAATTCCTCCATCAGGATGGCGTGTTTCTCGTGCATCAGTACCCAGAGCAGGATGCAGGCTGTTTTGCGGTCGAACGAACCCTCGGACTGCAAGGTTTCCAGTTGCTCCCGCAGTTTGATTTCCCCGAGGCCGAGGTAGTTTTTAAATCTGCCGGCCAGCTCCTGATCCACAGCTCCCCAGATGCTTCCGGATACTCGCTGCGCGCCCACACCCCAAGCCTCGATCAGGATATCGATCAACTCGTGGCTACGGGCCTGGCGCAGGTCGAATTTTTCATCGCGGGTTGTGCAGCGATGAGCGAGTTCGACTAATCGCTGGCGCTCGAACAGGTTTTCCAGCAGCAGCCGCAACTGTTCATCGGATGGGAAGCAGAGCTTACCCTGATCCTGGTGGATTTCATTTCCGTTATGCATTTTGGATTATACCTTTCTTTCACGCATAAATTGAGAATGAGATTAAATGCTACGCGGTAAATATACATAAAATTTGCTTTAGTATGCAAATTTAATCGTTGATCTCAATTCTTGCCAGCCGGAGCCCGACCAGAAAAATAAAGATGAAATTGAAGGCCAGCATCAGAATAGCCTGTTCGTAGCCGATCATGGTCAGGAACAGGGCACAGAATCCGGCGAAGCTGTTAAAGGTGTAAATCAGCAGCACGGCGTCAGTCGGCTTGAGTCCCATGCGCACCAGGCGATGGCTGCTGTGGTCCTTGCCCCCCAGCGACACGGGTTTTCCGCGGAAAATTCGGGTAATTGAGACCAGGGCCA
>SDBV01000146.1_pt1 | contig 88221 bp, 45 predicted proteins | sample 2277081 | NCBI WGS metagenome assembly SDBV01 (sample SAMN10402039, study PRJNA504765) | marine sediment metagenome | isolation source: marine sediment core GS10_PC15, 223 cmbsf | place: Arctic Ocean: Southern Knipovich Ridge | collected 2010
TTAGGCTATGCTTCCCTGCCTGCCGGCAGGCAGGCTCACCTAAGTACCTGATTTTCCCTGCCTTGCCGGCAGGCAGGTTGTACTTTTACCCTTCATCACAAAACCCTAATGACAAATCTGGGTTTAACTCTGCTACATTTGACCCGCCGTGAAGTAAAGAGGAAAGCATGATAAGAACTTCGTTAGGAGCGACTTGTTATCAGGCAAAAAATAATCACAATTTCAGCCAGAGGGCTGTTCTGTCTTATTTCAAAAATCGTTAATTTGAGAAGCTGTTGAATTTGTTTTACTTAAGAAATTCTTGCAGGTTATTAGTTGGGAATTGCAATTTGATAAGTCTTCCCGGAATGAACGGTTAGTTTGTCTTTACGAAGCCAGGGATTATACTCTTTCAATATTTTGTAATTTATGCCCAGGGATTTCGAATAATCCACGAGGTCAGGGATTGATTCAGTTACTTCAATATATTTGAGGTCAAGAGGTTCGTACAGGTGTTCAGGTTGAATATCAAAAGAATATTTTTGAGGATGTTCAAAGATTTCTTTAATCGCAAGAATCCGAAAAATATATCGTGACGTTTCCTTATTGAGCAAAAGGTCGTAGTAGACATCCACTTTCTGCTTTTTGATTGCCTTTGATATTCCGGTTATCCCTCGATTGTAAGAACTCGCTGCCATCGTCCAGTTACCGAATTTCCTTTTGGCCTTCATAAAATATTTGCTGGCAGCGTAAGTGGATTTCAACGGATCATAGCGCTCATCAACTTCACTGGTAATTTCAAGGCCCAACTCCCGTCCGGTAGCTTTTCGTATTTGCCAAAATCCTACCGCATTTCTTGGGGATATGTCGTTTCTCAGACTCCCTTCAATCGCCGTTACATACTTAAAATCATCGGGAATTCCCTGTTCCTTCAGGATAAGTTCCATTTCTGGAAACCATCGATTAGCACGCTTCATCAGGAATATAGTATTGTTATGCCAATAGGAATTAATGTGTAATTCCCTGTCGAGCCGTTCGCGAACATCAATAAGATCAAGGGGAACGGGTTCGCCGGCAAAATCCATGCTTGCCGGCAAAGTGTAACTCTTTGCACTGGCGCTCCCCGGGGGGAATTCCCAGGAGGAATAATCCTCCAGGCTCACAATGTTATTATTTGTTTTGGTGGCTTCATTGTAAGCGATATAACCAATAATGGTAATTAACGAAACCAGGGATAAATATTGTGAGATTTTCAAATCCTGAAATTAAAAATTGGGTGACAATAGATATTTTGAATAAAATTTGTCGATAACGTTGATGGCTTCGTCTGCTGTTTCAACCACGTTAAAAAGGTCCAGGTCGTCTATTTTAATATTTCCTTCTCTTTCCAGCATTACCGTTTTAATCCAGTCAATTAGTCCCGACCAGAATTCTTTCCCTACCAAAACAATCGGAAACCTGCCAATTTTCTGCGTCTGAATAAGCGTAAGTGACTCAAAAAATTCATCCAGGGTTCCGAAACCACCGGGCATAACAATGAACCCCTGTGAGTAGCGTACAAACATTACTTTTCGAACAAAAAAGTAGTCGAAATTTATGAGTTTATCCTGATCGATATATATATTACTGAACTGTTCGTGAGGTAACTCTATGTTCAAACCAACCGATTTACCTCCTGCTTTATGGGCTCCTTTGTTTCCCGCTTCCATAATACCTGGCCCTCCACCAGTAACTACCCCATAACCGTGTTCTACAAGTTTTCCTGCAATCTCTTCCGCCAACTTGTAGTGTTTGCTATCAACTTTTGTACGAGCCGAACCAAAGATTGTAACACACGGACCGATTTTAGCAAGTTTTTCAAATCCCTCGACAAATTCAGACATTACTTTAAAAATTGTCCAGGAGTCTGTACTTTTTATTTCCGCCCAGTCTTTATCTTTAAATGCCTTTCGAATACGCTTTTCTTCATCACTTGACATTCGTACCTCTGTAATTGATTTATGATAATCTTTCTTTTTATTCATGGTTTCGAAATTTTTTCAAATTTTATTAAAATAAATCTGAAACTCTATGATTTTAAAAGATTTTCAAGCGCCGGTTTCAATTTATTGTATTCATAGATAAAGCCTTCTCCCTGGATTTTTTCTGCAGACACATTGTTTCCCCCCAGTACCATCGAAGCCATTTCACCCATCTTGAGTTTTAACAAAAAAGAAGGAATATTTGGTAAAAAAAACGGTTTATTCAATGTTTTAGATAATGTTTTCATAAACTCCCTGTTTGTTACCGACTGTGGGGATACAGCATTAAAAACCCCTGAAACGGATTTATCAATTACAAATCTAAAAATAGAGGCAAGATCGCGGATGTGTATCCAGCTGATAAACTGGTCTCCCCTGCCAATCCCGGCACCCATCCCAAGTTTTGCAGGCATGGCCATCATCGGCAGAGCGCCTCCATCACTGTCAAGGACTACGCCCAATCGCAATTTTACAACACGAATTCCCAGGTTCTCAAACGAGTCGGCAGCAGCTTCCCACTTTTTAACAACGGTAGCGAGGAAATCATCCCCAAACCGGCTGGTTTCTTTAATAAGGATCGATCCCGTATCATAACCATAATAACCTATGGCTGAAGCAGAAATAAATGCTTCAGGTAGTTTACCCATGGATTCTATTTTGCTATAGAGTAATTCAGCAGATAATACACGGCTGTCTATGATTGTTTTTTTTCGGGCACGCGACCACTTTTTCTTGACAATACCTGCACCGGCAAGATGAATAATGATATCTACATCTTCTAACGCGTTTTCATCTAAAAAGCTGTTCTCCAAATCCCATAAATAGTATGAATATTTCGACTCCTCATTTGGGATAGTCCGGGTAAGAATTCTTATGGTATTTCCCTGTTCTTCCAACAAGGCACAAACAGTTTTTCCAATTGTACCGGTACCACCGGTAATAAGTATAATTTTGCTCATTGGCGGGATATTTGCTTAATTTTATCTGAAATTTAAAATGATGTTATGCGAATTGTAAACGTTGCGATCGAAAGAAAAGTTATCTTCTTTTTTCTCATCTTATCTAGTCTTTCAGGGTACAGCCAATCAGTAAAGAAACAATCAAAAAACATTAACTCCAGAAATTATCCGGGTTTTAGCGTTACCCTGCAAGGTAGCGAAAGCAAAATAACTTCTTTTTGGGAAGATCATATAACAGATAAATCAAAACTCCGGAAGAAAAGGGATTTTTGGCAACTGGAAGAGTTCAGACTGCCTGATGCATACTACCCTGAAGCAGTATATTATGTGCGATTACTTCCGAAGGAAAGTACAGTAATAGTTTGGATAGCTCTCGACCCGGAAACGCTGCTTGCAGGAGACGAGGGGGAAGGGCTGGTTGCATTGGCCCTGGAATCATTTATGGTAGAAGTACCCCTTGCTTATGACCGGTTTGAAATTAACCTCAAAATAAGTGATGCAGAGCAGGCAGTTAATTTTCAGGTTCGCCACCAGGAATCACTGAAACAGCAAAACGTGAGATTTGGCCAGCAGCTGGAATATTCAAAAGAAGAAAGAATTCGCATGAAAAAACTTTTAGAAAATCTGGAGCTTGAAATACTCGCTACTGCTCAGCGAATTGAAAATAATAATGTTGCCATGCAACAGGATTCCTTGGATATTGAGCGGATGAGGAACTTAATAATAAAATACAGACAGGAACTCGCGAAAATTGAATAAATATTCAGAAGCCTACCTGACCTGGTAAACCCGAACGTAATCAACGATCATTTTCTGAGGCCAAATCGAATCATCAACACCTTTATTGCCTCCCCAGTTACCACCTACAGCTATGTTCATGACAAGGTGAAATCTTTTATCGAAAGGCCATTTTTCCCAGCCTTCCTCTTTGGCAAAGGTAAGATACAACTCTCCATCTATATAAAAGCGGATTTCGGAGGATTCCCATTCAATGGAATACGTGTGAAATTCATCTACAACATTGTCTAATTTCTTTTCTGCTCCTTTCTGAGTATTTTGAGTATGGTTATAAGCTTTTGTATGTACGGCGCTGTGAACATTGTTCATGTCGTATCCTACATGTTCCATGATATCGATTTCCCCACTTTCCGGCCAGCCTCCGTAAGCCCAGTCAGTAGATAGCATCCAGATAGCCGGCCAGGTACCACGACCTGAAGGAAGTTTCGCCCGTACCTCAATTTTGCCATAAAGCCAGTCACCTTTATTTTTTGTTACCAGCCGTGCCGAGGTATATTCTTTATTTTCGAATTTCTCTTTGTGTGCTTCAATGATGAGTGTCCCATTTTCAATCCTTGCGTTGTCGGTATCGCTTACAGTATAATATTGAAGCTCATTATTACCCCATCCGTGACCTCCCTTGTCATAACCCCAGCGGGAACTATCAGGCAAACCCGATGCATCAAATTCATCAGACCAGACCAGCGAATATTCCTGTGCAGAGCTAGTATAGCTGACGAAAAGAAGAATTCCTAAAATTAAATGAGCACTTGTCAGCTTAGAAAAGAACATTTTCATATCCATTTTAAATAGTATTCGGTAAAATTAATGAATTAGAATTCAAGCATTACCATTCATCAGCTTAATTGAAGGGTAGTGGATTTTTGGGATGTAAATCACGGGACTATTGGTAAATTTGATCCGGGGAGGATTATTTGGTTCAAATAGTATTGATCCTAAATTTTAATAAGACCAGGATGTGTAAAAGTGGGGGATTGATTCTGATTTTGATCGCGATTGGGCCGGTTGTTTGGGCACAAACGGATCCGGGTGATCTGGATAACAACACATTCGATGAGAAGTTTCTGAATATCTATGAATGGTACTCTCATAAACAGGGTAAGGCCTTACAAATATTCAATGGACCTGAGTATATCCCGGTTGATATAAGTATTCAGGGACACCCATTTTTTGAATATGAAACCTTCCAATTGGGTTGGATCAAATATGACGGGAAGATTTATATTGGAATTGAGATAGGCTATGATATTTATCGGGAGGAGTTGGCTGTTGTTCATTACGATGAGAATGGCATATTTTCACCAATCAGGTTGTCCAATGAAAATATTGATGGTTTTAGTTTTAATGGGCATCGATTTATCAGGATGGGAAAAGGTGGTAATCCGCATCTTGCTTCGACGGGATATTATGAGATTCTCTATGAAGGTTCATTAAAAGTATTTGCACATACCGTTAAAAAAGTACAACCATCGAACGAAGGCCCGTATCGGTATCAATTTGTTGCTAAATCTGTGATTTATGTTTTCAAAGATCAAGAGTATCGTAAAATTGGATCAAAAAAAGCATTATTGAGGTTACTGGAAGATGAAAAGAGTTCTATCCGAAAAATTGCAAAGAATGAGAGCGGAGATTTTAGTAGCTACGTCGTTTCTGTCTGCAAAAGATATGAGGAATTAAAGGAGGGGGGGAGTAGATGAGACGGAAAATTTCTTGGTTTTCAATTCTTCTATTATGCGCCCACCCGATATTCGGGCAACAAAAAGATATTTTCATAACCGAAAATTTTCACAACATTTCTTTGGCAGAAATGGCATCAAAAATCGAAACAATTACAGCGTATCGGTTTTATTCAAATCCTGGAATTCTGGATTCTTTAGAAGTCAATTTCGATGCAATTAACCAACCGGTAAGTAGTGTACTTGAAAATGTATTTGATGGAACAGATTATCACTTTACGATTGTATCATATTCTATAATTATTACCGTTGGCAGGGAAATACAGCCGGGTCTTCCATCCGGATTTTTTGATGTAAACAGTGATGCACCTGTACAATTTGACATATCGGCACTTTCTTTTAATGAGGGAGAATCTGGTGATGAGATAATAGAAGTATCCATTGAGAATAAAATTATTGAGATCGGGAACAAAAATTCGTTTGTAGAGGGGAAAGTTGTAAACCTTGCAGGAACAGTAAAAGAAGAATTAAATGGAGAACCAATTGTTGGAGCCATTGTTTACCAGGAGGAACCAAGAATTGGAGTTGTAACCGATGCATTTGGCTATTATAACATAGCACTTCCCCAGGGGGCTCATACACTCCAAATACGAAGTGTAGGATTGAAGGAAACGAAAAGAGAAGTAATGTTATTTACAGAAGGCACACTGAATATCGAAATGATCCGGGACATAATTGGCTTAAAGGAAGTAATAGTAAAGGCCGAAAGGAGCATAAATATAACAGGTGTTCAAATGGGAATCGAGAAGATGGGTATATCTGATATGAAGCAGGTTCCCACTGTTTTGGGCGAAAGGGATATTGCTAAAATTGCACTTACTCTTCCGGGTGTCCAGTCTGTTGGAGAAGGAGCCTCAGGTTTCAATGTCCGGGGCGGTGCGGCTGATCAAAACCTGGTTACAATGAACGATGCAATAATGTATAACCCGTCTCATTTCTTTGGATTTTTCTCAGTTTTCAACCCTGACATTGTAAAAAGCGCTACATTAATGAAAGCCGGGATCCCGGCGCAGTATGGAGGAAGGGCGTCTTCAATATTTGAAGTAAAGTCGAGGGACGGAAATAAAAAAAAGTTTGGCGGACAGGGAGGTATCAGCCCGGTGACAGCCCGGCTAACCCTGGAAGGCCCGATAATCAAGGATAAAACATCATTTATCATTGGAGGAAGGAGTACGTATTCTAATTGGTTGCTGGAGCAGGTGCCCGATGCAAATATAAAAAACAGCAGTGCCTCCTTTTATGACGTAACTGCCAAAATCAGCCATGATGCAGGCGATAAGGATGCCATTTATCTTTCTTCGTACTTTTCAAATGATGATTTCAGGTTATTTTCCGATTCACTTTATCAATACCAAAATTATAATGCTGTGCTCCAATGGCGTCATCAATATAGCAATAAACTCGTTTCGGTGTTTACCGGTAGTTACAGTGGTTATAATTACAGTGTTAGTCAGAAAAACGATTCACTCCGGGCATTTGATTTTCAATACAACCTGGCGTCCGCAAACTTAAAACTTGATTTCAGCTACTTCCCAACTTCTCAAAATGAGTTAAATTTTGGAATAAGTTCTGTAATCTATAATCTTGATCCTGGAAAATTAATTCCAGGGGATGAAGATTCCGAAATAGCACCGATCATACTTGAAAGTGAACAGGGGATTGAAAATGCTGTTTATTTTGGAGACAATTTCAATATTAATGAATTTTCCATTTATGCCGGACTTCGTTATTCTCATTATAGCTACCTGGGCCCCAAAACTGTAAATACATATGTAGATGGGCTACCCAGGACTCCATCAAATACAAAGGATGCAATTGTATATAATAATAACGAAATCATAAAGACATACCATGGTCCTGAATATCGTTTCTCAGCACGTTACAACTTAAATAGTATTAGTTCCATAAAGGCTAGTTTCAGTCGTATGAGACAGTATATTCATATGCTTACCAATACCGCTGCCATTTCTCCAACGGATACATGGAAGTTAAGTGACCAATTTATCAAACCACAGGTAAGTGACCAGGTCTCTCTGGGTTACTACCGAAACTTGAGAAATAACACTATTGAGTCTTATGTTGAAGTTTATTATAAGCAGGTACAGGACATCCTCGAATACAAAGGTGGAGCAAGGTTATTGCTTAACAAACAAATTGAAACAGACCTGCTGAACGGGTTAAATAAATCCTATGGTGTAGAGATTTTGTTGAAAAAATCTTCAGGGCGATTAAATGGTTGGATAAGTTATACTTACGCACGGTCATTCAATAAAGTTGAAGGAGAATTTCCCGGTGAAACAATAAATGAAGGGGAATATTTCCCTGCCAATTACGACAAGCCACATAGCCTTAATGTCATTGCTAACTATAAATTTAACCGTCGAATCAATATATCATCAAGTTTTGTCTATTCCACAGGCAGGCCGATCACTTTTCCGGTGGCAAGATATACACTGGGGAACAGTGAACGCCTGTTTTATTCGAACCGAAATGAATTCAGGATACCCGATTATATCCGGCTCGATGTATCGCTTCAGTTGGAAGGGAATCATAAGGTGAAAAAGCTGGCGCACAGTTCCTGGTCATTCTCAGTCTATAATCTTCTGGGTAGAAATAATGTGTATTCAATCTATTTTATTGCGGAGGAAGGTCAGGTACAAGGTTATAAACTTTCGGTTTTTGGATCTGCCATACCTACAATAACTTACAATTTTCAGTTTTGAGATATTCGAAAATAAAATATGGATTGTTTCTGATTTTCATCCTGGCTCTGGGTTGTGTGGAGCCATTTACTCCCGAAGTATCCAATTACCAGGACCTGTTGGTGGTGGAAGCATTTATATCGGATGATACTAAATCGCAGACGGTAATACTTGCCCGAAGTTTCCCGATTGATACTTCCCGGGTAAATTATGAAACGGGCGCCAGTGTTTTGCTGGAGGAAGTTGCCGGTAGTCAGATTGTTTTTACGGAAAAAAAGTTGGGACATTATTCACCCGAGGCAGTTTTTGTACCTGAAGAAGGGAAGTCGTATATTTTATCCATCACAACCAGAAACGGAGAGGTTTATAATTCTGCATCTGTTTCAATGAAAATAACACCCCCGGTTTCAGATTTGTACTTTGAAAGAAAGACGCTTCCGTCCGACAAAGCAATTGGACTGGATGAGGGTTTTCAGATTTACCTCGATGCGGAAATAGAATCAGATATGCCAGGTTACTATATGTATGAATGGGAGGAAACCTGGGAATTTGCAACCCCTTTCTTTTCCTTTCTGGACTATGATTTCGATACACACAGGGAATTTCTACGGGAAGAAAATATAAGCAGGTGCTGGCAGGAGTCTTTTTCGACCGGATTGAATCTTGCAACTACGGAAAATCTATCTAATAGCAACATTGAAAAGCAACCCATCAGGTTTGTCTCATTTAGTGAATCAACATTGCGCCGGAAATATAGTATCCTGGTAAAACAATTTTCACTGAGTGAAGAAGGTTTCCGTTTTTGGGAGAATTTAAAAGAATCAAATGAATCAACAGGATCACTTTATGATGCCCAGCCATTTCAGGTAACTGGGAATATTAAAAATGTAAATAATCCCGGGGAACCGGTATTAGGAACCTTTGATATGGCAACAGTTTCTTCCAAGCGCATATTTATAAATAGCCTGGATGATGTACCCTCTGATATTAATATTCCAACGCTCTACCCTCAATGCAGAGGCGCTGATACATTAGTTTCTTTCCAGAAAGCAGAGAATTTCCTGAACATTGGTTATCTCATTGAAAGATATTCGGCCCCTCCCGGCAGTGGATTCTTTATGGTGATCAAATCCTGCATTGATTGCCGGTTAAAAGGGAGCAATGTTGAACCTGAGTTTTGGGAATAATGTTACGAATATTACAGTGGTTTACACTTCGAGTCCTTTGGATTATTACCCTGGTTGGATGCAGCTTTCAATTAGTGGCTCAAATTGAACCTGCTTTATTTGCTAAAACAGTAGCTTCCCACCTGGATAAAAACCCTCGTGAGAAGCTGTTCCTTCATATTTCAAAACCCTATTTTCTGACGGGCGAAACAGTATGGTTTCGGATTTATCATTATTCAGAACGCGATCATTTGCCCTTTGCAATGAGCAAAGTTGTTTATTTAGAACTGATTAATAGTGATAATGAATCTGTTTTACAGCATAAAATTAAAATTGATAAGTCAGGTGGTGAAGGGTGGATATACTTACCTGCCAGTCTCAGTTCGGGGCGTTACAGAATACGGGCTTTTACAAACTGGATGAAAAATTTTGATGAAAATGGATTTTTTTCCTGCGAGATCCTGGTGGTAAATCCTTTTAAAAGGCTGGACCTTCGCATCAATCCTGCCAATAAGAATCATGATTTGCAATTTTTCCCTGAAGGCGGATATATGGTGGATGGCCTTGAAAGCATGGTTGGATTCAAAGTAACCGGACAGTCCGGGAAAGGGCTGAAAATTTCAGGATTGCTAATAAGTGAATCAGGGGACACAGTACTGAGATTTGAATCCAATCGATTTGGTATTGGGAGTTTCATGTTTACACCTGACGAAAGCAAACAATATTATGCGCAATTAAAAGATGCCACAGGCAGAATTATGCGTTTTTCTTTTCCGGGGATCAAAAAGCAGGGATATGTAATGCATGCAGAAATTGATCAGGACCGCTATAGAATAAGGATTTCTTCAAAATGGCCTTCTAACGCAGCCACCAATAAAATGCACCTGGCTGCTATTTCCCGCGACAGGTTTTTGTTTACAGAGCAAATAAATTTAAATGCAACCACTTCATTTGTTGAAATACCTTTATCGAAATTAAATGAGGGGATAAATCAGTTTACTCTTTTTGACGAAGATGGACTACCTGTATGTGAAAGGCTGGTATTTAAACACCCGGAAGGCAAATTGAGGATTGAAGGAGAGCTCGGAGAGACCATGCTAAAGCAGCGAAGCCCGGTGTATGTAAGGTTAAGTACCACGAGCAATGGTTGGCCAGCGCCACCTGATTTGTCAATATCGGTTTACCGGTCGGATACCATATTTAAGACAAAAGGCACTGATTTCGAAGGCTATATGTGGTTATCGGAATTGAAAGGAAGTGTAGAAGAAGCCGATTACTATTTTTCAGGCAGGGACAAAAATATTAAAAAAGATCTGGATAATTTGCTAATTACACAGGGATGGCGGATGTATGATTTTGACGGATTCCACGAAACAGAAGCAGATCGCGATTCTTATGAATTCATTCCGGAATTCATTCATCAAACGGTAGCGGGAACTATCAGATACCAGGACTCGAAAGAACCTGTCAGGAATACTTTTGTGCACATGAGTTTCCCAAATAGCTATACTCGTTTTTTTACGACGAGAAGCGATCACAATGGCAAAATTGTATTTGAATTAAACAATATCTATGGTGTTAATGAGATGTTGATCCGGCCGGAAAAGACAGAAGAAAATGTAATAATATCGATTGATGATCCTTTTAATAAACCGGATCCTGGTTATCAGTGGGGTACTTTTTATATGTCATCTACTACTGAGATGTTTCTTGTGGAGCAAAATACTAATATGCAGATTGAGAATATTTTTGCAGAGCCTGCATACAGCACCAGGTATATGGATTCTCTGAGTTTTTATAAGGTACCGGATGCTTCCTATTTACTCGACGATTATACTCGATTTCCTGTGATGGAAGAGGTAATGCGAGAGTATGTAAACAGTGTATTTGTGCGCAGGAAAAATGGGAAATTTGTGTTCAAGGTAGTGGATAAATCCCGTAATGAAACAATGGAAAAAGCACCGTTAATTCTACTGGATGGAGTTCCTGTTGATGATGTGGATAAAATTATGGCTATTGACCCACTGAAAATTCGAAAAATTGATGTGATACATAGCAAATACATCTATGGTTACCTCAGCTATGGCGGTATTGTTGCGTATTATTCATACGATTCTGATTTGCCCGACCTTGATTTCGATAAGAATACCCTGAAGGCTAATTATAAAGGGCTGCAAAATCAGAAAATCTTCTTTGAACCGAAATACGATTCCTCGGTGGATCATCAGAGCCGGATTCCTGATTTTCGAAACCAGTTGCACTGGGAACCTCAAATTTCTACTGATATAAATGGAGAATGTGTTGTCCGTTTTTACACGTCCGATGCCCAGGGTACCTATACCATTCAAGTTTATGGTTTATCAGCTGATGGGTTGCCCGGGAGTTATAGCAGCACTTTTGAAGTAGTAGCAGAGGAATGATATTTTTTTGCTTAAAGGGGGCATTAAATCCGTTATTACACGGCCTGCCTGCGGGCAGGTTTATCCGGGTAATCCCAAAATTAGCAGTTTCAAAACATGTGGATCTCAGGGACACCCAAAGAACGACAAGTTTATAATGTGCCGTCAGAATAAATAATCCAATGATTTACCAATCATATTATTCTCTTGTACTATTAGTATAATTACCTTTATAAATTAAATGTGAATGAGAAAAACATGAGGAATAATAAATGGATAGTCCCACTAATGTTAGCTGGATTATTGGCAGGATGTGCAGAGCAAAAACAAGAGAAGGAAGCTGAAAAGTTGTTTTCCCTCACCTCTGTAAAGCAAACAAAATTGGATTTTAAAAACACCCTCAAGGAGAATGATACGATTAACTATTTCACATATCCATACATCTACATGGGTGGTGGGGTTTCTGTGGGTGATGTAAATGGAGATGGCCTTCAGGATATCTATTTTACCGGAAACATGGTACTCAACCGGCTTTATCTAAACCAGGGTGAATTGAAATTCAAAGACATTACGAGCGAAGCCCGGGTAGGAGGTGATTTGCGATGGGTGACAGGATGTGCAATGGCCGATGTAAACAATGACGGTTTATTGGATATCTATGTAAGCGTATCCGGTAAGTATGAACCCCACAATAATCTTCTTTATATCAACCAGGGAAATAATACTGAGGGGATCCCGGTATTCAGGGAAATGGCGGCGGAATATGGGCTGGATGATGCAGGGCGCAGCACGCAGGCTATATTTCTTGACTATGATCAGGATGGAGATCTGGATGTATATGTGGCGAATTATCCATCAACGAGCTTTAAAGCCAGGGTACGTTACTACCGTAGCCTCATCAACAATCCCGAACATGACAAATCAAGCCATTTGTATCGCAATGATGGGAACAATAAATTTACCGATGTTACCAAAGAAGCAGGATTGCTTACTTTCAGTCTTACATTAAGCGCTACGGCTGCTGATTTCAATGATGATGGATTCACTGACTTGTATGTTTCCAACGATTTTGCCGTACCGGATTATTTCTACATCAATAATGGAGATGGCACCTTTACCGACAGAATTTTGGAAACGACCAATCAAACTGCATTTTACGGGATGGGCAGCGATGCTGCTGATTTTAACAACGACGGGTTAGTGGACCTTGTTCAAATGGATATGACACCGGAAGATAACCGAAGGTCTAAGGCCAATATGGCTTCCATGAATATCCCCGGATTCTGGGAAATTATCGGGAATGGATTCCACTATCAGTACATGCAAAATGTACTTCAGGTCAACCGTGGAACAATGGATGACGGCCTCCCTTTTTTTAGTAATATTTCGCGAATGAGTGGAGTTGCACAAACAGACTGGAGTTGGGCGCCATTACTAGCTGACTTTGACAATGACGGATGGAAGGACCTGATGATCACCAATGGGACCCGCAGGGATATTAACCACAAAGATTACTTCATTGAAGTAGATGAAAAGAGAGAAAATGAAAAAGAAGAAACGCTTGATTACCTGGAACTTACTAACAACATTCCTTCTGAAAAAGTTGACAACTATATCTATCGTAACAACGGCGACCTGACTTTCTCGCGCGCCAATGATGATTGGGGGCTCAGCTTTACGGGCTATTCTAATGGTATCGCCTACGCGGACCTGGATAATGACGGGGATCTGGATATTGTCATCAACAATATTGATGATGAAGCCTCCTTGTTTGAAAACCTGGCAACTCAAAAAGAGATTGGGAACTACCTGAAAGTTGATTTACAAGGCCCTGAAAAGAACCCCCTTGGAATTGGTACCAAAGTTTATATTAAACAAGGTGGTCAGACCTACTTTATCGAAAGTAATATGGTTCGTGGATTTCAATCTTCAATTGAACCCATCCTTCATTTTGGCCTGGGAGATATTTCTGAAATTGAGGAATTAACAGTGATTTGGCCTGATCGAAAGATGCAAGTGCTTACTTCATTGCCTGTAAACCAAACGCTTGTTGTACGCTATGAAGAAGCGAAACAACAGTATGTTAAGCCCGCATCCGGCCAAAAATTATTTACGGATAATACTGAAGATTCAGGAGTTGACCATACACATACAGAAAACAGGTATGATGACTATTCCTATCAGATATTATTGCCTCACAGGATTTCCAACTTTGGCCCGGCACTGGCTGTCGGAGATATGAATAATGATGGTCTGGATGATTTTTATGTAGGTGGGTCTACCTATTTCCCGGGAGCCTTATATCAGCAAAAATCAGATGGATCTTTTAAACAATTGGAAGGGCCTTGGCATCTGGATTCAGCCTATGAAGATGTTGGGGCTGTTTTTTTTGATGCCAACAATGACAATTTGCCTGATTTATACGTTGTTTCCGGAGGTAATGAATGGACAGGTAATTCCAATATGTTCAAAGATCGTTTGTATATAAACAAAGGCGATGGTTTTGAAAAAACGGCGTTGCCTGAAATAGCAATCAGTGGTTCTTGCGTCGTTCCAGCCGATTTTGATGGAGATGGCGATCTTGATTTATTTATAGGTGGCAGGATTACACCACATGAATATCCTCTGCCACCTTCAAGTGTTATCCTGGAAAACCGATCCACACCCGACGGCATTGAATTTGTAGATGTTACCAGCGAAATAGCTTTCGGATTGGCAGATATTGGAATGGTAACTTCTGCTATCTGGATGGATTTTAATAATGACGATCAGTTGGATCTTGTGATTGCCGGGGAATGGATGCCTGTGACATTCATGGCACAGCAAAATGGAGAATTTGTGGATGTTTCTGAAGACGTATCATCTGGAAGTACACGAGGTTGGTGGTTCAGTATGAAAAAAGGCGATCTTGATGGAGATGGCGATGATGATCTTGTTGTTGGAAACCTGGGGACAAACTATAAATACCAGGCCACACCCGAAGAAACATTCGATATTTACGCGGGCGATTTTGATGGAAATAAAAAAATTGATATTGTCCTCGGATATTATAATGAGGGTGAACAGTATCCGGTTCGAGGGAAACAATGTTCCTCTCAACAAATCCTTGCTATCAAGGTAAAGTATGATACATATGATGAATTCGCGACTGCTACGCTGGAGGACATCTATACTGCCGACGGATTAACAAACTCATTGCACTACAGTATTTCTGATTTCAAAAGCGGTTGGCTGGAGAATGATGGTTTGGGGAAATTTGTAAAACATGATTTTCCCAACGAAGCACAGGAATCAGTCATTCAGGGGACTTTGTTCGATGATTTTGATGGAGACGGGAATAAAGATATTCTTATTGCCGGCAATTTTTATGTTTCAGAGGTTGAAACACCACGTAACGATGCAGGCATTGGACTACTGATGACCGGGGATGGTACAGGCGAATTCACCCCTGTACCTTTTACTCAGAGTGGGTTTTTTGCACCCCGGGATGTACGCCATATTGGTAGTTTACGAACCCCAAATGGTGTATCGGTGATTGTAGTTAATAATAGTGATGAGGTGGTAATTTTTAAGGCCAATAATTTACAAAGGTCGAGCAATCTGGCAGCGTTGAAATAAATTTTGTACAACGGAACGCTTGCACTAGTGTTTATCCGTCATTGCCGGGTTTATCCCGGTAATCCGAAATCAGATTCTGGCGCAAGCGTCCGCTTGTGCCTTTCTTCATTCAATGAAAATTAATTCTAATTCACCTTTTCCCGTTCCATAGTAATCTCTGGCACTACTATATAACCACATTTCAGGACTTTCAACAAACCCGGAATCTACCGGGTTGTTATGAATATAGTTTAACTTTTGCTCAAGCAAATAATTTGTTGATAGTTCAATCGGATGATAATGTTGTTGCCATAATTGAAAATCATTATTATTTCCGTTTTCAATCCCCGCTTTTAGCATCATCTGAAACATCCATTCTCTTCTACTTTCTCCACCTTCCCAATTTTCTAATAGTTTTCTAATACTTCTGGAAGTAAAACTTTTCATATCCCGAATGATATTCTCTAACTTATTTATTCCTGTGGTTCCAAGGATCATATGAATGTGGTTGGTCATTATACACCATGCGTACACTTCGAGTCCTTTATTTTTTTGACAATAACGCACACTTTCTAAAAATATATTTTTGTATTCGTATCGTGTAAATAGGTCGATCCAGTTAACTACCGTGAAAGTTACAAAATGTGGTTTTTCCTGATCTCCGATTTTATATTTGCGACTCATAATTCACTTTTAGTGCAAATTCTTAGCACAAGCGGACGCTTGCGCTAGTTTGTTTTTTGTGTTTTTTAGACTCTGGCGCAAGCGTCCGCTTGTGCCATGTTTTATGAACATTATTGATTGTGAATAAAAATTTCGATTTTTTCCCTGTTAATACCGGCAACAACCAATGATGTATCCCCTTTAAAATAGAGCAAAGATTCCACCTGGCCATTAAGCAACATTCCGCTTTCAGTCGGAGTCAGTATTTCAAAGGAAGATTCTTTACCCTTGCTGAGCATTATGAATCCTTTATTGGCATCATAATAGCCTGTTGATACATCAAAGGTATAGTCGTTTCCCGCTACCAACACATCAGGATACTGATCGCCATTAAAATCCCGAACCAGCATACTTTTTACAGGAGATGTCTGGATTGGCGACGGTAGCCGTACCCACCTGAATTTTCCTCCATCATTCCACAAAACGAAACTCGAAGAGGTGTTGATATGATATTTCTTTTCTTCCGGAAACTCCTCTCTGTTGAGAATATCATCAATAGTAAGATAACTAAAGGCAGTGTAGCTCTCAAATATTTCCCTGAAATAAGAAGATTGCGCCGCTAGTTCATCTAGGTAGTTGACAGGAAATTCTTTCATTTTACCTTCCGGATCTTTCCAAAATCCTGTTGTCAATGGATCGATACTCCCATTGCCATCAAGGTCTTTTGCATACAGGTTCATAGGATACAGATCATTTACGGTAAAACGATGATTTTCACCCAGGTTGCCAACAATGTAATCGTCATCGCCATCCTGATCGAAATCACCTGAAACAACTGTATTCCATAATCCGTGATTCTTTTCAATTTCAGAGTTTGATTGGAGCGCTAGTTTCTGACCCTCAATGTTTCTTAAAATAGCCAGTGAGTTCCATTCCCTTGTTATTACAAGATCTTCCCAGCCATCGCCATCATAATCACTCCAGGTTGCATCTGTAACCATTCCAAGGTCAAATTTTATGGGTACCTCAGTATTAAATTCACCGCTATTATTTATCATCAGATATGAATGTGCTGCCAATGGAAAACTTCCTTTTGTAACGCGGGCACCAATAAAAAGATCAACATCCCCATCATGGTCATAATCGAAAGCCTTGACGGTGGATGCCGGGAAAGAGGGGGTGGGTATTTTGTACTTTGAAAAGGATCCATTATTGTTAAAATAGATGTAATGCCTGTAATCTTCAGGGTCCTCATTGGTATAACCACCTGCAAGAGCAACCACATCATTGTCCCCATCCCCATCAATATCAACAACTGATAATCCAGATTCAGGACACCTTTTCAGTTCGGTAAGACCTTCGAAATCAGCCTTTTCGAACCCATTACCTTTTCGAAGAAATACTTGGGTTGGCAACGCATTGGTTGCTCCTATAATCAGGTCATCCAGCCCATCACCATCCAGGTCGCCCCTTGCTAAAACCGGTCCAATCTGGGAAAATTTGTGCTGAATAATGTTTTGGTTTTGGAAGAAGTCGATGTAATCAGTTTGTTTGTGGGTATATCCAATGGTGTCCTTTGTCTGTTTAAATAACTTAGCGTATTGGCCTATTAAATCATTTCTATTATTAAATGGCTTTGCTGTATTTTCACCTATTTCAATTACCTGGTTTGCTGCTATATTAGTCAAGACAGAACAGGTTTTTCCCAATGGCCATGTGACACGAATAGAATCAACAAGGGTAATGTCAGCCAATCCAAAATGGATATGTGGATCTACTGACGAAACATAACCTCGTGACAGGAAATGCTCATAGAACTGATACTGCCCGTTATACCAGATTTCCACCTTCGCGCCGATAGCATCAGTGTTTTGCCTTTCCCCGGTAAGCCTCAATTGAATATAATTTGCTTCTTTATTTGAATCGGTTACTGAATTATTTTTATACACAAAAGCTTCACTATTCAAATTGTTTACCACATAATCCAGATCACCATCATTGTCGAGATCAACAAAGGATGCCCCGTTCGAGAATGAAGGGATGTCCATACCCCAAGCAGCGGTTTGATCTTTGAAATGAAAATCACCGGTATTTTCGAAAGCATAATTAGAGGTTTCAACCACAGGCATTCGATAAATCACCATATCAGCAGAAGCTACAAAACCATAAACCTGGGCTTTATAATTTACAAAATCCTTATCCGTTGGATCTTTGGGAAATCCATTGGTCACCAACAGATCTTTATCGCCATCATTGTCATAGTCTGCGAACAACGCTGACCAGCTCCATTCCGTCTGGTAAATTCCCTCCATTTGGCCCACTTCACTGTAGGGGATCATTTCGCCATTGAGCATTCCGTTATGGATGTGCAGCATATTTCTTATATACTGATGTTCAAAACCAAACTTTTCATCATTTATATAGAAAAAATAACTATGACCGTTTATGGTTTGTTTTTTCCGGAAATATTGTTCGGGCATCATATCCAGGCTCATGATGTCGGGATAACCGTCATTATTCATATCGGAAATATCATTTCCCATTGAAAACTTAGACTGGTAAGAAAGGTATTTCCCAATTTCATTTTTAAAGGTCCCGTCCTGCTGATTGATATACATCAGCTCGTTGGATAGGTAATCGTTGGTTATATATACATCGGGGTATCCATCTTTGTTCAAATCACTGATCGCCAACCCCAGCCCATTGCCTTCAACAGTAATCCCCGCTTCGATGGTTACATCAGAAAAGGTCCCGTCTCCATTGTTCCGGTAAAATTTATCATTGTTTATGGAGCTTCCATCATCTATTTTCTTCCGGTAGCTAAATGATACGGACTTATCAATGGTGTTATTAAGAATGTACAGGTCCAGGTCTCCGTCCAGGTCGTAGTCCAGAAAAGCTGCATCCACCGAATAACCGGTATCGGCAATCCCATACGCTTCAGCCAATTCCTGATAAAAAGGGATTTCACCATCATTGCTTTCCTGGCTTATCCACAGCCTGTTCATGCGGTTTTCAGGGCCTTCGTAGGTTGTTGAGGTGAGATAAACATCCGGGGATCCGTCGCCATTAATGTCGGCAATGGTTACCCCACTATACCACTGGTCGTTGGTAAGCCCTTCAAAATTTGAGGTTATGTTTTTGAATTTGAAATCTCCCAGATTTAAGAAAACCTGCGTTGATACTTCATTCCCAGTAAAAAGTATGTCCTGCAATCCATCATTATTAAAATCTGTGATTCCTACACCGGCGCCATTATAAATGTACTCATTGCTTAGAATATGGAAACTGTCAGTTTCCATAACGGTGTTAGCAAAATCAATCCCTGTTTGTTCAGAGTTTAATCGCTGGAACCGTGGGGATTCTGCGCAGGAAGTTAACAATCCGCCACACAAAATCAGGAGGTATTTATTCATTGGTAAAAGGTTATTTTGAATTCAAAATTCAGACATAATGGGGTAAAAAAAAAGTGGACTGCCTGAAAAGACAGCCCACTTAAAATAGATTTTAAAAAACTTACCTGTTTTGAGTCAGGTTACCATTACTCAGGTCAATCTGACGTTGAGGAATCGGGTAACTTGTGTCTTCAGGACCTACTGTAGCAGATCCGTATGCAAGTGAGGCCCAGGGCATGGTTTTTTCATAAGTCAGGACCCTGTTGAGTTCCGTTACGGTGTTGCCCCAACGGTTCAGGTCGAACCACCGGTGGCCTTCCATACCTAATTCCAACTTACGTTCCATGCGAAGCGCTAAGCGCGCTTCAGCCTGATCAGCAAAGGCAGCAGGATAAGGGTTAATCACATAATTCGCTGCATTTGTTGTTCCATCAGCTTCTTTTACCCATCCTGCTGAGTTTGCAGCCCTGTTACGTATCTGGTTTATTTCTCCAAGGCCAAGATCATCAGTGCTTGTTTCAATTTCGCATTCAGCGATCATCAACAATACATCAGCATACCTTATTAAGCGGTATCCGTTTGCTGTCCATCCTGATGTCCAGTTACCAACTTCGGTGGTGGCTCCTTCATCGGACAGATTGTACACCTGCTTCATCGGGCTGAACGGACCTGCATAAGATTGGTCACGGATCCAGTCCTGCCCTGTGTGATCACCCCAGTCGAGGTATGGAATACCCCTACGGCCTACAGTCCAGTCCAATCGTGGATCAAGAGGCCCCGGATCTTCAACATAAGATAAATCATCAATAGCAAGGCCCTGGTCATTCAAAACAGGATCACTATTATACGAATTGTCAAGTAAGGGAAGTCCGCCTGATGTCCGGAATGAATTTACAAATTCCTGGGTGGGCTGAAAGAAACCACAACACCCACCGGGAGATGCGCCACTTTTATAAGGGAAGTTTAAAACTTCTCCCCAACCACCATTCCATCCTCCGGAACCGTCGTTTACAGAGTATTGAATCGTATAAACAGACTCTACTCCATTACGGTTATTGATCGTGAATACTTCACCAAAGGTACTTGCCAGTCCAATGGCTCCGCCGTCAGATTTTAAACCGCCGCTGGCCACACCCTGCAGCAAACCTTTCGCTTTGGAATAATCTCCGTTCATTTGCATCTCAGCTTTTGCAAGAAGTACTTCCGAAACGGTTCCGTTAAAACGTCCGATCTGTCCCATATCATCGGGTAAACCCGTACCTTCAGTAAGGTCGGCGATGATACTAGCCCGGATATCCTGATCATTTGTAAGCGTACTCTGGTCGGTAGTTTCATCTACATAAGGTACCTTACCATCCCACATTCTCCATGCTTCAAAGTGAAACCAACCACGCAAAACGCGTGCCTGCCGGGTAAACGACTCCGCCTGTGCAGCACTGATTGTACCGTCTTCAAGAGCCTGTTCAGTTACTAATATTACACTATTACACCTGGAAACAGCTTCATACACGGATCTCCATTTTATATTAATGTATGGATTAGTAGCGGCTTCAGAATAGGTCTGAATAGGATTGATATCCGGCTGGTCGCCCGAATCGGTCCCTTTATTTGCTGTCATACCACGAATACTGCCAAACACCCAGTTAGACGAGGCTGCTTCCCAGCCAAAGCCCATGTTTGCCGTACCATCGAGTAAAGAATACGCCCCGATCAAAAGGGCATCAATTCCCTTTTCATTTGCCAAAGTTGACACGTCCAGACTTCCTTTCGGCTTTACATCCAGGAAGTCATCACTACAGCCAATAAGAAACCCTACTGCTGCTATTATTACGAATATTTTATATTTCATTTTCATATTTAAATAATTTTTTCTTTCGATTTATTTAGAATCCAATATTTAAACCAACAATATACTGTTTCACAGTGGGGTAGTTTCCACGATCAACACCAAAGTTACGGTCGTCACCACCCAATTCAGGATCAAGTCCTGAATAATCGGAAATGGTAAACAGATTCACACCCTGCAGGTAAATTCGCAGTGATTTAATACCACTGTTGCCCAATGTAGATGGGGTAAAATTGTAACCGATCTGAAGGTTCTTCAATCTTGTAAATGAACCGTCTTCGATATAGTAGCTTACCGACTGGGTATTTGTTGAGAAGTTAGATAAATTGGATGCCTTGGGAGTTGCTGCTCCTGTATTGGTAGGCGTCCAGCTGTTACTCAGCAAATTCTCACTTTTTTGTCCCTGGAAAGATGGCCAGAAATCAACCCACCACAAGTTCCAGTTAAAGATATCATTACCCTGTGACCCATAGAAAAATGTTGTAAGGTCCCAGTTTTTATAAGTAAATGCAAGATTCAACCCATAAGTAAAGTCAGGATTCGGATTTCCAATGTATACTCTGTCATTAGGATCAATTGCTCCACTTCCGTCAGTATCTTCAAACTTGAAAAATCCTGGTTCGGCGCCATCCTGATCGGCAATCCCGTCATTGACTACCCATTCGTAAAAATCATCAGCCGGATCCGCCGGATCCTGTCCAGGATTCAGAGTCCAGGTTACTTCATTTTCCTGAAACAAGCCCTGTACCTGGTATCCGAAGAAAGAAGACATCGCGTGACCGACTTCGTTGCGGCTGAAAGAACCGATTCGTGAACCACCCTGGTCGAAGAATTCAACACCTTCAGCAATTTTTATGATCTCATTATTGTAGGTTGTGAAAATTAAGTTACCTTCAAATCCGAAATCACCCCATTGGTTGCGGTAGATCAATTGCATATCCACTCCTGTATTTTTCATGGATGCAATGTTCACAAAAGGCTGGGTTGCAGCTCCGGCAGTACCGGGTAATTCTGGGTTGAACAGCAAATCTTCAGTGGTCTTGTTATACCAGTCGAAGATAAACTCTACTTTGTTGTCCCACAATCCTGCGTCAAAACCAATATTGGTTGTAACGTTGGTTTCCCATTTGGCATCAGGATTGCCTATGCGTACAGGCCGGAATCCCTGAAGGGAAGAGGTCCCTGTTCCATTCAGGTCGTAGTTGGATGTAGCAGCTGATCCACCATAAAGGAAAAACTGGTTTTGAGGTGATATAGCAAGCTGGTTACCCATTTCACCATAACCACCGCGAATTTTCAATTCTGTAAACAAGCTACTGCCTGCAAGGAACGATTCATCACTGATACGCCATCCGGCAGAGAAAGAAGGAAAGGTACCATACCTTTGATCTTCACCAAACCGGGAAGATCCATCGCGACGTACGGTAGCGCTAACCAAATATTTGTCCTGGAATCCGTAATCGACCCGGAGGAAAGAAGAAGCAAGTGTAGTGGGCGTATTAGAACTTGAATTAGTATTTTGAATGGTTGCGCCATTGTTCAATGTACGGAAGTCCACATCATCAGAAAAGTATCCGGCACGGTTGCCGGATACATTCCGGCCAATGCCATATTCCACAGCTTCATAACCTGCTACTGCCAGCAGTTTGTGCTGGTCGCCAAACCGTGCATCGTAGGTTACCGTGTTGGTCCAAACCCAATCGCTGCCGTACCATGATCCTTCACCGAAAGAAGGAGTAGCTACGTTTTCAGCGCTTTCGTAGGTAGCAAAATTATAATCTGTCCAGTAGCCGTTTTGCAGTGTACCTCCAATGGTTGACCTGAAATTAAGGCCATCGATAATTTTCACATCGATAAATGCACTGCCAAGGAATCGTACATCAAAGCTTGTATCATCCTTATCCCTGGTGAGAGCGGCCAATACATTATCGCCATTACCCAGTCGGGGGGCAAGGCCTGTTCCACCCCATTCGCCGGGAACAAAATTATGAGATATTCCATTTACCGATTGCGTCATAATAGCAGGTATGATCGGCTGTGTCCTGTAAGATCCCATCTGGATCGGGCTGCCTTCTGCAAGGTTGGTAACACCATTACCGGAACGGTGTGTAACCGCAAGGTTTTCGCCGATAGTTACCCGGTCGCTCAAATTAAATTCAGAGTTAAACCTTACGCTGAATCTTTTGGAGAAGGTGTGCTTTACAATTCCATCTTGTTTGAAATATCCGATAGCTCCAAAAAATTTGGCATTGTCGTTACCACCTGACAAAGAAATGTCATGGTTCATGATCCCTGCATTGTCAGTAAATTCATCATACCAATCGGTTTCACCTGCCCAGAAAGGTAATGTAGGACTTGGATTAGAGGATAATCCATAGACTGGGTGATCTTCAAAATCCAGTATTCCATCATCATTATTATCCACTGTTCCATCCAGCTCATCATTTTTGTAAACCAACCATTGAAGGTCAGCATATCCCTGTTTCTTTACAAGTCCTTCAGGTCCGCTGCCTGGATCCTGAGAACCGATGTACATGTCATAATTAACATGTACACCACTCTTACCTCTTTTGGTTGTAATAATGATTACACCATTGGAAGCTCGAGAACCATAAATAGAAGCTGCACCGGCATCTTTCAGCACCGACATTGACTCGATGTTGTTGGGGCTTAATGTAGAAATATCCTGGGTAGGAACTCCATCAACTACATACAAAGGATCATTGTTCTGGAAAGATCCAAATCCACGGATCCGTACCTTAGAGGTAGATCCAGGCATACCATTACCAACAACTGTTACACCCGCTGCACGGCCTTGTAACTGGTTGGCAACGTTTCCTGTCGGAAGTGCAGTTAGTTCTTCTGTCTTAACAATTCCAACGGAACCGGTGAGGTCCTTTTTTTGTTGCGTTGCATAACCGGTCACAACAACTTCCTGAAGCTGCGTAACATCGGTTAGCATATTCACTGTAATATTGGACTGATTACCCACAGTTATTTCCTGGGTAGAATAGCCAATAAACGAAATAACAAGTACATCCTGGTTGCCAGCGGTAAGTGTAAACTTACCCGTAGCGTCAGAAATCGTACCTGTAGACGTACCCTTTATAAGGATAGAGGCACCGGGTACAGGGTCTTGATTCTCATCAAGAATAACTCCTGTCACCGTCTTATCCTGGGCAAACAATACTGTTGTGCTCAGGACCATGGCAATCATAAATTGCATGAAACGATAGTTAAACTTTAACATAGAATTTAATTTGGTTTATAAATAGGTAATTTGAATACGTTAAGTTGTCAAAAATTCTCCTAAAAAGGAACATTCTTATACAATATTTCAGGCTTTGGGAGGTTGGGAAAATTATATATGCCGGATTTACGCAAACGTTTGCGTTCATAAATTGTACTAAATTAATATCTAATTAAATAATACTGTATAAAAATAAATAAATATTGATATTTTAAGCATGATCCTATCCATTTTAAAGAAGTTTTCTTAATATTCTGCAATTTGCGGAAAAATGTAAAAATGGCAGGTTTTGCAGTGGTTTTTCAATTAACAGAGGCGCCTGAATTATCCATTTTTTTACCCTGAAATCAAGCGTGACCGGCTGCTTTTAGCAGGACAATTCGCGTCCGGTTTGTTCGATAAAATGCATGCTTTAGGGTCGCCTGGTTAAGAGGTACTTATTGAAGTAATACTTTGGTGTTTCCTGTCAGTGCTGATCAGACATTTAACAGCATAAGTATGTTCGTTTTATTTTCATATCGGATACCAGGACATGGTTATTATGCTAAGCTTTTCGTAAGGGAATAAAAGAATGTATAATCAACGTGAATTCGATTAATCAGGTGGTATAAATTCATACAATGAATACAAAAAATTTAGAAAAATAAATTAGCATCTTCAAGCGTATATTTGACCGACTAGTAATCCAACTCCGATTGAGTTGCTGAGGTTTGCTTATTGCATTTTCTACAGTAATTGAACTCCGATGGAGTTCTTAAATCTTAATTCCCCTTCAATGTCACCATTATAATCGTTCGATTTTATGGATAGAAATGAATGTACCCCCCAAAATGGTTTTGTTTATTCAGATACACTTTCCGGATCTAACTTATAGGCACTTTTTGTAGCAGTACCTTAATAATATCCAGTGTAGTGATACCGTCTGCTTCCGCTTCATAGTTGAGCAGTATCCGGTGATTGAGTATATCGGGGGCAACATCTTTTATATCTTCAGGTAGTACATATTCCCTTCCACTAAAGAACGCTACTACTTTTGCAGCCAGGTTCATATTTATGGTTGCTCTTGGAGAGGCCCCAAACATAATGTACTGTGCTTGTTCATCAAGTCCGTACCCTTTCGGATCGCGTGTGGCATATACCAGCTCAATGATATACCGTTCCAGTGACTCGTTGATTTGAACCTGGTTTACCTCATCACGGATTGAGAAAATATCTTCCTTGGTCAATATTGTTTTCACAGAATCATCGAATCGCATGTTGGACATACGCCTCATCACCTTAAGTTCATCTTCTTTTGAAGGATAGTTCACGGTTACTTTCAACATGAACCTGTCCATCTGGGCTTCGGGAAGAGGGTAGGTTCCTTCCTGATCCACAGGATTCTGGGTAGCAAGTACCAGAAACGGACGGTCGAGTTTGTAGGTAGTTTCTCCAATTGTTACTGTTTTTTCCTGCATCGCTTCCAGCAAGGCTGATTGCACTTTTGCCGGTGACCGGTTGACTTCGTCCGCGAGGATAATATTAGCGAAGATGGGTCCTTTTTTTACTTCAAACTCTGCTTTTTTCTGATTGTAGATCATAGTACCCACAAGGTCTGAGGGGAGCAGATCAGGGGTAAACTGGATGCGCTGAAAATCGAGGTGAAGCACCCTGGCAAGCGTACTGACCATTAATGTTTTTGCAATCCCCGGAACACCCTCCAGTAAAATGTGCCCATTGGTAAAAAGGCCAATGAGTAGCCTGTTGAGCATGTTTTCCTGGCCCACTACTACTTTTCCAACTTCGGTAAAAACCTCCTGGATTTTGTCCATATGTACTTTCCTGAGATCATCTTTGGCAAAGGTTGATCCCTTTTCCTCAACTACATCTTTTTCAACGTCCGTTTCTTCTTTCAATGCCATAGTTTACAATTCATATTTTTAGCGGTTGCAAAAATAGGGGTTTCGTGGGAATTTGAAAGATAAAATTTGATGAAGGATAGGATCGGGGCGAGTTGAGGTTATTTATTGTGGTAGGAGGTTGCTGTGAAATGTAGTAGGTAGATTGGAAGCCCCTCATACCATTATATTACAAATCAGTATTTTTTTATTGTTAATTTGGTTTGTGCTATTAAATTTGCATTCCCATTTTGAAGGGGCCGTTGTTTTTATTGAATGATAAAGTAATAAAAAGCGAAAGTAGCTCAGCTGGTAGAGCACGACCTTGCCAAGGTCGGGGTCGCGAGTTCGAATCTCGTCTTTCGCTCTTTCTATTTATTGATTTGATGATTTAATGTTCTTTAGTTTATTGAATGAATTCTGAAATTCTAAAAGAGAGAAACAAAAAGTTTGTTTTAGGAGTGTTGTCACTTTACAAATCTTTGCCAAAGACTTCTGATGCTCAAATAATAGGAAATTAGTTAGTTAAGGCAGCGACCTCAACTGCGGCAAATTATAGTCCTGATAAATATCGGGGCATGTCGTGCCAGGTTGGATGCTGAGTTCTTTGCGAAAATAAATATCGTCGTGGAAGAACTCGATGAATCAATTTTCTGGCTTGATATTTTAATAGATTCAGGAATTTCCGATAATGTACTAACGAAAGAAATTCTTGGATGAATCGCTTGAATTGCTTAAGATTTATTCTTCATCCTGAAAAACTGTAAAACGTCCGAAATGAATAATATATACTTCATCATCATTAAATCATTAAATCACAAAATCAATTAATGTTATCTGCCCGGATGGTGGAACCTGTCTGCGAGCCGTCGCCAAAGGCTTTGGCCACCGGAGACCGGCAGGCAGGTTGGTAAACAATATAAAATACAAACTATGAAATAAGTTATTTGCCCGGATGGTGGAATTGGTAGACACGCAGGACTTAAAATCCTGTGGCCGTTGACGGCCGTGCGGGTTCAAGTCCCGCTCCGGGTACTGATTATCAGCAAGTTACAAAAATTTTCATTGGATTGATAATCATTATCAATTACAGCTACAATATAGGTACAACAATTATTCCAGCAGTTCTCTTTACCAGGCCTGCTCGTTTTAATTCTTCAAATGATAATTTTAATTCCAATGGTACACATCTGGTTATGCAAATACAAAAGTACTTTTGGATGTTGCCAAAAGGACCGAGCATTTTTTGTATGACTTGAAAATGATGGATTCCAGGAAACATAAAAAACATAAAGGTCTTCCCAATAAAATAATTTTGGAGAATTTAAGGATTTTAGCTGAAACCGGAAGCATATTGTTGAAGTTTTTAAAATACTTGTGTAAAGGCCCTGATTGGCGGCTAGCAAACCAAAACAGAAATATGTAGTTGTTATCCTACCATCTGAAGTATCAATAGCACGTGATTTCTATACGCTGGCATTTTACAGATATTTTTGAGGGAATCTTATGGAATGAAAACATTTAAATGAGCGCTTTTCTTATTTAAGAAAAGCTTGACAGAAATCGCAGAAATCATTATTTTCATTGCAGGTTACAGGAGTGGAGTGTATGTGTACAAAACGAAAAGTTATTAGTCATTAAATTACTTTATCAGAGCGCCAGTAAATAATAATTAAATCAAAAATAATCATATGAAATCTGCACAAAGTATAATAAATGTATTTCTATTAATATTGCTAATTTTTCAACAATCCCGTGCCCAGCAATCGATTGATGAAAAACCCCCGGTTAGTGAAGTTTTTCAATTGTCAATCGAGCTAATGGCCGATTATGGAAGTTTGTCTCGTTTTTATTCAATTAATAATTCTCCCGAAAGAAGAGAACGATTCAATATTTTCTTCAGGAGTTATCTTTCAAAATTGGATAAAATATCATTCGATGAATTATCGACTGGTGGTAAAGTAGATTATATATTAACAAGGAATTTTCTGGATAATAAACTGTACGAGTTGTTTGCTGAAGAAAAGGAATATTCATTGCTAACTAAATGGGTTATACATGGTGAGCCCATTTATGAACTTGAGAAAGAAAGAAGAAGAGGAAAGCACCTGGATGGATCCAATGTGGCGGATCAATTAAATACTGTTTACATTAATATTCAGGAAGCATCAATAGAATTAAAAGAGGAGAATCCTGTTTTTTCAAGGGCTTTAACAAAACGGGCTGAAGGAATCATACAAGGCCAAAGAAAGGCGCTAGAAAGTGTATTTGAATTTTATAATGGGTATGACCCTCAATTTACATGGTGGGTTACCAAACCATACCAGATATTAGACAGTTTACTTGATCAGTATTCAAAACTGATAAAATCACAGGTTGATCTTTCTACATTACCAGAAGATGATGGTAGCGGAATTATTGGTAATCCAATTGGTCGTGAAGAGATCATAAGACAACTTGAGAATGAAATGATTCCATATTCGCCAGAAAAATTGATTGAGATTGCTAACAAAGAATTTGCCTGGTGTGATGCTGAACTTTTAAAAGCTTCCGAAGAAATGGGTTTCGGTGATGAGTGGAAAAAAGCACAGGAAAAAGTAAAACAATCATTTGTAACAGAAGGATTTCAACCCGAAGCGATGTTAAAGCTATACAATGAATCTGTCGAGTTCCTTAAAAAGAATGATTTGATAACAATACCTCCCCTGGCGGAGGAAACGTGGCGCATGAAGATGATTCCACCGGAACGTCAATTAATCAGTCCATTTTTTCTTGGAGGTGAAGTACTTCAAATATCCTATCCTACGGATGAAATGAATCACAAAGATAAATTAATGAGTATGCGCGGTAATAATCCCCACTTTTCCAGGGCAACAATACATCATGAATTAATAGCAGGGCATCATTTACAACGTTTTATGAACAATCGATTCAATAGGTATAGGTTTTATCGAACCCCTTTCTGGACAGAGGGATGGGCATTGTATTGGGAGCTGCTTCTTTGGGATATGAAATTCCCACAGTCACCCGAAGATCGGATTGGTATGTTATTTTGGAGGATGCACCGTTGTGCACGTATAATATTCTCTTTAAACTATCATTTAGGAAAATGGACACCTCAGCAATGTATTGATTATCTGGTTGACAGAGTAGGACATGAACGAGCAAACGCCGAAGGAGAGGTGAGGCGTTCTTTTACAGGCAATTATGGACCACTGTACCAAATTGCATACATGGTAGGGGGGTTGCAGTTTTATGCGCTTAAAAATGAATTGGTTGAAAGTGGAATAATGACTTACAAAGAATTCCATGACGCCATCTTACACGAAAATAGCATGCCGGTAGAAATGGTACGTGCTATACTTATTGATCAGCCTTTGAAAAAAAACTTCAAAAGTTCCTGGAAGTTTTATGATAGATGAATAATGATGGTAGCCGTATTACCAAAATGGATAAATTGATTAAGCTCATTGTTGTCTAATCAAACCTAAAGCAAGAGTTTAAACCCGAAAGATGCAGTAGAAAATCTATTCCATCACTAAACAGCTTCAAATCAGACACTTCAATATGTTATTGGATTTAACCATAGCGATGCTATGCTAAAATCCATAAAACTCACTGATTTATTGCTGTTTAGCACCTCATTACGAAGTTCTAATGCATAATTCGGGTTTCATAAATCATTCGAATTTGAATTCAATATTTTACCATAGTGAGCAAGAGCCAATAATATTTATAGGTTTAGGAACTCTCAGAATTGTTAATATGAAAAGGCTAAATTTATGGTGAGATACTAAAATCAAATAGAGGAATAATGAGATAAATTTAATTTGTCGGTTCCTTTCATAAAATTTAAGAATATATGGTGGGGAAATAATTTTTGTTGAAAAATGATTAGTCAACTGAATTTACTGTATCATTGAAATTTAATTTGTGCACATTTTACATCTATGAACATTAGCGAACTGTAAGGCAAATGATAGAGCTAAATGATAAAAAAGTGATGCAGTATGTGGGAATGGATCACATGCTTGTTGCTGTGGATTGTATAATCTTTGGTTTTGAGGATAATCAATTGAAGTTATTACTGATCAAAAGAAATTTTAAACCGGAAAAAGGGAAGTGGTCATTGATGGGCGGATTTCTAAAGAAAGATGAAAGCTGTGATGACGCTTCAGATCGTATTTTGTATCAACTAACGGGACTTGCAAATGTTTATTTGGAACAATTCTATTCTTACAGTGATGTAAAACGAGATCCCGTTGAGAGGACTATTTCCGTAGCTTATTATGCTTTAATTAATATTCAACAGCACAACCGTGAGTTAATTAAGAAATATGGAGCGAAATGGTTCTCGATTGATAATTTCCCACATCTCATTTTTGATCATCTTGAAATGGTACGGTATGCAGAAGAGAGGCTTAATTACAAGGCTTCATATTATCCAGTAGGTTTTGAATTATTACCAAAAAAATTTACAATTCCACAACTTCAAAATCTATATGAAGCCATTTATAAAAAATCATTGGATAAAAGGAATTTCAAGCGTAGAATTCTTGGTCTGGATATATTAATTAAGTTAGACGAAAAACAAAAAGGCTTTTCAAAAAAAGGTGCATATTTCTACAAGTTTGATAAGACGAGATATAACAAACTGCTAAGTAGAGGTCTAAGTTATATAATGAAACCGTAGGATCAGATGTAATTTACAATGGATTTCCTCCTATAATGTAATCTGTTAAATCGTGCTAATTGTTATTAATATTTATTATTAGTGCTAACTGATCTTTATTTCTGGAAATTAACAGACCATACTTACCATCAAACATTTTTATTTTTGCGACCTCACGCACTTCACCTCTGATGTGCAACCCGCTTTCGTGAGGCATCAAGGGTTGAAAATCTCCTTTGCCATTACCAAGCATTAGTAATCCATAGCTAGAATCATTCCTGGGTGTATCTACCTCAGGATCAAACATGTTCCCTGCCAACAGTAAATCAGGGTTGTTGTCACCATTGAAGTCATCAATAACAATAGCGTTCACAGAGGATATTTGGGCATAATTACTTAAAACATTTGTCGTTATACTTTGACCGCCATGATTTACGAAAAGTGTTGAAGCAAATGTAACAGCTTCATAATGCAATGAAGTTGCTAACTTTTCTTCGCCATAAACATCAATTAAATTTGCATTGGCAAAATCAATATAATTTGAAAATTTACTATCAATTTCAGGAATTTGCTGTGAAGAATATTCTTTTCCCCGAAGTGGAAACAGTTCATTATTATTATAGTAAGCCAATACAATATCAAGGTTTCCATTATCATCAAAATCTCCTGAATATATCTGGAAAGGTTCTTTTACTGATGCTTTATATTTATAGTTTAATCCCAAATTACCTGCAACGAAATCCAAATCCCCATCATTGTCTATATCCGCTGATGTGATACTACTCCACATCCCAACTTGTTTATCCAGGTTAAACTTTCTACTAACATCTATAAAAATGCCCTGCTTATTCTCAAGTAAAGTTATTGGCATCCATTCACCCACAATTATCAAATCGATCCATCCATCCCCATTATAATCAGCCCATGTAGCATCTGTTACCATTCCCAGTTCCATTAACATTGGAGCAGCTTCGGCCGTAATATTTTTAAAAGATATCGTTTGCCCATCACTCACGTTACTAAGCAAATAACTGTTAGGTGGGGTAGGATATTTCCCTGGAGTTTGTCGTCCTCCTACAAACAAATCCAAGTCTCCATCTCTATCAAAATCAGAACAAATGACACGTGAACCACTTATATGAAATTCAGGAAGAGCTTTTGAAGCTTTTTTGAAAATACCATGACCATTGTTCAGATAAATTCTATCCTGGTAAACTGGATCTCCAATTGGTTTTTCGTTCCCTCCGCTCACAACGTATAAATCAGCAAAACCGTCGTTATTTGCATCAAAAAATAAAGCCGAGACATCCTCATATTTTTTGTCCTCGTTCCAGAATTCCACTTGTGAGGCAATAAATGTACCGTTGGATTCCTGTAAATAAAGCATACCCTGAAATCCCATTGCACCTCCAACAAAAAAGTCCTCTAATCCATCTCTATTTACATCTGAGACAGCCAAAGCAGGTCCAAATTCTGACATTTTATGTGGAAGAAGTACCTCCCTTGCAAAATCATTGTAATTATTTTCCCGATGAATGTAACTTGGAGTCAGACTTAATTCATCAGATTCAAAAAATGAATATTTTAACTCTTTATTGAATGATTCGGAAAAATTCTTTTTATCCCAGGTTATGTCCATAAGCTGATTGACAGGTAAGTCATAAAACAATTGATGACCTCCATCGGGCCAATTCACAATTGCGGAATCGATAACACTTGTGTTCCCCACTCCGAAATGAATAATGGGTTCAACAGCCGAAAGATATCCCCTGGTTGCAATCAATTCCTGATACTGTGCTTTCCCATTGTAGTAAATTGTCATTGTCGTCCCTATTCCAAAAATATTTTCACCGGGCCCTTTCATTTTGAACCTAATAAATGCCGAACCTTCACCAACATTGGAAATATTCTCGAATATTTGCGATACTTCATCTAAATTATTGACTACTACATCCAGATCACCGTCCAAATCTAAATCCGCATAAGCTGATCCATGACTGAATCCTTTGAAATTTAATCCATAGTTGTTTTCACTATGGTCAAATGTTAGATTACCATTGTTGATATAAACATAATTTTCTACAGGGTTAGAAGGTATTTTTTCCAGGAGTTCAAATGATTTGGAAACTTCGAGTTTGTTGGAGGCCTCCAGTTGTTTCACATAGGAGATAAAATCGCTGTTATTAACATCTCGCCTCATACCATTTGTGATGAATATATCTTTAAGCCCATCATTATTCATATCCATCAATAGAGAACCCCAACTCCAGTCTGTATTTGCCACTCCAGCCAATTCCGCAATATCACTAAAAGATTGAAGGCCGGTATTTAATTGCAGGCTATTTCTCATATATTGATAATGCAGACCACGCTGTACCATATCATAAAACTGCTTGGAATCCATTGAATGCATGTTAGTCTTTGATTTTTGATTTGTTTTATAGGCCATATCGAGTTGCAATAAATCAATCAGACCATCATTGTTAATATCTGCAGCATCTGATCCCATTCCGAATTGTGAAGTGTGCATCATGTATTTTTCAATTTCATTGGAAAATGACCCATCCCCATTATTTATAAATAAGTAATCTGCCGAATTAAAGTCGTTTGACAGATAGATATCAAACCAACCGTCATTGTTAAAATCGGCAATACTCAAACCCAGGGTTAATCCATAATTTAGTAATCCTGCTTCCCGGGTTACATCTCTGAATTTGTTATTCCCCTCATTTCTATACAACCTGTCCGTTTCAAATGGATCTGGATTTTTCATTTTTTTTTCATAAAATGAATTGCGGCTTTGGAATAATGCAGGTGGATTACTAGCAATAAATAAATCCAGATCACCATCACGATCGTAATCAAAAAATGCAGATTGGACTGAATAACCGTCATCTGCAATGCCGAATTTCTGAGCCATCTCTTTAAAAGTATTGTCTCTATTATTTAGATATAGCAGGTTTTTTTTATTCGGAAATGGGCCAGAAACGCTTACGTACAAGTCTAGCCAACCGTCATTATTCACGTCTGCCATTGTCACACCTTTCGTCCACTTGTTTGTTCCACCTACACCAGCTTGCTCTGTAATGTCCTTGAATTTCATCCCCCCCAGATTAAGATACAATGCATTATTTACCATTATGCCACTGAAGAATAAATCAGGGAGTCCGTCATTGTTTATATCCCCAATCGCAACACCTCCTCCAGAATAAATGTCAGGATAAAAAAAATAATTGAATTTTTCAGTTTCCCTGATCGCATTAAAAAACTTTAAGTTTGATTTTTCCGACGGTACTTGTACATACAATTGCTGTCCGTATTTCACCTCATCATTTGTATGATTTGTTGAACATGAAAGCAGGAGAATAGAATATAAGTATACAATATAAATCCAGTATCTATTCATGCTATAAAATTACCTGATACAATTTTATAATTTGAACTATTGAATCATTAGGTAACCAATTTAGAATCATTGTGATAGCAAACTTGAAAATCTAAAACACTACATCAATTGGTTGTCCTGTATATTTTACTGTCTTTATTATACCACCTGGATATAATTCGATATTGAATGTTCGATTGTATTCAATGTTGATCACACCATGTGGTGCATTTGGTGAAATTGTCAGTTTTTTAGCCTCATCATTCCAAATAAATCCCGTCCATGTTGCTTTCCCCTGAAGGTAATCAAGGCTTATCCCATCGTCTTCATACAAAGTGAATTGACCATTTGTACCGCTAAATATCTTGATACTTGTGGGTTCATCACTTTCCTCAGAAGCATATTGTCGGATAGGGTCGAACGGAATTATTGCTCCCGCACGGACATAGATTGGCATTGTTTTAAGATCGACATTTCGGGTAATTGTTTTGCCTCCTGTTTGATATTCCTTAGTCCACCAGTCGTACCATCCTCCCTCAGGGAGGTAAACATCGCGTGAAGTGGCGTCTTTAACAAATACCGGTGCTATGAGCATATCGCGACCCCATAGATATTGATCTCCAAGCTTTCGGGCATATTCATCGTCGGGATAGTGCAACCACATTGCCCTCATGAATGGCATTCCTTCGTTACGTGCTTCCCATGCCAGTGTGTAGTTATAAGGCATTAGTTGATAGCGTAACTCAGTGTATTTTTTAGTGATAGGTTCGATCGTAGGATTGTTCATTGATGATGGTAACGGGCTTCGCTTATCTGCTCCTTCTACTGTTATATCATTTCGGTTGTTTGGTTCTCTAACACCCATATCACTTAAACCAAAACCCCATGGAAGAGCCGTGTACCATGTTCTTCCATGAGAACGAAAGGAAGGGCAGAATGCACCAAACTGGTACCATCGGGCATAGAGTTCACCTGTTTTTTCAGCATTAGGATAAAAGCCTCCAATATCGGAACCCCAGAATGGTGAAATGCTCAAAGAATAATTTATTCCGACAGCTATCTGTCCTTCAAGCGTTTTCCATGATGATTGAGTATCCCCTGACCAAACCCATCCACCCCACTGTGCAATACCTAAATATCCGTTACGATGCAGGCTCCAGGGGCGAATATTTGGAGTTGTTGATAGTGGTCCGGTGTAATACAATTCGTGACGTTTAATGCGTTCGAACAAATTAAACCAATCGCCTTCATCCGGCCAAAAGGCATCAACACCGGTATTTATAAGACCTACATGTTGTTGCCAGTAGTTATAGATATGAGAATCATCGATCTTTTCATTGGGTTTGGGCGGGATAGTTCCGTGAAGCGTAGACAACTTGTCACGATCCCAGGGAACTATGTGAACAACAACTTTTACATTGCGGTCATGCAACTCTGATAATACAACTGAAGGATCCCGTTTGAATACTTTTGGATTAAAATCAAATGATGGTTGATGGGTATTCCAGCCTTGTGGACAGAAACCGGTTCCAAGATAGATCACAGCATCCAAAGGAATCTGCTTTTTTCGAAAGGTATCAACAATACTAATAATTTGATTTTCGTCCTCAAGAGTCCGATGTGATTGCATGTAACCAAGAGCCCATTTGGGTGGTAGAACAGCCGGGCCGCTTATTACAGAAATATCCTTCATTAATTTTGCGGGATCATGGGTATCAAAAACGAATAAATCATATAATCCTGGAATAACTCCGTCACGAGGAGGAAGCCCCTTACCCAGGTTTTGTTGCTGGTTCCTTTGAGTTTGTGGCATACCTGATTTATCGGATGGCTTCCATGGAATAAAAACACCCTCATGTATGTTTTGCATATCTACTTGAACCCATGGTGTGGCAATGAAAATACCCCAACCACTTGTGCCAATAAGAAATGCTACAGGATTACGTGAACCGTATGCATCACTTTGCCAGCGTGGTTGCATACCATGAAACCGTCCTTGTCGATCAAACTCGATCGGGAGCTCACGCCAGTCTACATCCCTTCCTGGTTTTGGTCCACCTTCGCCCATTCCCAGGACCGGTTGATCATCAAGCTTAAATGAAATATTACCGTTTTCCTTAAACACAAGTTCCTGAATAAGTTCACCTGCGGCATTCCTAATGAGCAGTGTTAACGGATTGGCACTCACTTCCACATTTAAGTTTCCAACTTTTTCGTTGATGATTCCAGAAATCTCCTGAAGGCTAATAATGGGTTTGGGATATTCCATGTCAACCAGTGCAGGAGTAAAAGGAAACTCATTTCCAAATCCAATGGGTTTAATTGTAACCCGGATACCTTGATCTCCTGCTTCGCGAATTTCGAGTTGGACGGATTGACCAGCAATTGAAATTTTTTCAACTGGTTGTGTATAACCCGTAGAGAAAAGCAAAGTAGAAAGCAAAAGACCAAATACGTATGTTAGAAAGATCATATCAAAAGATGTTTATGTAAATTTTAATAAATGTATAAAATACACTTATTAAAATGCTCATCAAATATAGTAAATAATTTATATGACTAACTTTTGGTACCCTCTCGGGATTAATTTTATTTCAACTAAAAAATCTATAAGGATGTATACCAAGTATAAAACGTTGTAATTTTTAAGACCTTTATTGGTTTTTAATCCAAACAGTCGATCGACCTGAATTACCATCCTCTTTGTTTATATTTCTATTGTTGCGAGCGTAGTTGGGAATAGCCATGAATGGTGTTCCATCTGCCCAGGTTCCTTTAATTGTCATCACACCTCCAAGTAAATCCTCGCGCCATTCTAAAGAAAGTGCTTCAGTACCAAGAGCTTGATCAATGTTTGACTGATCAGCATCTTCCACACTATAAATCAGTGGCCCGTAGCGTAATGCTAACATACCATTGTTTGCCTCAATTCTTTCATCAGCTGTGATACGCTGAATTTTCATCGGAATCACAAATTCAATTTTGTCACCCTTTTCCCAAATACGTTTAATGGGCATGTATCCATTATTCACCCGTAATTCATAGTTTTCACCGTTTACTGATAATGATAAAAGACCGCTTACCTGAGGTACTGACTCGTACAAGCTGCTTGTCTTTCTATCAGGTACACGAACATTAATGGTAAATTCTCTGGAGTGTTCGGGATTAACAATGATTGCAACGTCCCCTTTCCATGGGTATTCGGTTTTCTGTACCAACTCCACATCAGTTCCGGCTACATTTTCCACAGTTATTGTGCTACCTATAAAAAGGTTCACATAAATTCCATCGTTGCTTTTTACGTAGGTCCAGGTTGGTATCATTAGCATGGTTCGTGGAATATTACCGACGCAGCAAGGGCAAACATGCCAGGGATCACGGGATTGGGATGAAGTAAGTGGGTTGGTATAAAAGAAATTCCTGCCTTCGAGGTCGAGTGAACCCATCAGAGCGTTGTACATTGTTTCTTCATACAGATCTGCATATTTCGCATCGTGATAGGCAATATTCATTTTATATTGGAAAAAAATCATTCCGCAACTTGAGCAGGATTCACAGTATGCATTGTTTCTTAGCGAATAGTCCGGTCCGAAGCCTTCTGAAGTCTGGCCACTGCCAATGCCACCTGTTACATAATATTTTTTATTTACAATATTATCCCACAGGGAGATTACAGCGCTTTGATAATCGACATCACCGGTTTCGGCTGCAATGTCTGCCATTCCTGAATAACTATAAACTGCCCTAACTGCATGCCCAACGGCTTCATATTGCTTTTGTACAGGTAAATGACTTTGATCATATTCTCCGCCTCCACCACGACTGTCCAGGAGAAATTTGGAAAGATCGATGTAGCTGTCGCCCTGGCCTCCAACTTCCATATCGTTTACAAATCGCCCAAATCTTACCAGCGCCTGTTCCATTTCCTGATGGCCATCAAACCACTCCAATTTATCAGGGCCAATATTATTGACCCAGCAGTCTGCCATTTTTTTTGCTGCATCATATAATCTTATGTCGTTTCCATTTGTAAGAGTATAATGATTAATTGCCGATTCTATAAAATAGCCACCGACGTAGCCCTCATGGGTACTCCGGTTTTCAGGTGCCCATCTATTCTTCCATCTGCTTGTATCACGAAGCGTATATGCTGTTTGTATATAACCGTCCGGTTCCTGTGCAGCGAGAATTTTGGGAATCCAATCTTCTAAAGTAGCAGTCATTTTCTTTTGTGCAGCAATTATTTGTTTATCGCCCTGCGGATCTATCATCAGGGCGATGCTCATTGCCTCAATGGTTTGGTAAACCCATGCATTTGAAAAAACATATCCTAAATGTTTACCATGGGGTTCTCCACGTAATGCTTTTGCTGCTTCAATAAAATTATCAATTCCTCCCTGGCCTTTTTCCAGGTCCGTTCGATTAATTTGTTCAATAGTATGAGGTATCCAATTTACAATCATTGCCCTGGCCCTGTTATTCCAAAGTGGATTGTCTATCTTGTAATGCCTGGTATATACAATGTCCAGTCTCTTCTCCGGGGGAGGATTTCTGACTGTAACCTTTAAGGAAGATGAATAATTGTTTTTACCTGTATTTGCAGATAATGAAAGAACGTAATCACCTGGTTCAGAAAAAATGGCCGTAGTTTCCAATTCTTCAGAATTGTAGAATTTAACGGTACCAGGTCCGGAATCCTTCGACCAAAGAGTACTTTGCAGAGGTGTTATCGACTTTACGATACCTGAGAGATATGTTTTTCCACCAAGGATAACATTACGATCTACTCCTGATTTTACCACTGGAGGATAATCAATTGATTTGTCGGAAGCATAGACAATCCATTCAAGTATGCCCGTAGCACTCCGTTCCTTTGAATGCATTTCCAATCTCATTTTTGTAGTTTCAATTTCATCGAAACCTAAAGAACTGAGCTTTCCAGTAAGTATTTCATAATCAGAAATATTACTAACCTGAATAAAATTGCTGCCATCCCAATACAGTAATCTAATTGCTTTTGGCAGGCGAATACGATCTTGATTATCCCACCAACTTAATGCGATCTCCTTTGTCTTGACAGGTTTTATCCAATCGTACTGGACATAATGCACTGTATCACGCGACCAACCGATATAAGCTTTTTCACGGTTAATTTCCGATTCAACAGGAATTATGCCATCGTTCAAAGCTTTGAAGCTTGAAGCAGACCTAAAGCCTGACGAACTTGAGGTTGTAGCAACGATGGCAAGATTCTTAATTGATGATTCTCCTTGTTTTGTCTCTGTTGAGCAGGAAATTGCTGATATCAAAGCAATAAGGCAGAGGGATACAATGTGAATAGTTTTCATAATACAGAATTTAATATGTTGTTGTTACTATTTTCATTCGAGGACATAATTGAGTCATAGCTCAATTAAAGTTATTTTGTTAAGTATAATTTAATTTGTTCAATACCTTTTTTTAAGGGAATTATGTAGGCTCCTCGTTCCTTATTCAAAGTTGAACTTATCATATATTTTCCCCTTTCTGTAACTGTCGGTTGTTCCAATCTTAAATAGGCATATGGAGTATATTTATTTACAGGATTAAGATATAGGCCTACTTCTCCTGTTGCAGGGTTATACGAAACACTGTTAAATTGTCCTGCATCAAGAGTTAACCAAAGTTTAGCTGGAGCAATAAATATTCTTGATTTTGCAGCAGTAGTCAATTCTACTATAATTATATTATCCGTTTCTTTTAAATTTCCACCGAAAGACAGCCACCCAAATTCCTGATGATGGATTATATAAGCAGAAGTATTCACTGCATATCCAAAAAATCCTGAGCCAAAATCTCCTGAATACCCATCTATTTTAAGCGTTGAAGGATAGGAATGGAATGCCGCAGGGCCAAATCCATCCTCTGTAATATTCGCAATTGAACCCATCAGTCCACCGTACCCCACCTTTAGTAAGTAGAAATCATCCGGAGTATCCCTGAATTCCCTTAAAACCGGAATAGCATTCAACCCCGAACCATAGTGGTGAAGTTGTCGCTCTATACGTCTTAATTTCCCTCCATACAAAAAATCCCAATATCTGCGTGCACTTCCGTTATATCCCCAATGAGGTAACGTTGGCATATATGCAAGAATCGCATTTAGCGTTACTTCCGCTTTTTCATCGTACCCAAAATATTTAGACCACATATACACTTCCTCCTGTCCTGTTGAATCCCATGGCATTTCGCTTCCGTACGGATAGTGCAATGAACGCCAGAGGTCAGCACGTTTTTTCATTGTATCCTCCAGATTACCTGCCATTTCAACCAACCCTTCATTTTGCAGGTCACGCAGGATTATTAAGAAAATAGTCCCTTCCATTTGACCAAATTGCGCATGGTCAGGCGCCTGTTCAACCATCGCCATGGCCGTTTGAAAAGCATTCTCAAGGTACCATTGCCAGGATTGATTTGTTATCAGACCCTCATAGTTTCGTGCTAACCGATAAAATACCCAGTGAGCTGCTGCTACGTGCGGATAATTATAGGACCGAACAGTAGATTCAGCTTGCTGCTGACTCCAGCCGGCCCATGTTTTGTAATTGATATCCTCGTCATAGGTACCTTCGGGCATTTTATCGGGCTCATAGTAAAACATACTTTTTCTTACCCCATATTGTCTGGGACCTTCACTATACTGGATTCCTCCCCATAAAGTATTCTGGGCAAAATCTCTGATCTTTTCCAATTTAACGGGATTGGGTTGCACCAATTGTTTCATAACCGCGGCAAGCCAGGAACCGGCACCCGCTTCATCGCTCAACCCTGGAATCCATGCACGGCTGTCTTCAACAACCTGTGACATCTGATCATAATCATAGCTAATAAATGACGGGTTACGATTGAAAGGATCATTTTCGTTATTATACCACTGATTCGTTGCCAGGAAATTTCCCATAGCTTTCACAATCTTTTGCTCACTCTCAATGACTTTGTAATGAATGGTCTGTTGCATGCCATCCTCGTAAATTACAGTTAGTCTGGCACGTCCCCACTGCTTTCCATTAATTTTGTAGGCTTCCCATCCATTTTCTGTTGTTCCTGACCTTTCCATAACCAATGCATCTTCAGGTTCAACCTGAATTGAACGTACCTTATTTTTATAATTCAAAAATAATTTTGCATCCACATCTTTAGGTACGACATAGCCGGGAATACCCACTGCCACAGGACGTTCTGCCTCAATAAGCTTTGTTTCTATATTTTTTATGGAATCGGTCAGCAAGAATTTAATTCCATAGGAACGGGATTCACCTGGATTCAACCTGACTGATGTTGGTTTATTCCAAGGAACTGCTTCACTCCAATCATTTTCCGCATGTGCTTTGCTGTGGATCATCCACTCATGAAATCCCTCGAAGGTTATACCTCGTGGAGTGGGATCATCAATCAGTGGATTATATGCTTCAAAAGAAGTTTCACCGTATGGAACAACAAGTAATACCGGACCATGGCCGTGTAATCGTATAACTTGTAAATAGCCTGCCTGCATTCCAATATATGGATCATAAAATACATTCTGTACGTGGGCCTCATCAAGGGATTTTCCCTGAAGGATGTTATCAAAAATCATTGGTATGCCAAGGGAACCAATTTCAACCGGCTGTTCTGTTTTATTGTGAATTTCAAATCGCAGCACTAAATCACGATCGATTAGTTCCCAATAGCGTTCAATTTTGAGAGGGATATTTTCAGGCAAAGTATTTGCCAGGTCGGCCCCAGCAAGAATATTTCCGCTAACACTTAATGCCTCCACAGGACTCCTTCGGGCAGCTGTTGAGTAGTTGGTCCATTCTTCTGACTCATTTACCTTTATTCGAACATTAAGATCCCCCAGGTGATATAATCCGTCCTTACTTCTTAGCTCTAATCGATCTGCCGGAGTAAAATCAAATCCATCCGTAACTTTCGGTACCATTGCTGCCATGGTCTGAGAGGATTTGACAAGTTTAATCCGGAATCCAGGAGTTTCAATCTCGATAAACCCCTGCGCCAGGTCAAGTGTTTGAGGTTTGTCAGCAAGTGATTTCCACCTGGATTGGGCGTATAATTTATCAATCGAAGTAGAAAGAAACACAAGTAAAACCAATGAGATAATATGGTAACTTGAACGATGTAGATTGTTTATAAAAGAGGAATGTTTTTGCATTTTAATATTTGATCTAATTCATACTTTCTGGCGAGTATTTTATTTAATGTTGAATGTAGCTATATAATAATTGGGATTTACACTCAGTATTCCTTCTTCATCTATGGGTAAAGTACCCCAATTTCGCGTCGGATTGAGATTATAAGATTGACCTGCATAATGGATTTCAATTGGGATACTAAAATTATCTCTGCAATTTGACCATCGATAGTACACCTGCTTATCCCGATGATAGTATTCCAATACAGGAATTCTAATGTCCCTCAGATATTGATCGAAAAATGGCTCAAGGTTTATGCCAGTTGCTTCGCTTATAAAGTTTTCTATCTCCCCGGTAGTAACTGTTTTATGATAAAATGTTTTATTCAATCCTCTTAAAATCTCTCTCCATTTTTCGTCATCGTTAATTATTTGGCGGAGCATATTGAGTAAATTTCCGCCCTTAACGTACATATCACCGCTACCGCTGCTGTTCACCCCATAATTACCTATTATAGTTCGATCATTACGAATCAATCGCCTTGTTCCTCGTACATACTCCCTTCCGGCATCCATTCCGAAATGATATTCCAAAAACAAACTTTCGGAATAATTTGTAAAACTTTCGTGGATCCACATATCCGCTACATCCTTATAGGTGATATTATTGGCAAACCACTCATGTCCTGATTCATGTATAATTATAAAATCAAATTTGAATCCCCAGCCGGTGCCACTGCCATCTCTTCCCCGGTACCCATTTTTATATCCATTCCCATAAGTAATCGAACTCTGATGCTCCATACCTGTACTCGGTACCTCTACCAGTTTGTACCCATCTTCATAAAAAGGATAGGGGCCAAACCAATATTCAAAAGCTTCCATCATTCTGGGCGCATCTTTGAATTGACTTTTAGCCTTCTCCACATTATAAGGGAACACATAATAATCCATATCCAGGTCACCCTTTTCTCCTTTATAAACTTCAGAGAAATGACTGTAATCTGCAATATTGATATTGATTACGTAATTACTAATGGGATTCGAAACAAACCAATGATACGTTTTTGTTCCATCTTTGAGATCTTCAACCTTTCTTAATCTTCCGTTCGAAACATCCATTAAGTTATCAGGCACATTCACACTGATCAGGACACTATCAGGCTCATCATACATGTGGTCTTTGCAGGGCCACCAGATACTTGCCCCAATACCCTGGCAGTTGGAATGTATGATATGATTCCCGTTTTGATCTATGTCCCAGGAAATACCTCCGTCCCATGGAGGCCGGATTGCTACTTTCGGTTTACCCCCATAGTAAACTACAATGGTATGTATGTCTCCAACTTTCTGTTCAGTTAATAGTTCAACGAAGTGTGCATTTCCTTCGGAATTTACTTTTAACACCTTTCCACTTTCATCAACCACCTTTTTAATGATCAAAGGCGGTTGAAGATCAATTTGCAATGTCGTCTTTGATTCCAAAACCTTATATACCACATCCACACTTCCATGGATGGTGCTATCCTTCGGATTGACCGCTATATCCAAATGATAATATTTAAGGTCCCACCAGATGCGTTCGGGAGTAACCGATCCCCTTAAGGAGTCCTGGCGGCCAAATGTTCGATCTTGCCCAAATGAGAAGATTCCAGAACATGATAAAATGAGGATAATAATGATTTTCCTAATCATAATAATTTATTTTCTCTGATTTTATTACGCAAATAATTTATTTTTTAATCCAGTCTTCAAAAATGGCTTTTTGCAAATTAGTAGGGTTGTCTCCAGGCTTAATTTCAAATGATGGTTCCACTTTCGTATCTAATTTTACGTTAAATAAAATTTCATTCCCTTGATGATAACCAAGCAGGGTTATTGTTTCATCCGGATTACGATTTATCATTATCGGTTTTAGAGGAGTTGCATTTAGATCTTTCCCATCAATTTCAAGTATGATCATTCGTCTGCGTAGTCCTGCCTTCCATGCGGGAGATTCATAATCGACAGAAGTGACAAAAAGACTGTCATTCCTCATACGGGTAGAAATACCAAGCCAGGCTCCCGGAACAGGCCTCGGTTCCACATCAATGTCCAATCCCCCATAGGCAAAGTATTTTTGGTAATCTATTGGTTTAACGCTGGTAGTGTATTCAAACAATTCCGTGAGTTCCGTACCTGCTATTTGTTCACAAACGGAATAGAATTCAGCTTCCGTAAATCCTCGATTTTTCTCTTTATAAAATTCATAATAAAGTGTTCGCATCACATCGTCAAGAGATTTAGTATTATTCGTTGCATGACGGATATTAAAGTCAAGCATCAGGCCTATTAGAGCCCCTTTGTCATAAATTGATATTGTTTTATTAAATTCATCGTTTGTGCGTCCGAAAGGACCATCTGACCATGTTTCCCAACTTGCTTCTGTCAGCGATTGATAGAGACGTCCCGGTTGGGTTTCATATACTACCAGGTGTCTGCGAAAATCCTCTAACATCTCTTCTGTTGTACTTATTCCAGCACGCCTTACGATTAGCAAATCGTAATAGACAGTTATTCCTTCTGATACCCAAAGCATTTTTGTGCGATTGCCTTTGTCATAATCGAAGGGGCCAAGTTCAATTGGCCGGATACGTTTTACATTATAGTTGTGAAAGTATTCATGAGCCAAAAAACTGTACATGCGTCTCTTGCCATCAGGATTATTAAGCACTCCCCCGCTAAATGAAAATGCCGTTGAGTTTAAATGTTCGAGGCCACCACGTCCGGGGCCAATAGCCAGGAATACATAGTGATTATAAGGAATCTCTCCGATTATATTGACACTGGATTCAACAATTTTCATCAAATCTGTACGGAAGGACACGCGATCAAAGTCACCCAACTCATAACCGATAAATTTGTGGGGAATACCTTTCACTTCAAAAAGTGGTAATTCTTCCAGGTTACCAATAAGAATCGGACTGTCGTATAATACATCAAAATTCTTGGCTGTAAATTGACTAGATGATCCATTTGTCAATTCTAACCCACTAGCTATTATGGTACTATCGTTGGATATATCTATTGTGAGTTCAACAGATTGATCTAACATTCCTTCAATGTACATGATAATGGCAGCTGGAGTAATAAAGATTCGTCCCGCATCGATAAAACTATTCGCAATGAATGGTCTTGCTGTTTTTACATCATAATTAATAATCAAACCTGAGTTATCATTTGAGAACACACACCAGGTATTCCTATTAATTTTTTCCCATGCAAGTTCATTCCCATTTCCACTATGAGGCTGAAAATTGGAAACGTTATCACCATAGTTCATTATTTGGTAGTATCCAGGCGTCCAAGCTGGAATCTTAAGGTAGGTGGTATCTCTTTGAATACCTTCACATCGCATCGTAATATGAAACACATTTGAAATGGGATCTGGAGCAATAATATATGATAACTTTGTGGATGTATTTTCTTGCGAGCATTTTGATATTAACAGGATTGCAATAAGACCTGTTAAAAGAAGAGTCCTTGATTTTACCAGGAAACCGGTGATCCTATTTAGAAAATCATGCACTCCAGTTAATTGACTCATTTATCGGATGTTCAATTTATAATGTAATTTAGTATATTTTAATTGTAAATTATACACTTAATAATAAATGTACTATTATAGCATTAATTCTTGATATTTGGATGTTCTTTTTGTACTCCAAGGTTAAATTGTATAACAAAGTAAAATGAATATTAGTACAGTTCAAACCTATTTATACACTTGGAAAGGGCCTGTGAAAACAGACGATACCATTTTTGCAACCCCCCTAAGCGCACTTCCTTTCCAACGTGATCCGCAAGCACCTTTCCGATTTTATAGTTGGTTAGTTGTAAAAATCACTACCGATGATGGAACATTTGGAATTGGAAATGCCGGTTTGTGTCCTGAGATAACAAAACGAATTATTGATACAAAGATCTCTTCCCTGATAATTGGTGAAAATCCAATGAACACCAATTACTTATTTGAAAAAATGTATCGTTCAACTATTGCATATGGCAGAAAGGGGGCGGTGATGGCAGCAATTAGCGCAATTGATATTGCACTTTGGGATATCAAAGGAATTGTTATGAATCAACCTGTATTTATACTCTTAGGTGGTAGGACAAAAGAATCTATTCCATCCTATTATAGCAGATTATATACACGAAATTTGGATCAATTACAACAGGAAGCAGAGGAGCATAAAAATCAGGGTTTTAAAGGTATGAAACTGAGATGTGGATATGCTATGACTGAAGGAGTTGAGGGGTTAAGGAAAAATGTAGAAATGGTAAAGGTTGTAAGAGATGCAATCGGTGATAATATTGACATTATGCTTGAAGCTTATATGGGTTTTAATTTCTCATATGCTAAGCGGTTGTTGAAAGCATTGGAGCCATTTAACCTGCGATGGGTAGAAGAATTGCTCTTGCCTGATGAAATACATAATTTCAGTAAACTAAAGGCATGCACTGACATCCCAATCTCAGGTGGGGAGCATGAATTCAGTCGATATGGCTTTCATGACCTAATACAGGCTGGAGCACTTGACATATTCCAATTTGATACAAATCGAGTTGGTGGTTTTTCTGAAGCTCGTCATATTTGTTCCATGGCTGAAGTGAATGGTGTTGAGGTCATCCCGCATGGTGGACAAATCCATAATCTACATGTCGCATTAAGTTCTTTCGCTTGTCCAATGGCCGAGTATTTCCCAAAAACTGAAATTGAAGTGGGTAATGAATTATTTTGGTACATATTCGACGGAGAGATTAATGCTGTTAATGGGAATCTACAATTGGATGATTCTAAACCAGGATTAGGGCTTAGATTGAAAGAAAATAAAGAAGATTTAAGGCATTTTGAAATTATTGAATAATCCGGAAAAATGGCACAAAGTATATTAGATCAGTTCAAACTTAATGGGCAAGTAGCCTTGATCATTGGAGGAAACAGAGGACTTGGTTTTGAAGTTGGTAAAACCCTGGCTGAGGCTGGTGCAAATATAGCTATTGCTTCCAGAGATACTTCTCAAAATTCAATTGCAGAGCGTCATATCAGTACTGAGTACAATGTGGATTCGATATCATTTGAATGTGATGTTATCGAGGAAAAGCAAGTTATTGATGCTGTGAAAGGAACTGAAAAAAAGTTTGGAAAGATTGATATACTGGTTAATTCAGCTGGGATTAATATTCGCGGTCCCATAGATCAATTATCATTAGATGATTTTAATAAGGTAATGAAAATCAATGTCAGTGGTTCCTGGCTGAGCTGCAGGGAAGTAGTTCCAATCATGCGAAAAAATAAATATGGCCGAATTATCAATTTTGGCTCTATGCTATCCATGGTTGCTATTTCGGAAAGGACACCCTATACCTCCAGCAAAGGAGCAATTATGCAATTAACCAGGTCGTTAGCAATTGAGTTGGCAAGAGAAAATATTACCGTGAACGCCTTACTCCCTGGCCCATTCGCTACTGAAATGAATCTTCCACTAACAAAAGATCCTGAAAAGTTCAGAGCTTTCGTAAGTAAGATACCAATGGGTAGGTGGGGTGAACTTTATGAAATTGGAGGATTGGCACTTTACCTGGCTAGTCCTGCCTCCAGCTATGTAACCGGATCCGGATTTTCAATAGATGGCGGTTGGATTGCCCAATAAGCAGGAACATATGAGATTAGTTCAGCTTATCAACGAACACAAAGATCGCAGGATTGCCAGAGTTGATGGTAATCAATTGAATCTGATGCCTAAAAAATATCCCTCAATTTATCATCTGGTGCAGGAAACCCTCAACAATGAAGAAACATTGAGGAGTATTATCCAATCAATTCCATCAACAGAACGACTGGATTACCAAAGTATATATAATGGCAACAATCCCTGGAAAATTCTACCGTCTTTTGACCATCCCGTAAATCCTGCTCTTTGTCTGATTTCCGGAACCGGCCTTACCCACAAAGAAAGTGCAGAAAAACGTCAAAAAATGCACGAAAACCAAACAGGAAATACCGGACTTACTGATAGTATGAAAATTTATTTGTGGGGAGAGGAGGGGGGCAAGCCACAAAAAGGTAAAATCGGGATACAACCTGAGTGGTTTTATAAAGGTAACGGAAGTGGGCTCCGGGGCCATCTTGACACCCTCGAAGTTCCATCATATGGTAACGATGGAGGAGAAGAACCGGAAATTGCCGGGGTCTATTTTATAGACAAAAACGGAACGCCGGTGAGAGTTGGGTTTACTGTAGGTAACGAATTCTCTGATCATATAATGGAAAAGAAAAATTACCTGTACCTGGCACCTTCCAAACTAAGAAATTGTTCAATTGGCCCTGAATTAGTACTTGACCATGAGTTCCAAAATATCAAGGGAAAAGTAACTGTATTAAGAAATAACAATGAAATATGGTCTAAAGAATTAAGGACTGGCGAAGAAAATATTATCCATAGTCTGGAGAATATGGAATATCATCATTTCAAATATCACCAAAATCGAATTCCAGGTATGGTGCATATACACTTTTTTGGAACCTCTGCCTTAAGCTTTGGGGATGGTATCGCTTTGAAGAGTGGTGATGAAATGATAATGGCCTTTGATGGATTTGGGAAGCCCCTCAGAAATACGATATTGTATAATAAGGAGCGTGAAAAAATATTAAAAATACGATCCTTATATTAATAAATACTTCAGTTTTACCCATTTGGGTTTGATGGTTTCAGAATATGAAAATTTGTATTTCAGTTATTTTGTTCATCTTTTTGCTTGGTTGCGATTCCAAACTGCCAAAGGAAGGAGAAACTCACCCTAAACTGGTATTCAGGCTTGCTATTGAACTTAATTCAACCACCAAATTATGGGATGCTTCATACTTATTTAAAAGAGAATTGGAAAAAGCTTCACCACAATATGGAATTGAAGAAGGCGAAATAAAAGTCGAGTTTTATGATCAGGGTATGATTGGTACGGAAAGGCAACTTTTGGAAGCTTGTTATTTCGGAGTAGTTGAGGTCGTCCAAATTAACTCATCTGTGGTCAGTACACTTGAGCCTCAATTCTCAATATTAGATTTACCATATGTTTTCGTAAACGAACAACATCTGAAGGATGTCCTTTATGGCGACATAGGAAAGGAATTGTTGGATAAATTACAAGATAACCGACTATTTGGGTTAGGATTTTATACTGCCGGGTTCCGGAACATATTTTATCAATCAGATAATGGCTGTGCCTCTACTCCCGAAGAGCTAAAAGGTTTAAAGATCCGAGTAATGGAGAGCCCGGTTATGGTAAATTCAATTAATGCTATAGGCCTTCGCGCCACTCCTATCCCTTTCTCCGAACTATACCAGGCACTTACAACAGGGGTTGTTGATGGGGCTGAAAACAGCGCTAATGTATTTGTTTCATACAGGTATCATGAGACGGGTTGTAATTGTTTTACTCTTACTGAGCATTTTACCAACCAACACATTTTAATAGCCAATGCTGACTGGCTGGAATCAATAGAACCCAAGTATCAAAAACGCATTAAATATGTTGCCAGAAAAATTATACCTGAATTTGACTTGATATGGGATAAGGCTATTCAGCAGTCATTTAGCTTAATGCAGCAAAATGGGGTGACAATCAATCCGGTAAAAAATAAAGTTGATTTTATTAATAAGGTAGAAGAAATTCCAAACCAGTTTTTTAATGATCATCCTGAAGTTTCCAGGGATATTTATTTTAAAATTCAATCCTTGGGGGATATCTATTTACAAAAATGAAGATGACAATAGTTAACAAACTTTTGGATGGATTGATTATGGTTATTCTAGGGATGATGTCTGTATTAGTAGCATTGAATGTATTTTTTCGATTTGTACTCAACTTTTCTCTGTATTGGGGAGATGAATTAGCCCAGATATTACTTGTCTGGCTTACATTTTTAGGGGCTGCTGTTGCGACCAGAGAAAAATCACACTATGTCTTTACTTATTTTCTGGATAAAATGGCTGGGAAATGGCATAAGATTTTTACTCTGGTTAGAGATTGCCTTAACATTTTGATTATTTCCATTCTGTTGTACTACAGTTCAAAAGTGTCTTTCAATATTCAATCCTGGATTATGCCGGCTTTGGAATTCAGCAGAAGTTTCGTATATGGTGCCGCGCCTGTAGGTTGCATTTTCATGCTGATTTATAGCTTCAAAAACTTGGTTATTGACTTGAAAGAAAATACTTGATATTATGTCAATGTCGTTGATTTTACTAGGCACTTTTTTAATCCTTTTAATACTGGGAGTGCCCATTGCGTACTGCATGCTCCTTTCATCTCTTGCTGCGCTACTTTATATTGGAGTTGATCCTATTATGGTTGGTTTGGAAACGGCCAGATCCCTCACATCATTTTATTCTTTTTTAGCAGTACCGTTTTTTATTTTAGCTGGGGAATTAATGAATTTTGGCGGGCTCTCTCAGCGCATAGTAAATTTTGTAAAATCACTGATCGGCCATCATAAAGTAGGAATGCCTGCAGTTACTGTAGTTTCATCGCAACTTTTCGGATCTGTATCAGGAGCATCTGCAGCTACTTGTGCAGCCATTGGTAGTGTCATGATCCCGGCATTAGAAAAAAATGGATATAATCGCAATTTTTCTACATCACTGACTGCTTGTGCCGGTACCACCGGGGCATTAATTCCACCAAGTATTGCATTACTGATATATGGAACAGTGGCAAATGTGTCTATCGAAAAATTGTTCATTGCGGGGATACTACCAGGGATTTTAGTCGGCCTGGGATTAATTCTGGTGAGTTGGCACTACTCAAAGAAAATATCTGTAAAGGTTGAAAAGAAATCAAGTTTTAAAGAGGTTTTAAACAGGTTCACCGAAGCTTCTTTCGCATTATTTTTGGCGGTTATCATATTTGCAGGTATTATGGGAGGTGTTTTCACTGCTACAGAAGCATCAGCCGTAGCAGTGATATATGCAACAATTGTAGGGTTTTTTATATATCGGAAATTAAAACTAAAAGACTTACCCGTAATACTAATTTCATCCGCAAAAACTACTGCCTCTTTAAGTTTTCTGATTGTATGCGCAAGCCTGTTTGCCTGGACATTGAGTATTGGAAAAGTACCTGAAGAATTAACCGAAGGATTGGTTGGATTTAGTGACCAAATAATTGGTTTGTTTGGTGACAATCTCAATCCTGAAGATTCATTTAAAATTCGAAAAATTATAATTCTTATTGTTTTAAATCTGGTCTTGCTGGCGGTTGGAATGTTTATTGATGTTGGACCGGGTCTGCTGATCGTTGTTCCTGTTGTCCTGCCAATCAGTCATGCCATTGGAATGGGAGAAGGATTGAGTGCTGTTCATTTCGGAGTTATGATTGTTGCTAATCTTATAATAGGACTCGTAACCCCACCGGTAGGATCGACATTATTTGTTGCCAGTGCGGTGGGTAAGGTTAAAGTTGCTAAACTCGTCCCATATGTATTAAGATTTATGCTGATAATGGTATTCGTTCAGTTTTTGGTAACATTTATTCCATTCATTACAACATTTTTACCCTCTTTAATGGATTAGTTGAATTTTACTGATATGAATGTATCAATATCACCCATTTTTCATCGTAATCTCACAATATGAATTATTTCCAGAACCACTTCGATAATCCTTGCAAAGGTTGTCAGGATCAATAACAATCTTAAAATTAAAATAAAATGAAAAAAAAATATATCTATTACAGCATTTTTACAATTATGGTTCTCTTATTGGTTTTTGTCCTTATCTGGAGATCAAATGAAAGGCAACATTGGGCCAAGATGTACCTTGGAGTAGGCACAACTTCATCGCCCAGGCCTGTGGATCTCAATAATGATGGTATTCTGGATATAGTGTTAGGAGGAGCGGGTGCAGAGTACGACAGTACTAAATATGCTGTACTGGCTATTAATGGAGCTGATGGTGAAATACTGTGGCAGGTGAAAGGTCTAAACCAGATGACAGGTTCTGCAATATTTAAGGATATAAATTCAGATGGTACACCCGAAGTATTTATTGGTGGAAGATCCTCACAGTTGATGGCAATAGATGGTAAATCAGGAGAAGTAATCTGGAACTTTTTGAAAAATACAGGTGTAGCCCTCGACTTGCAATTTGATACCACGCTTTTAAATTTTTATAATCCTCAATTTATTCCTGATCAGAATAATGATGGTCGGGAAGATATCCTCATATCATTTGGTGGTTATGTTATTGCCGGCCCCGAGAACTACAATAGACCTGCAGGAAAGCTTATGGTATTAGATATTATGGATGGATCTGTGATTACTGAAATGTTCATGCCGGATAATAAAGAAACCTACATGTCACCAGTCGTACATGATTTTAATGGTGATGGCAATCTATCAGTTATATTTGGTTCAGGTGGAGAAACCATAAATGGCAATCTATACATGATCCAGTTGGATGATTTAATGAAAAATAATGTTGCCAATGCCATACATCTCGATTCTGGTAATGGGAAAGGCTTTATTGCGCCCCCCCTATTGATTGACATTACAGAAGATAAAGTGAAAGATATCATTGTCAATTCTATGAATGGCCGGATGATCGCAATCGACGGTAAATCCCTCGAGAAAATCTGGGAAACAGGGTTTGGGAAAAGAGCGGAAACCGAGGCGATGGTAGCTCCAGGATTTTTTGATAATGATAATATCCCGGATTTTTTTGGACATTATGGATTAGGGGAATGGCCCGTAATAGACACCGTCATTCACGTATTTGTTAGTGGAAAGACTGGAGAGGAGATTTTCAGAGACACTTTAGGTGTCCTTCAGTTTTCTTCACCAGTGACTTTTGATTTCAATAATGATGGTTCTGATGATGTCCTGCAGCATGTAAACCTTTATGAAGGAGACAATTTCAGCAGACGGTTTGTTAATCAACTTTATGTCTACGATTTAGCTAATAAAAATGTGTATCCTCTCAGTGAAATAAATAAAGGAGCAAATTTAGGAACGACGCCACTAATTGCAGATCTCGACAACGACAACAAAGTAGATTTGGTCATATGCTATGTCACAGAAGTATTTGCATTTAAGCATCTTGTAGTAGAAAGGATTGAACTCAATATTTCTGTAAAAGAGAATAATTGGGGAGGTTATATGGGCAACGATTTTTCAGGAGTATATCCTGAAAAGTAATGCATTATAAGAAACCGTAAAAGCTGGGAATTATAGTTTCTTTCATTGATCAATTCTGTTGGTATAGATCATTATCGAGTCGTTGTTTCTGGTAATAATTATTAATTCGTCTTTTCCTCTTTCAATGATTTCCATATCACGAATATCGCCAACTAAATAAATACCATGATCGGAAGTTGAAATTGGTTTAAACTTGTCTTTACCCGAAAGTATCACAGCATTTGGTACATCATATCTTATTGTTTCGACATCGGTTCCAAATAAATTACCTGCAGCCATTATGTCATCAGAACCGTCATTGTTGAAATCTTTTAACAAAAATGAACGAATTGGACCAAATTGAGCCCTATTTGTCATCGTTTCCACACTAAAGGAACCAATGTGGTTAAGAAAAGCACAACTTTGAAATATCTCGGCCTTGTAATGGGATACACTGGAAAGATTCTTCTCTCCAAACATATCCTTAACATCGGCATAAGCAAATTCTTCAAATGTTAAATACTTTTTATTAATAAAAGGGATTTGATTACTTAAGCTCGTCCTACCTCGAACCGGTACAATTTTTCCATCGGACTCGTAGCTTAGTACAATATCGAAGGTCCCATTATTATCCATGTCTCCAGCATATATATGCAAAGGATTATTTGAAGTTGGCTGATATTTGTTATTGCTTCCAATATTACCGGCAAGAATGTCAGGTGTACCATCATCATTCACATCCATAATTGAAACCGTAAACCACCATCCATGAGTATCTGACAATCCATACTCCTCGGTTTTGTTTGTAAAAAATCCCTGATCATTTATAAAAATTGAAATTGGCATCCATTCACCAACAACTATTAGATCAGCGTCTCCATCATCATCTATATCATGAAATACCGCATCGCTAACCATACCTAGGTCACGAATTGAAGGAGCTATCGAATCAGTTACATCTGTAAACCTTCCATCATCATTTAGCAAAATATAACTGGACGGTGATAATGGATATTTGCCTGGAATAATATGCCCACCAACAAAAAGATCCAGATCCCCATCGTTATCTATATCACAAGAAGCAACACTTTGGCCACTAGCTTTCACATTTGGCAGAATATCAATTGATTTAACAAAATTCCCTGATCCATCATTGATATAAAGTCTGTCCCTGTATAGTGGATCTCCATCTGGAAACTCATTGCTTCCACTCACTAAATATAGATCAGGATCGTCATCATTATCAAAATCAAAAAACAAACTTTGCATGTCCTCATGATCTGCATCCGCTTCAAATAAACTTTGGTTTGACTTAATGAAATTACCGTTAACTTGCTGTAAGTACAATTCACCTGCCTGACCCGCAGCTCCACCGATAAAAAAATCTTCAAGTTTATCCCCATTAACATCAGCTTTCGAAATTTAAGGGCCATTTCCTGATTGTCTGTGGGGAAGGAGTTTTTCTAATCTAAAATCATTGAATATTCTTTCTTTATGTGTGAATGTTATACCAATATCTTTTGGATTTACCACCGTGAACAAACTTGAAGATTCCGGCTTTTCAATGGATAAATATTCGGAATCAATATAATTCACAAATATTGTTTGGTTTGACTTGATGTTTTCAAATAAAGATTTTTTTTGGTCAGGCCAGATAATGGTAAGATTATTTATAATACTGTCAGCACCCAGTCCCAGGTTTATTACTTCGGCAACAGATGATAAATATCCCCTGGAAAGATAGTGTTGATAAAAAATGTCTTGATTATCTAATTGCAAATAAATTTTTGTTCCAATGCCAAGAAAGTTTCCTTCGGGCCCTTTCAGCTTTATCTTTAGATAATTTCCATTCCTGTTATTGTTTATATAAATAGTGGCCGTTTCATCAAGATTATTTATTAAAAGATCAAGATCCCCGTCATTATCCAAATCTGCATATGCAGCCCCATTTGAGTTAACCGGATCTGTTAATCCCCATTCTTCTATTTTATTCTCAAATGTGAAATCACCATTATTCCTGAAAATATAGTTCTGGAGTTTAACTGATGGCATTGCATCTAAAACTATATCGTATGGAAGAGGTTGGGATGAGGTCATCAATTTGTCCATTTGAACGTAATAATCATTGTCAGTCACATCCCGTTTAATACCATTGGTGACAAACAAATCTTTGAATCCATCATTATCAAAATCTGCCAACAAGGGGGCCCAACTCCAATCAGTTTTATGAATTCCTGCTAATTGCCCTACTTCGCTGAAGAGGCCTTTACCATTATTGATTTGCAGAGTATTGGATAAATACTGATACTGATTATAGAAATTTGTAAGTCTGACGAAATTGACTATATCCATATGAAGCATCAGTTTGTTCAACCTTACATGATTATCCGGAACCATATCAAGCACAATTAAGTCTAACAGGCCATCATTATTAATATCAGCAATATCCGACCCCATGCTAGAACGTGACGTATGTGTAAAGTGATCATTAATTTTGTCGGTGAATGTCCCATTTTGATTATTGATGTATAAAATATCACCCTGAACAAAATCATTTGCCAAGTAAATGTCTTCCCATCCGTCGTTGTTAAAATCACCTATAGATGCGCTAAGGCCCCAAGTTTTATTCAGAACCCCGGATTCCTCAGTTACATCTGTGAAGGTGTTGTTGCCATTATTTCTAAATAAATGATCGGTAGTCTCCCGCTCAATGTCCATATCATAAATCCTGGAGAGCTTATTATTATTAGACCAATCAATTCTGTGATTGACCAAATACATATCAACCTGATTATCTTGATCATAATCAAAAAAGTATGCCTGGGTGGAGAAGGCATCTGAAGCCAATCCATATGTTAAAGCACTTTCTATGAATGTTAGGTCACCTTTGTTTATAAATAACCTGTTTCTTCGCTTCTCAATATTTGGCTCATGGCCTGAGTTACAAACATAAATATCCAAAAAGCCATCGTTATTAATATCAATCATGGTAACACCTGTAGTCCAGCTCTCGAAACAACCTACACCTGCACTATTTGTAATGTCTTGGAAAATTAGCTCACCTTTGTTTAAATATAGTTTGTTGCTACCCTGATTTGCACCGAAATAAATATCAACCAGTCCATCATTATTGATATCACCAACCGCCACTCCACTCCCATTATAAAAATAATAATTATTTAAGTAGTTCCGAACCGGGCCTTCGGTGATGTTGTTTGCAAATTTTATATTGCTATAATCACTATCCAGTTTACTGAACATTGGCTCTTTTTTCTCACTAGTGCAGTGAATTAAAAAAAAAAAAGATATTATAATCAAATGGCTCTTGAAATAATAACTTTTCATATGACTAAAGAAATAGTATTTTCAATTCAACCATAATTGCATTTATCTTCACCAATAGCATGCAGTATTTTAATTAGTATCTTCAATTTTGTTCCAATTTGGTGGATCCAATTTTAGAATATGTTTAATAAAAAAGTCCCTTCTTTTTCTTTCACCGTATTCTCCTCCCAGTGTGTGGTTTACTCCGGGAAGAATAACAAATTCAAACTCTTTGCTAGCATCAATTAGAGCGTCGGCTACCTGAAAAGTAGAGGCAGGATCTACATTATCATCCACCTCTCCAACAATTAGCATCAATTGACCTTGTAGTTTATGTGCATTCTCAACATTCGAGTTCTCTGTATAATGTTCTCCCACGGGGTAACCCATCCATTGCTCATTCCACCAGATCTTATCCATTCTGTTATCATGAGATCCACATGATGAAACTCCAACTTTATAAAAATCAGGATGCCAAAGTAATGCAGCCATGGTACTTTGTCCACCGGCCGAAACTCCAAAAATACCAACATTTGAAATGTCAAATTCCGGATACATATTGGCTGCAGCTTTGATCCAGAGAATATGATCTGGTAAGCCGGCATCTTTTAAATTTTTCCAACAAACATCATGAAAAGCTTTGGATCGATTGGATGTTCCCATTCCGTCCATCTGCATTATCACAAATCCCATTTCGCTAAGACGGGAAAAGGCACGAGAATAGGGCATGAAAGATTTTTGTGCAAAAGAACTGTGTGGGCCCGCGTATATATACTCAATTATTGGATATGACACTTTAGAGTCAAAATTTGTAGGTCTATAAATGTTTCCCCAAATATCCGTTTCCCCATCACGACCTTTCGCCCTGAATACTTCAGGCATTTCCCAACCTTTCGCAAATAGGTCGGCGATATCAGCTGTTTCAAGGGTCATGAGAACCCTGCCATCTTCGGCATTCCTTAAAACTGTGATCGGGGGCATGTCAACCCTGGAATAGTTGTCAACGAAATATTGATAGTTTTCGGAGAATGTCGCTTTGTGGTTGGCATTCTCAGGGGTTAAGTCAATCAACCCACTTCCATCAAAATTGATTTTATAATAGTGAATCAAATAGGGGTCCTCTCCCGGATTCTTTCCACTACCCCGGAATATGAGTTGCCGTTTATTTTCATCCACACGATCAACCCCTCCAACAACCCAATCTCCCGAAGTAACCTGATTCTTGACGGTTGCGGTTTTACCATCAAAGAGGTAAAGGTGGTTCCAACCGTCACGTTCTGAAGCCCAAATTATTTCTCTGCCATCGTTAACATCATACCTGTATCTTTTACCACTGTAGTTAATAAAAGTATCGCTTCTTTCATCTATAATTATCCGAGTTTCTCCAGTTGAACCATTTACCTCAACGATCTGATAAACCTGGTGCCCTCGTTGATTATATTCAAATGTAAACCCTCTGCTGTCTTTCCTCCATTTCAATCGTGATAAGTTATATTGCAATAAAAAAGGCTGAGATTCAATAAAGATCTGTTCCGGTTTATTCAGGTCAAACAAAGAAGGTTTTCGGATAGGCAATACATCTCCAGGTTTCTGATATACTCTTTTATGCAATTTAGGTTGTAATTGATCTTCAGGAGATGATTCGATGAATTGGATAAACCGCTTATTGAAACTGGTTACTTTAAAAGTGGCTAACTTCTCTGAATCAGGTGACCACTGGATAAAAGATGAGTAGTAGTCCGTATTATTACCATCAAAACTTAGCTGAACGACTTCTTCGCTATCCACCATTTTAATATATACATTATAATCCTGTATATAAGCTGACCATTTATTATCTGGCGACATAACCGGATCGTTGCTCAGTTCATCCCGGCCTTCACCCCAATACCTCCGAGTTTCTTCCTGCTTAATGTCTTCGATCTTTGTAAGCTTGTAATTTCTGAGATTACAACTCCATTTTACATTGTTGATAGTAAAAGAAATTTCATCAAGATTTTTAAATACCAAGTCCTCTAATTGGAGTGAAGAAGGTGAAGAATCTCCGTTAGCCTGCTCATTAATTTTGCTTGACAATTTCTCAAGATCAATGGCGGATTTTTTCTTGAGTTTGATTGCATCAACAAGGAAGTATTCCTTTCCTTTTCGGGTATCTACTGCATACCAAAATGTATTTGTTTCATTTATCCAAACCGGACGTACAAATGCATGAAATACTAATTTGTTAAAATTCTGTGCGGAATCAGCTAAATGATATTGATCAGCAGTAACCTGAGCCCATACTGATAGAGGAAACAATGTTATTAAAATTACAAGAAAATTTAATTTAAATATTTTTGAATATTTCATCAATCAGTTATTTGGTCATAGTTATTTTAAAACAATTAATTCATAAGTGAGGACTTTTAATATCCAGTATTTACCAATTATCGTTTTATGGTCCTCAATTTAAATATTGGGCCAGCCCTGTTCCCAACATGAGGATAGAATTTTACGGTGACCGTACTCGAAAGGGCCGTTATTTCTTCAGGTATTTCATATTGAACATCCACGAACTGGCCATCTTTTTTCCCCGATATGTTTTCAGTGGCAATTTTCTGATTATCAATCAAAATATCGAAAGTCCTTGATCCTGTAAAGCCTCCCCAATATTCAGCTACTAAAGCCATTGGTTGTCCTTTCATCACTTTCATTTCCAAAGAAAACCATCCTCCCCGATTTGCTGCTCTGGCGGTCCGGTTTCTAAAGTTACGAACATAGGTACTGTCCCCCTGGAAGTTATGTGCTATTTCTGACTGCTCATCACCCGGAGTAAACATGTCATAGGTCATTTCCTCCAATTTTTGTTTTTGAAGCAGTTCATTCTTAACTTCCTTTTGATGGGCTTCCCATTGCTCTTGATTATACATATCAAAGTAAACTGAATACCTCCTTTCATGAGTTTCATAAAATGGCTTCAAAGTAAAGTTGCGGGGAAGACCAACATTTACAACATTGAATGTGTTAACACCTTCGCCAGGCTCAAGCCATTTTGTCGGTTCCTTTTGTTCAGTAAGTAACACAGGTACATAATCTGAGTCATCAGCATTTGGATCGTCCTCGGGGCCAAGGTCACCAGCCAGTACCAGGGGTCCGTACATTACTGCAATCCTTCTTTCATCATCAGGCATTGCCTCAAGTCTTAGGGTAAATGGAAATTTCACTTCTATTCTATCACCGGTTTCCCATGTTCTCTTAATACTTACAAAACTCCCCGGATGAGAATTATTTTGTATAGGTTCAGCGTTCACTAAAATCTCCATACCTTGTTCCGACCAGTACGGATACCTGATTTTCATTGTTAGCTCTGTTGGCTCTGAAGTTTCAAATTCAATAGTAGTCCCTTGCTCTTCCGGATAGTTTGTTATCTGCCTGATCTTTATCCCTTTATCTTTCCAATCTGCTTCAGCAGCTATAAACTGACTTACATAAAACTCCTTATCATTATAATAGAAAATATTGCCACCATACTTGGAATGTGTTTCCATGCCGGAACCAACACAGCAGGTAAACCATTCAGGGTCTTGATAAGTTTTTCGACCCCCCATTTCTAAAGACAAATTATAAATTACCCTGCCGTCCCCAGGGTGTTGAGAAGAAAGTATATGATTGAACAAGGCTCTTTCATAATAGTCAGAAATCTCAGCTCTCGGTTCCCATTGAAATATATGGGAGGTAAGTTTTAGCATATTATACACATTGCATGTTTCTGTAGTGCCATTACTTAAGCGATTTCTTAATTGATCGGGTTGGCCAAAATATTCGTGATTGCCATGCCCCCCGGTTACATAAGAGTGATGGTTCACTACTCTATCCCAAAAAAATGAAGCGGCCTGGTAATCATTCTGATCTCCCGTTATTTCATATCTTCTTGCAAGACCAATTAATTTCGGGATCTGAGTATTTCCATGAATTCCAGGAAGAATATCATTTCCATTAGCCAGTGAATCCAATATTACCTGGTGATGAAAAATCCGGGACATATCAAGATAACGTTCATCACCCGTATCAGCGTACAGATCAACAAGCATTTCATTTATCCCTCCATGTTCACAGTTAAGCATTTCCTGAATCTGATCATTATTTAGGGGTGTAACAATTCCATAAAGCCAATCAGCAAATTTCTTTTCAACTTCCAAAGCTTTTTCGATACCACACAGATGGTAGGCATCGCGTAACCCGGCCATCACTTTGTGTTGCGTATAAAAGGGGGCCCAGATTCCATTGAGATTGAAATTTTGAGCCTCAATCTCACCTTTTGCTATTTCCTCTTCAAATACTCTCTTTCCATCAGGAAAAGCGCCCAAATACCCATCGCCGTCTGCATCTTGAATGAGCTCTAATTCATCTACTATATAAATGGCGCGTTCCAAAAAAATACTGTCCCCGGTAGTTTGATACATTAATCCACAAGCACTCAAATGGTGTCCTAAGCTGTGACCGGCGAGGCTTTGGTCTTCCCATCCATAATAATGCTCAGCTTTTGGTTCCAGTCCTGCTTCAGAACGAAATTTCGCCAGTAATCTATCGGGGTCGTATTGTAAAAGTGATTGACGGTTTAAGTCCGTTGCTCTTTTAAAGGGCCCATCAAGAAGCGTTACATCTTTCAGTGCAAAAGGTTGGACTGGCAATATTGTTTCATCTTCCTGCTTTGGCTGACAAGAAATCACTAGCAGCAAAGTTGCCATAGCGATTAAGTATTTTCTTACTCTCATTATATTTGGCTTTTTTCTAAATATGTACGTAATAAATATCCTCTGTTATTGTATGACGATCTCGTGAATACCCGCGGCATATTCCTTACTCAACTTGACTTTAATCCGGATCGCGTTTGTTTCTACCGGATCTAATGTAATTGAACTCCATGCATTATTTTCAACAAGATACTCAGAAGTACTATTAACGGGAATCCAATTATTATCTTTTTTATAGACCACTTCCCAGGTATCTGGTATCCTTGTGCCACCGTGGGGTCTATCATCAAACCAGTATACTTTAACATTGGAGATTTTTTCTTTCTCTGAAAAGTCAAATTGAACCCATTCCCAGGTCCCTTTTTTGGGCCACCAATGGAAATATGGATTGGATTGGTCTCCAGAACTCCCTGGCTTTTCCTGATCAGTCATGGAAGAAAGCATCCCAGAACCGCCGGAAGAAGTTAAAGTACTACTATAGGCAATGGATGGAGCAGGTAGTGGTTTTGTGGCTGAGATTGACGTTGGTAGCCATACTCTCATTTCTCCTGGTCCCCTGTTACTCCATAAGTGGTAGGGGACAAGCTTCAAAGGTTTGCTATCCGACAATATAATGTCATTATTCTTATTACGCCTGGCTTTCCTCGCTGTTGTCTTAATGGTGACAATTCCACCAAAGAGATCCGGATTAAACTCACTGGTAAACTCCGCATTCTCATCCAATACGATATTCAGTACTGTACCATTATCGCTTTCTTCAGCACAATATAAAACCGGACCTCGCTCTATAGCCACTTTATCAAGGTCTTCCGTTACTTCCTTTCGAGCACTCACAATCTTCACTTCCATTGGCAATACTATTTCAATTAAGTCACCACTTTCCCAACTTCTATTAAAAGAAACATAACCTTTGTTATCCGGCTGAATATTCTGTATTTCTCCATTTAGTTTTATTTTGATCATTTCTTTAGGTTCGTTTTTATAGTGATAGAGCTCACCTGGAACGGGTCTGTTCATCACCCATCCTGGAATGCGGAACTTTAGATTGGCTGCAATGGGTTTGTGCGTTTCTATTTTCACTTTAACATCACCAGCCCAGGGCATTCCACTTTGCTGACTTACCTGTAGTTCCGCACCATTTACTGTAAAGCTGGTTGCACTGGAAATGAATAGGTTAACGTAAATATCACTTTCATCCTGGGCATAGATATAGCCCGGCATTGATGGCAAAAACCGGGCTACGTTAGGGGGACAACATGCACAGCCAAACCATGCACTTCTTTCGTATTGACCAAAGGACGACAATGGATTAGGATAGAAGAACCGATCACCAGAATAGGATACGCCTGTTAGTATATTATTGTACATGGTCCTTTCCAGCACATCCATATACTTCGCTTCACCTGTCATCAAAAACATGCGGTGATTCCACATGGCGTTTCCAACACCTGCACAGGTTTCATTATAAGCTGTCATATTGGGAAGATCAAAAGGCGGGCCGAAGCCTTCATGACTGCTTGTTGATCCAATACCCCCGTTGATATAATATTTCGTATCAACCACATCGTGCCATACTGTATTTATGGCTTTGATATAATCTTTGTTGCCAGCAATGGCTGCCACATCAGCCATTGCTGTCCACATGTATGTGGCGCGAACCGAATGTCCAACTGCTTCGGTTTGATCTACAACCGGGATATGAGATTGATTATACTTGTCTGGCTTCCCAACTCCTTCTCGCCCACGGGCATCCAGGAAGAATTTCGCAGTTTCCAGGTATTCCGTTTTACCTGTGATCCTATAAAGCTTTACCAGTCCAATTTCAATCTCCTGATGTCCGGGGTAGTTTTCTGTTTTGCCCGGGCCAAATGTCTTTACAATAAGGTCTGCATTCTTAATTGCTATATCCAAGAGGGTCCTCTTTCCTGTAGCTGTATAGTGAGCTGCAGCAGCCTCATACATATGCCCCACATTATACAATTCATGACTGAGTTCGTTTACGAGTTGCCACCGGTCTTCTCCAGCCCAGGGATGCAAATCACCGTTTTGTTCAATGGTTCTGTTCGTATATAAATAACCATCTTCCTCCTGGGCTACACTTATAAAGTAGATGAGGGAGTCGATCGTTTTTTCCATCTTTTCGTCTGGGAATGTTTGAATGGAATAACTTGCAGCTTCAATGATTTTGTAAACATCTGAATCGTCAAAAGGATAGATCGAACAAAAACTTCCTTCCTGTAAACCTCCAGCTATCTTAAAATTATCTATTCTACCTGTTTCATCGCTTTGAGCAATAGCAATTGGGATAGTAATCTCATGATTGGTCTTAATTTTATTTGACCAGAAATTATCAGTGATCCTTACGCTTAAAAAAGGAATTGGAGTTATTGGGTAATCTCTATTAAGTGTTTTCCATTGGGCCCAACACAATCCATTGATTAATAGTAATGAACTAAGTAATAATAATTTAACTTTCATTTTGAATTTTAATAAAATAAAATAAATTACTATTTTGGATTAATTAAGGGTTACTCTGGAGTTCCTGCGCTTAAGAAACGACAATAGATTTATTAGGCAACAATTTAGAAACTCAAACAATAACACTTAAAGTTATGATATTATTAAAAAAATCTAGTCAACTATTAAGCTGACTAGACAAATCCATTCATTCAATTATTCTATTTAATTACCAATTAATATCCTGGATTCTGTGTCAATTTGATATTTGCATCTAAAGCACCTTGAGGAATTGGATAAAGTTTCCTGTGATCTCCGTTAGGTACATGACTAAACCATGATTTTGTTGTAAAAGTGCCAAATCGAATCATATCCTGTCTACGGTGATATTCACCGAAAAACTCCCATGCCAGTTCATCATATAATCTACCATACTCAATATCATCACCGCCTTCAGGAATCGCAATTACGCCACTATCATAAACACCATAATTGTAGGAGCTGCCTTGCATTAATTCAGCACCTGTAACCGCAACCTTCTCAGGATTATCAGGAAATGCTCTTTGCCTAACTTGAGTTACATATCCTGCAGCTTCATCTGCTTTCCCTGTTCGTAATAAACATTCTGCCTTTATCAACAGGGCATCAGCATACCTGAAGAAAGGAACGTCATTCCCCAAAGGACCAACTGAACCAATCTTTATTTCATATTTACCGTTACGGTATCCCTGATATTCTCGTGTGCTATCAATATTTCCCAGGATATTTTGATAATCCAATTGTACGGATCTCAAATCAGGATCAATAGTATTGAATAACGGATCTCCGCTTGTACTAAACTGCGGGCCCCTGATCCATACATTTAGCCTGTCATCATCCAGATCATAAGTATCTATAAATTGTGGTATTGCACAACTACCATTCCAGGCAGTTGATAAACCGAAAGCTTTGAAGCCTTCAACATGCAATGTCTTCCAATGAGAATGAAACCAACCTCCCAGATTTTCATCAAAAGGAATAGTGAATATTTGTTCAGTAGAGATTTCATTATCGGTTAGAAAATTAACATGATAGTCAGATTCAAGTGAAAATTTTCCGCTTGCCTCGATTTTATTCACAACTTCAATAGCTTTATCCCATTGAGGCGTTCCTGTGTATACCTCAGCGTTTAGATAGACTTTTGCCAAGACCATCAAGGCAGCCCATTTAGTCATCCTTCCGTATGTGTCACTGCTTACCTCTTCATCCAATAAATCGATTACATTAGGATCGGTCAATTCACTTACAATCCAATTATAAACCTCTTGTCGTGAGCTTTGATCAGGCAAAACACCTGCTTCTACATCATTACTTAGCACCAGTGGTACATTACCGAAATTATCTAAAAGAAGGTAATAGTATAACGTTCGAAGTGCTCTGAATTCTGCTGTTGTAGCTGCCAGTTCTGGATTCGCTTCCGTGGTGGCCAGGGTACCGTTTAGTATGTTCACAGCACCATATATTCTATTCCAAAGATTATTTGGTTGTGGTGCAAATGAAGTCCAGGTGTGCATGTGCAACCTTTTATATACTCCTCCGTCTACCCACGAACCAAAAGGACGCCAGGGTGTGACGAGTAAGTCAGATGATTCTTCAACAAGGTCAAAATAACCATGCCATCCGTATGTAACATCTCTCAGTCGAGTATATGAAGGTGCTGCCAGCGCAGCCAGTATTTCATCCGAATCACCTATTTGATCAATAGTAATTTGGTCATATGGTTGTTCAGTCAGATCTGTGCAGGTATTGAAAATCAATAAAGAACAAATAGCAGCAACTATTGATACTATTCGTTTTGAATATAGAAATCTCATCATTAATGCTTTTTAAAATTTAAAATCAAAACCAATTGTATAAGTACGTATGGAGGGATATGTATCCCTGCTGTCATTCCCAGGAGACAGAGCGTTTCGTCTAACTTCAGGATCTATTCCCGTGTAACCTGTAAATACTGCCATATTAGAAACAGCTGTATATACTCTGGCACTGAAACTTTTAGGATTAAAGGTATATCCCAGGGAAAGATTATCAATTTTCCAATAATCACCATCCTCAATGTAATGGCTTACATAAAAAAGAGGAGAAGTCAACATCTGTTTACCGTAAACCGGATCAAATGCCGATTCTAATTTATTATATTGAGACGCTGGATTTTCATAGAACATTCTTGAAAAATTCAGTATTTGGTAATCAAATGCTCCTCTCATGGTAACGCTAAAATCCCATTTCTTGAAAGTAAAATAATTGTTCCATCCTACAAAAGTTGTAGGCTGACCGTTACCCAATATTGTTCTATCATCAGAAGTTACATCTGCTAAGGGTTTTAACTCACCAGTTTCATTTTCAATAATCCATTCTCCATTGCCATCAATGTCTACGCTATTCCACCCATAAAAATTACCCATTGGTTCGCCAACAAAGTTTCTATGTGTCGATTGTTGAATAGGTGCCCCTGTGTATCCACTATCAAACCATGGATTTCGAGTTGAGAATTGAGTAGAATCGGCAGACAGCGAAACGAGTTTGTTAACATTTCTGGAAAAGTTCAAATTTGTTCTCCATTGAAAGTTGTTGTTGGCAGAAGTAAGTACATAGTTCAATGCAACTTCAATTCCTTTATTACTCATTTCTGCGGCATTTGCCAGAGTAGAATTAATCAGGTTTGGTGGGACTGGAACAGGAAAATTAAATAATAAATTTTCTACTGTCCTGTTATAATAGTCTATAGAACCATAGAATTTGTTCGAAAACAAACCAAAGTCGATACCGATATTGTATTCGTTGTTTCTTTCCCATTTCAGATTTGGATTAGCATTACGATTAGGTTGTAAAATACTTTTCCATTCACCACCGGAATAGAAAAATTCGTTGCTGCTAAAACCGAATGATGTAAGAGATAGATATGATTGATTAGGAACAGATCCTGTTACACCGTATCCAATTCTCAATTTCAAATTTGAAATTGTGGAAGCATTGGAAAGAAATTGTTCATTACTGATGGTCCATCCTGCTGAAACTGCCGGGAATGCTCCCCACTTTTCGTTTTCTCCGAATTTTGAAGAACCCTCATATCGGAGACTTGCTAAAATATTATAACGATTCGAAAATCCATATCCTATTCTTCCAAAGAAACTAATGAGAGTCCAATCATTCTTACCACTGTTTACTCCTGACCCGGTCATGTTTTCACCCAGGGCCCGCCCCAATTCAATGGCATGATATGAAAATAGATCTGTGGGGAAATCATAATTTGTCATGGAAGAATTTGTCCTGGTTTGATCAAGGTAACTGTATCCCAATAAAGAAGTAATCCTATGATCATTAAACACCGTTGAATAATTGGCATATAGGTCCACGAAGTTTTCAACAAGTTTGGAATTACTTATTGATGCCAAACCATTTCTGCCAACTACTGTTGATGAGTAATGACGTTTTGTTTGTGATGATCCTTGACTGGTATTCCAAACGTTTTGAGACGCCATAAACTTGATCGAAAGATCCTCATTCAGTATTGGATTATATGTTAATCCTCCTGTGATCCATGTATAATCAGATTCATCATCAAAAATTTCTTCCGCAAGCCTTCCCACGGGATTAGAGTATTGCAAAAGACCTCTTTCCTGCCAGCTTCCATCATCATCCTTCAATCTATCAGTGGGATTTCTTATAATTGCTTGCCTGTAGATTCCTTCAAACCCATCTGAAAAACTTCCTGCGTCAGACCCACCTTCATTCTCACCATAACTTCTATTACCAACAAATTTGCGGCCATGAAGTAATTTAAAAGTTGCTTCAAGTTTATCTTCTACCACAAATTGGTTTATCTCTACTCTCCCAATATACTCTCTCCTTCCGGATTTCTTCATCACACCTACCTCATCTCTAAAGGACATATTTGCCACATAGTTCGACTTCTCTGTGCCACTTCTAAACGTAAGATTATTAAAAAATGCATGAGGTGTTTGTGTGACTTCTCCTAGCCAATCTGTATCATATCCCTCATCATAACCGGCAGCAATATTACCTTGTGATATTTGGTTACGTACACTTTGGGCATTCTGAAAATCCAATTTTTTTGAAAATTGTCCACCCGCGTAATAAGCCGAATACTCAAGTAATGGTGCCATTATTCCTTTGACCTTCTTGGTAGTTATTAAAATTACCCCATTAGCAGCTCTCGTACCATAAATGGCCGCCGCAGAAGCATCTTTCAAGACTTCAATGGATTCAATATCGTTCTGAGAAACTGCATCTAAAGAACCCGGATAGCCATCGATAAGAACAAGTGGACTTGATGATCCAACAATTGAAGTAATTCCACGTAAACGTAATTCAGTTTCTGCATTTGGATTACCAGATGCAGTTGTTACTGAAAGACCGGCAACTTTACCCCGAATTGCTTCACCCACATTTCTGACTGCTCCACTGATGAAATCTTCAGGTTTAACGGAGGCTATTGCAGTTGTCACTTCTGCGAGCTTCTGAGTACCATAACCTATTACAACAACTTCTTGTAAAAATTGGAGGTCAGGTTGTAATTCAACATCAATTGTGGTCCGTGAGCCTACCCTTTCACTAATCTTCAAAAATCCCACGAAACTAAATATTAATATCGCATCATCCGAAGCAGAGATACTATATCCACCATTTGCATCTGTTGTTGTTCCAACTATTGTTCCTTCAATCACAATATTTACCCCGGGAAGGGGCTTTCCATCATCTGAAGTAACGTTACCTGAGATGATTCTATCGTCTTGATAAAAATCTAGTCGATTTTCACCATACAATGTATTGGTAAGGCATAAGTGTACTATAATTCCGATTAAAGCACTCTTGAATACCAAAACCTTACGATCTGGTAATTTTAGGTTCATAATAATCTTCTTTATGTTTAATAACAGTTTAATTTCTTGAATCGTAATTTAGATTTATTAATAATTTCAAAGCCAGCTATTGTTCAATTGCTGGTTTCTTAACTATCCTGAATCTTCATAATAGCACCGTGTATTCATAGCTACTCATTGAAAATGTTATTAACTTAAATTGCCAAGTGTTAAGTGTTAAAATGACACTTAATATCTAAATTTAGTTAATAAATTTATTTCATCCAAATTAAATATCATTTTTTTTAGTTAATTGTGATTACATCGTCATAAACGACTTTGAACTAACTTGAATTATTTACTCGGCGGGATATAAACAAATGTTACTTTGTTTTTAACTCAGGACGATTGCTTAATAAATATATTTTACTAGACTTGAAATGACAATTCTTTGATTTACTGCAACTGACAATATGTTGCCATCAAAAGTGATTTTTATTACGATGTTAGGATTAAACCCGAATTATGTACCAGATTATCTATTCCATCACTAAACAGCTTCAAATCAGACACTTCAATGTATTTTTGAATTTAACCATAGCGAATAGTCTATTCTGATTTAAAATATTTTATTTCGAAGTTAATTTCAATCCATACCGAAAAAGGGTAGCACTGAAAGGTTCCACATCATACACTTCTGTTGAATTGATGATTTCCGGCCCGAATATTTCAACGTTCATTTTACTTCTCGGTTCATTATAGGCCATATCATCTGAACCCAAGAGTTTATACACCAGGACATCTCCAAAAATATCAGCTCCTAAAACATTCATTTTGAATTTTCGATTTTCCCAGGTTGGATTAATCACAGAAACCACGAGCGTATCCATTGAATCTGTTAATGTAGCTGCCACATCGAATGGACGGGTTTCATTTCCAACCCTAACAGGTATTGTTCCAAAGTATTTTCGATACATTTTCAGAGCTTGTCCGGTTGCTGCCAAAACTGAATGTGTAGTATTCGTTTTGATACTTCCAATCACGTTAACTGTCTGAGCATAATTCGCCATGTAAATGATATCAGTATTGCGTGAAAATTCATTAATGCCTGCAGCCACACCAAGAGCGTCCCGTAAGAAATACCTTGTTCCGAGTTCACCATATATATGTGGTCCATACCAGTAATTCCATTCATCCATGCATATCCTGATGTCTTTGTCTTTAAGACCCGGTATTTCTTCGCGGTATTTACGATGCGCTACAGCTTTTTCCCTTATTGCATCAGGGATCTGCTTGATATGGGTCATCAAACCTCCTCCATGCCAATCCTGACGATAGAAATGTTCACTGATATAATCCATATTATCTGAGCAATTTGATAATATCATCTCATCCCAGTCACCCAGTTCTCCCACAGCCACGAGTTTTATGCTTTGGTCGACTCCTTTCATCGCATCAGCAAAAGCATTGTGCTTTACAACATATTCTTCGGTAGACATAAAACCCAATTGCCAGCTACCATACATTTCATTACCAATGGACCACCATTTAACATTCCAGGGAGACTCCCTGCCATTGTTTCTTCTCAATTCTCCCATAGGTGTGTCTGAAGAACCGTTTACATATTCAATCTGGCGGGAGACCTCTTCTACGCTACCAAGGCCTGAATTAACAGCGATATATGCTTCTGTATCTAAAAGCCTGCAAAAATTCATGAACTCATGAATACCAACATCATTATGTTCGATACCAGTCCAGGCTGGATTTTTTCGTGGTGGACGAGTATCTCTGTCTCCAATCCCATCCATCCAGTCATAGCCACTAACGAAATTACCACCCGGCCATCGATAAATCGGCGAATTAAGTTCTTTGAGTAGTGACAAGACATCCGACCTGAATCCTTCTACATTATCATCAGGCATTAAGGATACAGTTCCTATCCAAAGTATCCCGTCACCCTCTACGGTAATTATAATTTTAGCTTCGTGTGTAAATACCGGGGAAGTGAAAGAAATTGGATAAGTGTCGAAAATGTTCTGTATACCTGCTATTTCTACAGATTCCGAGTCTGATTCGTCTTTTCCCCAAACAATAGATACCCGTACTTTTTCAATATTATTTGTGCCTTTGAGAATTATATGTCCTGAATAGGACATATCTTTTTTCAATCCCAAACCTTTCTGTACCAACGAAATCGGGTTTTTGGTATTTATCCATAACCTGGGCGTATGCTCACCAACAAATGATGATATTTGATCCATACTCAACTGATCTGTATTTCCCTCCAATTTCCATGGAGATTCATTATCATCTACGGTATACCAGAATTTCCTGTCTTCAATCATTTCCGCCCAGATACCTCCATAAATGCAGCGTCCTAAATGTTCGATAAACTGCCCATATATATAGGCTTCCATGGGCTCCTTTGTATTGGTCACATCGACGGAAAACGAAGTTTCAAATTCTTCGGAGGAGAGTAATTCCAAGTGCATATTGTCAAACCACGCTTTTCCTTTCGATTTTCCATTAAGTCCAAATAAGCATTCAATAATAGCACTATCATTGTTTCCTGTACTAAACTCATATTGAACCTTTGTCCAACCCATTGTTTCTTTAAAAACGTCTGGTTCAATATCAAAACCTCTGATTGCAAAACCTGCACCGCTTTCATTTTGAGAAACCAGGTCCTCTGTTTTTATCCAGCCAGTAAATCTATATTCAGACCATGGTTTCAGGTTGACCTTTGTAAACCATCTGCCAGTACCATAATTGTCAGATTTAATAATTAGGCTTTTTGTTCCGTCATGGGCTTCATTGCTATAAAAACAAATGGCAGTAGCTCTTCTATCCGTTTGCCACCCTATAACAGTTGAAGATTGCACATTTTCAACCGATGCGTTTGTAATTACACCCCAATATGTACCGGATCCAGGTTGTGTAGGTTTTCCCGTGCAAGCTGCAAATAATAGCACTGCAAATAAGTAATTCAAATTTTTAATCTTCATATATTTAATTTCATTTAAGATTATGTCAATTACTTATTTGCAATTAACTGAATTGAAGATTATTAAGATATTTAATTATATTATAAAATTTCAGGAACCATTGATCTTGCAATAATCTACAGTATTTTAGTCCAGACAGCGTTTCTCCCAATTATTTAAACTGTATCGATTCAATTTGTTAGTTAGTATTATAAACTTCAATTATTCAGTCGAAAACTTATAAATTGTAGTTGTTTCATAAACTTCTCCGGGGGCCAATAATGTTGATGGGAATCCAGCCTGATTAGGTGAGTCAGGATAATGTTGTGTTTCCAAACAAAGCCCAAATCTTTGAGAATATGTAACACCTTGTTTCCCTGTAATAGTACCATCAAGAAAATTTCCGGAGTAAAACTGCAAAGCTGGTTCGGAAGTATAAACATCCATAACCCGACCGCTTGCTTCATGATACAACGTTGCCGCTTGAGTCAATTCCTGAGTAATGTCATCAGACTTATCAATAATCCAGCAATGATCATATCCTAATCCAATTGTTATTTGATCATCATCGTCATTTATCCTTTCTCCAACTAGATGAGGAGCAGTAAAATCAAAAGCAGTGTTTGTAACAGATCGTAACTCACCGGTTGGGATCAATGTTTCATCAACCGGGAGATATATTCCAGAATTTAAAGTGAGTTTATGGTTGAGAATATCTTCTTTGAAATCACCACTGAGATTGAAATAAGTATGTTGAGTTAAATTAATGATAGTAGGTTTTTCCGTTGTAGCAGTATAAAATATCATTAGAGAATTATCATTGCCAAGTTTGTAAGTTACTTCAACATTTAGATTTCCCGGATAACCCTCCTCACCATCCCGGCTTAAGTATATTAATTTGATTCCAACTCCATCATTGAAAGTTTGTTCATTTGCAGTCCAAACAACTTTATCGAATCCTTTTAAACCACCATGTAAATGATTTCCATTATTGTTAGCGGCTAATTGATATTCATTTTCGTTAATTGTAAACTTACCTTTGGATATTCTATTACCATATCTGCCTATGATTGCACCAAAATAGGGTGAGTTGTTAGCAATATAATGTTCCAAAGAATCATATCCCAAAACTATGTCCTCCAGTATTCCATTTTTATCCGGTGTTTTAAAAGACGTAATGATGCCACCATAATTGGTTACCTTCATTTCAATCCCACTTGTATTCGTTAATACGAATAAATATATGTTTTCATTTTCAATAGACCCAAAAATCATCTTTTCCACAGAACCATTGGTTTTTGATACGTCGTTAATTTGACTTTCTGTTGAGCATCCCATAAAAATAACTACCAAAGTTGTATGAAAGAACCAAGATAATTTTCTGGTAATTCCAGCAATAATTTGTAAATCCAAAATATCCAATTTATTTAAAGTTTTTTAATCCATAATACATCTCATTCCATCTGATTTCATTTCGAAATTCACGTAGTTTGGTGTCATCATCGATTTGCAAATATTCCACTCCTGCCATATCAGCAAAATCCTCTAAATATTCTGAAGTGAGAGCCTGGCTAAAACAAGAATGGTGACTACCTCCTGCTGTAATCCAGGCTTCAGCAGCTATTTTTAAATCTGGTTTTGGATTCCATACTGCCCTTGCCACCGGAAGTTTGGGTAATAAATTTCCATGATCAACTACTTCTAATTCATTTAATAATACCCTAAACCTGTTACCCATGTCAATAATTGAAGCATTAATTGCAAAACCAGGCGCAACATCGAAGACCAGGCGAACGGGGTCAGATTTTCCACCAATTGATAAATAGTGGATTTCACACGATGGCTTATTTGCGGCAATTGATTCACAAATCTCCAACATGTGTGAACCCAATACCAACATACCATTAGGCTTAAAATGATATGTATAATCTTCCATAAATGAACTTCCACCCTCCAGGCCACTTCCCATTACTTTCATTGCTCTTACAAGTGCTGCAGTTTTCCAGTCCCCTTCCGCGCCAAAGCCATAGCCATCGCTCATTAGACGTTGCACAGCTATTCCTGGTAATTGTTCAAATCCATGAAGATCCTCGAATGTATCTGTAAATCCTTTAAAATTTCCTTCTTTTAGAAAATCCCTGATACCAATTTCGATCCTTGCAGCATCCTTCAAAGATTGCCTTCTATCCCCACCAGTAAGTAGTTCTTCAGACACTGAATATTCCTGGTTATATTCTTTTACCAACTTTTCAACTTCGGTATCATCAACCTGGTTTATTATTTGGGCAATATCCCCGACACCATACCCATTAACAGAATAACCAAATTGTATCTCTGCATCCACTTTATCCCCTTCTGTTACAGCTACATTTCTCATATTATCTCCAAAACGAGCAATCTTTGCACCTTGCATATCATTCCATGCGCATGCAGCGCGGAGCCATACATTCAACTTCTCAATCACGGCATTATCTTTCCAATGTCCGACTACCACCTTTCTTTTTGTACCCATTCTAGCGCCAATAAAACCAAATTCCCGACCCCCATGGGCAGATTGGTTCAAATTCATAAAATCCATATCAATTTCATTCCATGGAATATCCCTGTTGAACTGCGTATGTAGGTGCAAATAAGGTTTGTTCAGGACTTTTAGTCCTGAGATCCACATTTTTGCAGGAGAAAATGTATGCATCCAGGTAATTAGTCCTACACAATTATCACTCGAATTTGCTTCCTGGCAAAGGTTACGTATTGATTCGGATGTTGTGAGAACTGATTTGAAAATGATTTTTATTGGAATTTGTGCTGATTCAGAAAATGATGTTACAATTTCCTCTGAATGAATAAATACTTCTTTTAATGTATCTTCACCATACAAATGCTGACTCCCGGAAACAAACCAGGCTTCATACTTTTTTAAATCTATTGTCATACAACTGCATTATAAATTAATCAAATTTGCTACATCCAAAATACAATATATAGTACTGACACTATTGCAACAATACCAATTGCTCCAACATTAAAAATGGCTCCTGTATTGAAAATAGTTGATTGCACATGCAATGCTTTTTTATCTTCTATATCCATTTTTGCATTGGTATAAAAAATAATACCCAACATCGTAAACAAAGTAGCTATCATAAATATAGACTCTACACCCAATGAACTATATTGGCTAGAGTAGAAAATTCCAATTAAAAAGGAAATTACGCCAAGAATAAAAAATAAATAACCTACGTTGGTAAGCATTTTCTGTTTTCCAATTTCTAAATCCGGAGATTTTACTTTTACGCCCTTATCAAGGAAACTTACGATAGAAGAAACGGAACATAGTATAATAAACACATAACCCATTCGTAAAATGAATGGAATATCGGGCAGGATTAGTTTTATTATAATTCCCAAGGGTATAGTAATTATTGCCGTTACCAAAGCTGCTTTGGATGTCATTTGTTTCCAGAACAATCCCATCGCAAACACACAAACTACACCAGGATACACAAAACCCGTATATTCCTGTATGTATTGAAAGACCTGATCAAAGTAAGCCAAAAATGGGGCGACAAACATGGCAATCATTAATGCTATTACGGCTGTGATTCTACCACTAAGTACAAGCTGCTTATTTGTAGCATTTGGATTTATATAAGATTTATATATATCGATAGTAAATATGGTAGAAGTACTGTTGATCATGGAAGCCAGGGATGATACGATCGCAGCAGTTAAAGCGGCAAATGCCAGACCTCTAATTCCCGCTGGAACAAAGTTTTTAAGTAACCAGGGGTATGCCTCATCTGATTTACCAATATTACCAATCTGGTCCACCGGTTTTCCAATCATTTCCGCCAATTCCGTCGGAGAAAAATCATTTATCAGGACAAAGGCAGTGATTCCGGGAATGATAACTAAAAGAGGTATTAATATTTTTAAATAAGCTGCAAATATCAATCCTTTTTTTGCATCTTCCATCGATTTAGCCGCAAGTCCTTTTTGAATAATATATTGATTAAAACCCCAATACCCTAGGTTTGTAAGCCACATGGCTCCGAAAAGAACAGCCAAACCTGGTAGATATTGGAATGCATCCATAGTTCCGCCATCTCCATCGGGGACTAGTATTTTTCCTTTTTCAATAATCATAGCAAAATGGTCTTGAGCACTATCGTAGATAGTGGCAAATCCATGAAATATTCCATCTCCTCCTCCCACAGCATCTAATGCTAAAAAAGTTGTTACCAGTCCTCCACCAACAAGAACTACGACTTGAATTACATCTGTCCAAACTACTGAAGTTAAACCACCGTAAATGGAGTAAATTCCAGAAAATATCAGTAAACCAATTATGCCATACATCAAAGGGATATTAACAATTTTTTCTAATGCCAGGGCACCGAGGTAACTTACCGAAGTCAAGTTAACAAACACGTATACAAGAAGCCAGAATATGGCAAAGAAACCACTTACACCTTTATTGAAGCGAACTTCCGTAAATTGAGGCATGGTGTAAATCCCTTTTTCTAAAAATATTGGTAAAAAATATTTTGCTACTACAATAAGAGTGATTGCAGCAATCCATTCATAAGCAGCTATTCCAAGGCCAATTGCAAATCCGGAACCGGACATGGCAATGAAGTGCTCCGCAGAAATGTTGGCCGCGATAAGAGAGGCACCAATAGCCCACCATGGTAATGACCTGCTGGCTAAGAAATAATCCTGGGCTGTTTTTTCCTGACCTTTTTTACTACGTGAAACAAAAACTCCGATTCCAATAATTGTCAAACAATATATTACAAAGACAACATAGTCTAAAGTTGAAAAACCACTTGAATTCATGCCTTTAAATAATTTTCTGTTTACTAACTGTTGCTTTGACCATAATAAGAATCAGTTCCATGTTTTCGCTCATAATGCTTCTTTATCAGACTATTTTTTAGTACTTCGACATTGGGATTAATCTGCCTTGTTAATAATGCCATTCGGGAAAGCTCTTCAAGAACAGCACTATTATATACAGCTTTCTCCACTGTATTTCCCCATGTGAAAGGTCCGTGATTTGCAATAAGAGCCATTTCTACTTCCTTATATGATAAATTCCTGTTGATAAAATCATTAATTATTTGGTTCCCGGTTTCATATTCGTAATCTCCTTTTATCATTTCATCACTCATCACCGGTGTACAAGGGATATCAATAGTTAAATGATCGGCATGCGTCGTTCCTAAAATTGGAATATCTTGCTGAGATTGAGCCCAGGCTGTTGCATAAGTTGAGTGAGTGTGAACTATCCCTCCAATATCATCCCAATGCTTGTATAAGACTGCATGGGTTTTAGTATCCGAGGATGGCCTGAGTGATCCATCGATAATGTTCCCATCAAAATCAACGATAACCATATCCTCCCATTTGAGTGTTTCATAGCGTACTCCACTTGGTTTAATGGCAAAAACATTACTACCCCTATCAGCCACACTTGCATTACCAAAAGTAAATAAGACTAACCCTAGTTTAGGTAATTGCATGTTACCTTCATATGCATATTGCCTTATATCTTTGTATTTGTCCATTTAGTAGTCAATATTCATTGGTTTCTTAAAGGAATCAAATTTGGTTTCGGAACCCGAAAAATCATTTTCGATAAAGTCCCCTAATGCATTATATTTAGTATAAAGCTTGTTATATGTAGAAACGTTTTCAGGTCGTGGAAAATAGGTTTTCTCAAATCCATTTCCCATTTTTTCTTTTGCATCATCTATCTGATCATATAAACCTGCAGCAGTTGCCGCAAACATCGCTGCACCCAGGGCACAAGTTTGTTCGCATTTGGCAATCTTAATTGGTTGATTAAGAACATCAGCTAATGTTTGCATAACATATGGGGATTTCTTTGTAATTCCACCTAAGGCAATTATACCATCAATTTTTATACCCTCTGAATTAAATTGTTCAACAATTTTTCTTGCTCCAAAACAAGTCGCCTGAACAAGAGATTTAAAAATCACAGGTGCGTCACTACCAAGTGTTAAACCTGACAGTGTACCTTTAAGTCCCTGATTAGCATCTGGTGTCCTTCTACCATTGAACCAGTCAAGTGCTACAGGATCCGTATCATGTATGCTAATTTTCTCGGCAACCTTAGAAAGTGAAGGAATGATTTCATCGATTACTTCATTAAGCAATGCTTCTTTATCCTCAGGATTTATTCTTTTTGAATTATACAATACATTTCTCAAAGGCCAGGATAAAACCTGGCTGAACCAGGAATATATATCACCAAATGCAGATTGACCAGCCTCCAATCCAATCATGCCTGGTATTACTGAGCCGTCAACCTGTCCACAAATTCCTTTTATTACTTTGTTGTTTAACTCATCACTAGGTGCAATCAAAACATCGCAAGTCGATGTACCCATTACTTTAGTTAAATAAAATGGTTCTATTTCAGCTCCTACTGCACCCATATGGGCATCAAAGGCACCAATGCCAATGACAACATCTTCGCTTAAACCTAATTTATCTGACCAGAGCTTGGATAGTTTTCCAGCTGATTTATCGGATGTATATGTTTCATCATATAGTTGCGCTCTTAACCCTTTTAATAATGGATCAAGTTTAGTTAAAAACTCTTCACCGGGAAGGCCTTTGAATTCCGGATGCCACATAGCCTTATGACCTGCCGCACAGCGGCTTCTCTTCATTCTCCTAACATTTCTTTCTCCTGTTAGTAAATATGGAATCCAATCGCAATGCTCTACCCAGCTGTAGGCTGCATTTCTTATCTGTTCATCTTTACGAAGAATATGTAATATTTTCGACCAAAACCACTCGGAGGAGTATAGTCCACCAACATATTTGGTATAATCTACTCCCCCCCAGGTCTTTGATAACTGATTTATCTCATCTACTTCTTTTAGCGCTGTATGATCTTTCCACAACACAAACATCGCATTGGGATTATCTTGAAATTCTGGCAGTAATGCCAAAGGAGTTCCCTGTTGATCAACTGCAACCGGTGTAGATCCGGTAGTATCCACTGATATACCCCTGATATTTTGACCTATACCAGCAGGCGCCTCTTTTATAGCTTTTTTAATGGTGTTCTCCAATCCGTCCAGATAATCTAACGGATGTTGCCTAAACTGATTTTTAATAGGTTCACAATGTAGTCCTTTGTTCCAACGAGGGTAATAAAATACTGAACTAGAAACCATCTCCCCATTTTCAGAATTTACTATAACCGAGCGAACAGAATCTGTACCGAAGTCAATTCCGATTACAAAATTATCAACCTCCACTGTCATTAACTTTAGATTATTATATTAGTTGATACTTATAATTAAATGAACTTTGGTATTTTTAAGTGTCTAAAATACAATTATCAAATGTAGTGATATATTTATCAATCCAAAGTCTTATTTAATTTCTTTCTCAATATAGAAAATTATATATAATTAAATTGTTAAAAAAATACTTTTGAAGAATAACCAATGAGAAGAGGTGATAAGATAAATATAATAGAGGTAATAACTTGAAGTTAGTTAACTTTATTGTTTATGGCTCCCACAATACCTATTTTATTGATTTACTAATATCAAATTTGAAGTGAGACTTTTTATTGTAAGTGCCTGAATGTTACAATTGAGGTAATAACGAGCACATAATATGGGCTTATCCAGGCCAATATTTGCAATTATTGGTGCTGTTAACTACACAGCCTGTACCCATTATGTGATTTTGAGAGACCTCCATCCGCAGCATGAACTGCCGGTTGATACTTAGATCCAAAATACTCCCTCAACCTTTACAATTCACGCAAAGTCTTTAAAAATAGTGCTCTGAAAAAAAGGTGGGGGTGCGAATATCGACATTACTTCCAGGGATAAACTTCCTATGGCAGGGTTACCTTTCTTAAAAAATTCAATTAACTAAAGTTCTTAAAAGATGAAAATGAAAATTCCTTATTTTCCAGGATTATTACTGATCGTTCTGATCAGTTTCACAATGTGTGAACCAATTAAGATTCCTCCAGTGTTCTCGGGCCAGGTGGTTGATGAGGATGGCGCCGGTATTGCCGAAGCATTCGTTGAAGTCGGAGACCAAAACACATCAACGAATGAAAAAGGTCTTTTTACAATTGAAGTAGATTCCACTGACAGATATGTTTTGAATGTGACCAAACTGGGTTTTGGTTTCGTTTCCAAAATTTATTTTGAATCTGATTCAAACCTTCTGATAACGATGACAACCGCAACCGTTGAAACGATTGAGGTTGAGGAACAGGAGGATACCGTTGTGGTACAAGATACCGCCCCTCCTCAATCAGCTCCATTAAGCTCAACCATCACAAATGTGTCAAGTCCGTTGGATACAATTGCTTTTATAATCGATCCCAATGGGCGTCTTATTGGATTTGGGGCACCGGATGAAGTAGCTGAGATTTATGACGCAGCTGCAGAATTTGAACCTCCGGATGGAGGGGCTACGGTTGAAATCGTTCCCAAGGATTTGGAAGAGACGGGAGGAACGGATGAGGCAAGTCTGTTTTTCCAAAGTGACGAACGTAAACCAATAACCGCCTCTATCAGCACGATAGACATTTATTCCCCTGATGGAATGCCCGGTGATTACACCGTTATACAGTCAGATGGAAAGACCCGTGGGTACATGGAAACTTTTGGTGCAGTGGATATAAATTTCTCCCGGGATGGAAAAACCCTTCAACTCAAAAAAGGCAAAACAGCCAAAGTGACTATTCCGATTGATTTCATCACCCGAAAGTATTTTGGGGAAGAGCTACCCAAGACCATGAAAATGTGGGTGTATGATAAAAAAGAAGGAGTATGGAAAAGGGATGGCGAGAATGTGGGAAGGCTCAACGAGGAAGGCACTGCTTACGAGGCCAGAATCTCACACTTTTCCATATTTAATATGGATGAAGAGTTCGGCACTCCTACATGCTACAAAATGTGTGCCTCAGGAATACCTGTGGATGCGAAGATAGAGGTTTCTGTACCGGGTCATATTAAACCGTTCTATCCTATTGGCACCGGATGTTTCGGAACCTGTTCTACACCTCCTTGTCAAATTGATTGCAATCCTGGTGAGGAAGCACATGTTGTTATTTACATGGCACCAAATCAGCCGATGGGGGTGAGAATTGCAGATAGCGGGGGTACGGTGAAGTCCACATATGTTTTTCTGGCGGGTGCACCTTCCACCCCCCATGAAACGAATTGTTCAAATAGTTATGACGGTTGCTCCGGCCCGGGACACATAACTTTCGAAGATGAATGCTGGAAGACTGTCTCGCCTGCAGTTGATGGAACAATGATTGCACCAATTATGGCGGCAATGTTCTCAGGGACTGATATCGAATTCTCCTGGATATTTATTGAAAGTATAACCGGTGCGGCTGTAACAAATAGTAACCTTTATTATGAAATTGAGTACCAAACATTTAGCCCGTCAGCAAGTTTTGCAGTTCAACCCTGGAATAAAGTGGATTTTGATCCCGGTATATCCCAGCAAGAAACATTTCCGTCATTGATAGATCCCGCGACGGTAGATTGGAAAATCGAACAAACTGTTGATTTTTCAGGATCTTCAGCTGCAACTAATGCCGCACTAACTCCTACGGATATCATTTTGTTTCGCGTAAACTATAGTACAACCGGAACTGCCGGAACATTCACAAACGGATTTGTTCATATCATAAATCTTTCTACGGCAACGAATATAAATTTTCAGAGTGATTTTGAGGCAGCATATTCATGTTATACGCAATAAAAAATAATACCTGATGAACTCAGTTATCAGCAAAATACTTTGGGTTGCATTGATTTTCAGCTTATTGTGGTTACAATTGGGAGAACCACTGCAAAATGAATATGTAGAAGTCAATCCAGCTAAACTTGATGGTGGTGCAGCAATTGATGATGGACACAATATTGATAAATTACTTATTGCACGGGCCGTTAACAATGTTTCAAATATTCCATCGGGCTTTAGAGTAACACATCCAAAGTATTTTGCTGACTTTACTCAGAAGGGATTAGAATTTCGACCTGTATCTCATGCTCCTGAATTTTCATGGTCATTTGCAGGCGAAGATCAGGTTCAACCAGAGTTCATAGGGGATAAAATCATTTATCATAGAGAGTATTTTACTGAAGAGTACATCTTAAAGTCCCAAACCATTGAGCAGCAATTTATTATAAACGAACCTCTGCCGGAAGGTGAATCTTTGACAATTACCGGTTTAATTCGAAGCAGCGGAATATTTACAAAAGAAAATAATGGCTGGGCATGGAAAAATGATTTGGGACAGGTAACATTTTCGAATGTGTACGTTTTTGACGCCTTGGATAGATCTATTCCAGCAAGAATGTCGGTAGATGCAAGTAGTACTGAAATCAAAGTTGAGGCAGAAGATTTGGAAGATGCTGTATTTCCGGTCACGATCGACCCTGAAATTGGAACCAATGATTTTCGCATCAGCACCTTTGGATCTGATGGTGATCTTACCGATCTGGCCTTTGATCCTGCTATCAGTTACAGCAGCACTAAAAATAAATATCTTGTTGTCTGGGAAGGAAACTCTTCAAGTGAGCACGAAATTTATGGCCAACTTTTAAACGGGAATACGGGTGCTCCCGAAGGATCAACCATTACAATCAGTGAATCACCCTCCGGAGCTGTAAGTCGTGACTCTACAGATCCTGATATAGCATGTTCAGGAGACAAGTTTTTTGTTGTCTGGCGATCGGATGATACGTATAGCTTCCTTACTGTGGAACCTTTGGATGATGAATTTGAGATTTTCGGAAGAATCGTCGATGCTGAAAATGGAACACCAGAAGGTAACCTTATCAGAATTAGTGACATGGGGGCTGATGGAGATGCCACTTATAGTGCCTTCTCACCTGCGATAGTATATAATAGTACAGGAAACGCAGGAAATCCCGAATACCTTGTAGCATGGTATGGTGACGATGATACAGGTTCATTAATTGATGAGGAATTTGAAATATACGTTCAACGTCTTAATACCAGTGGTGTAGAAATTGGATTGAATGATATTCGAATCAGTGATTTAGGACCTGACGGATTTAGCGAGCTTCAAGGTTTTTCACCGGATATTGCCTGGAACAGTACTAATAATAAGTATCTGGTAGTATGGCATGGAGATGACATCATTGTTCCATTGGCTGATGATGAAAAGGAGATATTCATTCAACGATTAACAAGCACCGCCGTTGAAGAAGGGCTGAATGATTTCAGGTTAAGCTTCATGGGACCGAATGGAAATACAGCGTATGGGGCATTTAATCCCTCTGTTGCCTACAATTCGGTAGACAATAATTATCTCATTGCATGGTACGGAGATGATGATAGTGGAAGTCTGGTGGACAATGAAAATGAGGTGTACAGTGTAATTGTTTCAAATGCAGGTGTTCCCGGAACAATTACCCGGACCAGTGATATGGGTCCTGATGGAAACGCGAACTACGATGCGATCAATCCTGCTGTGGCACATGATCCATATTTAAATCAATTCCTGGTCATCTGGTATGGGGATGATGATTCTGGCTCCCTGATTGACAATGAAAATGAGATCTTCTACCAACTGTTTACAGGTGCAGGTGCAGAGTCCGGAAGCGATACAAGAGTAAGCGATGTGGGAGGAACGGGAAACTCAACTTACAATGCATTTAGGCCTTCACTGGTATATAATGATGCCATGCGTGAATTTATTATTTCCTGGGATGCAGATGATAATATAGGAAGTCTTGTTGATAATGAATTCGAGATATGGGGTCAACGGTTCGCCGAATTGGATACCAAGCCAACCTCACCGGCAACTTCCATATTAGCTTCCTCGATTACACAATCCTCATTTACCGTTTCTTTTAGTGCAGCCGCAGGAACACCCGACGGCTACATTGCCCTGAGAAAGACCGGTTCATCACCCACGGATGTTCCATTGGATCATACGGTGTATTCAATTGGGGATCCTATCGGTACCAGCACAGTAGCTTATGTAGGGAGTTCTTTGACTTTTGACGAATCCAGCCTGTTAGCAAACACTACCTATTATTATGATATCTTCTCTTACAATGGAGTCAATTCCTCAACAAACTATCTGACAAGTGCATCACTGGAAGGAAGCGTCAACACCTTGTTTGCTGAACCAACCACACAAACCACAGCAATTTTATTCTCAAATTTGCTACCCGACTCAATTACAATCGATTTTACTGATGGAAACGGGTCCTCACGTCTTTTGGTAGGAAGGGAAGGTCTTTCAGTTAATGATTTCCCCCAAGATGGAAATGATTATACTCCAAACAATGAGTTTGGATCCGGTCCCGACCTTGGTTCGTCCACTTTTGTCGTAGGCGAAGGCAGCGGGCCATTCACCATATTCGGACTCTCCAGTGCCACTGAATACCACTTTCAAGTATTTGAGTTCAACGGGACTGGCATCCTGACAAAATACAAGGAATCGTCAACCACCAACAATCCTTCCTCTATTTTCACATTGTCACCGGAGCCTTCAAATCAACCTGCAGGGCTGTCATTTAGTACTATTGAAGATAGTTCGATGACTGTTTCGTTCACTGCTGCCACTGGAAATCCTGATGGTTATATCGTGGTCCGGAAAGAAGGTTCTTCTCCAATTGGAAAGCCGATCGATGGCAAGATTTATGCAGTCAATGATACAGTGGGGATAGGTGGTGATGGAACGGTTGTTTATCATGGCAGCAACGTTTCGTTCACTAGTTCAGGACTTATACCGGAAACCGATTATCATTACGCGATATTTTCATTTAATGGTAGCGGCACCAACGTAAACTTCTTGAATGCATCACCACTGGAAGGAAATGCTGCAACCCTTGCGATTGAACCGGCCGCTCAGCCAACTGTTCTGACCTTCAACTCGATTACATCTACGTCCATGAATGGGGCCTTTACTACTGCAACCGGAAATCCGGATGGTTATATCGTGGTCCGAAAAGAAAGTGCTTCCCCGACGGGGAATCCGATTGATGGCAAGACATATGCAGCCGGTGATACGGTAGGCACGGGTGGTGATGGAACTGTGGTTTATAGCGGCAGCAGCGTAGCGTTCACGAGTTCAGAACTTACTTCCGGTACATTGTACTACTATGCCATTTTCTCTTTTGAAGGATCCGGTGTTTCCGTAAACTACATAACGACTTCACCGCTGGTTGGAAGTCAGACAACCTACGCCCCGGAGCCTGTGAACCAACCTGCCGATCTGGTCTTTAGTGATATTACAACAAACTCACTGACAGGTTCATTTACGGTGGCTGCAGATAATCCCACAGGTTACCTGGTATTACGGAAAGAAGGATCAGCGGGTGCCGAACTACCGGCAAATGGGTTGAGTTATTCAGTTAATGAAGTAATTGGTGCCAGCACTGTAATTTATGTGGGAAGTGAAATCACTTTCCCAAGTACAGGACAAAATGCAGGAACGGTCTATCATTTCGCAGTATATTCTTCCAATGGATTGGGTCTGACATTAAACTATCTTGAGGCCAATCCATTGGCAAGCAGTGTGATTACAATATCCCCCTCACCAGAAGTGTTAGATCCGACCCAAATTGCTTTAACCAATTTTACAGCAGCCTGGAATGCCTCATTGGGTGCTGTAAAATATGAACTTGATGTTTCCGCTGACAACTTCGCAACTTTTGTACCGGGCTACGAAGCAAGAGAGGTGACCAGTGGACTGGAAGAAGCGGTAACCGAACTTACACCAAATACAGCCTATAAATACAGGGTTCGGGCAGTCAATACCTCAGGAACATCGGCTAAGTCTCTGGACAAATCGGTGACCACCCTGGAGGAAGTCATTCCCAATCCCCTTCAGATCTCCATTCCGACCATACTGTCGAATGCCAATGGTTACACTGTAAGTGTGACGCTCTTGGGAGGTTCCGGTGCACGTGATGTAAAGTTTTATTCACGCGGCATCACTGCCCAAAACTTCATAGAATCCATACTGACCTCTTCAACTGGTACCTACGAAGCGCCTGTTCCGGACTCCGAACTTGATGAGCTTGGCCTTGAATTTTATTTCGCTGCTACCGATGACCTCAGCACCGCACCCTTGACATCCGCCGGGTTTATTTACAGGGAGATCGTTGTTGAAGAGACCTCCTTACAAGGCCTTGCTTCAGGTGGATTAAAAGAAAACTACAGGATTATTTCTATTCCCTATGACCTGGAAGATAACCTTGTCCAGTCAATATTTGGAACATTAGGTGAATATGACAATTCAAAATGGAGACTGATCCGTTATCAAAATGGTAAGAATGTTGATTTCCCTGCATTCAACCGTATAGTAAATGGTCACAGCTATTGGTTTAATAGTGTTGATCCGGTCGAAATAAAATTGGGAACGGGTACAGTTCCCAAATACAACCAGCAAAATTCCTTTAATCTTGCACTGGCCAAGGGATGGAACCAGATAGGAGATCCATTCCCATTTGATATCAACTGGAGTGATGTTCAGGATGCAAACCCCGGGGCAATAATGAGTTCCCTTAAAGTTTATCAGTCTTCAACTTTAAGCTTTTTAGAAACGGATAATTTGAAGGTTTGGTCAGGGGGTTTTGTTTTTGCTGACAATTCGGTGCAGATCAGCTTCCCGGTAACCCTCAAAACTTCCACAGGCAGCAGGAAATCCGGCAAGGTTGCGAACGAAATCGAAAGTGGTCAATTAGACAACAATGAATGGTTTGTTCCACTCAGGCTTACTCATGGGAAAGGGTTAAACACCATGATCGGGTTTGGCATGCACCCCGATGCTGCAGAAAGCAAGGACCGCTATGATGACATTACCCTTCCAAGGTTTTTTAATTACCTCGAAATGAAAACAGAACACGATGAGTTCTTCGCTCCATTTTTTACAAAGGATGTTGTTCGGGCCGCCACTCAATACCGATGGAAATTTGTCGTACAATCAAATTTTGTTGGTGAGACAGCCTCCCTGGAGTGGGACCCAAGCCGATTCGGAGAGAATAATAGTATGCTGCTGCTTTATGATGTTTCAAAACAGCGATTTATTAATATGAAAAGTAATAGCAATTATGAGTTTGATCTTAACAACAGCAAGCAATTTGAATTTATCTATTCTATGGAAGAGGACTCCTGGCAAAGCGACTTTACTTTATTGGGTTTACCCTACCCTAATCCGGTAAGGGAGATAGTAAATATTCCGTTAATTGTTAAGGATCAGCAAGTTGTAGCTGTTGAAATCCTGGATTTAATGGGACGAGGGGTTAAAAGCTTGTATAAAGGAACGCCATCAGGAGGAACTCACACCATCACCTGGGACCGCACTAATGAAACAAATGAAAGAGTGAGCCCTGGTGTTTACCTGATTAATCTTGTTTCAGGAAGAAACCGTCAAGTGAAGAAAATTATAGTAAAATGAAAGCAATATTAAAATACGGATTGCTACTGCTTCTAATGACATCGAGTTGGATTAGTTCTGCGCAGGAATTCGCCATCACAAGTGTGGAACTGGCGGACGATAAAATGTTTGTTTTTTATAATCTTATCGATACTGTAAAGAACAGGCATTATACGATTCATGTTTACTCATCAATAGACCGTTATCTCAATCCTTTGGAAAAGATCAGCGGTGATGCGGGACTTGAAGTTGCACCCGGAAAAAATAAAAAAATTACATGGAACATTTCAGAAGAGTTCGGTGCAGATTTTTCAGGGAAGGTTGGTGTAGAAGTACGGGGAAGGCTTTACGTACCGTTTGTACGCTTCACCGGTTTTGAAGATTACGGCGTTCGGAAGCGTGGAGCGCCATTTGTCATTACCTGGAGTGGAGGTACACGGCAGAATGTTCTCAATTTTGATCTGTACAGAAACGAAACGAAGATATGGACCCAACCCAATGTTGCCAATACAGGAAACTTTGAAATTACGATCCCTACTTCCGTAAAACCCGGAAAGGGATATAGATTCAGGATAAGCGATAC
>SDBV01000147.1_pt1 | contig 88220 bp, 68 predicted proteins | sample 2277081 | NCBI WGS metagenome assembly SDBV01 (sample SAMN10402039, study PRJNA504765) | marine sediment metagenome | isolation source: marine sediment core GS10_PC15, 223 cmbsf | place: Arctic Ocean: Southern Knipovich Ridge | collected 2010
TGCAGCCGTCCGCCCTCCACAATAACGCTCTGGCTGCAACCAACCAGGCTGCTCTTGATATGCCCCGCGCTGTTACCCTCCATATGACGGTAGGCGGGGTGGCTGAACGGGATCACTTCGTCGAGCACTTTCAGCATGTCGTGGACCACATCCGGATCGGCGTTCTCGTTAATTGTAACTCCGGCGGTGGTGTGTGGGACAAACACCGTTACCACCCCGTCGGAAACGCCGAGTTTGCTCACGGCGTCCTTTACCTCGGCGGTGATATCCTTAAGCTCTGTCCTGCCCGCTGTTCTCACCTGGAATTGCTGCATATTATCCCCTCGATTTAATCACTATTGCTTCGCAGACTTAGCTCCCTACTGCACAATAATAACCCATCCCGCCACTGGCAATCCACTAAATTCATCGCAAAAAAAACACCGCCCTGCAAATTTTGCTGGGCGGCGGACTGATCTGGGGGATCAGCTCATACTGACTATGTATCCTATTCAAGCTGCGCGGGCGGCTCTCCTGCCACGCACGCTGACCTTTTCCACACCCTCTTTCCGTCGCACTCGGACACTGTTGCTGCGACTGCGAAGTCTTTTGGTCTCGTTGCGTTGGTCCTGGATATCGTACTCCGGGTTGCGACGGACGGGCTGGAAAGCGGACTGCGGCGATGGCCGCACTATCTCTTTGAGTGAAATCACCCACACCACCACATACGCCACACCGATCACCACGCTGAAAACAGCGAAAAACATCGGATCCGCCAGATACTTCAATGCCATCTCGAACATTTTCGGCCTCCCTGCCGTATGTTGCGCCCGAAATCCGTTCGGGCCTGTCTTCGCCAACTCCGCAAAAACTCCTGTTCTCTACATTTATTATCGGCTGTTTTCCCTGCCGGTTGAATTTTTCCTTATCACGGCCCCGGAACGCGCCCGCTTCCCGCCTCCCCGCTTGACTTAAGCTCTGATAAACTCTTATATTTCTGTCTTCACCAAACGAGGATCATAACGATGGATTATATCACTGACAGTTTCGGCAGCCACGGACATTTTGGCAAGTTCGGCGGGCGCTATGTACCGGAGATGCTGATACCGGCGCTGGAAGAACTGGAACGTGCTTATCTGGCCGCGCGCGACGATAAAATATTCCAGGATGAATTCCTGCACCTGCTCAAAACCTACTCGGGCCGCCCTACTCCGCTCTATTTCGCGTCCAATCTCAGCCAGCAACTGGGTGGAGCCAGAATTTATCTCAAGCAGGAGGGACTGGGCCAGACCGGCAGTCACAAGATTAACAATGTTATCGGTCAGGCCCTGCTGGCGCGAAGAATGGGCAAGCGGCGGTTGGTGGCGGAAACCGGCGCCGGTCAGCACGGGCTGGCAACCGCCACAGTGGCCGCAAAGTTTGGATTAGAGTGCGAGATATTCATGGGTGAGGTGGATGTGGCCCGTCAGCGCCCCAACGTGTTCTGGATGCAGCAACTGGGGGCAACTGTGACACCTGTAGCGTACGGCACCCGCACGCTCAAGGACGCTGTGAACGAGAGTATAAAAAACTGGATCGAGAACCTGGAGGACACCCATCTGCTGGTGGGCTCCGCACTTGCGGCCCACCCCTACCCCTCTATGGTGCGCGATTTCCAAAGCGTGATCGGCCGTGAAGTGAGAGAGCAGTTAATGGAGGCCGAGGGCTGTCTGCCGGACTGCCTGGTGGCCTGCGTGGGCGGAGGCAGCAACTCGATAGGCCTGTTCCACCCATTCCTGGATGAGGATTCGGTGGAGATGGTGGGCGTTGAGGCGGGCGGGTTCGGTATAGCCAGCGGATTGCATTCAGCTCGTTTCGAGGGCGGACGGCTGGGGATTATCGAGGGCTACAAGAGCTATTTCCTCACCGACCAGGACGGCCAGACACGCCCAACCCACAGCGTGGCCGCCGGCCTGGACTATGCCGGTATCGGCCCCGAGCATGCCTGGCTTCACGACCAGGGCCGGGTAACCTATACCAACGTAACCGACATGGAAGCGCTAGAGGCGCTTAAGCTGCTGATGCGTACCGAGGGGATCATCCCCGCGCTGGAAAGCAGCCACGCCGTGGCCGAGGCGGTCAAGAGAGCACCTGAAATGGGACGGGACAAGATTATGGTGGTCAATCTCTCCGGCCGTGGAGACAAGGACATTTTTATCGTGGCCGAAGCCCTTCGCGATCAGGAATGGCTCGACTTCCTGGAACGCAAGGTGGAGGAAGGATTTCCCGATGATAAAAAATAAAATAGATATCAAACTGAGTGCTCTTAAAAAGCAAAAAAGTCACGGCCTGATGGCTCATATAGTGGTGGGCTACCCGGACATGACCACCAGTGAACGGCTCCTGCTCACTCTTTGTGATGCGGGCGCGGACATGATCGAGTTGCAGATTCCGTTCACCGACCCTCTTGCCGATGGCCCGACTATCCTCAAGGCCAACCTGGCTTCGCTGGAGAGCGGAACCAAAGTGGCCGACTGTATCAGGTTTGCCGAACGGATGGCCCCGAAGATGGACGATATTCCCCTGCTGTTCATGACCTATATCAATATCCCGTTCAGCTACGGCCTGGAGAAATTCTGCAACGATTCGGCCAGTGCCGGGATATCCGGGCTGATCGTGCCGGATATCCCACCCGATGAGCCGAGTGAAAACTACCACGAACTGGCCACGGCAGCGGGGCTGCATCCTGTTTACATACTCAGCCCATCCAGCACCGATAAGCGTATCGAGATAATAGGCAAGTACGCCGGTGGTTTTGTCTACTGCACGGCCCGGGTGGGGATTACAGGGGCCAGACAGAGCCAGATGGCGGACCTGAGAGAGTTTACAGACAAGGTGCGAACTCAGGTGAGTGTGCCGCTGGCGCTGGGCTTTGGGATCAGCAGCGCGGAACACGTGGCCCAGATCAGGGATTTCGTGGATGTCTCCGTGGTGGGCAGTAAAGTGATCGACACGTTCAACAATGCGCCTGACACCGAGAGAGCCCTGGAGGCAGTAAAGAGTTTAATTGCCGGCCTGCGGGGTTAGTGCACACACAGTCTAAAACAAAACGGAAAAAGGCGGCATCGAGCCGCTTTTTTCCGTTTTATGTACTCTGTTCTACAATATACTCTTCCGCGCTGATAAATTCCGCTGAGCCAGCGCGGGCCGGCACGTTCATTGCCCGCACCACCTGCCCGAGCATACTCCACCCGCGGCGATCCGCAATGAACGTGCCGGCCCGCTCCCTAATAACCATCCATTAATGCTTTTAAGCCTTTTCCCTTGCACGCCTGTCAGTCACTCTCAAGCACCACGGCTACCTGTACAACTTGCTACCTCTGAATATATTTTACCGTTTCATTGCTTCGGCCCTTGCCACCAGTCGATCTTCTTGATCTTCTCCCCCGAGGTCAGGCTGAGGAACACCTCTTCCAGTCCGCTGTCCTGCTTGTGGCTCTGCTGCCTAAGCTCCTCCAGCGTACCCTCGGCGATTATCCCTCCATCCTGGATAATCGCCACGCGGCTGCACGTTTCCTCGGCCACCGCCAGGGTGTGGGTGGACATGAACACACAACAACCCCGGCTGCAGAGTTCGCGGAAAATGTCCTTGACCAGCCGGATACTGGCCGGGTCCAGCCCCACCATCGGCTCATCGACCACTATCACCTCCGGGTCGTGAAGAAGCGCGCCGGCCAGGATCAACTTCTGACGCATGCCGTGGCTGAAACTCTCCACCAGCTCGTTCTCCCAGCCTGTGAGCTCGAACAAATCGAGCAGACGGCTGCCGCGCGCGGTTATTTCCCGCTCTTCCATCTCCCATAGCCCGCCCATGAAGCGCAGAAATTCAGCAGCGGTGAGGCGGTTATAGATAAACGGGCGGTCAGGGATAAAGCCCACCCGGCGCTTGGCGTCCTCAGGGTACTGGGCCAGATCGATCCCCGCTACCCGGATATTACCGGAAGAGGGTTGCAGAAGGCCGGTGATCATCTTGATCGTGGTGGTTTTCCCCGCCCCGTTGGGGCCCAGAAAGCCGAACAACTCGCCTGCCTGCACATGCAGGGAGATGTTGTCGACCGCCGTGAATTTTCCATAGTTTTTGGTAATGCCTTCCAATTTGATCATCGCAGGCTCTCCAGCCCGGTTTCACTCTCGATAATCCTCACTCCCACCTTGCCGATCAGCGGCAGGATTTCCACCTGACGGTCCATTTCTCCGGCGATAAAACGCAAGTGGGACGCATCGGCCGGAAACTGGCCGAACACCGGGTCCACCGCCACCCAGCGCTCCAGGTAACACTCACACCAGGCGTGGAAGTAGAACGCATCCTCTACATACACCAGCCCCATCGCGATCCGGGTCGGCACTCCGACAGCCCGGGCCAGCGAGGCAAACATCACCGCGAACTCGTTGCAGTCGCCGCTGCGACGCTGCATCACCTCCAGCGTATTCGGAATGCTGAACGTGGGCTTGATCTCGATATTCTCTTCCAGCCAGTCGAGTATCTGCCTTATTTTAACTTCCGCCGGTTCGCTTATATCCACAATATCCGCCGCCAGGCTCATCAAGCGGGGATGTTCGCTAAGCACGAAATGGCCCGGCGCACTGGCCGAGGCCAGCACCTCAGGCAATAACTCCTCCGTTGGCGCCAGGCTGTCCGGGCCACGGACAGTAATTGTCAGCACTGGCGGACTGTAGCTCTGCGGGCCACCTCCCAGCAGCAGCGTGTCCTCTCCCAACCCGGTTATTTCCACTGTCAGTCGCTTCAAATCGCGGGCAGAGAAAAGCCTCCGGTTCGGCACTACCGCCACCAGCCGCTGGATATCCGTACTCCCGTCGCTCCAATCTCCGTTGCGGGCGCTCTGCTCGTCCTCCAGCACCATCCGGTAACCCATCCCGCTACGCTCCTCGATTACGTTATCCGCGCTGTCGATAAAACTGACTATCTCCAGGCCACTCATCCGCTGAATCACTCTCCTGACATTTACAACCGCACCCTGATACTCGATAGCCGTATCCCCGGCGGCCTCCACGGTCAGCGGTACGTTTTTCATCGACGAGGGATCGAAAACCGTGGTGGTGTAGCGCCCGCCTGAATCAAGCAACTCGTCATCGAACAGCAACTGGATAGTACTGGGAAGCTGCGGCGGCTCATCGATCTCGATCCGCTCTCCCCTGCTCTCTCCCGCCACACTCATCACCACGTTGAGCGCGTTGCCATCCACCCGGCCCCGCACCCCGTAATCGGTGTCCTGCCCTGTAAGACTGAACACGAACGACTGCAGGCGCATCAGGGTATCGGTTACCGCCCGTGAGTAGCTTGTGACCTCCTGACGGCTGCCGATCATCGAAAAAGAGAGAAAAGTATGATCAGTGGAGATAATCGCCGAGTCCAGCACCGTGGTTATGCTATGTGAGTAGCCGATCTTTGAGCCCTGAAGGTAGATTCCGTACCACACCGACTCGCTCTCCAGACGGTCCAGTGCTTCCGGGCTCAAATCATGCGGGATTTCCTGCCCGCCCAGATAGTAGCGGTCAGCCAGCAGGGCGGCCATCACGATAAAAAACACGATAAAAGAACTATGGGCCAGGTCCCTGAAACCGGGTTTATATTTTGCCACCGAATCTCCGGATGCTTAAGTTTATTATGGCTGGTTAAGGCCTATAATTGTAAGGTACGGCAAGGTTGGATGCAAGGCGGGAGAGGAAAAGGGGTTAACGGCCTGGAAAATTGGCAGGCCCCTCGGCGGCCAGAGCGATGATATGCCCGGCCAGCGCGCGGCGGCACCTGCCTGCGATAGAGTAGTCGTCAGATGGCGGAGAACCCTCGGGAGCCAGCGCATCAATCTCGTCGATGCCAAGTCCGGGATCACGGACAGCCTGCAAAAAGCGCAAGGCTTCCACCGCAGCCGTGCTGCCTGCGGGCGAAGAGTTGATCAGCCTGTCGAGAGTACGGATAAAACGCCGGTCCTCGATTCCCTCCCGCACTCCCTCCCAGGCGGGCGTGGGCAGAAAAGTATCATCCAGGGTACGGTAACTCAGCATCCAGTCCATTCTCTGAGAATCAAAATCGTTCCAGGCGTGACCACCGCCGCTCCAGTTATAGGCCCAGACAAACATCCCATCGCGGCGGGCGCGCCACGGGCCGAGTCCGATTCTCTCCCTGGCTGATCCCGCCGAATCACGCTGGGTCAGGGCCGTGTAACCCCAGACAGCTCCCCGGCGCATGGTCTCATCGGGATGCACGTTATCGGCCACAAGCCACACGTTGACCAGTTCCGCCAGGTCGTTCACAATTTCTCCGTCCCTCTCCCCGATCAACGGGCTGACCAGGTTCGCCCGGTATCCCATCACCCGGCCCATTGCCCGGGCCCGTCCACCGAACCAGGCGCTGCAACCGTCCCAATCCCGCGCCTTGTCCAGAATACCCCAGACTAACGAAGGCCAGCCCCGGCTTGCAGCGTGACGGTTGATTGTCTGCACGGTTCTGGCATAAAGCAGGTCTCCGGCCCTTGCGCCAGTGGTATCTCCGGCCGCAACCGTCAGGGCCGAGTCGAATTTGGCCTCACCCGCTCCGGCTGCGAAAATAATCTGCGGCCCATCGATACCCGCCTCCGCCAGGCGACGCATGAACAGGTCCTCCAGCCGGAAATCCGGTTTGAGAGAGGCTTCCTCGTAGCCCAGGGGCAACTGCTGAGGATCGTACCAGCGGGCCACCGAAGTTATCCCGTGAGCGGCCAGGTCGGCGCAGGCGTAACGATCCAGCGGGCCGGGAATGAACGCCCCAAATGGAGGCAGACCCTCGTTGCCCAGCGCCATGGGCAGAACCGTGAATGTGATCGGCTGACGGTACGTGCCGCCCCAGTTCTCCACCAGCACACTGCCGGTATATTCCCCGGGAGCTATATCGGTGGGAGTGTGGACCCTGATCCAGAAACGAATAGTGGTGTTGGGCGGAACCTTGAGCGTTCCCACGGGCTCACGCTCACAAAAGCGGTTACCGGGGAATTTTGCCAGCGGCCAGATCCGCGAGGGGTGCCAGCGCCACTCACGCGAGGAGCTACCCCTGCCCCAGCGCACCGGGAAGTATTCCACTATGCCGATTTCCACCGAATCCGGCGGGATAAACGAATCGGTTGTAAGGCTGATAAGCGCCCCGGCGGTCAACCGCAGGCCGGAGACCTCATTGGCCAGTGTCCTGATACAGAACGAGATCGGCTCCAACTCCCCCGGCACGCTGAACGCTGTCGCCGCTGCATCTATCTCGTTGGCAGCCGGTACACTCACCGGATAAACCTGCGCTCCCCAGTGGCGCACGAACGGCACATAGCCCAGTTCCGCCCAACGCGCATCGGGTTGCTGCATCTTCACGCTCTCCCTGTACGGCCTGTACTCGAACAAGCCCAGTTTCGCTTCCACACCGCTCATCATCTGACGGTAAAAGGCTACCGACTGGCTGTCCTGGGTATACACAATTTCCGGTTCCTGAGCACTCAGCGGAACTGCCAACAGTGCCAGCATTACTATCAATCCTGCAATGTTGAGCAGCCTGCACACGGACACACACTCACCGGTTCAAGTAACGTTTTTACAATACCCGCAGGCAAAGATAGCAAAAAAGTGGCCGGGAACGCAATTACAACGGCCAGTTACACGTGTTTTCACGGTACTGTCTGCTATAATAGCAAAAAAAACGGCCATACACCAATACAGGTGCATGGCCGCTCAATAACCGATACGATTTTAAAGAATGATGTAAAAAATCGATTGCAGCAGGATCAAGCCGATACCCATCACCCGCAGGTCCGTGTACCAGGCTTTCGCGTTGCCGTCTTCATCCTTGTCCCTCTGCACCGGCAGGGTGAAAACCCAGATTGCCAGCACCGCCAACATGCCCAGGAAAAAGAAACGAACCAAAGGCAGCGGCACGGCCAACACCATGGCGTAAAGCACTTCGGCCAAGGGTTTCAGCAAATCGATCAGAAAGGTCTTCAGGGGGTACAGCCATTCGTCTAAGGTTTTCATGCAGCACCCCCTTCTACGACGGTGTCATCCGCAGCCGCTCTGGTATAGATCAGGCCTTTCAGTTTCTCTTCCGGCTCGGGTTTGGTCAGCAGGCTGACCACCACCGTGGTGACAAAGCCCATCAGGAACGCCCACCAGGCGATATAGAGAAATGGCTCTGGTGCGGTAAAAATCCCGTCCTTAAGCCAGAACAGCGTACTGGAGGTCATCACACCGAGAATCAAACCCGCGGTGGCTCCCTTGCCGGTAGCTCGTTTCCAGAGCAGTCCCAGCAAAATAATTGAGAGCAGCGGACCCTGGAAAATACTGAGCATTGTCTGCATGTAACTGAACACGCTGCCAAACTTCTCCGCCAGCCCGGCCAGCGAAACACCGATAAACACGAAGACAATAATCAGTGCCTTGCCCACTTTCATGTAATGACGGGGCGAGGCGTTTTTGACAATGAACATCTGGTAGATATCCTTGGTCCAGAGCGTGGCCGCGCTGGTAAGGTAAGAGTCCACACTGGAGATCAGCGCCGCCAGGAACGCAGCGAACACGATCCCCACCAGGCCCGGAGGCAGCAACTCGTGGATCAGTGTGGGAAAAATCATGTCGCCGTTATCCAGCCCGGAATGCAGGACCACGCCGGCGATACCGGGACCGACCAGGATGATCGGGATAAAAAGCTTGAGAAAGCCACCCCAGAGCACGCTCTTCTTGGCTTCGTACTCGCTGCGTGCGGCCAGGTTGCGCTGGACAATTGCCTGGTTGCCCAGCCAGTAGGCCGGACTGAGCACAAACGCCAGGCCGAACAGTACACTGCTCCAGGCGAACGGTGTTGTGGAATCCACCGGGGCGATCAGCTGGAAATGGTGCTTGTACTCCGGCCCCATCGCGTGTACCGCATCCATCAGGTTACCCCAGCCACCGACCTTGTACATGGCGATAGCCATGATCAGACCACTGCCGGCAAACAGCACCACGCACTGGATCGAGTCGAGGAACACAACCGCGCTCAACCCGCCGAAGTAGGTGTAGATGCCCACGGCCGCAGCCACCAGGATAATCGAGAACCACAGATCCCAGCCGCAGAGAACCTGCATCGTAAGCGCGGCGGTATAGAAGAAGATACCGAGCATAAAGAGAAAAAACACACCCCAGATAATGGCCACCAGGGTGCGCACGAACTGGTTATAGCGGCGGCCCAGGTACTCTGGAATAGTGTAAACTTTGGAGCGCCAGTAGAACGGGATAAAAATGAACGAAGCGATAATCATCGCCGGAATACAGCCGATCCAGTCGAAATTGGCCACGCCGATCCCGAAAGTATAGGCCATCCCGGCCACGCCCACCAACTCCAGCGCACCGATATCACTGACCACCATCGACATGCCGATGGCCCACCAGGGAAGGTTGCGGCCACCGAGGAAAAAATCCTCGTCGGTCTTGATAAAGCGGCCGATCCAGACTCCCAGGCCCGTAATCCCGATCAGATATAACGAGATAATGATAATATCGATTGATGCCAGTTTGCCAACCGCAGCGTCCAAATCTCACCTCTTTTCCTAAGGTTTGGTATGTTTGCTGTTCGTTTGCTTTTATTTTTTGTAAGTGTTCAAACTACAAGCGCGCCCTGTTGCGGTCAAGTTATTTACCGGCTGAGGACTGGCGGGGTTGGAGCAAAAAGTGGTTGTGTTGCGGAAAAGCAACGGTAGTGGTTATTATTGGGAACGAGTCAATCAGCGTTCGATAGTAAACGTATGTAGTACCCGCAAGACCCTTGAAGCGAGGAACCCGGTGAATGACAGGCAATAAAGATTCAACCCCACCGATTCTGCACCATAAAAAATATGAGCAGCCCTCCGTATTCGCGCCTGAAAACCTGCTGCGGGAGGCCAGACGCCAAAGGGGTGTCCCCGAGGGCCGCGTGCCGGAGATTTGTGTCCTGGACCCCGACGGGGATATTGTCCGCAACCTTCTGGCTGCCGGCAAAGCAACTCTCCACCCCAACTGGGCCTGCTACCACACGCAACTCTACAACTTTCAACATGACGGAATCGAGTTCGGTATTATCGGCTGCGTGGTGGGAGCCTCGTTCGCCGTTCTTGTGGCCGAGGAACTGTTCGCCTCCGGGTGCCGCTTGCTTGTCAGCGTAACTTCATCCGGCCGGATTTTACCCGCGGGAGAACCGCCGTTTTTCGTGCTGATCGAAAGAGCGCTCAGGGACGAGGGGACCAGCTACCATTACCTTCCCCCAGCCAGCTACTCGCATCTCGATCAGGGCTTGCTGCGCATCCTCGACGGGGCTTTCTCTTCGTTGGCGGTCCCGATGAACCGGGGAAGTACCTGGACCACCGACGCTCCTTTTCGTGAGACACAAGCAGCTATCGAGTACGCCCTGGAACAGGGAATCCTGGCCGTGGAGATGGAGGCGGCGGCGCTGTACGCTTTTGCCCGGGCGCGGCAAAAGGATGTGGTCTGTTTTGCGCATGTCACCAACCAGATGGGTAATGTGGAGGGAGATTTCGAAAAGGGCGAGGGCGACGGCAGCCGGGACGCCCTGCAGGTGATTGCGCTGACCGCCGCGGCGTGGCTGGACAGACACAAAAAGGGGAAAGCCTGACTGTGAAAGTAAGAGAGAGCGGAATCCCCGGCCCGCATAAAATCAAACCCCAGCATCTGCTGGACACTATCCGCTAAGCCGGCCGGGACCGGACAAAAATCCGCGCAAAAAATATCGGCCGCGGGCTGCTTATCGTGCAGTCCACGGCCGAATATGAATAATCCTAACTAAGACTTATCCCATGCGCTCAGGGGGTGAAACCGGGAGGCAGGGTCTGGGTAGCGTTGTATTCGTCCCAGAGCTGACGGGTTTGCTCATCCGTGGGGTGACGGGCCAGCCAGCGGCTTAAAAACGCCGACACCATCGTATGCTTCTCCATCGAGTTATACAGCCTGATCAACTTCTGGTAGCCCAGCAGAAAATCCGGATCAGCTTCCAGGGATTTTATCAGCAGCTCGGTAGCGGGAATCGTGTCCGCGTTGGTCAGTGCCAGTTTCGCCAGACCCGCCCATGGAAGTGGATCGGGAGGCACGTGAGTAAAATACATGCCGGCGAAATCCTTACTCTGCTCGTATAAACCTTCCTGAGCCAGCCTGGTGGCGAAATTAAACAACTTGGTCTCGTAGTCCGGGTCAAAAAACTCGCACTGACGGAAATTACTTGCAGCAGCCTCGCCGTTTTCCCGGCCCATCAACGCTTCGGCCAGGCTGGCGTGGGCACGGGCATAGCTCAGTAGCGGACGGAATCGCTCATCGTGCTTGTCCGCCGTAGCCTGCCACAACGTGGTACGATGGACATAGTACCCCCAGAGAAGCTGCTGGCTCCACGGAATATCAACCGCCAGCGGTGAGAACCGTCCCCTGAAGTAGTTGGTGCTGTCCTCGCCGGAGAGCGGGTCCTGCTCGAACAACCTCACCCCCAGACCGCGCATCGCTGAATAACCCGCCAGGCCCAGCATATTCTCCGGCATAACGCTATACGAAAAATATACCGGCCGCTCGAACTTGTTGGCTCTCAGGATTGACATCAGCGCCATGTCCGGCACCAGGAACACGGTCTCAGCCGGGTAATTCACTTTCAGTTCACCGGCCTGGAATATCTCCGGTTTCTCCAACCTGACCGGCCTTAGATTTTCGATTCCGGAATCTTCCAGATCCATCGGCACCGGCGGCTCGTTCCGCTTTAGCTGGCGAAGATAGCGTTTGCTCCCCAGCGCCTGATAATTGATCAGCGAACGCTGCGATTCACCGTAAAATACCTTGTCCGCATAGAGTGCCCGATAGTATTCGCCCGAACCACTCAGGACCAGGATTCCGTTCTCCTCCACACCCTGCAACTGGTTGAGTCCCAGATCACGGATCAGGAAGTAGTCAGACATGTCTGCCTGCAGCCATCGCGGATAAAACGGCGCCAGCAGGGCTCCCAGCAGGAGCAGGTAACTGGAAACAGTAACCAGGCGCTCAAATCGGCGGGTGGTGAACTCCATTCTGGCCTGGAATTTCCGAGACCACTGAATAGCCATCCGGTAGAGCAAAACAGCGCCGGTAACTGCCCAGGCGCCCATCAGCAAAATCATCAGCAGCAGATGCTTGTCCATCCCGCCTGAATTGATAATCGAGGGATTAAAAAACCACAGCGGAACAAGCATGGCCACAGCCAGTACGGACAGCACCAGCAATCTATCGCCCTTGCTCTTTCTGATGTGGTAAATCATCCCGAAATGGAACAGGATCAGCAGCAGCACACCGGCGATAAGGGTATCGCCCTGCAGTTTCAGCCTGCCGGTCAGCAATGGTATCTGATCTGTCAGCAGGTTACCGTTGCGCGGAAGAGCGTTCTCGAACGCCGGGACATTGAACAGGTAACGCCAGAACTCGGCGGTAAACAACTGGATTGGATCACCGAGGCCGGGTACCGCCTGCGGACGGAGCCAGAGGTAGAGATACAGTGAGCAACCGACCACGAACAGCCCGATAGCCGGGCCCAGATTGGCTTTAAACGCTGGCCAGACTATTTTCCCCTGCCTGGCGAAACCGAACATCATCACTACCAGCAGCAGAAACACCATGTTCTGGCTGAAACTCAACCCGGCCAGAAAAGCCAGGATCAGCATTCGCGTGCCGGCGCGGGAGGGGTCTTCCTCGCAACGGACCAGCAGCCAGAACATTAATATTATCAACAGCAGGTTGAACGAATATGGATTGGCTGTTACGGCCAGGCGCCAGACCAGCGGCAAGGTAAACAGAAACATGCTGCCCAACGCCAGCAACCATCTTCCGGCCGCTTCCGGCCAGGGTTTGTCAAAACTCAGGCGCTCCTGCAGACGGTCCAGCAGGGTGAAACCCAGAGCCGCCGAGACAGCCATACTAATCGCGCTGATCAGGTTGATCCCTACCGCCGGTTCCAGACTCGGGCGCAAGATCATCCCAAACGCATCCGCCACATACGCCACCCCGATTATCACCGGGGCCACGCCCCATTCGTACAGCTTGGCCATCAGCGAACACATCAACAGGTAAAACAGGTTACCCGGCGCGGCGGGTAACCCGGCATACATACCGTTGACTATCCACGATGAACCCTCGGAACTGCCCAGGGAGGGCGCAAGGGTCAGGATGTACATTACCAGCGCGACGATAAAAATAATCACTGCCGTCAGTTTCCTGCTCATAATTCTCCTCTTGATGTCGGTATTGCATCCGGCCAATGGCTAAACCACCGGAGGACTGATTTATAAGCTGATTGCCAACCGCGAATCTATTGCAGATAGTAATTGCCAAACTCAAAGAGGTCCTGTAATTTCGGCGAACACACAGGCTGTCCGCACCACCCGGCACGAGGAGCCGACATCGTGGACCCGCAAAATCCGCGCACCGGCCAGCACAGCCACTGTACACGCCGCCAGCGAACCCTCAAGCCTCTCCAGCGGATCATCCTGCCCGGCCAGCGACAGAAACGACTTACGCGAGGCCCCTGTAAGCAGTGGCCGGCCCAGCGAGTGGAACTCCCCCAGCCTGGACAGCAACTCGTAGTTGCCGGCCGGCTGCTTGCCGAACCCGATTCCCGGGTCGAGCGCCACGGACTCCAAGTTTATCCCCGCCGCGGCACAGCGTTCCAGCCCGGCGTGGAAGAAACTGAAAACCTCGCCCATCAGGTCTTCGTAGCTTGTATCCTGTTGCATTGTGCGCGGTTTTCCACGCATGTGCATCAACACGTAACCGGCACCGTAGCCGGCCACTGTTTCCAGCATCCGCTCATCCAGCAGCCCGGCGCCGATATCGTTTACAATCGAAGCGCCGGCATCCAGCGCGGCCCGGGCCACATCAGCCTTGTAGGTATCCACCGAAACAGGCACACTGCCAAGCCTCGCCACCAGCGCTTCCACCACCGGCACTATCCGGCGGATTTCCTCTTCGAACCGCACAGGCTCCGCGCCCGGACGAGTCGATTCGCCGCCGATATCGATAATGTCCGCACCCTCTTCGGCCATCCTCTGTGCGCACCGTACAGCCTCATCCAGCGCGGTTATCCTGCTGGCGGAGTAAAACGAATCCGGAGTAAAGTTAAGCACACCCATGATCAGCGGCCTGCTTAACTCCAGAACTCTTCCTCCGGCGATCCGCCACGATTCGGCGATACGGCCGGAGATGCAACGCCGAAGTGTTTCTGCCAGAACAGCTTGCGTGTCCTCTAGTTCCGCCGCCAACTCTTGCAGTTGCAGCGGAGTGCCCGCCAGCAGCGCTATCGGCACTGGAGAGAATTCTCCCTCCGGATCGATACACCGGTAAAAATCCAGCCCGGCGGCCACAGCCGGCTGCCGCAGCAGCGGAATATCATCAAGGCTCAGGCCATGGATAGCGAGGACTTCATTACGGCACCCAAAATATTTTCGCCTCAGCCGCTCTGAATCTATACCGGCGGCACGGGCCAGCACACTGATATTCTCTTCGGACGCGCGGCAAAGCCGCCTGAGCGCGACACTGCTCATCCAACTATTTTTCCGTTAAATACACCGTCAGTTAAAAAGGGGCTGCGCCGGTACCCGGCTCAAACAGCAGGTCCGGGCAGCGCCTCCCCTGTGTGTTCCCGCGGGCCATTCACGATCATGCTTTGTCATCCTGGCCCTGTTTATCATCCGCCTTATCGACTGCTGGCTCCGCACTTCCGGTCTCGACGCTCTGAGCGCTCCGGGGCAATTCATCCTGCTCCGAGGATTTGTTCTCTTTGCCAGCCGCTGCTTTTTCCACCTTCTTTCCGGCACTTGCCGGAGAACTCTTGCGCGAGCGTTTCCTGGTTTTAGTCTTCGGTTTACCGTTATCTACCGGCGGCAACTTCTTACCTGCAATAACCAGATTGATTTGCTCGGCGTCCAGTACCTCGCGCTCCAGCAGAGCTGCGGCAAGTCTTTCCAGCTTATCACGGTTCTCGCGAAGTAACTTAGTCGCATCGTTGTAAGCTTCATTGACCAGCTTTCTCACTTCGCTGTCGATCAAACGGGCGGTTTCCTCGCTGTAGTCCTGACGCTGGGCGATCTCGCGGCCCAGGAATATCTGCTCCTCTTTCTTGCCGAAAGTGAGCGGGCCCAGCGCCTCGCTCATCCCCCAGGTGCAGACCATCTTACGTGCAAGATCGGTAACCCGCTCCAGGTCATTGCCAGCGCCGGTGGTCATCTCGTTCAGAATCAATTGTTCGGCACAACGCCCACCCAGCAGGGCCAGCAGGCTGTTCTGGCACCATTTTTTGCTGTAGAGGTGACGGTCCCGCTCCGGAAGGTACTGGGTAACTCCCAGAGCCATCCCGCGGGCGATAATTGTAACCTTGTTCACCGGATCGGTCCCGGGAGTGAGCCGCTGAACCAACGTGTGGCCAGCCTCGTGGACAGCGATCTGGTGTTTTTCCTCGTCACTGATCAACATGCTCTTGCGCTCCTGGCCCATCATCACCTTATCCTTGGCGTCCTCGAAATCCTTCATCATAACTTTATCGCGGTTGCGCCTGGCGGCCAGCAGGGCGGCCTCGTTAACTATGCTCTCCAGTTCCGCGCCACAAAGCCCGGGCGTACCCTTGGCCAGCGCTGGAATGTCAACGTCCCGGGAGATCGGGATGTCTTTCATGTGAACCTTGAGGATTCCCTCGCGGCCGCGCACATCGGGACGGTCCACCACAATCTGGCGGTCGAAACGTCCGGGACGCAGCAGCGCCGGGTCAAGCACATCGGGACGGTTGGTGGCGGCAATCAGGATCACGCCCTCGTTGGACTCGAACCCGTCCATCTCCACCAGCAACTGGTTGAGCGTCTGCTCACGCTCGTCATGCCCGCCGCCCAGGCCCGCCCCGCGATGGCGGCCGACCGCGTCAATCTCGTCGATGAAGATAATGCAGGGAGCGTTGTTCTTGCCCTGCTCGAACAGATCGCGCACCCGGCTGGCTCCCACGCCGACAAACATCTCGACAAAATCCGATCCGCTCATGCTGAAAAACGGCACTTCCGCCTCACCTGCCACGGCTCTGGCCAACAAGGTTTTGCCGGTGCCGGGAGCTCCCAGCAGCAACGCGCCCTTGGGAAGACGTCCGCCCAGTTTCTGGAATTTGCGCGGGGACTTGAGAAAATCGATAACTTCTTCCAACTCCTGCTTGGCCTCATCGCAACCGGCCACGTCCTTGAATGTTACCTTGGGCTTGTCCGCGGAGAAGAGCTTAGCCTTGCTCTTGCCGAAACTGAACGCCCGTCCTCCACCGCCCTGGAGCTGGCGCATGAAAAAGAGCCAGATGAAAATAATCAGAATCCACGGAATCCAGCCCATCAGGTGGGTCATCCAGTTTACCGCGGGTGGTTTTCCGGTGACCTCCACTCCGGCCTCGTCCAGTTTCTGAACCAGTTCGGAGTCCTCGAACGGAAAGAAGGTTTCGAAATTAGCTGCCGCTTCACTGACTTCTTCTCCGCGGATCCCTCCACCCTTGAGCTTGCCCAGGACTCTCTTCTCCATGATCGTAACGCTCTGAACACGGCCCTGCTGGACATATTGCATGAACTGGGAGTAATTGATCTTGCGGACAGTCTCCTCTTGCGGGGAGAGCAGGTTGAACAGGGTAATCGGCAGCAAAATGATCAACAGCCAGAACGCTACATTTTTAGACACGTTCCCTAACTTGGGGCCTTTGGAAGATCCTCCCTGCCTGCCCCGCTGAAAGCCGGACTTTTTACCCGGCGCTTTTTTCTTTGAGCTTTTCTTTTCCGACATTGGCTTTTCCTCTTGAACATGGCAAATCCACCTCCAGCAAGACGCCGGTAGTGATGAACGAACAATATACCGAGCGTAAACTTAGGTGTCAATAACCGCCTGTGGCAATCCGTGAGCATCAGCCCGGCGGGCGGCTTCGATTACCAGCGCTCTGGCTGTCCCATCGATCAGCGGCGCCGTTTCAGAGCGCGCCACACCGCAGACCCAGAGGATGTTCCCGTCCACATCGCGCACCAGCGGGACTTTATGGCGCTCGTGCCTGGCAATGCGACGCTCGGTGAACAGCTTTTTCACTTTCTTACAGCCCGTCAATCCGAACGGCCTGATCCTGTCGCCCGGCCGCCAGCGTGAAATCTGGAGCGGAAGGTTAAGCTTGTCCAGGTCAAACATCTGGCGCAAGGCTACAGCACCCTGCTCACCGCCGGCGGGAAGAAGTTCCTCAAGCTGCGTGTCACCGGATGAGATTACCCTGAAAACAAGTTTCCACTCTCCGCTATCGGCAACTACGCCGCCTGTCCCCTCGCCCAGTTCTATACTAACGCATTCCTCCAATGTTCCCTGTTCCGGTGCCGGCCCCACCCTGAGCACATCAAATTCCCGCCAGGCAGCCAGTCCCGCCGGCAAATCGATTTGCTGTCCGCTTCCACCCTCAATCGCCAGACGGTCAACCGCGGCCAGTTGCCTTCCCGAGAGCAACAGCTTTCCCCCGCTGATCCGTTCCACCGCCCGGCGCAGAAGGTGACGGCGGATAACGGCGGGAAGTTTTTTCAGCCTGCCACAATCCGCCCGCAGGAACTTGTCCTCGATCACCATCGTCCCATCGGCGAAAAAACCCTCGCTCTCCCTGTCCAGCATCGCCGCATACTCGGCGGCCTCGGTGGCCAGCGAGGCCAGGTTTGCCGTGAAACCGGGGCCGTAATCATGCTCGATACGGGGAATCAGATGGTGGCGCAGACGGTTGCGGCGATAAGTGTCGGAGTCGTTGGACGGGTCATCCAGCCAGCGGATACCATTGTGACGGGCGTATTTTTCCAGCTCACTCCTGGTCAACTCCAGCAGGGGACGGATCAGCTTGTGGCCCTGGCTGACAGGCCTGATCCCGGCCAGACCCAGCAGTCCGCTGCCCTGTGTCAGGCGCAGCAGGACAGTCTCGGCCTGGTCATCGAGATGGTGGCCCGTAGCTAGACGCGCGGCGCCGGTTTGTTCCACGGCGCTCCAGAGAAATCCGTAGCGCAGCCGCCGGGCCTCGGCCTGAAGGTTGGCTCCGTTCTGTACCCTTGCGGCCAGGTCCCCGGCCCTGCCACCTACAAACCGCGCATCAAGGACCCCGCAGGCCTGCTGCACCAGATCGCGCTCGTCCTCGCCCTGCTTACCCCGAAGGCCATGATCGTAATTGGCGGCAGCCAGTTTAAAATCCAGCCTGGCGCGTAAACCGGCCAGCAGATGCAGCAGACACATCGAGTCCAGGCCGCCCGAGACAGCAGCCAGCACGGTTTCCCCCGGCCTGATCATCCCAAAGACGGCAATATAGCGCTCAATCCTGATATCCAGTTGTGACAACAGCATTCTCCCGCCTCACGATCCCGATAGATAACATACTGACCCTTATAAAGTTATCCCTTATCACTCCTTGTGTCAACCTGGCCGTGAAAGACATGTTTTGCTTATGGCTTGCGGGAGAGAGTATATTATAGTACAGACCATTGCTAATCGAATCAGCGGAAAAGGACATATTATGACAAGAAAACTGCCATCCCAAATAGAGAACGCGATCGCTGAGATCGCTGCCGACAACCGCCACGGCTCGACCTGGCTATCAAGGAGAAGCCTTCAGGTGCTGGCCGAATCCGCCGAAACCAGGGGCGCCCCCAGAAGCGGCCAGAACCTGGCCGCCTACCTTCGCGCCATAACCGGCCGCCTTCGCATGGCCCAGCCCACCATGAGCAGCCTGTCCAACCATCTGGTCCGCGCCCTGGCGGAGATGCCGGGTATCCGTGGCAGCAAACCTGGTATCGGCCAGTTGGACAAGCATTCCGTGCGCACGGCTGTAGAAGATGAACTGGCCAGCCAGCAGCAGGAGTTGATAGCGCTGGGAGAATACGGCGCCAAGTTGCTTGCGGAGAAATTCCCCGGCAAGGCGCGGTTGATCACGCTTAGCGCCAGCGATGCCGTGCTGGAGATATTAAGCAGGTTGGCGGGCGGAGGTCTTGTGATCACCGTGGCCGAGAGCAGGCCCGTGCGCGAGGGAGCCGAGTTCGCGGCCAGGCTGGCAAAACTGGGATTCGAGGTGCGGTTGGTGACCGATGCCATGCTGGGCATTGAAACCGTGGGAGCCGACTGCGTGCTCACTGGGGCGGATACGGTGTACGCCGACGGGTCGGTGGCGAACAAGGCCGGTACCAGGCTGCTGGCGATGGCGGCCAAGATGGACAAGGTGCCCTATTACTGCTGCACCCAGACCGTCAAGATTTCAGCCGAACAGGATGTCGCCAGCCTTGCCCTGGTACCCAGTCAGCGGGAAAGGGACCCCGGAGAAATCCAGCAGGATGTGGCCGATGGTATCACGGTGGCAAATATCTATTTCGACAGGACTGAGTATTTCCTGGTGGGCGGATTTATTTCCGAGAGCGGTTTTCTGCGGGTGAAAGAGATCAGCGCCCTGAGCGAAAAAACGGCGAAGCTTGAGAGGCAAGTACTGGGCGGTAAATAATTACAAACCCTATTGTTACAAATACTATTTGCTTAAAAGAGCTGTGAGATTCTCTTTAGCAGTTCATTGGTATGTTAAACACCAGTATATATAACACGGCTAACCAGATAAGAAGGATTAAGGTGGGTAGGTATATCCCCATGATTTTCAGTGTAGAGGGAAATTTCGTTCGTGCCTTTGCAATATCGCCATACTCTGGAAGGTTTTCCCTAACAATTTCTTTTATTTTATTAATCGTCAAATGGATGTGTATCCAGGACTGAAATAACCACATGAAACTGATAGCTACTCCAGCTATGCCTATAATATACACCAAAACAATATTGTCTCTTTCCCCGGAAAAAAAGACCGTCATTGCAACAAAAAGCATGGACACTGAAAGCAGAAAGAAATTACTACGAGCAAAAAAAGAATTATCCTCGTGTAACCCCCAATTCCAAAGTCTTTCTATCTGGTCCCTTGAATACTCTTCTTCATTATTATTTTGCTGTTCTTCGGACATAGTTGGCTCCACAACTGCAAATAAAAGGGCCGGAAACAGATGTCCGGCCCTCCCAGGTTAGTCTCCACTTATTAATCACTCAATGCTTGATCACTATTGCAATATTCTTCATTTATTTCCTGCCCCGCTGATCCCCGCGCCCTCTGACCTCACCTTCCTCTCCGGTTTTTACCGGTCCCGAGGATTTTTCCGGGTTGGCCAGGATAATCTGCTGAAGGTAGTTGCGCACATAGCAGATAAACTTCTCGGACTCGTCGATCATGCTCTGGGCTTCCTGGGGGCTGATCCTTTGCGAATCGCGCCTCTCGCCCTCATCGCGGCTGCGGTAGCTTCGATCCACTATCTGGCTGTACTCCACGGGCACATCGCCGGACTGGACAAAATGCTCCTGGAAAATATGAAGGACCCGCCGCTGCTTGGTGGAATCTTTCATCTTGGTGGCCAGCAGGCTTTTAACCGCATAATAGTTAGCCTTGTAAAGCCGGTTTACAGAGTCAATAACCTGGTCGCTCTTGAGCAGCAGGATCGCATCGGTGCGATGCTCGAACGCACGCTGAATCCTGTACTTGGCCAGGTCGATAAACATATCTTTCATCGGTACCTCCGGTTGGCTCACTCTGCCAGTTGAGCGATATTATTTTCGACTTTCGCCAGGGTGGCGCGCATCATTTCCAGTTTCTCCCGCTCCTTGAGTACCACCTCTTCGGGCGCGCGGCTGACAAAATTCTCGTTGGCCAGTTTCTTCTCGATCCCGCCCAGTAACCCCTTGAGCCTATCCGCCTCGCGGCCAAGTTTCCCGCGCTCCTTGTCAAGATCGATCAGGCCCTCCAGCGGAACGAACAGCTCGGTGGCCCCGATAACCGCCACGCCACTGGCACCCGGTTTATTCTCCGGTGCGATAAAATGCAATTTTCCCACTTTGGCCAGCGAGTGGACATAATCCGCGTTAGTTTCGATAATCTGCCTTACGCCGTTATCTGCCGGGGCAACATACAGGTCGGCCTTGCTGCCCTGCGGCACGTTCATCTCGCTACGGATCGTGCGCACGGCGGTGATAACTTCCTGGAGCAAATCCATCTGGCGAACCGCGGCCTTGTCTATCAGACTGCCTTCAGGCACCACCCAGTCTCGCTCAAGAATAGAGTTTCCCTGGTGCGGAAGCCGCTGCCAGATTTCCTCGGTGATAAACGGCATGATCGGGTGCAGCAGGCGCAGCGACGACTCCAGCACGTGCCAGAGCACACTGCGCACGGTCTGCCCGGACTCACCATCGGTCCTGCCCTTGGCCAGCTCGATATACCAGTCGCAGTAGTCGTGCCAGATAAAGCGGTAGGTCAGCCCGGCCGCGTCGTTGAGCCGGAACACATCCAGTGCATCGGTGGTTGAGGCAGCAACCTGCTGGAGACGGCTCAGTATCCAGCGCTCGGGCAGGAATTCTTTTGCCGACAAATCAAGATCAGCTACCGGCCAGGGTATAAAGTTCTCGCCGAAATTCATCATCACAAACCGGCTGGCGTTCCAGAGCTTGTTGGCAAAATTGCGGCCCAGCAGGAACTTGTCCTCTGTCAGAAAAACATCCGTGCCGGTGGCCGTGGTGGAGATAAGCGTAAACCGCATGGCATCGGCCCCGAACTGGTCGATAGTCTCCAGCGGGTCCACCGCGTTGCCCAGGCTCTTGCTCATCTTGCGGCCCGTGTCATCACGCACCGTACCGTGAAGGTACACGTCGCTGAACGGGATATCACCCATAAATTCCAGGCCGGCCATGATCATCCTGGCCACCCAGAAAAATATAATCTCCGGGGCCGTGGAAAGCACACTGGTCGGATAAAATTTTTGCAGATCAGGAGTTTCTTCCGGCCAACCGAGCGTACTGAACGGCCAGAGCTGGCTGGAGAACCAGGTATCGAGCACGTCCTCATCCTGACGGATATCCGCGCTGCCGCAGTGGGCGCACTTGCTGGGGTCGGTCTCGGAAACTGTCATCTCGTCGCAACTGTCGCAGTACCAGACAGGTATCTGATGGCCCCACCAGATCTGGCGGCTGATACACCAGTCGCGGATATTTTCCAGCCAGTCATAGTAGATTTTGGTCCAGCGCTCTGGGTGAAACTTCACTTTCCCCTGCCGCACCACTTCCAGCGCGGGCTCGGCCAGCGGCTTCATTTTAACAAACCACTGGGTGCTAAGGTACGGCTCCACCATCGTGTCGCAACGGTAGCAGTGGCCCACCGAGTTGGCGTGGTCCTCAATCTTCTCCAGCAGGCCTTCGGCCTCCAGTTGCTCCACCAGTTTCTTTCGGGCCTCGAAACGGTCCATGCCGGAGTACTGGCCGGCAAGCTCGTTCATCGTCCCGTCCTCGGCCATCACCTGCACCTGCTCCAGGTTATGACGGCGGCCGATCTCAAAATCGTTGGGGTCGTGGGCCGGGGTCACTTTTACCAGGCCGGTGCCGAACTTCGGGTCCACGTGGCTGTCGGCGATAATGGCTATCTCGCGGCCCACCACGGGTAGCTTAAGCTTGCGGCCGATCATCTTCTTATAGCGCTTATCCTCCGGATTGACCGCCACCGCGGTATCGCCCAGCATGGTCTCGGGACGGGTGGTGGCCACGGTGATAAAGCCCTCGCCATCGACAAAAGGATAGCGGATATGGTAGAGCTTTCCATTAGTATCAATATGGTCCACTTCCTCATCGGCCAGGGCGGTCTGGCAGCGCGGGCACCAGTTGATTATATACTTGCCGCGGTAGATCAGCCCTTTGTCGTAGAGTGAGACAAACACGCGGCGCACGGCGCGGCTCAGACGCTCATCCATCGTAAAGCGGTAGCGGCTCCAGTCGCAGGCACAGCCCATCCTCTTGAGCTGCTCTATGATGATACTCTCGCGGTCGTCTTTCCACTGGCGTATCTTGCCGATCAGGGCCTCGCGGCCTATCTCGTGACGGTTTTTGCCCTGGGCGCGGAGTTGCTTTTCCACCACGTTCTGGGTGGCGATCCCGGCATGGTCCACGCCCGGCACCCAGAGAGTCTCGAAGCCGCGCATACGGCGGCTGCGGATCAGGATATCCTGGATCGTCTCATTGAGCGCATGGCCCATGTGCAGCACACCGGTAACGTTCGGCGGGGGAATAACTATCGTGAACGCTTTCTTTTCCGACTCGGCATCGGCTTTGAAATAACCCTGCTCTTCCCAGTATTTATACCATCTCTCTTCGACCACTTTGGGGTCGTACTGTTTGTCCATTTCCGCGGACAAGCTGCCTCCCTTTATCTCGAAACCTGTATTATTGTAATATTTGGATTCCTGTCTTACCTTCCGCAAATAAGCCTGTAAAATAGGCAAATAGCGTATTGAGGTCAAATCTTTTACATTCCGGCCTGCCTGAGTTATAATGATGGCCTGTGCGAGGCTGTTTTCTTACGATCATCGAATATTCCCCCTCCCTGATGCGCCTTGCAGAGGGAATAATAGACAAACTGACAGCGTCATTTTACTACAAATGGCACACAAATCATTAAGCCGAAGTTTATTAAGTGGAGGCCATGATGGCTGAGAGCAGAAATGAAAACGAGAAGAAGGCGACATCTAAAAAGAAAACTTTTGATGAAAAAGCTGCAAAAATTGTCGACAAAGCCCGTAGTACTGTAGACACTTTTGAGCAAGCAAAAGAGTCTGACAAATCTACCCACAGCGGTTACACGGTAAAAGTACCCAGCGATATCGAGATTGCCCAGAAAGCCGATATCCGCCCGATAAAGGAAATCGCCGCCATGGTCGGTATCGGCGACGACCAGATTGAGCGCTACGGGCACTACAAAGCCAAGGTGGGCCTCGATGTGCTCAAAGGCAACCACAAGCAGAAAGGCAAGCTGGTGCTGGTGACTGCTATCTCCGCAACCAGTAGCGGCGTGGGCAAATCCACGGTTAGCGTGGGCCTGGCCCAGGCGCTCAGGAGGCGCGAGAAAAACGTGATGCTCTGCCTGCGCGAGCCCTCGCTGGGCCCCTGCATGGGGATCAAGGGCGGGGCGGCGGGCGGAGGCTACAGCCAGGTGATTCCGATGGAGGATATCAACCTCCATTTTACCGGCGATATCCATGCGGTAAGTGCCTCGCACAACCTGCTGAGCGCGATGGTCGATAACAGCCTGCACCAGGGCAACGTTAACGGGATCGATGCCCGCAGGGTGGTCTGGCCACGGGCGCTGGACATGAACGACCGCAGCCTGCGCAGGATAGTGGTGGGGCTGGCCGGGCCGCTCAACGGTGTGCCCCGCGAGGACCGTTTCCTGATCACTGTCGCCAGCGAGGTGATGGCGATCCTGTGCCTGGCCAAGGACCTGCAGGACCTTGAGCAGCGGCTGGGACGGATAATAGTGGGCTATAACATGGACCGCGAGCCGGTGTCTGCCCAGCAGGTGCAGGCTCCCGGAGCAATGACCGCTCTGCTTCGTGACGCGTTCAAGCCCAACCTCGTGCAAACTCTCGAGGGCGGACCGGCGCTGGTCCACGGCGGCCCGTTCGCCAATATCGCCCACGGTTGCAACAGCCTTGTGGCCACCCGTCTGGCCCTGAGCCTCTGCGACTACGTTGTCACCGAAGCCGGGTTCGGCGCGGACCTGGGCGCGGAGAAGTTTTTCAACATCAAGTGCCGCTACGGGAACCTTCACCCTGATTGCGTGGTGCTGGTGGCCTCCGCCAGGGCGATAAAGTTCCAGGGCGGGGCCAGGCCCAAGGAACTGGACGAGGAGAACCTGGAAGCGCTGATCCGCGGGATGAGCAACCTGGACGCCCACGTGGAGAATATCCGCAAATACGGTGTGCCGGTGGTGGTGGCGCTCAACAGCTACATCACCGACAGCCCGCGCGAAACCGAACTACTGGCCAAGCACTGTGATAAGCTGGACGTACCGTGGTCAATAACCGATGTCTGGGAAAAGGGCGGCGAGGGCGGCCTGGACCTGGCGGACAAGGTGGACGAGCAGATTTCTTCCGGCAAGGCGGACTTCCGCTTCCTGTACGATATCGACGAGCCGGTGCAGACCAAGATCGAGACTATTGCGCGGGAGATGTACGGGGCCGATGGCGTGGAGTACAGCACCACCGCCAATCGCAATATCCAGGCGATTGAGAAATCCGGCCTGGGTGGCCTGCCGATCTGCATGGCCAAGACCCAGTTTTCGCTCTCAGACAATCCTGCCCTGCTGGGACGGCCCACCGGGTTCCATATCACCGTGCGCGAAGTGATCCCCAGTGCTGGGGCGGGTTTCCTGGTGGCCCTTACAGGTGATATCATGACCATGCCGGGCCTGCCCAAGAAGCCTGCCGCGGCCAATATTGGCGTGGACAAGGACGGCAAGATATTCGGGTTGTTCTAATTAACATTTTGACCGACACAATGAAGAAGAATTAATATTTTTCCTTGACTCCGACAATATTTGTGAGGTAATATATTAAATGAGCTTAGAAATATCATATATGGGCACAAAAAAGAAACTGGCCCCACTAGTCTCCGATATAATATCTGAAACTAAAAATGGAGCTATACTAGACGCATTTTCAGGAATGTGTGCAATTGGCAAAGAACAAGTCAACAAGCGGAATGTTTGGAATAATGACACACAGGTATTTGCCCATGAATATGCAAAGGCTCTCTTTACAACCAATGAGCAACCATTAAGTTTAGAGAAAGTTGCACAATTACATCGCTCCTTATATGAGCAAAAAACAGCTGAAATAAGTAGATTATTTTTGTTGCGTTTAGAAGCAGAAAAAGAAGCACTTGAAAGTAAAGATTATAGTAGATACCAAATGTATTACGACAAATTTTCCTTGCCTTTGGCAGTGGAAAATGGAGTTTATCTTGATCCCTATTGTTTGTTTTCTAGCTTATACGCAGACACATATTTTGGGTTAATGCAGTGCATTGAAATTGATTCCATTTATTACAGTATTGAATACAATACCAGAAATAAGATAATCTCAAAGCAACAAAGTTTATGGTTACTTTTAGCATTAGGAAAAGCCCTTTTAAAGGCTTCTAATACAACAGGACATTTTGCTCAATATCTTGCTTTAAAGCCAAAAACCTTTAATATATTTTTGAGACAAAGAAAAAAGAGTATCTGGGAAAAGTGGTTATCTATTATTCCTGAACTGACACCATTGGGATATAGCGGATGGAGAGCAAACAATAAATCCTTCAATAGCAACTGTTTAGAATTAATGAAATATTTACATACTGACAAATTAAGACCTGCAGTAGTTTATGCAGATCCACCCTATACTGATGATCAATACTCTAGGTACTATCATATCTTAGAAACATTGTTATTGTACGATTATCCAAAAACAAATGGGAAAGCAAGATATAGAGCAAACAGATTCACAACTCCATTTTCCTTGAAAAGTAAAGTGAGAAATGCATTTGAAGAGCTTGTTGGATTAGCTAGGCGATTAAACTCAGAATTAATTTTATCTTATCCAAGCAATGGATTACTATTTGAAACTGGAACATCTCCTGATGACATATTAAATAAGTACTACAAAAGCGTCAAATTGTGTTCTTCTGTATCAAATGAACATTCAACTTTTGGTGCATCAAAAGGTTTTGTTAAAACGAAGGCAATTGAATTCATTTATTGGGCTAAGCCATGAAAAGCACCATTATTAAAAAGTCACAACTTAAATTAATCCCACCAAGTCAGATTTTCCAAAATCCTGATAATCCTAGACTTTTCTTTAGAGAAGAAGAATTGGATACGCTAATAGGGTCTATCGGAAGATTTGGTATTCAAGTACCTGTGACTGTATATCCAAGTGAGGACCACTATATCCTCATTGATGGTGAGAGGAGGTGGCGTTGTGCTCACGAACTAAATTTGAAAACAATGCCCGCACTCATTCAGGAGAAGCCAACAAAGTTAGAAAATCTTTTATTAATGTTTAATATTCATATGTTAAGAGAGCAGTGGGATTATTTAACAATCGCCAAGAAAATCCCTGAAGTTATAGAACGATATGCAGACGCCAATAATGGCAACGAACCAAATGAACCAGAACTTAGTGAATTGACTGGTCTTACAAGAGGAATGATACGAAGATGTAAAATGTTAATAAATATGCCTCCCAGATATATGAACATGCTAATTGTTGAACTCAATAAGCCGAAACAGTTTCAAGAATTATCAGAAGATTTCTTTATTGAAATGGAAAATGCACTAAGAGCTATAAATAAAAGGCTTCCACATACTCTGGATGACATTGACTCAGTTCGCGATTCACTGATTGATAAATATAGAAATGGCATTATTGGGAACATTACTGATTTTAGATCATTATCAAAGATAGCAACTGCACTCGACAAGTCATTTGTTTCTAAAGAAAAAGCATCTTCTTCTTTAGAAACAATCTTTGATCCCGACAACGAGATTAGTATTAGGGAAATTTTTGAAGAGAGTTACGAGCTCCTCTATGACGAGCGCAAGGTAATTAATAACATAAAATCCATCACTGGTTTTCTAGAAGGTCACACTGATGTTAGTAGCGAAGAATTTGCAGGTGAAGAGCTAGTAGAATATCTCAGGAGATTAAAGACATTATTAGATAACGTATTGGAGGGTTAAGATGCCCTTCGATAAATACTCACCTACCAGAAAGTATGTTGCTGAGCATTGCTTGAATTATTGCAAAAGAATTCTTGGTAGAAATGGCTTAATTGTTGGCCAAGAGATTTCTGGTACTATAAATTGGGTACCAGCTTTTTATTTGAAACCAAGTCCCATTAGAATGATTGCAGTTCATGCCAGTGCGCGCGTTGATCTCCTCCAGGCTCTGAAAATAGCAATTTTTGATGTTCTTCGCCATCCTATCCCCATATCTATATACCTTGCAATACCTTTGGAATCATATCAATCGGATAATAGACAAGAAAAAACTTTTAGAGTGTTGAACGCCGGGATTGGAATTATTACAGTTACCGACAATGGCACAACTGTCATACAAAATGAATGCAATCCTTTAATTCAGTTCATATCTCAACAAGAGATTGATTCCAAATTAAAAGGTCTTACACCGCTAATTAAAAGACACATGCAATCTGCATACTCAACATATAAACACAATTCAGATCAAGGTTTGCAACAGGCCTGTCAAGTCGTGGAAGGTTTAATTAGTTGTATCGCTGAATCTTGTATTCGTAAAAGTTGGTTACCTGATCCCTTACCAGCTACTACATTCAACATTATCACAGAATTGCTTACCGTAAGTCAACTCGCCGACCAACGTTCTGCTTTGGGTTGTGCTAGCCATTTTATGAGCTCCTATCGTAATCCTTCAAGTCATGCTCCTCGTTCAGCGAAAAAAGCATATGAACGATTAAATAAATGCCGTGCTGGATTTTTGTTATCATTAGAAGTTGCTTGCAACCTTCGAAATTTGATGCAGATAAAAAATATTAAAACCTCCTTAAATATACCATAATTCCTCACCGCACCTCCCACGGCGCAATAATAACTTTCCGTCCCGCTCTTCGGCCAAACTTAAGCGGTGGCCGTCCCCGCTCAATCGCCCCGCTATCCACTCCCCCGCGCCAGTGACCCGTAACACGGGCGCCACCCGCTACTCTTGAGCTTACTCATTTCAGGTCCAGCACCTGGCCATCGGCCAGCAGCCTTTCGCGAAGCTGATGGTAGTCAAGCTCCTGCACGGCGACACCCTGTCCGGCAGCCATAATTGCCGCCGTGGCCGCGGACTGGCCAAGGATCATGAACACCGGCTCCATGCGGATACTGCCAAAAGCGATATGTGAGCTGCTCACACACACGGGCACGAGCAGGTTGTCGCACTCTCCGGATTTGGGGGTGATACTGCGGTAGGGTATCTCGTAGCTGATGTGCCCGGCCAGGAAGTTGCCCTCGTTGATCACCCGGCCACCGATCGCCACGCGCTGTATATGGTGCGAGTCCACACCATAGCTGCCCAGACCGACTGGATCATCCTTGCGGCGGTCCAGGCGGCAGTCCTGCTGAGTCATCACGTGCGGCCCGGTCATCCTGCGGGCCTCGCGGATGTAAATCTGGTGGCTGAAATGCCCGTTGTCCGGATACTCATCTTTCGGGTAGCCGTACTTGCCAAACTCCACGCGGATCCGTTCCGGCACGCGCGGGTCGTTCTGCACGAACCACAGCAGGCCTTTGGTATAGGAGGCATGTTCGCGGACTATCCGCTCACGGGTCTCGTAATCTCCTTCCGGGTAGTCCCAGTTCGCGCCGATATAGTCCGTGCTCGCCGGGCAGCCGTCGTTGATGTCGGTCTTGTTGTTCGGCATGGAACTTATGGTGAAGATGGCGTGCTTGTTACCGCGCCAGTTAAGGGCAATATCAGGCCAGGCTTGGATCCAGCGGGCGAGCAGTTCATAAGTCAACGGATCGTAGTCCGCGGGCTTTTCGATGGGGATGCGGTTGGCGGGTTCACTGGTAAGACAAACCCTGAAGTTATAGGCCTGTATCTTGTCATCACCCGAGCCGGGAGGCGCGAGCACGGTGTCCTGGATGCCCGGCAGCAGACCGCTCGATGGGTCGCCGGGTTCGATATACGGACTCACCTGGGGGGGGAAGAACTGCTTGGGCTGACGGAACTCACCCTCGCCGGGCTCAAGCACACCAGCCAGCGACTCGCCATAAGTGTCGCGCGACTCACGGCCCACATGGTAGCTCACCCCTGCCACGGCCATCAGATCGCCCTCGTAGGTAGCGTCGATAAAAGAGCGCCCCGGGAATCGCCTGCCGCTCTCCATGACAATCTCCGTTATCCGCTCCCCGTCCTTTTTCACACCGATTTCACGGTCCAGCACCAGACGCTCGCCGAAAACCACCTCGATAGCACCGGGGCCGGCCCTTTCGATCATCAGCCCAAAAGCCTGTTCGGCCACGTGGGGTTCGAAATCCCAGGCGATGGCATTGCCGTATAGCTCACCCACCGTGCGGTAGAAATCGCGCGAAAGCCCGCCGATTGTTTCCTCGTGGCCAAAGTCCGTCCGTCCCAGCCCGCCCGCGGACAGTCCCCCCAGGTGCGTTCCCGGCTCTATGAGCGCCACTTTCGCCCCCATCCGCGCGCCCTGCACCGCGGCTACCACTCCCGCCGATGTGCCGCCGTAAACAACCAGGTCATATCCGCCGCTGTTCCCGCCGCAGGATAGAGTGATCAGGACCAGGGCCCATAGAAACTGGAAAAAGTCTGTTCGCATGGCGGGGTTCCTTAGTTTAGGTTAAGACAATGGGCCAGACAATCCACGGAAAACCGGTTGTGTCCAAGTCCTGTCAGCCAGCCGCTCGGGTTGGATCCCTGTTACAGCTGATTCACTTCACTTCCCACGGCGCAACAATCACTTTCCGCCCGGCTCTTCGACCAAACTTAAGCGGTGGCCGTCCCCGCTCAAACGCCCCGATATCCGGCCCCGCGCCCGCATACGAGTCGTTGAACCCCGGCAGCACCTCGCCGGAGTCAATCATCGGGTTGGGCACCCGAATTACTTTGTCGGTCTGCCGCCATTCTTTCCCGTCATGGTTCACCACCGTGCGACCCCACTTTACCTTCGTTGTGTTGACAGCCGGGAACCACTCCAGGCCCTGGCTGGGCTCCAACGCGGGTTTGCCGCCGCCTATTCTATTGCGCAAATATTGTTTCCCGTTGGAGATACCGGTGAACATATCAAACTGGAAATCCAACGGCTCCACCGGCTCACGGACACCTGTCAGCACGCCGGGGCAGTCGTAGAGGTTGTTGCGGGAGATAACATCGGAGAGCTGATGGCCGCTGAACACGCGGAACGCGCCGCGCGGTTGAAGAGCCGTGTTGTGGAACACGTAGCGACGGCCCCCGCGGAACGTGCCGTCATCGCCGCCCACCTTGATCATCGGCCCGCCGATCGGGTTTTTCTGGGTCCTCCTGCTGACCCCGAACACGTTACGGAAAATATAGAGCGGCCCCCGGCTGGTGGTGGCTGTTGCTATATGAGTGAAGGTGTAATCGATAAAATTACCCCAGATCCTCACGTTCATGTTGGCGCCCTCCGCCTCGATAGCATCATCCCAGACGTGGGTGACGATGTTACCGTAAATGTCGCTGTCACAATTGGGCGCACCCTCCCAGGAGTAGTTGCTCCCACCCCCGATAGCATCGTTGTAGCCGTGGTCCTCGGTGGAGATGATCTCATTGTAGCGGATGATATTATGGCCGCTTGAGTTACGCAGGGTAACCGCCTGCGGGCCGCTTGGGTGGCCAGTGTCCCAGTCGTTGCTCCAGCCGGTGGGGTTTGCTATCAGGTTGCGCTGGATAACCAGATCGCCCACACCCTCGGCTGTGCGCACGGCGCTGTCGCTCCAGCCCAGCCAGGCCATCCTTCGGTCTCCCCGGCCCCACTCGGTAATGTGGCAGTCCTCGATAACCACGTGGTGGCTGCCCTTCTCCACCATGATCGCGTCCTGCTCCGCCATCCTCAGTTCCAGCCCCCGGACAATTATATAGCTGCCCTTGATCACGATATTATGGGCCTGTGTTTTCTCCGGGTCGATAACGTGCTTGGCCCCGGGCCGGGGTGTTACCAGGTGCCAAGCATCGGGTGTGCCGCTCTGGGTAATCTCCAACTGGCCGTCGCTAACCCCGTCATCGAGCCACGTGGTTTTGCCCACCGGGAATTCCTCGCTCATCGTACTGGCCGTTATTTTTGCCGTGTTACCTTTGTTTGATAGCTCCACCTCGTATTCCGTACCCGGCTCAAGCCCCACGATACTGCCGCGGAACTGGCTGTCTTTAACGTTGTAGAACAGGGGGATCACATTTCGCCACGAGTCGCTGCCGCTCTTGCGGTAACGCACGGCGCACTCGCCGGGGGTGTCCGAGGCCGGCACCGTGTAGTACAGTCCCAGGCACTCGAACGTGGCCACCGCATGGGGATTTTTTTCCTGTGCAAACGCATGGGATGAAACGCTAAGGCAGAAAACTGCGGCGAATGCAAGGACCGGTAACTTGCTCATCGGGGTGCTCCGGGGTTATGGTAACGGATGAGGTTTCATTGTTCGAGGATAACTCTGAAAGGTAAGATAATGGACGGGAATGCTAACGGAAAGCCGGTTGTACTGTTCGACAGCTACTGCAACCTCTGCTGCGGGTTCACGGATTGGGTGCTCAAGCGCGATAATTTTGCAAATTTATTATTTGCACCGCTACAGGGAGAAACGGCAAAAATAATATTTGCCGAGATGTGCTATCACTCTCCCCCGGCTGACTCGGTGATCCTGGTTCAGGACGGTTTTTTGTTCATTCGCTCCACCGCGGTACTAAGAATCTTTCGTATTCTGGGCGCACCGTGGAGCTGGCTCTACCCGCTGATCTATATCCCAAGTCCCTTGCGGGATTTTTTCTACCGGTTGGTTGCCCGCAATCGGTACCGCATATTCGGTAAACGCGAGCATTGCCGTGCGCCGGGGAGCGATCAGCACGGACGATTTTTACCGTAGACGGTGCTATTACCCCCCTCTGTCAGCAGACCCTTGTCTTTGAAAATGGCGGAAACGGCTTCAAAGTCCTCGACTGAAAAACCGACCTTGCACTTGAAGCGCGAACATTCAACAACAATATTTTGCTTTTTGGAATATCTTTTTAAATCATGCGCAAACCAGGTTTTAAGATCAACGGTACCTTGCAGCCGCCAACAAATTCCTTTGAAGTTCATCACTTCCATGCTTTTTATTTCACCAAACCGGATTTTTATCTTGCCGATGGGGCCAAAATAGAATCCCCTGACCACTAAAAAATCATCATATATCTCTACATACCCATCGTTGTAGATAATGCCCTCATCAACTACTTTCCTTTTTCTGGCAGGGAAAAGAAAAAGGGAAAGGCATACTATGTTCGGTAGCGAGAGAACTGTGACGGTAATAATGGGAGAAGGTTTGAAATGTAGAACGGTTATCAGCAGTATCCCCATAAGAACTACGAAAGCTGCCATCAACCACAGAACGACCTTGACAGGACTCATAGTAATTATCCTTTGCTCAAGTTGATTCCGCCTATTCCACCTCGCCTGTCAGCAGGGCAATCGCCACCGCCCGGCCCTTGTCGTGGCTCAGCGACACGTGGGCCACTCGCGCGCCAAGTTTTTTTGCCAGTTCCGCTGTTTTATCGTGCAGCTTTATGTGCGGCTTGCCCCGCTTGTCCCGCACCACTTCGATCCCCTTCCAGGTCACCTCCGCACTCCAGCCCGTGCCGAACGCCTTCATCACAGCTTCCTTGGCCGCGAACCGGGCGGCGAAATGAGGGTACGGATTACTCATCGAGCGGCAGTATTCTATCTCGCCCGGCGTAAACACGCGCTTCTCGAACCTGGGGCCGCTCTTGCGCTCAAGCGCCTCGGTAATCCTCTCGATCTCAATCGTATCGACACCGATCCCCAACACCACCGCCGGGGCGCGGTCAAATTTCAGATCATCTATCTCCACGCTCACTATCCTGTTGACATTCTTGAAAATAACCCGAATACAGTGCTATATTCCAGCCAATCGTAACGCTCATTATCAACTATTGCTCGCTACGATAAAAATAGCACCGCTAAAAATAATTGTCCATAAACTGGAATGCGGGCAGTAACGATGGCCGAAAAAAGCAAAGACCTGTTCGGGTTACCCACCGATGAGGGCCGCGCCGGGGCATTCTCCCCGCTGGCCGACAGGATGCGTCCGCGTCAGTTGAGCGAGTTCGCCGGGCAGGAGCATATCCTGGGTAGTAGCGGCGTGCTGCGAAGGATGATTGAGAGCGACCAGATCAGCTCGATGATTCTCTGGGGGCCGCCGGGCAGCGGAAAAACAACTCTGGCCCGGATAATAGCAGCAAGCACCGGCAGCCGGTTTGTCCACAGCAGCGCTGTAACCTGCGGGGTGCCCCAGGTACGTGTGACAGTAAAAGAGGCCTCCGAGCAGCTTAGACTTTACCGCAAGCGCACAATCCTGTTCCTCGATGAGATCCACCGCTTCAACAAGGCCCAGCAGGATGCTCTGTTGCCGCACGTGGAGAACGGAACGCTTACCCTGGTGGGCGCCACTACCGAGAATCCCTCGTTCGAGGTCAACAGCGCCCTGCTCAGCCGGGTAAGGGTGTTCGTGCTGCAACGGCTCAGCGAGGATGACCTGGGTACTCTGGTGGACCACGCCCTGGCTGACAGCGAACGGGGCCTGGGAGAGCAGAATGTGAGCCTTGATGATGATGCCCGCGCCCTGCTGCTGCGGGCCTCCGATGGCGATGCCCGGGCGGCCCTGACAGGGCTTGAGATGGCCACACTGTACGTCCAGCAGGGGCAGACAGCTGGCGGCGGCGTTGTAATCGATCAGGAAACAATGCGCCAGGCTCTTCAGCAGCGCCTGCTCCAGTACGACCGCGATGGCGAGCAGCACTACGACATCATCAGCGCGTTTATCAAATCCCTGCGCGCCAGTGACCCCGATGCCGCTCTGTATTACATGGCCCGCATGCTGGAGGCCGGCGAGGACCCGCTGTTCATCCTGCGCCGGATGGTTATTTTCGCCTCCGAGGACGTGGGCAACGCAGACCCGCAGGCGTTGCAGTTGGCGGTGGCCGCGCACAAGGCTGTCAGCGTGATCGGCCTGCCAGAGGGAGCTATTCCACTGAGCCAGGCGGTCTGTTACCTGGCCACCGCGCCTAAGAGTAACGCCAGCTACAAGGCCCTGCGCGCGGCCCAGGCCGCGGCAAAAGAGCATATGAGCGAACCCGTACCCCTGCACCTTCGCAATGCGCCCACCCGCCTGATGAAAGAACTGGGCTACGGCGAGGGCTACAAGTACCCCCACGACTTCCCGTACCACTACGCCGGGCAGCAGTGCCTGCCGGATGCCCTGGCGGGGAAAAAATTCTATGAACCGACTACGCTGGGATTTGAAAAGGAGATTGTTAAACGGCTGGAATTCTGGAAACAGCTACGCCAGAAAAATAAAAGCGGCGATTGATCAGTAAGTGCTATTTTTGTTCATGCTGTTTCCTGTTCAAGGATTTCGAACAGTTCCCGGCGCTCGTCCCCGCTGAGCCTACCCTCGCTGATTATCCTGGAAACCAGAAAATCGGCAGGAAAGACGATACACGTCAATCGTTGATCCGGTATTGCACAACTTATTACAAGACATGGACATATCAGACAGATGACAATTGTCAGCTTTAACAACATCAGCCGGACAGTTTCCGGAACCTGCCTGTTCTCTGAGGTGACCGGGATCATCCGGGAGGGCGACAGGATCGGCGTGGTGGGCCCCAACGGCTCGGGTAAAACCACCCTCTGCCGTCTGCTTGCCGCCATCGACCGCCCGGACAGCGGCGAAATCACTCACGTAAAAAACCTGAAACTCCATTATATGGAGCAGGAACCAGCGCTTAACTCCCAAAAGAGCGTCCTGGACGAACTGCTGGCAAGCTGTGGCGAACTCAAAGAGCTTGAGCACAGGATAACCGCCCTGCAGGCCCGGCTGGACGATGGTGAACAGGTGGAGCAACAGGAGCTGGACCGTTACGGTGAGATGCTCGACAGGTTCGAGCGCCTGGGGGGGTACAGCCTCAACAGCCGGGCGGAGAAAATCCTGATCGGCCTGGGCCTGGGAGCGGAGACATTCGGTCAGAGCTCCGGCTCGCTCTCGGGCGGGCAAAAAAGCAGGCTCTCGCTGGCACGCGCTCTGCTAAATCAACCGGACCTGCTGTTTCTCGATGAGCCGACTAACCACCTCGACCTGCACGCCATCGAGTTTCTTGAGGGTCTGCTTACCGAGATACAGTCCACTGTTGTGGTTATCTCCCACGACCGCGCGTTCCTGGACAATGTGACCACCCGCACGCTGGAAGTAATGGGCGGAAGAGTGCGCATACGTCCCGGTAACTACAGCGAGTTCGCGCTGTGGGCCGCCGCCGAGGCAGAGCGGGCCGAACGCGAGCGGAAAAACTACGAGCGCAAGGTGGACCAGATAGAGGATTTCATCAAGAAGAACATCTACGGCCAGAAAACCAAACAGGCCCAGAGCCGTCGCAAGATGCTGGAGCGAATGAAGCCTCCGCCGGATACCGGAAGAAGTCAGGCGAGGCCGGAGTGGGACATCCAGATATCGCAGCGTTCGGTTTCGCTGGTGCTGGAGGCCCGGGAACTGGCGTTCCGCTACGACGGCAGCCCCCTGCTGTTCAGCAAGCTTAACCTCAATCTGATGCGCGGCGAGGTGCTGGCTGTTATCGGAGCCAACGGAACGGGAAAAAGCACGCTGCTGGAGATTCTCGGCGGCGGGCTGCGCTCCAGCGGGGGCAATGTAACCTGGGGCCGCGATGTGTCCAGCGCCATGCTGCACCAGCGGGTCGAAAGGCCTGCCGAGGCCCAGACCGTGCTGGAATGGATGTACAACCATGCGTCCGACCTTACCCTGGGACAGTCGCGCAGTCTGCTGGGACGTTTTCTGTTCAGCGGCGAAGACGTGGAAAAACAGGTCTCCGTCCTCAGCGAGGGCGAGTTCAGGCGCTTGCTGCTGGCCGGACTGATTCACAGCAAGGCCAACCTTCTGCTGTTAGACGAGCCAACCAACCATCTGGACATCTACAGCCGTCAGGCCCTGCAGGAGGCGCTAGACAGCTTCCCCGGCACCCTGGTGCTGATCACCCACGACCGGATGCTGCTCGAGGGGCTGGCCACGCGGATGTTCGAGTTCTCCCGGCCAGAGGAAACCGCCGCCGGAGCCGATAAAGTGGTTGAATATGACGGGGATTATTCTTATTATAAACGGGAGCGTAACAAGCTCTTAAAGCGACTCTCCGAACAGGTGCAGGGGCGGCGGAATACGGAAAAAACGAAGCGGAACCAGCCAGGGCAAAGCACTGACCAAAACAACGTCCAGGCCAACGGCGGACTTTCCAAAAATAAGATTCGCCAGCTTCGCGAGCGCAAGGAAAGCCTTGAGCACGAGATCGCAGAGCTTGAAGAGCGCAAATCCAAGCTACAGCTTGAGCTCGCCGATCCGGAGACATACAGCAGCACTGGACGGGCCGAGGAGTTGTCGGCTCAAATCAAGGAACTGAAAAACCGCATAGCAGAAGCTTACGCGGAGTGGGAAAAACTACTTGAATATGATTGATGTTCAGCAGGCGCCGCAAAAAGCGGTGCTGTTCGGTACGGACAGGCCGGAGAATGACCTCTGGGGTGAGTTGCCCCTGGAAGAACTTGGACGGCTGGCCGAGACCGCGGGAGCGGAAGTAGCAGAGAGGGTGGTACAGCGGGGACGCAAGATCGATGCGGTGACTTATATCGGCAAGGGCAAGGCCGAGGAGATTAAGCAGTTAATCCAGAGCACTAAGGCCGATCTTGCCATTTTCGACTCTGAGCTTTCCCCCAGCCAGGCGCGCAACCTGGAGGCGTTGTTCGAGGTGCAGGTGCTGGACCGCACCGAACTGATCCTCGATATTTTCGCCCGCCACGCACGCACCACCGAGGCCAGACTTCAGGTGGAACTGGCCCAGTTGGAATACCTGCTGCCACGGCTTAAAAACATGTGGGTCCACCTCTCGCGCATCCGCGGCGGTATCGGGCTGCGCGGCCCCGGCGAGACCCAGCTCGAAACCGACAGGCGGATGATCCAGAAGCAGATAACCCGGCTCAAGCGCAAGCTGCGTAAAATAGAAAACCAGCACAAGTTGCGGCTGTCCGGGCGCGAGAACATACCCACTTATGCCCTTGTGGGCTACACCAACGCCGGCAAAAGCTCCCTGCTTCGCGCTCTGAGCGACAGCGACGTGCTTGTGCGCGACCAGTTGTTTTCCACCCTGGACACCACCACGCGCAAGGTGGAGTTTGATAGCCACCAGGTGCTGCTCTCGGATACCGTGGGCTTTATCAGTCGCCTGCCCCACCGCCTGGTGGCCTCGTTCAAGGCCACGCTGGAGGAAGTGATCAGTGCGGACCACCTGCTGCTGGTGGTGGATGTGTCCAACCCCCATTTCGCTGAGCGGATCAAGGTGGTCGAGGACGTGTTGACCGAGATCGGCGCGGGCGAGATCAAACGCACACTGGTATTCAACAAGACCGATCTGGTTAAGGACGGCCAGTTGCTGTTCCGGGCCGCGGACAGTTATCCTGACGCGGTGTTCAGCTCCGCGGAAGATGGGGCAAAGGGACTGAAACATCTTCAAGCTCACCTTGTCAGCCTGATCGAGGCCGGTGAGAGCGAGTTCTCTATCAAGCTCAAACCTCAGGAGGGCCGTCTGGCCGCGGCGTTCCATCGCCTGGGACGGGTTTTGGAACACCGGGTCGTGGATGGAGAGATACTGATGAGAGTACGGATGCCCAGGCCGCTGGCCCTGCAACTGGTTAAAGACACGCCTTACGAAAAACAGCTTACAGGCAGGAGGACTTCTTGATCAGACTGGGTGTCAATGTTGACCACGTGGCCACTGTCCGGCAGGCCCGTCGCACCGTGGAGCCCGACCCGGTGGCGGCGGCGATGATTGCCGAGCTGGCCGGAGCAGACCAGATCACGATTCACCTTCGCGAGGACCGCCGTCATATTCAGGACCGCGACCTGGCCGTGTTGCGTCAAACTGTACAGACCCAGCTCAACCTTGAGATGGCGCTCAACGAGGAGATTATCGGGATCGCCATTGAAACCGGACCGGAGCAGTGCACCCTGGTGCCGGAAAAACGCGAGGAAGTGACCACCGAGGGCGGCCTGGATGTGCCGGGACTGCTCAGCAGGCTCACCCCGGCCGTGGCCCGGCTCCAACAGGCCGGAATCAGGGTCAGCCTGTTTGTGGACCCGGAAGCGGAAATCATGAAAGCCTGCGCGGACTCTGGGGCCGATGCGGTGGAACTTCACACCGGAGCCTATGCCAATGCCAGGGGTGAATCGGCAATAGCAGCCGAACTGGAAAAACTGCAAAAGTCTTCCACGGCGGCAGCCGGGGCGGGCCTTAAGGTGTTCGCCGGCCATGGACTGAATTACATCAACACACCGCCCGTGGTGGCTATCCCCCAGGTGGAGGAAGTCAATATCGGCCATTCGATTATCAGCCGGGCCGTGCTGGTGGGGATGGATCTGGCCGTGCGGGAAATGAAAGCGCTGCTGACAGGATAACACACAGGCAAGTTGATGACAGGAACCAGATGAGGGATTTCGACAGGATTGCCGATCAACTTCAGGCGGAAGTGGAAAAACGCTTCAGCGGCAAACCGCTTGCCAGGCACATCCGTTCGGTGGCTGATTTCGCGGTGGAAATCGCTGAATCGATCCACGGCAATGATCGACTTCTTATCCAGCGTGTCCGGCTGGCGGCCCTGGCCCACGACCTCTTCAAGAAATTTCCGCAGGACGAGTTGCGCGCTATAATCCGGCGGGAGCACGTGCCTGTCGACGGGTTCGCTCTTCAGGTGGGCGGCGGGCTGCTGCATGCCCCTGTTGCCGCGCATTATGTTCGCACCCGCTTCGGCGTACAGGACGAGCCGGTGCTTTGCGCGGTCTACTACCACACCACCGGACGCGCCGGAGCAAGCCTTACCGATAAAATTCTGTTCTGCGCCGATTACCTTGATCCCTCGCGAGATTCCCGCGGCAGCGAGCCGGATGTTGCAAGCCTGTGTGATAAAGCCAAAACAGACCTGGACGCGGTCTATCGCGAGGTGCTTGGCCGTAAACTGGTGTATACAATAAGCAAGGGCCAGCCGCTGCACCCCAACGGGATAGCGGCCTGGAACGAAATGGCCGGCCATGGCGGTCCGCCTGCGAAAAGCAATCTTTGACAAACAGGCCGCCCGCAATGTATCTTGATCTCTGAGAAATAACATGTCGCGCGATACGGCTTTTAGCACAGACTTAATGAGCTAATGAATCCAGAAAAAAATCAGATGGGAACTTGATGGCAGATAAACCAGCCAGGAGACAGCGCCGCCAGCACCTTAAAAACGTACGCCGCGTCAGCAAGGATCGCACTCCCGTGCGCAAAAGCGCCAGCGCCCAGGCCGCGGCCATCTCAGGCGGCGATGTGATGATCACGCTGGGGCTGATTGTAACCTCCGTTGTCCTGGTGCTGTTCCTGGCTTCCGCTTTTATGCAATACGGTTTCAACTACTCAGGCGGCGGCGAGCCCCCCTCAGAGGTGAGCGGCAAGGCAGCTACCATGCCTCCCGTGGAGCGCTCCACTATCGAGGTGCGCCTACTCAACGGCTGCGGCACATCGGGCGCCAGCCGTCAGATGACAACCCGCGTCCGCGACCTGGGGTTCGATGTTGTGATCGCCGATAACGCCGACCATTTCGGTTACGAGCATACGCTGGTGGTGGACCACACCGACCGCGAAGAGGTGGGCCGGGCAGTGGCCACAGCTTTGGGCTGCGGCCAGCTAAGCGCCCAGCACGATGAGCTGGCGATGGCCCATGTGACAGTGATCCTGGGCAAGGACTGGGAGAACTTTCTGGGTCGAGCCGACCAGAGAACAGGCGAGCAGGACCAGGACTGGATTGACCAGCTCAACGGTAAGGTGCAGCAGTTGCTGGAGCAGTAATCCCCACCGGAAAACTAATCCAATACAGACACAGGAGCATTCGGCAATGAGCGCAAAACCGGTCGTGGTAATCGGCAGCTCCAACATGGACCTTGTAATCAAAACCGGCCATATCCCCCGTCCCGGCGAGACCATTCTCGGTGGCGAGTTCGTGATGGTGGCAGGCGGTAAGGGAGCCAACCAGGCGGTGGCCTCGGCCAGACTGGGAGCTGAAACATGGTTCGTGGCGAGAGTGGGCGATGACCCGTTCGGTGCTAAAATGCTGGATAATTTCTCGGCTGAAGGTATCCGTACCGAACATGTGACGATTGATAAAAACCACGCTTCGGGTGTGGCCACTATCACGGTGGACAGCAGCGGCGAGAACGCTATCGTGGTGGCCCCCGGAGCCAACGGCCAGGTCTGCCCGGATGATATCCAGCGGGCGGGCGATATTATCCGCAGCGCGGACTCGGTGCTGATGCAGCTTGAGATACCGCTCGATGCGGTGTGTGAGGCCGCCCGGATCGCCGCCGAAGCCGGTGTGCGGGTTGTGCTGGACCCTGCTCCAGCGCCGGCAAAAAAACTTCCCGATGAGCTTCTGCAAAATATCTCCCTGCTCACCCCCAACGAAACCGAAGCCGGGATGTTGACCGGTATCGATGGGGACACTATCGAGGCCGCCAGAGCGCAGGCGGGAGCATTGCTGGGCAAGGGAGTGAAAGCTGTGCTGATCACCCGTGGCAAGCAGGGATCATTACTTGTGGATAGTAATGGTGAACAGGACTTTACGGTAAAAAAAGTAGAATCGGTGGACAGCACCGCCGCCGGGGATTGTTTCAACGGGGCGCTGGCCGCTAAGCTGGCAGCAGGGGCAACCATGGCCGGGGCGATAGAGTTCGCCTCCAGGGCCGCTGCGATATCCACCACCCGCCTGGGCGCTCAGGATAGTTTGCCGGGGATCAGCGAGATATAAAAGAGAAAGGCTAAGAATCTTTTGATTTGCGCTGGGCAGGACAATACTTGCGAGAAAGAATCGAATAAAGTGTTGATAAATGCAAATTCATTCTTACTTTTTAGCTTTCACTTCTTTCCTAACAGAGGTACAAATCCATATGTTAACTAAAAGTATATTAAAAAACTTAATCACAGTACCAGCCATTTTATTCTGTTGCTTATCATTTACATCTTGCGCAAGAACGGTTTACATCCAACCACATGTAGCTCCGATAGCATTAATAAAGCCTGTGGGTGATGAGGCGGGGATTTATATATCGCCAGCGGACTTAAAAAAGATTCACACACAATCCTCCTTTTTTGGAGGAAATATCAGAGTCCCTTTGGGTACCGCATTAAAAAACGCTTCCCAGGAAGCTTTTGCTCCTTTCTTTAAGAGGATTTTTTATGTTGGGACAAACGATCCCACTGTATCCCCTTATATTATTGAAGTCGGTATGTCCAGCTTCAATGTTACTGGTGGTTTAGATACCAGATTAGGCATCACGTGTAAAGTGAGCAACAACGGGAAAACCATATTCAGCGGTGATTTTGAAGGTCGCGGCAGCGGAACTGCTGCCGCCGGTTTTCTGAGCGAAGCACTTGCCAGAGAACAAATCGTGAAGTCGGCTGAAGAAGCCTTTGAAAACGCTTTTATAAAAGTGCAACAAAGTTTCAAAGACGAAATAGAATAGATAGTCGTTTAGATATCACCACAGCTTGCTTTGGCCTGAACCGTGGAGCTGAAGGCTCTGTTCTTCAGCTCCACCCGCCTTGGCGCGCAGGGCAGTTTGCCTAAAGTTGAATAGCTATAAAAGAAAAGGGGACACAGCTTGCCGTGTCCCCTTTTACTATCAATATATTGTTGCCACAGAAAAACTTCCCTACCAGCTCCTATTTCGCCATCTCCGGCTTCCATTTCTGCTCGGCCAGGATAGCGTGGCCTATCCGCGCCAGGTTCAGTTTCTCGGTGGGGAAATTCCAGCCCCGGCTATGGTTTCGCTGGTTGAGGCCCATCACGATCAGCATGTTCTCCTTCGGCAGCAGGGCGCAGATAGTCCCGGCCATCCCGCTGAACACCACCGAGCCAACCTCCGGGAACAGCCAGAACAACTGGCCGTAGGCCGGTTCCGGCTGGCGGTCCGGAGGCTGGTTGGTCCAGGCTGTCTTGGTGTGGGAGTCCTCCCACACCTTGCGGCCATTGGCGCCAACTCCGCCATCGAGCCATGTCTGGGCGTAACGGGCAATGTCCCTCAGGTTACCGTAGAGGCCGCTGCCCGGATACCGCCAGTCCCCGAACTCATCGCTGAAAAACACCCGTGAGCTGTCCAGCCCCACGCCGCTTTCCACTATCAGGTCCAGGTTGTCATCGCTGGTGATATAGCCCACGCTCTCCAGCTCCAACGGCCCGGTCACATATGTCTCCAGCAGCTCTTCGTAAGGCATCCCGGCGGCCGTGGCCATCACGTGGCCCAGCAGCCTCATGGCCAGCTCACTGTAGAGGAACGAGGTCCCCGGCTTAAACTTAAGGGCTACATCGTGGAACGGCTGGCCCTCGGGCCACATCCGGGGCGGCTTATCGTCGCCGGGCACACCGCTGGAGTGGCTCGCCAACTGACGGACCGTCATGCCGCCGCGCTCGAACTCGCCTTCGGGGCCAATGCCGGTAAAATACGGAAGGTACCTGCTCACCGGATCATCGAGAGCCAGCGCACCCCTGCTCACAAGCGCGGCCAGCACGCCCGCCCCGAACCCCTTGCTGACAGAGTACAACGGGAATCGCGACTCCGGGCCAACAGGTGTGCTTCCCGGCCGGGCGGCCCGGGTGCCGAAATACTCTTCGTAGACGATTTCACCCCCCTGCATCACCACCGCCCCACCCGCGCTGCAATCGTAGGAAAGCGCCATGCGGCTGCGCACGTGGTCGGCCAGCATCTGGAACTCACCCCTGTCAGGCTCTTTTTGTGGCGCACAGGCAGCCAGAGTCAGCAATACGCAGGACAGGAGGATTGTCAAATGGCGCATGGTTTACTCCGGGTTGCTGTTCTTAAAAAGGATACGAGTTGATTCGGAATGATCTATTTAGAGAAGATAACAGCCAGCGGGTCGGGAGAAAAGAAAGGAGAATGACTAAAGGAAAGGTGAATTGAAGGTATAAAAAAATGTAGGGGCGCACCCATGTGTGCGCCCGCCTGCTTGTAATAACCCATTTCCCTATTGAAAATGCCCCCGCGGCAAGCTGCGAGGCATCTAACAAATCCCCCTCAATCCCCCTTTGGAAAAGGGGGAGGTAACAACCCCCGTCCCGATTTCATCGTGGACACCCCCTTTTCTAAGGGGGAATTTTACCTCTCATCCTTTTCTACGGCTATGTTCCCCCCCTTTTTCAAAGGGGGGCCAGGGGGGATTTAAGCTTCTCGTTTTGCACATGCAACAGCTTACCCCCCGGCAAGCTACCGGTAATTCTTTCGATTAAAACACGATTGGGAAAGAAGATTATCAGACTGGCAAAACAACTCAACCCCGTTCGCTTTCGATCACGAACAGCACTTCCTCGGCGAACAGGTTGTCGTCCTCGCGGATAGCACGCACCTCACCCTCGGCCAGCACGTGGCCCTCGATAATTACCACACCCGCGCTGTCTGCCAGGTTGGTGAAATCCTCGATAGTGAAGAGACGAATATTAGGAGTGTCGTACCAACGGTACGGCAGCGAGGGGTTCACCGGCATCTTTCCGCCCAGACCGATTTCCAGCCTGATATGCCAGTATGCAAAATTGGGGAAACTGACAATCCCCCGCTGTCCCACCCGCAGCATCTCCGAGAGCACTCTGGCCGGATTATGGACAGTTTGCAGGGTTTCCTCGAGGATAACGTAGTCGAACAGGTTCTCGGTCCAGCCATCGAGCCCGGCGTCAAGATCGGACTGGAACACGCTTACGCCCCGTCCCACGCACTCGAACACTTTTTCCGGATCGATCTCGATACCCTGGCCGCGCACGTTTTTATCCTGTGCCAGACGGGCCAGCAATTCCCCGCCACCGCAACCCAGATCGAGCACGCGGGAATCAGCGGGAATAATATTTTCGATAACCTCGTGGTCCCAGCGTTTCTCTGACTCGCGACGGGCTTTGCGCTCCCCGTTCTCCTCGGTCAGGAAACGCTCTATCAGGGTCACCAGCTTTTCCGTACTCAGGTTTTCAATAGGAGTAGAATAGCGGCTGGCCCATAGGCGAAGCACCTCTGTCAGCTTGTCGTTACGCTCCGCCATCACGCTCCCCCTCCTGCCGGCCATCGAGAAAATCACGCAGCAGTCCGCCGAGTATTTCATGCTCCACCAGAAACGCATCGTGGCCGTAATTACTGGGTATATTGACATAAGTTACCGGGCGACGGTTCCGGCTGATCGCAAGAGCCAACTCGCGGCACTCGCGTGGCGGATAAAGCCAGTCCGTGCTGAAACTGACCACCAGCATCTTGCTCGCTATCCGTTTGCAGGCCTCTGTCAGGTCACCCTCGCCCCAGTAGCGGGCGGCATCGTAGTAATCCATCGCACGGGTTACGTAGAGGTACGCGTTGGCGTCGAACCGCTCCACAAAACTCCGGCCCTGATAGGCCAGATAGCTCTCGACTTCGAACTCGATCCCGAAACTGAACTCCGGCTCACTCTTGCCCTGCAACCTGCGGCCGAATTTCTGGTACATCGCCTCATCGCTGAGATATGTGATATGGCCCAGCATCCGGGCCGCCGCCAGTCCCTTGCCCGGAGGATCACCGTCGTAGTAGTCGCCACCATTAAAATTGGGGTCCGAGAGAATCGAGTGGCGGGCCACGGCGTTAAAGGCCAGCCCCTGGGGACTGAGCCGTGCGCTGGAGGCCAGGATGATGCAACGCTCCACCCGTTCAGGGAACGCAAGCGCCCATTCAAGCGCCTGCTGGCCGCCAAGTGAACCGCCAATGACAGCGTAAAGATTACCAATTCCCAGATGGTCCAGCAGACGGGCCTGCAGACGGACCCAGTCGCCCATGGTGACCAGCGGGAAACGCAGGCCGTAGGGCTTTCCTGTTTGTGGGTCGGGGTCCATGGGGCCGGTGGTGCCGTAGCAGGAGCCCAGCACGTTGGCGCAGATGAAATAGAAGCGATCAGTGTCAAGCGGGAGGCCGGAGCCAACCTGCTCATCCCACCAGCCGGGTTTACGGTTGCGCCATTTGCGGGCACCCTCGCCGGCTTCCTCATCCCAGCCCGCCGCGTGCGCGTCACCCGAGAGGGCGTGGACAATCAGAATCACGTTATCACCCGCGGCATTGAGCTTTCCGTAGGTCTCGTACTCAACAGTCACCGGAGCGACAACTCCACCCGCCTCCAAGCTGAACGGCTCATCGTCCGGCCCCACCAGTTGTACGCGCCGGGGCCGGGTCCAGCCCACCGATTGAGGGTGTTCCGGACCCTTGACTCCCTTGCGCGCAGACTGCTGATCAGCGCCCTGTTTCCGCGGGCGTTCGGCCATACATTTACTCCTGACTTACCTTCAGCGCCTGGTCGAGATCGGCAATAATGTCGTCGATATCCTCGATCCCGACAGAGAGGCGGACATAGTCATCGCTGACACCGGTGGATTTTTGCTCCTCGGGTGTCAACTGCGCGTGCGTGGTGGTGGCCGGATGAATAATCAGGCTCTTGGCGTCACCGATATTGGCCAGGTGGCTGAACAGCTTCACGCTTTCGATCAGCTTGCGTCCGGCATCCGAGCCACCCTTGATTCCGAAACCGATAATCGCTCCAAAACCATTCTTGAGATATTCGACAGCCCGCTGATGATCTTTGTGACTCTCCAGCCCCGGATAGTTGACCCAGTTGACAGACGGATGCTTTTCCAGATACCTGGCCACCACCAGCGTGTTCTCGCAATGTTTTTTCAACCTCAGCGGCAGAGTTTCCAGCCCCTGCAGAAACTGAAACACGTTGAACGGGCTGATCGCCGGGCCGAGATCACGCAGCAACTGTACCCTGGCCTTGATGATATAGGCGATACCCGGTACCACGGCCTCGTCATGGTTGCCGAAAAACTTCCAGTAGCTCACGCCATGATAGCTTGGGTCGGGATCAACCAGATCAGGGAACTTTCCGTTGTTCCAGTTAAACTTTCCGCCATCGACAATAGCCCCGCCAATCGAAGTGCCGTGGCCGCCGATAAACTTGGTCAGCGAGTACATGATAATGTCCACACCAAGATCGAACAAGTCGAGCAGCGGAGGCGGAGTCACGGTGGCATCGACAATAAACGGAATATCGTGCTTGTGGGCCACGTCCGCAATTCCCCGGAAGTCATCGATATTGTTAGCCGGATTTCCAATCGACTCGGTAAACACCGCGCGGGTGTTCTCGTCGATAGCCGCCACGAAATTCTGTGGGTCGCTGCTGTCTACAAAGCGCACCTCTATACCCAGCTTGGGCAGAGTGTAGTGGAACAGGTTATACGTTCCGCCGTAAAGGTAAGTGGTGGAGATAATATTCTGCCCGGCGCTGGCGATATTGAGAATCGCCAGGGTACAGGCCGCCTGGCCGCTGGCAACCGCCAGAGCCGCGGTGCCGCCGGTGATTGCCGCCAGTCTCTGCTCCAGCACATCCTGCGTGGGATTCATGATCCGGGAGTAGATATTCCCGAATTCCTTGAGCGCAAACAGGTTGGCCGCGTGCTCGGTACTGTTGAACACATAGCTGGTGGTCTGGTAAATCGGTACAGCGCGCGCGCCGGTGGTCGGGTCGGGCTGCTGGCCAGCGTGCAATGCCTTGGTTTCGACACCTCTGATAAACTCGTTACTCATATTCGGCACTCCTTATATAAACGGTTAGAGCTTAGGTAGCAAATTAATAAAGTCGTAAAAACTGGAATTCAACTCCGGCCCGGCTGCATCGTAGATCTGCTGGAAGCGAATCCCCACCCAAGCAGCGCTTTGACACGCCATCCGTGCGAGAGTTCGATCCCGGCTGCTGCCCTCCGATTCCCATTCATTGCTTCCCCCTTCTGATTATTGCATATTCGGGCCGCCCATGCGGCTCAGATATCGTAACTCGGGTTTCGATCCTCGTTGCGGCGCTCCCAGTCCTCGATAATATTACGCAGTGAGGTACCATTGTAGATTTCATCCATCCGGCGGCTGACCATGCCCCAGAAATCGTAATAAGGGGAAACCTGTTTCAAATTGCCGGAAGTATCCGCCTCATCGGTACCGGCACACTCCACCGGCGCCAGGTTACCGTCGACAAAACAGACTATCTCGCCCACCGAAATAGTTTCAGGCTCACGGGCCAGAAGGTAGCCGCCATCGACCCCGCGACGGCTCTCGACAAACCCGCCCTGGCGAAGTTCGTTGAGGATCACCTCCAGAAAGCGCTTGGGAATCGACTGGGCTGTAGCGATATTTGCAATTTTTACCGGACCCTGGTCGCGATGCCTCCGGGCCAGCTCGAACAGCGCCCGAAGAGCGTAGTAGCATTTGTTTGAAATCTGCACGGATACTCCGCCCGGTTGATTGTTCATAATATCAATCGAATTAATGTACAAAATAAAACAAAAAAAACGCCCTGTCAAGAGATCAGCGGCATTATTTCAGCATCGGTTCAACTCGGCTGGAATAATCTGGCCGGTCTACAGGGCGTGCAGCTTAAAGAAATGTTCACACTGTACGGTTAAAAAGCGCCGGGATTGGGCCATCAATCAAGCGAGGTTTCCCGGTGCGGATTGTCAGCTTACGGGAACTCCGTCCTTGCGTTGTTCGGCCAGACGGATAATCAATTCGGGTATCTGGTCGAGGTCCTTGACATGATCCGTGGCGCCCAGCTTGATCGCTTCCTTGGGCATGCCGAACACGACACAGCTTTTCTCACTCTGTGCTATATTGATCGCGCCGGCCTGTTTCATTGCCATCATCCCCGATGCCCCGTCGCGGCCCATGCCGGTTAGAATCACGCCGATCGTGTTGCTTCCGGCGGTACGGGCGACAGAGTTGAACAGGACTTCCACCGACGGTCTGTGGCCACAGACCAACGGCCCACTCTTGACAGTGACATGGTAACGCGCACCACTACGGGTGAGCAGCATGTGGCTGTTGCCCTTGGCAATAATGGCCTTTCCGGGAGTAACCGAATCGTTATCCTCGGCCTCCTTGACCTCTATCTGGCAGATTTCGTTAAGCCTGTCGGCGAACGAGCGGGTAAAATGCTCAGGCATGTGCTGGACAATGACAATGCCGGGGCAGGTTGGCGGCATACGTTGCAAAACAGATGTCAGAGCCTGGGTTCCACCGGTGGATGCACCGATAGCCACCACCTGGTTGGTTGTGCGCGTAAGCGAGGTTTTGAGAACACTGGACCTGGGCTTGATCTCTCCGGGCTTAGGCATGCGTGCCGAGGCTGCGGCCTTGATTTTTTCGATCAGGCCGATAGCCATGTCACCCACGGTGTAGCTGGCCCCCGGCTTGCACATCACATCGAGCGCACCGGAGTCGAGCGCCTCCATCGCCAACTCACTGCCCCTGGCCGTAAGAGAGGAAACGATAATGACGGGCAGGGGGAAATGGCGCATCAGTTTTCGCAGGAAAGTCAACCCATCCATCCTGGGCATTTCGATATCGAGTGTAAGGACATCCGGTTTGAGGCTGACGATTTTATCTCTTGCGATGTATGGGTCAGCCGCGGTGCCTATTACCTCGATTTCAGGATCGCGGGCCAGTTCCCTGCCGAGGATCTGTCTGACAACCGCCGAGTCATCCACTATCAGAACTTTTATCGCCATCCGTCTCACTCCCGGGCTTTATAGATAAACCGCCGCAACCATCTGGTGGCCCTCGGCGTCAATCACCACCGACAACTTATCCTGCGCCAGTTCGCTCCACTGTTCGTTGTTGATCCCGACCACCCCTGGCACGGTCAAATCAAAGATCAACTCGTCGCCCCAGCGGCTGGTAAGATACTGGCCGCAGGTCATGTTGAGGATTTCCCGCAGTGCATCCTCCAAACTGCTCTGGTTAACAAGGTCAGGGTCGATACCGAGCATATTTTCCGCTATTTCGGCGCACAGTTCGCTCTGGGCGGCCAACACAGCCAAACCGCTTTGCGAACCGCTGAATCTCATCTCAGCCCGCAGAAGTTTTTCCGCCTTACTGTCTATTTTGTCGTCCTCAAGTGTTTCGGTGATCATAAACACCATTTTCTCAAGAACCGACTGAAGGCTCTCGGCAAAAACCTCGCATTCCCTTCGCTTGACATCAGGCATGATTAATCTCCAGTATTTCGTCGATTACTTCTTTAAGTGATTCCGGAGCAAATGGTTTACGCAGGTAGGCCTTGACGCCCTTGGAGCGAAGCTCCTCGATTCTCTGGCGGCTGCCCTCGGTGGAGACTATTACCACAGGTACAGTGTCAAGCATACCCTCGGCGCTCATCTGCTCCACCAGCTCGATACCGTTCATCTCCGGCATATTGATATCGGCGAAAACAATATCGACCCATTCATTGCGCAGTATTTCCAGGGCTTCCAGGCCGTTACCAGCCTCCCAAACATTTGCAGTGGGCACATCCGCGATCTCCAGAGTTTTGCTGATCACGGCCCTGATTGTCCTGGAATCGTCAACTATCAGGATATTATACATTCTCAGCCCCATCGACTTTCAGGTTGAACATGGCGATAATTCCGTCCATGTCGCTCAAGGTTTCCACCGCTACTTCCTGCAGCAGTTTTTCAGTTGCACCCAGGCGAGTGAAAGCATCACTGCTGAGCTTATAGCATAGTCCATCGTCACCGAGCCCCAGCCCCAGGCTCATACAGACCGAATCGGCAAGGTGAACCACATCCACCAGGTGCTGATCACGCTGGGCCCTGTCCGGCTCGTGATGCCAGCGGGCAGCCGACACCAGTTCCTCTGGCAGCTTCCACAGCCTCAACAGGCGTGCTCCGGCCTCATTGTGGTTCATTCCCAGCAATTCGGCCTCCAGTTGTTCAAACGGACACTTGCCGTGGTGCGCTCTATCGGTGAGTGCTCCGGATTCCTGCTTGACAAACGAATTCATGGCCAGCTTACCGATATCGTGCAGGATAGCCGCGGTAAAGGCTGTCTCTCTCTGGCTCCCCCCCAGTTTATCTTCAAGGGTTTCCGCCGCAACAGCGGAGATCACACTTTTGCGCCACATTTCGCCATCCGTCAGGCCATACCCGTCCAGCGGATTGCTCATCAACGGCTGGACCGCGGTTGAAACCACGAAACCATATACCTGCTTGGTTCCGAGCCTGACCAGTGCTTCCTTAATGCTGGTGATACTGCCGGAGACTCCCGCATAAGCCGAGTTGGCCATGACAATCAACCTGGCGGTCAGACCGGGATCATACTTAACCGTTTCGACCAGTTCGTTGATATTCACCTTGGGGTCGCTGAGCAAAGCGCTCAGTTTCATGGCCACATGGGGAATTGGCGGCAGAAGGCTGACTTGTTCGATTATCTCTTCCCTGTAATTCATAGTTCGGTCTCCTTCCCACCCGTAGCCACCGACACTTCCCAGGTGGACATATATAAGCGCAAAGTCCGGCTGATCGTTCCGCCGATTGATTCAGAGGTGAGTAGAAGATTATTCTTCCAGAGCAGTTTCCTCAGAACCGCGTTATTTCTCTCGCCGATACGAAACATATTTTTCTCATCCAGCAGCTTTGAGCAGCCGGCCGCCTTGAGGACAAGATTCCTTTTGGTCGCGCCCATCTTGAACATGGTGTCGAGCAAGCGTGGTACACCGGTATCTACAAACATTCCGGGTTTCATCCGGGCTTTTTCCTGATCGATTTTAGACATCGGCAGCATGCAGTGCACCATGCCCCCGAGCCCCGCCACCGGATCGTAACACACCAGCGCCAGACAGGAGCCTAGCGAGTATGTAACGATCACATTTTCCGGACTGTCGCTTACCTCTATTCCCGATATATCGACGACCAGATTCCTCATCCCTGACCTGTTAATCTTGGTTTCGATACCTGTCATCATCCGCCTCTACAATATTTTCAGATGACTACCGGGTTCTACCGGGGAGCTTGCCCCGGATTCTTACCCATTGTCACCCGTGTTCTTATGAGGTGCCTTCGGTTGCTCGTTAGCATAGCATATCCCGTGCCTTCCGCCATACAATCCGTAAGTCTTTTTTCACAAAGAAGTTGAAAAACTACAAAACTTTCAGCTTTTTGGGCCTCTGAGTGAATTCGCACATTTTCTCAGCACTATTGCCCGAAAACGGACACTTGCAAACCATCTGTCATTCACCGGGTCGTTTGCTGACACGATAGCGCAACTTTAATACCTGAAAATCACGAAAAGCGCTCTTTGGCCGTTTGGGATGACTCCCCCGGAATGGGGTCCAAATGAGCTACCTCGCAGCAGAGCCGCGAGGTAGCTGAAAAATCCCCCTCAATCCCTTTCAGGTTCAAGTATTATGTTAGAATTTAGTGCCGGGCATTCACTCCTCCAGGCTCGTACCAGGAGATTTCCAATTGCCTCTCCCGCCAAATTATCCGTATCTTCGGTTGTGTCCATTATTCCATTGCCCTGAGCCGGAACAGGAGCTACTTACCCTCGGCTCTCCAAAGAAATTGCTGTTGGCAGGGCAACATCGCAATCGCTCAATTCGGAGCTGAATTTCCGTAAATATCTTCCTGCTGACAGCCACCTCGGCCCTCTGACAAGTAAGGCACCTGACCACTGGAAATTTCCTTGTCAGTATATTACAATATATATGTGAATGATTTGCATTTTTATTCTTTATCCGGCGGTAGTGGAGGGGATGACGGAGGATAAAACTTCGCCGGAAGGTGGGATGAGACAAATTTCCAACTCGAAAAGGGGGAATTGCTTTGGCTGAAAAGAAAATCATTGCGGTGGTAGGCGCCACCGGAGCCCAGGGCGGCGGACTGGCCCGGGCCATCCTAAACGACGGGAACTCGAATTTCGCGGTGCGTGCGCTGACGCGGGATGTCAATTCCGACAAGGCGAAAGCGCTTGCCGACCTGGGCGCCGAGGTGGTGGCGGCGGACATCGGCGACCAGACCAGCCTGGAGGACGCCTTCGCCGGCGCTCACGGGGTATTCTGTGTCACCTTCTTCTGGGACCACTTTTCGCCCGAAAAAGAGCTGGCCGATGCCACCACCATGGCCGAGGCGGCCAAAAAGGCCGGGGCCAGGCACGTGATCTGGTCCACCCTGGAAGACACCCGCAACTGGGTGCCGCTCGATGATGAGCGGATGCCCACCCTGATGGGCAAATACAAGGTGCCGCATTTAGACTCCAAAGGCGAGGCCGACCAGGTGTTCACCGGCCTCGGCCTGCCGGTGACTTTCCTGCTGACCTCGTTCTACTGGGAGAACCTGATCTACTTCGGTATGGGCCCCAAGAAGGGGGCGGACGGAAAGCTGGCGATCACCTTGCCCATGGGCGCGAGCAAGCTGGCCGGCATCGCCTCCGAGGACATCGGTCGCTGTGCCTACGGTATCTTCAAGGCGGGTGGGGAGTACATCGGCAAAACAGTGGGAGTTGCCGGTGAGCACTTGACCGGTGCCGAGATGGCCTCAGCCCTGGCTGAAGCCCTGGGCCAGCAGGTAGGCTACAACGACGTCGAGCCCGGGGTGTACCGGGGTTTCGGCTTTCCCGGCGCCGAGGACCTGGGCAACATGTTCCAGTTCTTCCGCGACTTCGAGCAGGTTTTCTGCGGGGCGCGCAACCCGGACAGCGCCCGTGCTCTCAACCCGGCGCTACAGACTTTTGGCCAGTGGCTGGCCCGGAACAAGAGCCTGATTCCGCTGGAATAGCACACAGCCGCTCCATGAGACCCGGTCGGAACGAGCAGGGGCCCGCGCGTTTGATGAAAGCCAGACACGCGGGCCCCTGCGTCAGATACCGCCGACTAATTCCTCTCCCTCCACACTTTTTCCCAAAACAGCCATTCCGCGGCTCCTGCCGCCCGCGGGTAATCGCACTCTACAGGGATTTTTTGTTTAGCCTTCAGGATCCACATGTTGGAGGGTTACAGGGCCTCAAACTCTCCGGTTTGCTGAATTACCACCGGGTAACCCTCCAGGTCAGAAGGCAATTTGCTCAACAGTTCTGGTTTTTTTTCAACGATATAAATCCTGATACACGGTTTCCCCTGGTGTTCTCCCTGGGCCGTACCAACGACTCCCTCAATCGCCATCAGTTGAGGAGTATTGGCTTGCAACACTTCCTCAATTGTTCGAGGCGCCACCATCTTTTCTCCCTGAGCAGTTTGCTTCATGTTACAACTGGCCGGCCCTGCAATCAAGGCCGTTATGAAAATAGCCGAAACCACCTTTGTGATATTAGGCTTCATTGGGATTACTCCCGCGGAGGGTTGCTTTACCAGCAGCCGTACAAAGTCCCCAAAATAAAGAAGGAAAGAGATTTTAGCAAAATACTTTCTCTTTCCTTCTCATTTTCGGCGTGATTACTGATTATCTACATATCGGTTCAGTCGCCGTCAATTGTCACCCCGAAATGGTCTAATACTAAATCGATCCTGTTAGCGATAGCCATTTTGCCGCTCTTGTTGCCTGCAAAAAGCAGCCCGACCGGATCGCCAGAATCGGTGACCAGCAGCGAACCAGAGTCGCCGCCCTTTATAACCGGACCTTTGACCCCTCCAACAATGATTTGATCGACAAAACGTGCCGTGCCAGAGCCGTAACCGACATTAACAGTAGCGTTGATAGCGGTTATTATCCCTCTGGTCAGCCCAGTGGTCCTTCCATATTTCTGTACATTCAGGTTGATAGTCGCTGCGGTGACGGGTGTGGATTTGGGTGTCCCATACCCGTCGGACGGCGTTGCATTGCCGAGGTCTGCGGTTGTGGAGGCAGCAATAGCGGCGTCGATGAGATTACTAAAACCGCCGAAAACAATAGGTTCAAAATCGAACAGTGTACCAATAGCATCAGCCGGAGCTGTTCCTCCATCAGCCGTTCCAGGCTGGATGACAGCGTCGCCTAGGCTGGCAAAGTTTGGGGCGTATACATGGCTGTTGCTCAGCGCATAGAAGTTAGTGCCGTCGGTAACCCGCGCACCGATTGTGCCTGCCGTTATAGCGGGATGCCCGGTGGATACTCCGATGGGTACAGGACGGTCGAACCTCGAAGTGGGATCGATGCTTTCCCCACCTCCACCGCCACCTCCTGGTTTGTCTGGTTTGCCTTTCTTACCCCCTTGGGCTAAAGCAACGAATTCGCCGGTCACTTTCACCACCACCTGCACGCCGTCCAGGCTTCTTGAAATACCTTTTACACCAGCCGCGGTAGTGAAAACCAGAATTGCGGGCCTGGCATCAGGTCCGAGGCCGGTGGCTGTACCAACCACATCGGCAAGAGCCATGAGACCAGGCGTATGCTTATCCTGAACCTCCATCGCTCTTGCCAGGCCGAAACCGGCGCCAGCCAGACTTGGACCCTCTTCACCCGACTCGAAAGGCATCCGCTGTTGATTGCAACCCGCCAGGGCTAATATCAAGCCCAATAATGTCGCTAATGGCCGAAGAAAGTTTTTCACTATTGCCTCCTTGTGGATAGCAGGAAAATAGGCACGGACAAATTTCAAACGCACTCTTCAGTTTTTTATCTTAATATGCGATAGGCATAAATGTCAATAATACTGGATATATTTTTCCATTTTATAACTTGTTATATATTTTAAAGTTATCGCTCAATCACTTCAAAAGCCCTGAGATCATGGTTACGGGATATTCGATCACCGTATTCAGTTCAAAAGGTTCCGCAATTTTTGTGCTAACTACCTGCGTCCCCGAAAACCAGACCAGATTCCTGCAATCCTAATCGATCTATTGTCAAATGAACTACCCCTCGGCAGAGCTGTGAGGTAGCTGAAAAATCCCCCTCAATCCCCCTTTGGCAAAGGGGGAGGCAACAACCCCCGTCCCGATTTCATCGTGGACACCCCCTTTTCCAGGGGGGAATTTTACCTCTCATCCTTTTCTACGGTTATGTTCTCCCCCCTTTTCCAAAGGGGGGCCAGGGAGGATTTATGCTTCTCATCCTGCTAATGCAACTGCTTACCCTGCGGCAAGCCGCGAGGAATTCTTTTCGATTAAACGTCAAATAATTGGTGGGGTGCAGGAGCATATTTTCATACTTTTTGCGGGAAATGCCACAAGATTTGACTTGACTGATTCAGGCAGTGTTACCGTCGGCCAGCTAGCCAGAGCCGGATCGCCGCACCAGCGGATAAACACCCGGACAGAAGCCGTTTAGGTAATGCTGTCAACTTCCAGGCCATATTCAAGTACCAGCCGCGGCCCGCTCATCCCGATCTTTTCGAATCGTATTTTCGGATCGGGTAAAGTAAGCCGACTCGCAACCGGGGCAGAATGAACTACCCCGCGGCAAGCCGCGAGGAATTCTTTTCGATTAAAAGATCAGGACAGCCAGGGCTGTCATAGTAAGCCTTCAGGGCAACTCAGACCTCCGCCGGTACGACCCAGGGTTCGCGATAAGTACGTCCCAGATAAGCGTTGGCCTCAGGATCGCCGGGAAAATTCTGCTTGCGGGGATCAAACACCAGGCGACGGTTACCGGTCCGGCAGGAGATATTGGCCAGGTGGCAGAGCGAGGTTGAGACGTGACCGTCTTCCACGTCGGCCACCGGGGTTTCCCGGCTGCGGATACAGTCGATAAAATTGCGGATATGGTTCGCGTCAGCCTGACGGCCGTACTCCGTGCGTACAATCCGGTAGTCCTCGTCATAGAGCTGCCATCCACCGCCGTGACGGCCGAGATTCATCATCCCCCGGCTACCGTAAACCACTATTTTCGTGCTACAGTTATCCCAGGCTGGCAGGGAATCAGCGTCGCGGATAGAGTGGGGGATTTTTTTAATGTATGGTGTCCAGAGTGTAGCCTTGAACAACAGCGACAAGCCATCGTATTCGAACGTGGCGATCTGTGTGTCCGGGATTTCCCGGCCATCGGTAAAATGCCGCACACCCCCATCGCAGTAGACCGCTTCCGGGTAACCGATATCCAACAGCATGCGGGCCAGGTCAAGCTGATGAACCGCATCGCCGGCAATCCCGCCCGTGCTGTAATCCCAGCGCTCGAACCACCATCGTCCGGGGCTGTAGGGCGCCAGCGGAGCCGGGCCGCACCACATATCCCAGTCCAGTCCCGAAGGGATCGGCTGCTCCGGCCCCTGTTCCCGAGAGGGATGCTGCATCTGGAACACAACCTCAATCAGGTGGATATCCCCTAAGCCGCCGTCCTCGATCATCCCGGCGGCCTCAGCCACGTAAGCACTGCTCCTGCATTGCATTCCCACCTGAACAATCCGTTCGTATTTACGGGCGGCCGCCACCATTTGCGCCCCCTCCCGGATATTGTGCGAGAGGGGTTTTTCAACGTAGACATCCTTGCCTGCCTGGCAGGCCATAATCGTTCCCAGGCCATGCCAGTGGTCAGGAGTGGCGTTGACCAGAGCATCCACCTCGGGGTCGTCGAGAATCCGGCGGAAATCGGTTACCAGTTCCGGCTCCTTGTCCTGGTGCCTGGAAACCGCCTCCAGCACCCGCTCGAACCGCCGCTGGTTGACATCGCAGATATAGGCCACTTCCACATCCGGCATCGCCGCAAACCACTCGGCCAGCTGGGTCCCGCGGCCTCCGGCTCCCATGATCCCCACCCGTACCATATCACTGGCGGCTACACTCCTGCCCGTCACGATAAACGGAAGCGCCGCCGCGGCAGCTGAATTTCTGATAAATTCCCTGCGTCCGATCGGTTTCATCGCCTATTTCCTCCAAGTTGAAAGTCGATATTATTCAGCTATCAGATATCTTTTCAACTGTTTCAACCGAACAGGGCGCTATAGTGCTCCGGTTGTGAAAATATGCCGCCCCCGGTGGTGTAAAACTCGTCATCCAGGCAATATACTCCCTCGCTGGCCTCTATCCACGCTTTGCCCGCGGCGGGATGGTAGCCGGTCATCCGCTCCCAGGCGGCGTAAAACTGGTCCCCATTTGTTTCCATCAATCCCGCTTCCAGCCCCGGCAGAGCTTCCAGGCGCGCAGCCACGTTACGGTTCCACTCGGCCAGTATCGGGTTGACAGTCAGGTCGGCGCAGAAACTCGGAACTCCTGCCTGGTGAGCTACCTTCGCGATCCGCAACGTCTCGCTCAGCGTTTTGGCCACCGGCTTGAGAGCAATCGCCCCGTATCCCATCTGGATCCGGGCTCGAGTGTCGGCCGCCGTGTGCGCACTCTCGTCGGCGGCCACTTTCAGGGGCACTTCGCTGACATCCAACTCCGCGTCCTCGCCGAACGGCTCCTCGACCAGCAACACCCGCGGAGCGATCCCTGAGCGTTCCAGGTAGTCTACCAGCCGAAGGAATATCTCCATCGATTCATATCTTCCATTGCAATCCAGATAGTACAACACTCTGCCCATCGGCGAAGTTGAGACATTGCATTGGCCAACATCATGGTGAATCTGTGCTATTCGGCCAGTATCAGCTTCCAGCATCTCTGTCTGAGAACCTGGAAATCCGAGCTTGATCTTGAGTATATACGCACCTTCATCGATCAGCCGCATGACAGCTTCCCCCGGCATACCGTAACCCACCACCGGTACGCGTACCACTTTATCATGGCGGGAGGATAGCGCGTCTCTGAATTCAACTGGCACCATCCGGTCGAACGTACTTATCTCGTTTTCCAGAGCGTACGCCTGCCAGGCGGCCATATCGAGCGCCACCAGCGAATTGAGCGCGAACGTTTTACGCAGTTTCGGCATTCCGGTAAGCCGCCTGCCGTAATCCAGCGTATCTTCCAGCACGTAGTCCAAAAGCTCCAGGGGACTGGAGAACTTTCGGCCTTTTGCCAGGCTGAGCGCGAACTTTGTCAGCGAGTACATCAGCTCGTTGCCCTTTTCCGGGGTATTTGCCGCGAATACCGCCTGATCCGACCAGAGCACGCTCTGAGTACCCAGTCCGATGCAGCGCCTTCCGGATGAGGTCTCCAGCCTGACAGCCACCTGCCATAATTCGCTCACATACCGGCCCTTGAACCCGAACGGGACCACTAAAGGCTCCGGCTCGAAACGAGCTTCGGCGGATACGATTTCTATCGGCTTTCCGTCCATAAAGTATTGATCCCTGATTTTCCTGGCTAGATTCCATGCCGTTCTGCACATGTTGGGCGGTTGACGTTCAATATGTAGGTGCGATTTCGAGTAAATGCAACTGATTTTTCAACCCTCCAACTGCATTCTATTGCGAATCGCCCCACATGGAAAATCAGCGAGGGGCAATGCGCCCTACCCAATGAACTCAGCTCTAGCCAAAACCAGGCTCGCCCGGTACAGCGCGGATATGAGAGTGACAAGGTGTGATAAATCGGAGAGAGTAAGGCGATAGCAGCAGACGCAGCTCAATCCACTGGCTATGGAAAGCGACTTTCTAAGCAATGGCGGAGTATACCGGACTATTAATGAACTACCCCGCGGCAAGCCGCGAGGTAGCTGAAAAATCCCCCTCAATCCCCCTTTGGCAAAGGGGGAGGTAACATCCCCCGTCCGCTACGCGGCCACCCCCTTTTCCAAGGGGGAATTTGAACTGCTCATCCTTTGCTACGGCTATGTTCCCCCCCTTTTCCAGAGGGGGGCCAGGGGGGATTTAAGCTGCTCATCCTGCACATGCAACAGCTTACCCCGGAGCAAGCTCCGGGGAATTATTTCGATTCATCCGGCATCACGAGTCAAGCAATAATCTCATCCCCGTTGACGTTGTACACCGTGGCTGAATTACCATTCCTTCCACTCCGCCCCGGCCACCTCATACGGCGGCCTGAGGTTGAACCGCCAGCTGCTGCCCTCAAGCCGGATATCGAGAAAATCCGGTCCGCGGGACACTGCACTCACTTTTTCCCCGCCACTGTCATCCCCTACCCCCAGCACGTGGACCAGCAGCATTTCATCGCTATCACCCGGGTAGTTGTAGCTCACGGTCCAGGTGTTCACTTCTGTCCCTACCACCACCGGCGCACCGGCGTCAGCATCCACATTCAGCGGTTCGACCAGTAACCTGGATTGTCCGTTTGAGATCAGCGCGGTGTGTCCGACAGGATCGTGCTCCGGCTCGGAGGGTGCCTGCAGCAGCCAACTCACCTCTGGCAATGTCTTGCCATCCGGCGCTTTCAGATGGTCCACCACCACCACTATCCCAGGCCTGACAAACAGCAGTTGGCGGACCACGCTCTCCACCACCGTGCTGTCGTAGGCCTGGGCGAACTGCCCGGCCACAGCGGCCCAGCGGCCCTGTTCGGTGTGGAACAGGATATCGCCGGTCTCAAGCACCGGGCCTCCGGTGCGGTTATTTTCATAGATTTCCAGAGTCCTGAACCACTGGCCCCGGCAACGGCGCTGGTTTTTCCCGCCGATCAGCAGAGTGTTATGCACGGCGGTCGGCTGCTGAGGTCCGGCCACCTTACGGTACACCGGCGGATCGACAGCCAGCATCCCCTGGTTGTAGATAATAAAGCTGCCCTGGTCGTAGTGATTGTGGTCGCCGTAATGGTCCGTGCAGCGCAAAGCGACCATCGTACAGTCATCCCGCCAGTCGCTGCGCATCACGAACTGCCCGGCCTGGCTGTTGCCGGCCAGGTAGCTCAGCGATGGCGTACTCGGCTCCACTTCAAGGTTTCGGGTGTAGAGCATGTAGTAGATTCCGTGCCAACCGCGGAATCGCTCCAGGCCACGTTTTTCTTTGAGCCGGTTGGAGACCCACGCCCCCTCGGGCTCATCCAGTAGCCAGGTTAAACCGTCCATCAGCCCGGCAAACTGGATTTCCACTCCTCCGTTGGAGCCGCTCTGCATATCTCCCCAGGTGATAAAGCGCATGTCAGGCGTTACCCCGTGGACGATATTTCTGAAATGCCGCCGCACCCAGTCGCCCTGCTCTCTCTTGATTTTCCCGGCCAGGTCGAAATCGAATGCGCTCTGCACGGCCATCACGGTCAACATGCAGGGGGCAAAATCGTAGTAGAACCAGTAGCCCAGCGGCTCACTGTTCAAGCCCTCCAGATAGCTCATCGCCGGGAACATCCCGTCGTTAAACCTCCGCCGCACGAGATTGAACATGCTGTCTGCCTCGGCGTCTTCACCGGCGGTGGACAGAGCCCAGAGAGCGGTGCTGCCGGCGCTCATCCAGACGTAGTTGTGGAACACATGGTCGTTGCTGTTGCGGTATCCTCGCCAGGCCGTGGGATTGACATTTTTGCGTACTTTCGCCCGTTCTTCGGGCCCGAAACCGGGGTAACCATGCAGCCAGTCGTAGGCCAGCGCAAACTCAGTCACCCGGCCGTGGTTGTGGAACGTATCGTATTCCCGGGGTTCGCGGTAGCGCAGCATTTTAGCCACAGCTGAGTCCGCGGCCGCCTTTTGGCCGGTCAACAGCCAGACCATTGCCAGAGCGGCAGCGTTTCTGTCCTCTTTCAACTGGGCCAGGATGGTCTCGTATTGGCTGTCCCTGGGGCCGCTGCGCAGTTTATCCAGAGTGATTGCATAGGACGTGGCTCCCGGGCGGATCAGCAGACGGGGCCGGTCAGCTTTGATCTGCTCCTGCGGCGGGATAACATCGATAGCGGACAATATTGGCGGAAGTGAAAGAAATACCAGCAGAGCTGTCAGTATCCTGCAGATTATTTTCATCTCGTTCTCCTGTATTCTGGTGATGATTCCTCCGCGCCGGGGTAATGCGGAGAATACAGCATGCCGGTAACTATGCACACAAGCAGCCTGCCGTCCCGTTTTATGTCGTCAGAACATACTGGTGACTTTCAAAATCAAGGTGTACTTCGCAGCAATTGCAACCATAGCAATAGTTCAATAATCCATTCCCTCTTTGCACCTTAAACGTTGCTGGTGATGATTAGCGAATCAGTTATTGTTCCGGCCTGTGCGGGTGCGTATGTAATAGAGACCTGTAAGCTGTCTCCTACTGGGATTGTTGCCGTTGCGAGTTTGAGCTGCCCCCAGCGATTGCACCACCTTCAGAGTTTGTCAGCCAGCCCTGCGGGGTAATTCATTTGCAATTAATTCTGATCCCGGATTTCGCTCTAGAGATTGTAAGTGGCTTTCTTATCAGGCCTGAATTGGCTCAATTCAACTCTGAAGCGGATGCAAGCGGCATATCGCTTATGCGCAAAGAACCAGTTGTATTTAACCGCCGAAATTATACGTAAACGAAAGCCAGGGAATCGGGAAACCTTCGCTCAAGACTTCACCGATCAATATTACTCCCACGTCGGTTGAAAAGTTGTCTCCTAAAAACCTGATGGCCAGGCCAAAAGCCTGCTGGCCCATCTCGAACCCGTCACCGGTAAAAAACCAGTTTTCCGACACGAGAGCGATGCCGTTGGATATCCGAAGATTGCCGCCCAGCATAATTATTGGATGGTTCGCGAAATTCAGTTCCTTCCCCTCCTCCTTCGCGTAACCGAGTCCGATTCCGGCGGTGAAGTTCCTGTCCGGTGGCCCTATCGTGGCCGTGCCGAACGCTATTCCCGCAGCGATATCCGCCACCGATACATAGAGCGCTCCGGCCGAAAGGGCGAAGTTATCCGAGGCCATTATTCCTACTCTTGGGGCTAAATAGATCAACTGATCGCTGATCTTGACGCCTGGCAAAACCGAAATCCCCGCCATCAGGCTTAACTGGTCGGTAAACCCGTACGTTATCCCGGGGAAGAATAAGTAGTGATCGGAAAAATAGCTCTGGCCCTTGCGCAACGTCCTGCCGGTGGGAGCGAACATCAGCCGTGAATAATTAGGGTCAAAACGCTGGAACACTCCCTCTGTAAACCGGCCCCGGACCGGTTTTATTGAAATAATCGTGGATTTCGGCACCCGCACTTCAAGCCCACCCGGCGTTGCGACAGTAAGGGTCGTATCGCCCCGGCTGGTAATTGTCCCTAGCAGGCTGTTTCCATCTTTCAACGATATTTTTACCAGCGAATCGGCCAGAGTCTCCGCATGGACCTGGCAAACCGACAAAAGCAGACAGACCATGATAAGCAGAGTGATTTCGACCAGAGAAGAATGTGGCAGTTTGGTGCTTCTAAGTGAGGACATCGCGGACCTCTTATTATCGATATTCACCATCTCAAACTTGAAACAGGAAACGATAGCTTTCTTTTTTGATTCTGAGCGAAATCTTTCGCTTTTGATAGTTTGAAACGAGAGATTCTAATCTCCGCTACTATAAGTTATCCGCTCTCACCGTGAGCATCAATGATTTTCCAGGTCTGTGCCGGAAAATAGAGACACCTCTCCACCGTGTAACTTTCCCTCTAGATGATGAATGTGGGCTGATAGCTCTATGTATTCCAGAGATAAGTCAGCTTGACCAGGAACATCCTGTCCCGGTAGACGCCCACCAGATCGTTGGAGCTGTCGCGGCCCTCGTTGTAAACCAGATAGAGGTGGCAGCGGGGTTTGAAGATGTAATCGATCAGCAGGTTCGAGGAAATACGCTCATCGGCGCTGTTGTACTGCAGGTAGTATTTGGCGAACAACTCGGTGGAAAATGAATAGGTCAGCCGTGTAGCCACCGTGTTGGCGCAAACGCTGCCGGTTGGCAGGTCCAGGTTGTCGTTCTTGTAATCCAGGTCCATATGCAGATTCTCACCCAACTGAAAATTGCTTCTTACTGTCAGGGTACCACTGGTTCCACTGAGCCGGTCACCCCAGCGATAGCTCACGCTGCCGGATATTTTCCGTCCCATGTAGGACTTGAACATCACCATCTGGTGGACACCGTCGTATGTACCCGCCGAGATCGGCACGTCCAGAATCTCGTCATCCTCGGGGAGGAACTCATAGAGTGGATGGATCGAGTAGTAGAACATATCGTCGCTGGCCGTAGTCAGGTAAATATTGTACTTGGCTTCCCTGAAAAGCATCGTGCTGTGATGGTCTGTTTTATAGTCCATCTGATAGAAGAAACTGGCCTTTTTCAAGTGCCTGTTGTTGATCCATTTGGTAAGAGCCAGGCCGGTATCGTAGCCGCGGATGTTTTCCCGGCGGACAAAACCCATCGCCGGGTTGAACAGACTGTCCAGGTGCGAGTAGCGGGCGCTGATCTCTAACCAGTCCTTGTTCAGTACCATACCCAGATCGCCGCCCCAGCCACCCTGGGCGGAGTCCGCGGGAGTGAACGTGCGGGCCAAAGTGCCGTTGAGGCTGAACTCTGGAGATAATGCCACGAAAGCCTCGCCGCCCAGGGCCCGGTTGAAGTTTTCCGCGGCCGACTGCCTGTTAAGCGCCATTAGCCCCACGTAGCTGTTGGTCAGCAGGTTACGCTTGATTTTCAATGCCATGTAGTTGGTCGATGGTACCTGGACATTGTCTTCCAGGCCGGCGGCTTCGGTTTGCAGGTTCATCAGCCCCAGGCTGTAATCGCCGGCTTTGCCCGCCAGTTTTATCCCGCCAAACATCGGTACTTTTTGCTCGTCCACAATACCTATTGTCCGGGATTCGAAGAGCTTATATGCATCCCTGTTCCGTCGCCGGCCCACCAGCGTACCACCGGCGCTCATCCCGCTGCCGAAATTAAATATGCCCGCGCTCTGGTTAAAAAATTCCCGTTTTTCCCGGCGGTTGATATTAAACCGGCTCACGTTGACAATCTCATCGTCGGATTCAGCCTGGGCAAAATCGGTTTTATAGGTCAGATCCAGGGCAAACTGGCTGGTCAGGTGGTAGCGCACATCCACACCGGCATCCAGTTCATTGGTAGTGCTACCCAACTCATCCAGCCTGGTCCGGCCGACTATTACGTGGGGCTGGATTTCGAGGTTCAGCGACGGCTCGGGGGGGCGGATTCCGCTCAGGGTGACGAACAGCGATGCTTTGAACTTGCCGTTGTGGCCAAGGCTGCGCGGAATCGGCGCCAGGTAGGTCACTTCCTTGCTGTGCTTTATTTCCCGGGTAATGTTGATACCCCAGTCAATTTCAGTCCCAGGCTTATATTTGATGCTTTTGAACGGGATTGCCATCTCGACCACCCAGCCACTATCACCAACCGTGACTTTGCATTGCCAGACACAGTCCCAGCCCTTGTTAATATGGTTGCCCTCGTCGCTGATAATAGCGTCGATTTTCATTCCGAACGGGTTGGTGCCGAAAGCGTACATGTTGCGCTTGTCCTGGAACGTATCGAGCAGAAACTCCAGAGCGTCATCGCTGAGGAAACTGCCGTCGCGGCGCTTGACCGTGGCCATGATTTTGCTCGGATCAGTTTCGTAACAAACCGCACCGATGTAGATGTTCCGCTCATCCTGGAGCACCCGCAATTCGGTTTCCTGGGTCGAGGGCTCGCGGTCAAGCGGTTCCTGCTGAAAAAAACGCCCGCGCCACGTGTCAGCCTCAGACCAGGCTTCGTCATCAAGCCGCCCGTCGATATTGACCGGTTTGCTTACAGTCACCACCCGGATCACTATTTCCGCTGCGGGGGTATTATCGGCCGATTGCCCGGAGGCCCCTGCGGAGGTAGCCTGAAACCCGGCGGCGAGCAATAGTAATTTCGACAGAATTCTCCCTGAACATGCCGGGAAAGTTTTGATTCTGGCAGTAATCATAGGTGTCTGAATTTCCTGTTTGTGGGTCAAAAAAACGGCAGGCAGTTCTTTGCTACGGCAAATCTGCTCCAAGAAAGTACCACTAAAAATAACAGAACTCAAGATTAGATACTTCTCCGAGGCAAATTTCCCCTGGTGGAAATCAGAGGAGCTCCGCGCCTGCTAAAATACCAAGTCTCTGCCATTGTAGCGATATGGGTGGTTCAAAGACCGTAAAGCAGTGCGGACATGCGGTTGATAGCGGATGGTTATGCGGGAATGAACTACCCCGCGGCAAGCCGCGAGGTAGCTGAAAAATCCCCCTCAATCCCCCTTTGGCAAAGGGGGAGGCAACAACCCCCGTCCCGATTTCATCGTGGACACCCCCTTTTCCAGGGGGGAATTTTACCTCTCATCCTTTTTCTACGGCTATATCCCCCCCCTTTAACAAAGGGGGGCCAGGGGGGATTTAAGCTTCTCGTTTTGCAAATGCAACAGCTTACCCCACAGCAAGCTCTGAGGAATTCTTTCGATTAATCGAAGTTCAGCAAGAAGAGGTCATAGAGAGAAGAAGCGGCTAGCTGGAGAGCAGCTTTCTGCTGCTAGGTGACCGACAGGTCCTTGACAACCCCGTCTTCCAGGATAAACAAGTGGCTGGCCAGGCGTTCCATCTCGGTGCGGTTGTGGGTGACATGCAGGGTTGTCACCTCGCTCTGACGGCAGGTTGCTATCAGCAGTTGGCAGATTTCCTCGTGAGTCCAGGCATCCAGGGCGGCCAAGGGTTCATCCAGGCAAAGGATTCTGGGGCGACTGGCCAGGGCGCGGCCCAGAGCCACCCGCTGAATTTCACCGCCGCTCAGTCCCATGGGCTTACGCTCCAGCAGATGTCCCAGCCCCAATATTTCGGCCAGTTCGTCCACTCGCTTCTTTATCTCGCTTTTGGGCCAGCGGCGGATGACAGGGCCGATACTCAGGTGGTCGCGCACGCTCATGGTGGGAAACAGCGCTCCATCCTGGGGCACATAGCCAATTCCCCGCTGGCCGGGCTTGAGCCCGCTAACGTCACGGTCCAACAAGATCACACGGCCTGAGTCTATCCGGCGCAGACCACAGATTCCCTCCAGCACCGTTGTCTTGCCACTGCCCGTCCGGCCCATCAGTACCCCATAAGCGCCCGTGGGCAACTGCAACGACACTTCCCGCAGGGAAAAATCACCAGCTTTCACACAGAATTTATCCAGTTTTATCATGGGCGCAACAGCTTTCCGAACGGTGCTTGCCTGCCGTATACGCGGACAATTATCAGGACCAGCACAGCGCTAAAAACCATCAGCAGAGACACGGCCACAGCGGCTTCGATATTGCCGACTGTCAGCTCCAGAAAAATACTGGTGGGCAGCACTTCTGTTTTCATACGAGTGGCGCCGGAGAAAATGAGAATGGGACCGAACTCGCCCAGGGACCTGGCCCAGGCCAGACTGGCCGCTGTCAGCAACCCTCCTCTGGCTTGCGGAAATATCACCATCCAGAAAGCCTGGCTGTGGTTGCAACCCAGGGTAAGAGCCACTTGCTCCTGGCGCTTATTAATCTGGTCGAAAGTAACCTGCATGGTGCGCACGGCAAACGCGCAGGCCACCATGAACTGGGCCAAAATCACACTCGGTATTTCATAGGTCACTTTTATCACGCTCTCAAACAACCTGCCCACCGGAGTCTGAAAAAGGATCAGCAGACTGAGGCCGATAACCAGAGGAGGCAAAACGATGGGGATATCCAGAAATGCGTCCACAAGTACCTTACCCCGAAACTGGTAGCGGCTCATCAGGTAGCCGATGGGCACTGCTACCCAGAGGGATGCCACAGTGGTGATAGTGCAGGAGCAGAGGCTGAGCCAGATGGCGTAGCGTATTTCGGGGCTCTTCAGAGAGGCCAGGAAGTGGGAAGGCGTGGTAAAAGTAGCGTCAGCCAGCAGCATGGCCAGGATGATTATCAGATAGCTGGAACTCAGCAGGATCAGGCAGACAAAAAACGGCCTGTCCGACGGGGGCGAGTGATTATCGATCGGCGATGGCCCGGCGGCGGCTCCGTCGCGCTCACTGTTTACCGCTGTGGTGTGCCTAACCACTCGAAACCTGCTTCCCTGAATCGTTTTTCACTCCCGGACGAGACAATCGCACTCATCAGCCTGGAGGTCAGTTGAGGGAACCTGCTCTGCTTTGCCAGGCCGATGGGTTGCACGGCCAGAGCCGAGCTATCGTCGATAGGAATAATGTCCACCTTGTCCTGCACCTGTGAGAGGTTTGCCCGATACACTATCACCGCGTCCAGCGACCCGGTACGCAACTGGTTTACCAGCAGGTCGGCCGTAGGAGTCCGCGACCTTACGTTGAGCATCACCTCGTCATAAATCCGCAGCTTCTCCAGCAGGGTCATGGTCAGAGCCCCCAGTGCGCTCTGCTGTGCGTTGGCCAGGCCCAGGCTCAGTCCGGAGCGGGCCAGGTCTTTAAGAGAGTGGATACCCTGCGGATTTCCCTTCGCCACGGCTATCACGATGGCGGTGCGAGAAACGTCTTCGGTGTCGATAAACAGATCAGCCACCTGGGTCATAAACGATACGTCACAGGCAAAATAGGCATCGGGCCGCTGTCCGGCCTTCATCTGAGCCACCAGGATACCACAGCCATTGTATACGGTGGATACTTCAACGCCCTCCCGGGCCTCAAATTCCGTTATTGTCTGCTGGATAGCCAGCCGGTTTACACCGCCGCTGAACAACACAATCCGCGGGCGGTCGCTCCAGATATCTCCCTCCATTGTCTGGAAACCGTACTTCTGAAAGACCTTCGCACCTTTGTCCCTGGCGGCCAGATAACGGCAGAAATGCAGTGCAGCCGCGGGCTTCCGGCAACTGTTCAGAACTCCGATCAGCACTTCCTTTACCGCTTTGTCAAACAGGGGCACGCGGACAGCTTCAATCTGCTCGTACTGGTTGGCGGTTGCGTCCCAGATAATCGCCGCATCCACCGCCCCCAGTTTCAGGTCATTGGCAATCTCGGTCACAGTGGGCTTAAAGACAGTCGCTTTATTTTTAATCCTCTCCCAAAGACCGGCTTCTTCCAGTATTTTTTTTGTTTGCTTGCCAATCGAAGCCGCCTGCGCGTGCCCCAGAGCCAGGCGAAGATTGGGTTGCAGCAGGTCATCCAAAGTGGATATGTTCAGCGGATTTCCCTTCCTTACCGCGATCACGGGCCTCAACATCGCCAGGGGGAGCGCTTCGGCCACCAGGCCCTTACCGCGAGCCAGGTCCAGGTAGCTCTGGTCGGCGGCCAGATAGAGGTCTCCCGTGCGGGCCACGGACAGATTTGCCAACAGAGTGCCAGAACCCCCGTACTGAAGTTGGACCTGCACCCCAAAGAGCTTCTCGTACTCCCTGGCCAGCTCCTCCACCGGCAGCTTGATACCGGCGGCACAATAGACCACCAGTTCTCCCGCACTGTGCTTCACTACCGTTGCCTGTCTTTTCCAGACCAACAAGGAAATGCAAAGACCGATTATGATAACCGAAGCGATGCTTATGTTCCGGAATGTGTTCAATGCTTTTTACCTTTGGCTGTGCATACTGCAACAAATAAGTGGCAATACATTCGGAGACTTCCACTGGAGCATACAACTTAAAGCAAAGCCCGCGCACAGACAACAAGGCCGGGTACTAAAACCCAGCCGCTGCTCCCGCACCTTACTCCACCTGAATTTTCAGGCGCTCAGATAAGATTAAAAGGGGTGCTCAGCTTGATGTAGATGTTGCGGCCCGGGCTCATGGCGTAACCCTTATACGTGTCAAGAAAGTCCCTGTAGCCTTTGTTGGCCAGATTGAGCACCCCGATGTTGACAGTAATATAATCAGCGCCCACCTGCAAATCGAAGCCAAAATCAAGGTCCAGCAGGGTGTAGGCGGATGTGGAAGCCACGCCGAAGGGAATATCAAAGTCGAACTGGGCAAACGGCTCGTAGACCCCGGCGGATTTTTTGGCCCATGTGTGCTTCAGCTTAAGAGCAATCCTGGGGGATTGCAGCGGCCCCAACTGGCCGGGTGAAACCACCACAGCCCAATTAACCCGGTCCGGAGACATCAGCGGCAACTCGGCAGCGGTGAGCCTGTTCGTGCCGTTTACCATGGAGTACGAGTTCCGCCACGCCAGCCAGGGAGTAAGCGACACCTGAAAGCCCAGATCAAGCCCTTTCAGCACCGCGTCTGTCTGCCGGGTACTGTAAACTGGACGGCCCGTTGTATTTTCATCAAGCTGGCGTCCGGAGTCGTTCAACAGGAAGATGTAGTTGTCAATCGCGTTTCTGTAGAGCGCAATGTTTGCCTTCAGCCGGGGAGAACGCCAGCGCAGGGAAATGTCGGTATTGAGCGATGTTTCCGGCCGCAGATTGGGATCGCCCACCTGAAAAGCCAACACGCCCCCGTGCTCACCGAATGCGTGAAGTTCAAACACGTCAGGAGCCCTGAAACCACGTCCCAGGTTAAATGTCAGCGCCAGATTTGCCAACGGATGCCAGCTCCCGCCCACCGATCCGCTGAATGATGTGTAAATGTTTTCCAGCACAGCGGCGTCTTCTCCGGCGGCAATGTCGGGCAGATTGAGGTTGGGGTTCGGGCGTGCCGCCACCCGCCGGTGGTCAATCCGCGCACCCGCCGTTACAACCCAGGGCCCATGCACGATCTCTTCAAAGAGGTAGGCGGCAAAGTTTTTAATATTAGCGCTGGGTGTAAGAGGTTCATCCCCGCTGGTAACCTGATCATGGAAAGCGAGTTCAGCGCCGAAAGTGCCCGACAGCAATTTTCCGGCGCTATGAAGGCCTTCCAGCCGGGTGGTGTAGACATCCCGTCTCATTTCTCTGACAATAGCCCCTGGCAGTTCACTGCGCCCCTTGCCCGGCGGGTTGGCCTGGCGAAGGTTCCGCTGATAATTAAACAACGGCCTGAAATCAACCGGCCCCGCAGTGAACCGGCCCTCAATCCGCAGTTCGTCATTTTCCAGGTTATTGCCCAGGGGGCCGCCGCTGGGGAGCAGAAAATTTCCCTGGTTGCGCCAGAAATCGTAATAAACCGAGAGCGCTCCGGCGGGCCCCCGGCGTCCCACCCCAAACGAACCGCTGATCTGCTCAAAATCCGTATGGTCCAGTTCTCCACTGAACTTAGGGTCTCCCTTGATACCTGTTTTGCCAAAAGTGGCCACGCCGGGGCTGGTTATATTGCCCGCCTGCCGCCGAGTGAGCAAGGCGAAAAATCCGCAGCTGCCCGCAGTACCCTGCAAGCCTAGCTGGCCTGTTTTCTCCGCGTTGTTCGAATAATATTGTCCGCTGGCTGAACCCCGCAGGCTGGTCCGGGCGCCCGGTGAAGATGGGATAGGCCGGGGAATCACGTTGATCACCCCGCCCAGAGCATCCGAGCCGTAGAGCACACTGGCCGGGCCACGTACCAGTTCTATCCTGGCGGCGTTCATCGGGTCCAGATACGGAGCGTGACGTACCCCGAACTGCTGGTACTCCATAGGAACCCCGTTGGATAGTACCCGCACTCTTTTGCCGCTCAGACCACGGATAACCGGTTTACCCATATTGGCCCCGGTAGTAATGGCATCCACTCCCGAAAAGCTGCGCAAGGTCTGACCCAGCGACCCGCTGGACTCTCTGCGCAAGGAGCGGCCCGCCAGTACGTCCACGGTCTGGGTTGTCTCCAGCGGGTTCTGAGCTCGCGGGGTCCCCGTAACAGTGATTGCTTCCATTTCAATTATACTGGGCGCAAGCGTTATTTCCAGCACAGAGGTTTCACCCCTTTGCAGAACCACCCGGTGGGCCTGCGACATGAATCCGGTGCATGAAAATCCCGCGCGATAAATGCCGGACGGCAGATTTTCCACCAGAAAGGAACCATCCGCCTGGGAGATGACCAGGCGCTTAAGTTCCGGGATATAAACCGTCACACCCTGCACCGGCTTCCGGCTCTCCTCATTCAACACTGTCCCGGCAAGAGAGCAGACAGCTTGTCTGGAAGTGGCCCGTGCGGAGCTTAAATGGCACAAAGCAAGCAGAGTCACGGCCGCAAAGAAGATATGACGGAATTGAGCACCTGGCTTGCGGATGTGAAGCCTGGCTGTAGTTGCTGGTCTAACTTCTCTCATTTTTCAGTTTTCTCCGCAAATAATAATTTTAATAGGCTGCCTTAGTCAGTTTTTTGATTATTAAGGCTCCTATTTGATTTGCCTGTTGAGGCCAGGGGAACTATTATTACTCTCCTGGAAAGTAATGTATGTCACTCGATATAGTCAAGTATCCGCTGGCAGGGGCCGATTATCGTACTTCGGGTGCTGTTACTGTCACTGGCCCTTCCGTTGTTCCACGCCGGAGCGAGAGATTTCGACATACCGCGCCTCTTGGGCCTCCGGCGGATCAGGGAGAAAGCTACTTCTGCTCTGTTGACAGAAACCGCTAAACTCAGGTACCCGCCACCCCAGGTATCTGGCCGTAATCCTGTTCATCCGGGCCGCGTGGAGGAAACTGGACCCGGCCACACTCGTTACGAACACTGTGCTGACCGCTTATCTGGTGGCCGGGACATTGGCGGAGGAACGAAAACTTCGTCTGGAATACAGCAGGGAGTATCGACGATATCAGCTAGAGGTCTCCATGCTTGTTCCTTTTCAAGTTCCTGTCAGCAGAATTCAGCCGCTGGAATCATCTTACAGCTTTTCGGCCACAAGGGGCTTGATCTTGAGTGCAATTATGGGATATGATTGAACCGATGCCGTGTAAGGATGATCTGAAAAAATTCAATAGAGAAAAGACTTTAAAAGCAAACTTTGATAGCCTTTATCAACTTTCATATCTGGAAAAAGTTCAATTGAGCAAAAAGGAGGCAAGAGAATGTCTAATGACAGCGGTACTCAAAAAGCATCTGTCAAAGTTGTGGAAGAAAAAGACGCTACCGGAAAAGTGAAAATGATTTATGAGGATATCAGAACAACCCTGGGAATCGATTTTGTGCCCAATATGTATAAATCCCTGGCTGTTAATCCAGGCTATCTGGAGATGACTTGGAATAAAGTGCAAGCGGTGATGGGTGAGGACGGCAAGTTAGGTAAAAAGACAAAAGACATCGTGGCCCTGACAGTATCAATTATGAGCGGCTGTGACTATTGTATTGGGGTCTACAACGATGCCGTGAAGGGTGCAGGCCTGGATGATGAGGCCTTGCTTGAATTGTATGAGGTGATTGATCTTTATACTGGTCTAAACAGACTCAACATTGGATTGCAGACCAAAACGGATGAAAAACCGTGGCATGGTTGCGGAGGCGGGAGAAGTAAAAGCTAAATATTCAACCTCCAAAACCCCTTTCCTGGACGGAGGCCTGTATCCCCTGTCCGCGCCCTACCTGATGTTCCATCCTTGGCCATAAACCGATACAGCCAAAGCGGAGATCGCCTGGGATAACACGAATATGAGGTGGTAAGCGGATGGCTAAGCGAAGGAGGTCAGTCGATAGCAGCCAGCTTGGCTTATTCCACTAACTATTTTAAAACAACGTTGTTATAAATTGGCGGGACCTGCAGGCATACTCAGGAGGCGGCGGCTTGAATTCTTACGATAATACTCGGTTCGTTTTCAGGAGGAAGGTAATCAATCAATCTGTACTTGCTTGTGCTTATAATTAGTAGTACTATTTTCAGAAATCAGTTTTTCATTCCTGTAAACGGCAAAACCATGACAGGAAAAAAGTATCGTCGCAATGAAGCGTTTCTACTTCTCACCATCGCGGCCATCGGTCTGACATTTTCTGCTATCAATCCTTACGACCGGGTAACCTGGTGGCTTGAGATATTTCCAATTTTACTTGGTGCTCCTGTTCTGATCCTCACCTATCGGCGCTTTCCACTGACTCCTCTCCTCTATCGGCTGCTGCTTATCCACGCACTTATCCTGATGCTCGGTGGCCATTATACTTACGCACGTGTCCCTCTCGGATTTTGGTTCCAGGACCTCTTAGACCTGAGTCGTAACCATTACGACCGTTTAGGACACCTGGCGCAAGGCTTCATCCCGGCAATCTTAACCAGAGAACTCTTATTGCGAACTTCGCCATTGGTCCGGGGTAAATGGCTCTTTATGCTGGCGCTCTCCGTATGTCTTGCTTTCAGCGCGTTTTATGAGATGATCGAATGGTGGGCAGCGTTAGCGGGAGGAGCATCAGCCGAAGCTTTCCTCGGAACTCAGGGGGACGTCTGGGACACGCAATGGGACATGTTTCTGGCTCTGTGCGGAGCTCTGGCCGCCCTGTTTTTTCTTGCTTCGCGGCACGATCGGGCGCTGCAAAAAATTGGGATCGAGGTAGATAATTAAATGTTTTAGCCATTTCAGCCGATATTAATATACCATCTTTATCCGCCGGGCCGACTTGCGCCAGCACCCGGTGATTTAGTATATTTATATTGTAGAACAGTGGATAACCTATCGACTCTTGATTGTCAGCGGCCCGGGACTAAATGAACGAAACGTTGGTTGGCCTGTTATCGTCGATTTCCGACACCAGGGGTTTTATGATGTTCTGCCTGGTGATTGCGGTGGGGTACGCCTCGATCTGGGCCCTGGTCCTGTTTGAAACACAGCCGAAGAAGAAAAAGAAACCGGTGAGCGCGGAAGGCGGCGATGAGGGCGAGGAGCAGGATGAGGACAGAAAACGAGCCGCCTGATTTTATCTCTCCCCTGTGAGCTAGCACACACCAAATAACCCACACAACCAGTCAAGCCTGCTTAGCATCGGTCGCACTTTCCCAGTGAGCCTCAAAATCCTGTAATATTCCATCGTTGTCAAACAGAAAGTCAGTACCCTGAGTCCGCCCGGCAACTGTGGTGTTGCCATCCAGTTCCCCTGCCAGGGACGGACTTATCAGCAGTCTCTCCACATTCAGCGTATCGTTAATCCAGGCGATTTTTGCCTGCAGGGAGTCTACAACACCCGAGGAGCGAAGGCACTCCAGCAGGATTCTGCGCTCGGGAGTGAGCGAGGGTGGCAGGAACGCATGCTCGGGCACCAGCGCGGCCAGCGAGTTCCTGATCGTGGAATCCAGGTCAATCGCCGCGGCCAGCTGCGGGCTGATAAAGTCCGCCAGACCCACACCCTTGGCGTTTCCGTGGCTGTCAGCGGTTAGTGTGCGCACCCAGATTCTTCTGATCCTGGGGCTTGCGGGCTCCGGGCGCACAGGGTGACGGCTGCGGCCGATCACGTTGGTATCAAGCCCGGCGCCTGAGATATCCTTGCCCATCCGCTCGACTATCAGCACATCGGCCGCCTTAAACGGCAGGCTAGTGGCGTTCTGCTTGTAGAATTTCAGCAGTTCCGCCTCCCTGCTCTTAAAATCTTCCGAGCGGATCGCCTCCAGCCGCACGGTACGGCCTTCGGCGTCCTCCACCACCCCTACTCCGCCCAGCACGTTTACACGGTCCATGATACCGTCGGCCAGTTCCAGCATGTAACGGGGGAACTTACTGCGAAGAGAATACAGATGATAGGCCCGCGCTCCGTCCTCCTTGCCCAGACCCACCACCACCATCTTAAGCAGACCGGACTCCACACTGCCGATAAAAGCCGTGTGGCTTTTGACTCGGTTGAGCACGATAACCGCATCCGCCTCCACGGCGTCGCGGCTGACAACCACGTGCGCCCCCTCGGTGGAGCCGGGGCCGTAGTCCAGTGTATCCATTGAACTGACCACCGGGGCACCGCACGATTTTTCATTCACGCCCAGCGCATCCAGAATCGCTTCCTGCCCCCCGGCGGTGGCTCCGCCATGGGAACCCATCGCGGGCAGAATAAAGGGCAGCGCCCCTCGTTCTTTCACAGCCCCGGCCAGCGCCCGCACCATCGCCACCAACCCGGTTACTCCCCGGCTGCCCACGGCCAGAGCTACGCGCTGCCCTCTGCCCACCGTCTCCAGCATGCCGGACTGAACCAGCTTGATTCGCAGTTGTTCCGCATGGTCCTCCACAGCCGGGAGCCGCGTAAAAGTCTGCCGCACGGCCAGCAGTGGCGGGAATTTCATCTTCTGCTCCATCATATCCTCAGCTAACGCTCAGTCGCCGATAAGGCCCTCATAGAGCGGGTATTTTGCACAAATATCTTCAACTTCGCTTCTGACCGACTTGTAAACCGCCTCATCTTCAAGATTGCTCAGCACCTGATCGATCAACTTTCCGATAACTTCCATTTCCGCCTCACCCATCCCGCGGGTGGTCAGCGCCGCCGTGCCGATCCTGATCCCGCTGGTGACAAACGGGCTGCGCTTCTCGAAAGGCACCGTGTTCTTGTTGACAGTGATCCCGCAGGACTCCAGCGCTTCCTCCGCCTGCTTGCCTGTTATCTCGCGGTCAGTCAGGTCCACCAGCACGATATGGCTGTCCGTGCCGCCGGTGACCAGGTCGAACTCCGCGCCGGAGAGCCTGCCGGCCAGCGCCTGGGCGTTGTCTATCACCTGCTGCGAGTACTGCTTGAAATCAGCGGAGAGGGCTTCCTTGAACGCCACGGCCTTGGCCGCGATAATATGCATCATCGGTCCGCCCTGGATGCCGGGGAAAATTTTCTTGTCGATCTGTTTAGCCAACTCATCACCACAGAGGATCATCCCGCCACGCGGCCCTCTAAGGGTTTTGTGGGTGGTGGTGGTGACCACGTGGGCATGCCCCACCGGCGAGGGGAACAGCCCGGCGGCGATCAGCCCGGCCGGATGGGCGATATCGACCATCAGGTAGGCCCCCACGCTGTCTGCTATCTGGCGCAGGCGGGGAAAATCTATCACGCGGGGGTAGGCGCTGGCCCCGGCAATAATCATTTTAGGCTTATGCTCGGCGCTCAGGCGCTCGATCTGCTCGTAGTCCAGCAGACGGTCTTCCTCGCGCACGCCATAAGCGACCACGTTATAGAGTATCCCGCTGAAATTAACCTTGCTGCCGTGCGTAAGATGCCCGCCGTGGGTCAGGTCCATGCCCAGCACGGTGTCTCCCGGCTGAAGCAGGGCCATGTAGACAGCCATGTTGGCCTGAGAACCGGCGTGGGGCTGAACATTGGCATGCTCGGCGCCGAACAGCTCACAGGCGCGCTGACGGGCCAGGTCCTCGGCATGGTCCACAAACTCACAGCCGCCGTAGTAACGTTTGCCTGGGTATCCCTCGGCGTACTTGTTGGTCAACGGTGTGCCCATTGCCTCAAGCACCGCCCTGCTGACAAAATTCTCCGAGGCGATCATCTCCAGTGTTTCGCTCTGACGGGCCACTTCGTGGCCGATAGCGGCATAGATTTCCGGGTCAAACTGTTTGAGATTCCGCATCAACATTTCTCCTGCTGATTATCGTTATGATTTTTTGCTCCCGGCCTTTTCTTTCCGCGGCCCGAGTATTTTGAATCCTGGCTTTTTCGCTGCCGCCCTAATCCGTCATTGGCCTCTTTCGCTCTCGGCTATTTTCGCCACACGGGTTGCGTGACGGCCGCCATTGAATTCAGTTTCCAGCCAGATTTTCACAATTTTCCGGGCCAGCCCCGGATCGGTAATTCTTCCTCCCAGGGCCAGCACGTTGGCATCGTTGTGGCTTCTGCTCAGGCTGGCCATTTCCTCGCTCGTTGCCAGCGCCGCCCGTACTCCCTTGAACTTGTTGGCCGCAATCGACATCCCGATCCCGGAGCCGCAGACCAGGATTCCCCGCTCCCTTTGGCCCTTGCTAACCAACGAGGCCACCTTGGCGGCAAAATCAGGGTAATCCGCACTGAGCGTGCTGCCAGTGCCTAAATCCTCCGGCTCGAAACCCAGCTCCACCAGGTACTTCTTAAGCTCTTCCTTCAACTCGTAGCCGGCGTGGTCGCTGCCGACAGGTATTTTCTCCGCCATCTATTTTTTATCCTTTCAGACTCAACACCTGTTCACTAGCAGATGTGTTAACGATATAATCTATCATTCCTGCCGGCAGAGGAGAGCTATAAAATGAAAATCCCCCCGGCTCCCCCCTTTTGGCAAGGGGGAGGAATTGCACTTCTCTAATAACATTAAGCAAACGTGGGGATTTCCAAGTCCCCCCTACCGCTGGGCAATCAGTTCTTCCATCTTGTCCAGCAGAGCATCCATCCGTCGCGCCACCGCCTCGATCGGCTCCGGGCTGGTCATATCCACACCGGCCTTCTTGAGCAGTTCAATCGAATAATCGCTGCTGCCGCTCTTGAGAAACTCGAGGTACTTTTCACGTGCACCCGGCTTCTGCTGCAAAATATTCTCGGCCAGCAGGGTGGCCGCCGCGTGGCCGGTGGCGTACTGGTAGACATAGAAATTGTTGTAAAAATGGGGAATCCGTCCCCAGTTGATTTTGTAAATCTCGTCGATCACCAGTTCCGGGCCGAAATATTTCTGGTACAACCCGGCGATCATCTCGTTCAGACCACCAGCAGTAAGCGGCTTGCCGCTCTCAGCGCTGGTGTGGATTTCCCTCTCGAACTCGGCGAACAGGGACTGGATATAGACCGTGCCCTGGATCTGGCGCACGTGAAAGTCCAGCAGGCTGAGCTGCTCGTCCGGGTCATCGGTCACATCCAGCAGATGATCCATCAGCAGGGCTTCGTTGGCCGTGGATGCCACTTCCGCCACGAAAATGGTGTAGTCACCGTAGGCCGCCGGCTGGTTGCCCCAGGTAAAATAGCTGTGCAGAGCGTGGCCCATCTCGTGGGCGACAGTGAACACCTCGCTGAGCGTCCCGTTGTAGTTGAGCAGGATATACGGGTGTGTGCCGTAGCTGCCCCACGAGTAGCCGCCCGCGCGCTTGCCCTTGGTTTCGTAGACATCTATCCAGCCACCCTTGAACCCCTTGCGCATCGCCTTCAGGTACTCCGAACCCATCGGTTCCAGCGCCCGGCTGACCAGTTTTACCGCCTCATCATACTCATATTTTTTGGTCATATCCGGGAACATGGGAGTATAGAGGTCGTAGGGATGGACCTCATCGAGTCCCAGCACTTTCTTGCGCAGGGCCGTGTAACGATGCATCGGCCCCATGTTGTCGTTGAGCGTGGCCACCACGTTGTCGTATACCGCCACCGGGATATTGTCTCCGTCCAGGGCGGCCTCAAGGCTCGAGCCGTATTTACGCGCCTTGGAGTAAAAGATATCGCGTTTTACAATCGATGAGAGCAGGGACGCCAGCGTGTTCTCGTATTTATTGTAGGTCTCGTAGAAGGCTTTGAACGCTCGCTGGCGAAGAGCCCTGTCGCCGCTTTCCATGAACAGGCTGTAACGCGCCTTGGTCAGCTCCACGGTTTCGCCGTTCTCGTCCTCGATAGAGGGATAGGTCATGTCCGCATTATCGAGCATGCTGTGAATCGTGCGGGGCATCCGGGTAACATCACCCGCCAACGCCAGCAGGTTTTCCTCCTCGGGACTCAGTATATGGGCCTTGCCGCGGATCACATCCTCCAGCCGGTGACGGAAGAGCGCCAGCTCCTCGTCGGCATCCAGCCAGCCCCAGAGCTTGTCCTCGGGGATTGTCAGGATTTCCGGCACCACCCAGGATGTGGCGGCACTGTACTGAGTGAGCAGCGTAGAGGCACGGTCGGCCATGCTCTGGTACTTGTCCAGGGCGGTATTCTCGTGGCTGCTCATGTTGGAGTACACGTATAGCTTGCCAAGGGTTTCCCCCAGGTCATCCTCCAGTTTGAACAGCTCCAGCAGTGTTTTGCTGCTTTGCGCCAGCTTGCCCCGGTATTGCTCCAGGCCGGGGATCTGCTTGGAGATACTGGCAAATTCCCGCTCCCAGTCTTTGTCGGTGGCATATATGTCCTCAAGACGCCACTTGTATTTTGCGTCTATCTCGTTACGATCGACAGCTTTCTTCACTTCCGCTCCAGTTGTGCACGTTAAAAAGAACAAACCCGCCACGACAGCCGCCGCCGGCAGAATGCAAATAGCCTTGCGCATGACGATTTCTCCCTGTTGGAAGGTCCGCGCTCCCTGTTGCCACAACGGGCCTGTTAGCAAGGACCACCACTGAAGCTGGGGATTTCGGATAAAAATGGAACATTAAACCGTCTATCAGTTATGTATTTATACCTAGCATACAAGTCTGGCTCACAGCAACCGGCATGCCAGTCCGCTGCCGGCGCTTAATTATAAGGATAGGGTCATTTGTTGACAAGTCTGCTGCGAGCCGGTAAATTTGGCACGTTCCGATTCACTTACACTCCCCCTGTCAGCTACCGGAAAAATGATCCGTATTCGTAATTATATCTCATGCCTTGCAATACTGGCCGCCCTGATGAGCGCCGCTCCCTCGGCAGCCCAGCAGGAACTGGTAACAGTAACCCTCCAGCCGGGCAACACCAACTGGCAGTGGCAGTCATACGCCGAGTCTATCACAGCTCTGTTCGCCAATTCGATCCAGAGCAGGGTCAGCCAGGGTATAGAAAGCCGTGAGTTCGTGGCGGATACTGCCGCGGCCGTACTTGTTTTCAACATCCGGATAGGACAGAACGGCGAGCTGAAGCATTTCAGCCCCATTACGCCTAAAGGCCGCTACCACGCGTACCTGATTCGCCGCACCGCCAGGCGCGTACAGCCGTTCAGAGCCACACCGCGCGCACTGCCTGTGTTCTATTTCGATGGGACAATTACATTCGAGTGCCGTTTCCAGCCCACCCGCTGGTACAAGAAACTCTATTTTGAGCAGCCGCTTGATTCGCTGGAACTGCCAGCTTTCGTGCCGTTAATCAAGACTGTCAGAGTAATGGATCCCGCGCTGCCCACCTACGAACCTCTGATAAAGGACAAGCCGCAACTGCTGACTGATTTCAAGCGCAGGATAGGTGTTACCGTGGAAATTGCCGATACGAGCAGCTACACGGCTCTCGATGTGGCCGGACGCGTGTTTTTTATTCACGTGCCCTTCGACAGCCTGGGTGTGGAGCCGATGAGTGAACTCCTGCTGCGGACAAGACTGGAACGGGCGCTGGTGAAGGCGGGCGCCAGGATCACTGCCGAGGATTACGACCCGGGCGTGGCCCTGTTGGCCCTTGAGCGGCAGACTGCCGAAAAGGATAGCATCGAGCAACTGTCCGCCACCGTGGATAGCATCGAGCAACTGTCCGCCGCCGTGGATAGCATTGAGCAACTGTCCGCCACCGAGGATAGCATCGAGCAGCCGTCCATCGCCGTGGATAGCCTGGCCGTACCCGACTCCATTGCTGTTCCCGCCGAGGAGCAAGAACAAACCGACAGTACAGAAACGCCCGCTGATACCGAAACAACTTGGGAACTTCCACCCGGCCGCGATCTGGGCGAGGCATTCAGCAGTGTGTTCAACAGCGAGTTTCTGGTTTTATCGGCTGGCCTGGCCCGGGACTCCACGGGCGACTCGGCGGTTTGCCATGTCAGGCTCTATCTGTCGGAACATCCGGATCAGCTCAAACGCAAATTCAGCTACAGGTTCAGCCACGGCGGCAGCCTGCCGGACAGCCTTGGAATCATGCTGGTTCAGCGGCTGACAGCGCCTCCGGCCAAGCCCGCTCCACCCCCGAAACCCACACCCAAAGTTACTGCAACGCCGGCCGACTCCAGCGCGGAAGCGGATACCACAGCACCTGCCGACACCATTAATGCAGCGGATACCACAGCACCAGACAGCATCTCAGCCGCTCCCGCGGTAACTCCGCCAGTGGCCGGTCCTGACAGCTCTTCGGCGGCAGCGCCCGCAACCGATTCCAGCTCCGCCGTTCCGGCAATTGCCGACACCAGCGCCGGGGCCGCGCAACAGGATTCTTCACAGATAGAGAACAAGCCTCCGCCGGAGGCCGCTCCAGCTGACAGTGCCGCACCGGAAGAATCCCCGGCCACACAGCCCGACACTGCCGCTACCGATACTCCATAGCAAGAAGCGAAAAGGACCGCCCGTGGGCAGCCCTTTTCTGTTATGCGTTTCGTTCAACAATAAACAAGAGATCAATTATTAGTAGTGTCCCAATGTTTGACGAAGAAAACGCTGTAACTATTATAAATACAAAGCAATAGGCTGGTAAAAAGCCTGCATCGACTTGAAATTGGTTTTACATGATGGTCTGTCATATTCAGCAAGCACTTTGTTAGAGAAATGTCATTCCCGCGAAAGCGGGAATCCAAATTATACTAAGCGGTAGTTTGTGACACCATGATAAAAAATCCCATTTTTTACTCGCAAGAAGATAAACAAAACAGGTCTTCACAACTTCCCTGGATTCCCGTTTGCACGGGAATGACGTTCATTTCAGCTATCGTATAAAAGAACTACGATTTTGAATTACCACTCTACACAATTCTACAGGTCTTGAGCTTGTCACTCTTTGAAAGAATGCCCATTTTACAGGCGTTTGCGGAGGCCAATTCCCAAACTGAAACTACTGGCTCCGCTATCCAATTGTCCCTGCTGTAATTACGTTGGGACACCAGTGACAAGAGATCAATTATTATCACTGGCAAGCAAATCAAGCAGCATTTGCCACTGAGTAAAATCACCCACCACCAGCTGCGCCCCGGCCTTTATCAACCTGCTGCGCTTGGTCTGGCACGTGCCCCAGCGCCTGGCCTCATCGCTGGCCACACCCACGGCCACACCTGAGCGCCGCACTGTTTCCGCTATCTCCACAGGCCCGTCGCCAAAGGTGAGCAACTGTGCGCCGCCGATCCCGTGCTGCTCGATCAACTCTCCTATCAGCTTGCGCTTGCTGAATTTGGCTAAGTCGCTCACGCTACCGTGGATTCCGCCGTTGAACAGGTCGGCGTAACCCAGGAGCCGAGCCTCACCGATCACGTGCTCCTGATCCGTGCCGCTGGCCAGATAGAGCGTGGCGCCGCGTCCGCGAAGTTCGCGCAGCATTTCCACCGCGCCACGGATAATAAAGTCCTCGGGCGCAAGCTCACCGGCAGCTATCCGCGCCCTCCGTTCATCCACCATCTCCAGCAGTCTGGCCACGTAGAGGTCCTTGTAACCAGCGGCGTCAAGCTGTTCCTCTTTCGGCACATAGCCCAACTCGGCCACCAACTCCGCCTGGCCCTGCATCTGGACAATTGTCTGAACCCCGGTGGTCTGATCGATAAAATCCGACACCCGCTCGCGAACGCTCTCGTATTCCTCCAGCGGGATTTCTTTGAGCCGGCTGCCGAATATAGCCGCAAGCATGGTCTGCTCCATCACGGGCTCCCAGTTCTGGCGCAGAGTGCTGATTGTCCCGTCATGGTCAAAAATCACGTGCGTGGCCTGTCCACGCTCAAACCCACTGTCAACCAGCTCGATCCTGCTGGCGGGAAAGTATTGCGCCCCCCTGGGGTCCTCGGCCAGGTCCGGTTGATAAATCAGCCTGGCGCTCTCTATCAGCGCCACAATCTCGTTGCGGCTGGCCGTGCCTGTCTGATGCAGCTTGCCCACTGTGACAGCCGCCGCGTAGTTACCCGCCAGCGCGGCCTGGCCAGCGTGCATGCCAGCTGCCAGCGATGCAGTCAGGGCACTGAGCATCGTATCGCCCGCCCCCACCGGATCGACAGGGCCGGGAACCATCACCGCCGGGATTTCCTCAATCCTGCCTTTGTCGAACAGCAGGCAGCCGCGCCGTCCCCGGGTAATAATCACCGGACGCTCCCTGCCGGCAAAATATTTTAGCGCCGCCGCGCGCACATCCTCCAGCGAAAAATCCTCAGCGTCCTGGTCCACGCTCTCCAGGCCGTGGAACGCACGCAGCAGGGATGCCTGGTCCACTTTCTGCACCATGCCGCGGTAACTGCCGATATCCTCGCGGCTGTCCACAACTATCAGCTTGCCAGAGAAACTGGCCGCCAGCTCGTTGATCCGCTCCAGCATCGGCCCCTTGACCAGCGGGCGGGGAAGCTGCTGATTGACAATCAACGCGTCCAGCGCACCGATCCTTCCGGCCAGGCAATCGGCCAGATTGGCAATGGTGTCGTCGCTTAGGCTGTTGTGAAACCCGAAATCCAAACGGCGGAGTTCCTCGCCGTGCACATACGGCTTGGCCCAGACATGGGTATCCCAGTGTTCGGCCTGAACCAGCAGCCCGCCCGTTTCCACCCCGATATCAGCAAGCAGCTTAGTGAGCGCGTGGCCGAACAGGTCATCGCCGCGCACACCGAACGCCTCCAGCCGTCCCACTCCCAGCGCCGCCAGATTGGCCATCACGTTACCCGCGCCCCCCAGGGAGTAGCTCTGCCTCGCCACCGTGTAAGCGCGCTTGCCGGTTTCCACCGAGAGTTCACCCTGCTCGTCATCCAGCATCCAGTAGGCATCCACCGCAAAATCGCCCACCACTCCTATTTTCAGTTCGCTAAACCTTTTTCCGCCCGCCTCGAATTTCCTGGCAAAAGATGCAACGTCCACAGTTGTCTCCCTGATTTTTTATCGTTTCAAACTACCTGCAATCGTCAACCTCGGATTTATCAAAGCTACCTGAGCGCGGTATGCGTTGTCAAGTAGCCGGTTCGATATTGAATTATCCCCGGCGGATTGTTAGTTTATGACTTTGGTGCGCCGGGTACCTGCCCGGTGTGGTTTTTTTCGGCTCAAGCGGAGAGAGGATTGGACGAAACACGAGACAAAATACCAGAGCACGCCGATACAGTGATTATCGGAGGCGGGCTGGCCGGTATGTCGACAGCCTGGGGCTTGAGCCTTGTGGGTGAGCACGATGTGGTTGTGCTGGAGAAGGAAGATTTCCCCGGCATGCACTCCTCTGGCCGCAACGCCGCGATGATCCGTCAGCTGGTGCCGGGCGATGAGTTACTTCAGCTTACTCTGAGCGGAGCACGGTTTTACGCCGGTGACGCTCCGGGGTGGAAACAGCCTGTTCCGTTTGTGCCGGATGGGAGTTTTCTGACCGCCGGGCCCGACGGTTGGGACTCGCTGGAGCAGAACTCACAGGCCGCAAGCCGGGCCGGTGTGGAACTGGAGTTGTGCGGCTTAACACGGATAAATGAGGTGGTTCCCTGCACCGCGGGCGGACGGGTGCGGGGCGGAGTGTACTGCCCGGGCGATGGGGTGACAGATACGGACGGGCTGATCCAGGGCTACTGGGCCTCGGCCAGGGATGGGGGCGCACGGCTGCTTACCGGCTGCGAGGTAAAAGATATCGACCTACAAAACGGCCGGGTTGCAGGTGTGAAGACCAGCCGGGGCTATATCAAAACAGGTACACTGGTCAACGCCGCCGGACCGTGGGCCGGGCTGATCGGTTCCATGGCCGGTGCGGTGGATGTGGAGCTTTCTCCCCTGCGCCGTCACCTGTATTACACCGGCCCGCTGGACTGGACCCGTCAGCACTGGCCGTTTGTCTGGGATGTAGACCGCGATGTCTATTTCCGTCCCGAGAGCGGGGGCCTGCTGCTGAGCGCCTGCGATGAGTCGCCGGCCGTGCCTGCCCTGCCGGTGGTTGACCCTGCGGTCCAGGACCTGCTGGCAACTAAACTCTCGGATACGTTCCCGCAGCTGCTGGATATCCCGATTGCCCGCAGTTGGGCGGGCCTGCGCACATTCGCCCCGGACCGCGCATTCATGCTGGGGCACGACCCCGTGCTGAAGGGTTTCTACTGGGTAGCCGCTCTGGGCGGACACGGTGTTACCACCAGCCCGGCTGTGGGACGGATAGCCGCCGGGGATATCACCGGCAAGGGCGCGGCGGCCCCGGCTGCGTTTTCCCCCTCGCGTTTTGCCTGAATCAGCGTCATGCATAAATATATAGATGCTATTTAAATATTGCCCTTTAAGTAAAAGGAGGCAGACAGTACAGTTACTCGCTCTTCGTAGAGCCAAACTCTTTTCTGCGTAACGAAAAAACTCCAAGACCTTTTCAGAAAAGACTTGTCCGGCTTTTTAAGTTGACAAATAGTGATTAAACTAAAATAATTAGTTAGGACAAACTCAAGAAGGATAATAATTTCGAATGAACTATTTAGCATTAATCTCAGATAAAATAATAAAGCATATAGCACCACTGTTTTTTAAAAACAATACTAGCATTTTTCTAATTGGTGCAGGTTTTAAAACAGGGAGCCAGACGCGGGAGTTATTAAAAAAGAAACTTCAAGAAATGCGAAAGTATAAGATAAATATCGACATACACTATCCTGAAGACATTTTCGACGAATTAATGTTTTCAGAGGAAAAACTCGACTTATTGAGACTTGAAAATTTGCTAGCAGAAAGTGTTAACGCTGTTGTCATAATACTTGAAAGTGCTGGAGCAATAGCCGAATTAGGTGCTTTTGCAAATCATGATAAGTTGCAAAACAAATTGATAGTTATAGTTGATGATGAATATAAGAATGACAAAAGCTTTATACGCTTAGGCCCATTAAAGTTTCTTTCCAATCATACAAAAAGCAAAGTCTTGTATTTTTCTCCAAAATTGCTACAAAAGAAAATACCAAATATAAGAGCAGAAATATTTAACGCTGCAAAAAGAAATAGAACAGAGCCAATTATTGACAATATTATTTTTTTTCAGTTTTATTTGCTTGTATTAATTTTTGCAATTGAGCCAATAGATTACAATTCATTGTTTGAGATTGCGAATAATATTAGTAATGACAAAGAAAAAACAAGAATAATATTAGGTTCTGCTTTGCAAATATTACTAAAAAATAAAAACATAACACTAAAGAATGGCCAATATTCTTTCACTAAAAATGGATACTTAAATTTTTGCTCTACACTTGATTCAATTGGCTTAAAAGGCGACGTTTTCAGACTCATGGATAATTTTCGAATCAATGTACTCAATAATCATTTAAGAGGTATTCCTTTAGGAGGGGGGGCTATTTGATCTTAGAGCCCGATAGATTGAATAGTGTTCCGCTATTCAGGTCGTTTTGCTTATGATTGCTCCCGTTCAATTGATGCATCACGCATCAAGTGAACGCGTTCTATTTTGGAGTAAGATTATTTAGCCCCCCCTATAAAAAATGAAAAGCATATTTAAAAACTTCTTTCCGAATATTTCGTCAGCTAAAAATTTATCAGCTCTTACTCATTTATCCGAAGAATTAATTTTTAGGTTATCCAAACACAATTATTTATTTTACAAAAATTTTGAGATAACTGTGAAAAGAAAAAAACGGATCATTAATTGCCCCTCCAAAAAAATGAAAGTTGTACAATCATGGATTCAAAAAAACATATTGGAAATAATACCTCTCTCTGCCTACTGCTTCGGATTTAGGAAAGGTTTGACCGTTAGAGATAACGCACTAAACCATATTAGCAACAAGTACTTGATGATTATTGACATTAAGGATTTTTTCCCTTCTATTACCTATAATAAAGTTTATAATGTATTTAAAGCAGTTGGATACGAACCTTCAATATGCCATATTCTTACTTCCATTTGTACGTATGAAAATAAGTTACCCATAGGGGCTCCCTCTTCCCCCGCTCTTTCAAATATAATTTGTTACAGACTTGATATGAGAATTGCGGGTTATGCTGGGATAAGAAATATCACCTACTCTCGGTATGCTGATGATCTATGTTTTTCCTCTCTTAGTCCAGCAAAACTAGTTGGCATAAAATCTTTTGTTGAAGAAATATTAAAATCGGAAGGATTTATTCTTAACGAATATAAAACAAGGTTTTCCGGTCCGGCAGCAAGGCGCAAAATAACTGGCATGGTGCTAGGAAACCAAACTATTGGTGTTGGCAGAGTAAATAAAAGACTTGTTCGCGCAAAAATACACCACTTCTGTCGTTCTGATATAAGTAAAAGGAAAATGATTAAGTTAGAAAATGAAGTAAATGGTTGGTTGTCTTATCTCAATTCAGTCGATACCGTTGCACTCAAACAATTATTTCGCTATTACAAAAATTTGATTGGCAAATATGGCTTATCAACATCTCACACTCTAAAATTCCCTGTTATTTAGTTTAATATCTTCTAAATCCTCAGCCAATACCAGCCGAGGTGGCCGCCGCGAATGCCGCCGCCTGGGCCGCCTCAACAGCCTGCCGGGTGGCTTTGCCGATCGGGCTCTCGTCCACAAGACGTTTTATTCTTTTCTTTGCGGCTTTAAAATCTTTTTTGCCGATAACCATCTTAAGCATATCGGCAGCACCGGCCAGCGCCACCAGCAGCACGGTGCGCGGCTCCACATCGGTCGTCTGCTCCATAATAGCCGTATGTATCCGCTCAACAATTTCTTGCTCAGGTTCGTGGTCGATTTCGGGATATAATTGCCGGGTAAAGATCAGCAGCACCTTTTTCTCCTCCCGCCGCAGGATTCCCCGGTCGCACAGGCCAGCCACCGCCCTGTGCTTAAGGTTTTTCAGCGTAGCGAACCCGGCCACCCAGTCAACCGCTTTTTTCTGTTTTTTGGCCGTGCGGATTTTCTCCAGGCACTCATCGAGAAGGTTATCTCCGAGCGGTGTGGAGTCGATAATCGATACGCGAGGTTTGTCCCCGATCAGATTGACATGGTTGCTGCTCAGAAGCTCCGCCAGCAGCGCCCCGCCGATAGCGTACTGAAACATACTGCCCATTTCCGGCTTGCCCTCACGGTCCTTGAGCGCAAGCAGCATGACTTCCTCGTAGAGGTGCAATTTATTCCAGAGGTTCATGGATGGCCCTCGTTCCAAAGTTGACAGTACCTTTATCCTTTAACTCATAATAATTCGCAGCACTTATAATGACAATACTTCCATGGGATTAATTCCATTTTCTTTTATATACCATACAACTGCCCCTGCAAAAAAACCCGCCATCGCTGGCAGGGTTTTTTTGCAAGTTGAGCATTTGTAACAGAGACCTTTGAAAAATTGGACGACTAAGTTGTTATAAGGAAGTTTTTGAATACTCCGGCGCAGCAAGCTGCGCCGGAATGCACTCGATGTTCAATTCAGGCCTATAAATTGTAACTACATTGC